>Ga0070741_10008804_pt1 | contig 20018 bp, 13 predicted proteins | sample Coa_R1_4_FD_66440 | JGI IMG/M metagenome (GOLD analysis project Ga0070741, IMG submission 66440) | Surface soil microbial communities from Centralia Pennsylvania, which are recovering from an underground coalmine fire - Coalmine... | ecosystem: Environmental > Terrestrial > Soil > Unclassified ...
GCCGTCTTGGTGTTGTTGGCCACGGTCAGCACGTTCTTGCAGACCGGGTCGTCGCAGACCCCGTCGCCGTTGTGGTCGTACGTGGACTGGGCCATCTCCTGCTTCGCGAGGTTCAGGCCGTCCGGCGTGTCGTCGCCCTGATTGTTGGGCGTGGCGTACGGGTTGTAGTCCTTCAGCAGGTTGTTCAGCATGCTGTCGGGTACGAAGTGACCCGCGATCTCGGCCGTCGCCGGACCTCCGCCGATCCTTCTGTAGCCGTCCTTGTCGATCGCGTAGTTGACCGCCTTCCGGACGTGGATGTCGTCGAAGGGCGGAGTGCCGAGGTTCATCGTGGCGTAGTAGTTGCCCTGGGTCGGGTCGATGAAGATCTGGTCCTTCAGGTCGGGCGTGGTCTGGAACTTCTGGATGAACTCCGGCTCGGGGGCCGACGTGTCGAACACGATGTCGATCTCGCCCGCCTCGACCTTCTGGTCCAGCACGGACTCGTCACCGCCGATCTGAACCTGCATGGCGTCCACGTAGGCGGGCCGGAGGTCATCGGTCGAGGGGTCCCACGACGGGTTCCGCACGAGCGAGTAGGACTTGTTCGGAACGTAGCCGGCCACCGGCTTCTGCTGCGACGCCGGCACCGAGAAGTCCAGGTTCTCCGAACCCTCGAACATGTAGGGACCGGAGGCGACCAGGAACCGACCGTAGTCGTCGTCGTGACCCGTCGCCACGCCGAGAAGGGCCTTCGGGTCGGACGGGCTCGGCGGGATCGGGGCCGTGGCCGGGAGCGCGAACCGGTACCCGAGGTCGCCGGCGGGCTCCGTCAGCTTGACGACGAGCGTGAAGTCGTCCGGCGCCGACAGGCCGCTGATGGTCTTCGCCTTGCCGTTCGCGTAGTCGCTGAACCCCTGGATGACGTTGTAGTAGAAGCCGTAACCCGCCGCGACCGAGGGCGTGGCCTCCCGGTACAGCGCCCGGATGATGTCGGGTGCAGTGATCTCGACGTCCTGCATCGGCGGCGCGTAGTGGATGCCCTGCTTGAGGTGGAACGTCCACGTCAGGTTGTCGGACGACACCTCCGGCATCCCGGTGGCGAGGTCGGGAAACAGGGTGGTGCCGTCGTGCGCGGCGTCCTGGCCGTTGTAGCTGAGGAGCGTCCGGAGCAGGCAGCACTGATAGTAGGCGAACGAGACCTGGTAGTACTCCTTCTGCGGGTCGAAGGCCGCCGTCACGTCGCCGAGCTGGGCGATGTTGAGCGTGCCACCCTTCTGCGGCTTTGCGCCGGACGGGCTGCTCGTGGCGTTGCCCCCGCCCCCTCCCCCGCCCCCGCAGGCGGTGGCACCCATGGCCAGGACCACCGCGAGGACGAGCACCTTCGCATATCGCCTCATGGACCCCCCTTTCGTGGGTTCGGCCCGCCTCCTAGGAGGCGACCTCCGGAGCGACGCGGGCCTTCCGCCGGGACTTCCGCTTCTCCGTCTCCTTCTGCTTGTACGTGCGCACGAACCCTCGCGGATCGAAGGCGTCCCGCAGGCCGTCGCCTACGAGGTTGAACGCGAGGGTGGTCCCGAACAGAAACAGACCCGGAAACACCATGGTCCACCATGCATAGCTGAATGCGTTGCTGGCGTCGGAGAGCTGCCGGCCCCACGAGGGCGTGCTCGCCGGGACGCCGATCCCAAGGAACGAGAGCGTCGCCTCGAAGATGACGTTGCTCGGGATGATCAGCGTCGTGTACACGATGATCGGCGCGACGATGTTCGGCAGGATCTCCCGCAGCATGATCGTGGCGTTGCCGGCCCCCATGGCGCGAGCGGCCTCCACGAACTCCTTTTCGCGAAGCGAGAGCACCTGGCCCCGCACGATGCGCGCGATGTACGGCCAGGAGAAGAGCCCGATGACCATGCTCACCAGGAGCAGGCCCGGTCGGATGAGGCCGCCCAGACACCCCTTGTTCTGCAGCCCGCAGGCGGAGACGAGCCCGAGCGCGAGGAGCAGCACCGGCAGCGAGAGCACCACGTCGATGAGGCGCGAGACGAAGGTGTCGATCTTCCCTCGGTAGAACCCCGAGACGACCCCCATGATCACGCCGATGACCATCGCCATGCCGGTGGCGAGGAACGCCACGATCAGCGAGGTCCTCGCCCCGTAGAGCACCTGGACGAACAGGTCGCGGCCGCTCGTGTCGGCTCCGAACCAGAAGTGGGCGCTGGGTCCCTTGGGGAGCCCGAACTCGTTCAGCTCCGTGAACACGAAGAGTTGGTTCGGGCCGTGGTGGACGACGTACTTGGAGATCAGCGGGGCAGCCAGCGCGAGGATGATGAGGAACACGATGAAGACAAGGCCGCCGATCGCGAACTTGTCCTGGCGGAACCGCCCCCAGAAGATCTCCCAGGGAGAGCGGCCGACGATCTGCTGGGGCGCCTCGCCTCCCGGTGGCGCGATCGAGTCAGGCTGGACCGCCTGCTCCGTGGCGCTTGTCTGTGCCACCCCGGTGATGCCCTCCTCCGTCGAAAGGCCGCCCCGGCCCGGGTTGCTCCGCGGAAGTATACGTCGGGGCTGCTCTCGGAGATGGAGGTCCGCACGCTCCAAGTCCGCACGCTCCAAGTGGGCACGCCCCTCGAGAGCTATGACAGCAAGGGTACGAGGCTGGGCAGGACCTCCACCCCTCGCAGGAGCCCGAGCGATCCCCCGGCACAGGCCCGCTCGCCGAACTCCCTCACGCCGTCCGGCCGGACCGTCGCCCCGCTTACGAGCAGCGGGACCGGCTCCGCCGTGTGCGCCTTGCGGACGCACGACGTCGAGTGGTCGGCCGTGACGGCCACGACCGTCCGCTTGAGGTCGATCGCCGGCAGCAGCTCTCCGAAGAAGGCGCGGTCGATGGTCGAGATGACGTCGCGCTTGTCCTGCGCGCGACCGTCGTGCGCCGGGACGTCCGGGCCCTTGATGTGGACGTACAGCGCGTCGAACCCCCCCAGCGCCTCCGCCGCGAGCTGCGCCCAGTGCGCGTAGTCCTCGGGCCCGGCCAGTCGCGGAGCGTCGACCGGCTCCATGCCCAGGAGGATCGCGATCCCGCGTTCGACCGGCATCTCCACGAAGCACCCCCACGCCGGCCCGAAGCGCTCTCGGATGCCCTGCAGCCTGGGGCGATGGTCGCCCCCGTCCCTGGTCAGAATCAGGTTGCCCGGGAGCTTGCCCGCCGCTCGCCGGCGGGCGTTCACCTCCGAGGCGTCGAGCACCCTGGCCGAGCCCTCGACGAACGCGTTCGTGAGCTCGGCCGCCCGCCGGGCGCCGTCCGAGTCCTCCAGCGGCTCGCACCGCGCCACCCGCGGCTCGAAGGTCTCGAGCGCCACGCCGAGCGACCCCTCCTTCCGGTAGGCCGGGTCTGTGTTGGTGACCTCGGCCGACAGCGGACCGTCCTCGGCACGGATCACGAGGACGCCGCGGTGCTCGACGGTCGCCCGCAGCTCGAACGTGGCACCGGACAGCCTCAGCTTCTGGTTGACCTCGGCGGCGAGCGCGTGCGCCTCATCGGACGAAAGGTCGCGCCCGACCCTACGGTCCAGGATCGCCGGCCAGTCCGCCGTGGCGAAGTTCACGCGGTAGGCGAGATCGCCGTCGCGGAAGTCCATCCCCGTGCCGACCGCCTCGACCACGCCGCGGCCGGGGTGCTCCTCGCGCGGGTCGTAGCCGAGGATCGCGAAGACGGCGATATCGGACTCGGGCGCGATGCCGGGCCCGACCGTGACCACGCTCCCGGCCCTGCCTCGGGCCACGAGCGAGTCCAGGTGCGGCGTGTCTGCCGCCTCGAGCGGGGTCCTGCCGTCGAGCTCGGGCACCGGGTCGTCTCCCAGGCCGTCGAGGCACACGTAGAGGAGCCGGTTCATCGCTCCTTGCCCTCCGGCCGGTACTTCACGATGAGGGCGAACTCCTCCGGGTCCAGGCTCGCGCCGCCGACGAGCGCGCCGTCGATCTCCGGGTGCGCCATGAAGTCGCGGATGTTGCCGGCCTTCACGCTCCCCCCGTACTGGATCCGCACGCCGTCGGCGAGGTCCGGGGAGTAGAGGGCGGCGAGCGTCCGGCGGATCAGCCCGATGACCTGGCCCGCGTCTGCCGGCTCCGCGTTGCGACCGGTGCCGATCGCCCAGATCGGCTCGTAGGCCACGACGATCTTGGCGGCCTCCTCCGCCGGCACACCCTGGAGGGCGCTCCGAACCTGGCCGACGACCTTCTGCTCGGTCGCTCCCGCATCGCGCTCCTCGAGCGTCTCACCGACGCACAGGATCGGGGCCATCTCGTGACCGAGGACGGCTCGCACCTTTCGGTTCACGAGCTGATCGGTCTCGCCGAAGTGCTGACGGCGCTCCGAGTGCCCCACGATCACATACCGGCACTTCAGCGCCCGGAGCATTGGCGGAGAGATCTCGCCGGTGAACGCCCCCTTCTCCTCGAAATGCACGTTCTGCGCGCCCAGGCCGTAGGGCAGCCGGTCGCTCTCGATCAGGGTCTGGACCGCTCGGAGGGCCGTGAACGGCGGGCAGATCACGACCTCGACCCTGTCCGCGTCGTCGCGGTCGAGCAGGTAGGAGAGCTTCTGGACGTCTCGGATGGCCTCGAGATGGGTCTTGTGCATCTTCCAGTTGGCGGCGATGATCGGCCGCCTCGCGATGCGTGCGGGCATGTCAGGTCACCTCCAGGACCGCGATGCCGGGGAGCGTGCGACCCTCGATGAACTCGAGCGACGCGCCGCCGCCGGTCGACAGGTGCCCGAACCCCTGCTCCAGGCCGAGCTTCCTGATCGCGGACAGGCTGTCGCCTCCGCCCACCACCGAGAACGCTCGCGAGCCGGCGATCGCCGTCGCCACCCCCCGGGTCCCGGCGGAGAACGGCTCGAGCTCGAACACACCCATCGGCCCGTTCCACAGGATCGTTCGGGCGTCGGCGAGCGTGCGCGCGAACTCCTCCACGGTTCGCGGACCGATGTCGAGCCCCATCCGCCCCCTCGGGATGGAGCTCGCCGGCACCGTCTGGCGCGGGGCGTCGAGGGAACGCTCCGGCGCGGCGACCACGTCCTCGGGGAGCTGGATCACCACGCCTCGTTCCTCGGCCCGCCGGCGAGCGGCCCGGACGTCGTCGAACCGGTCGGGCTCGATCATGCTGTCGCCGACCTCGCCGCCCTCGGCGGCGATGAACGTGAACGCCATCGCGCCCCCGATCAGCAGGGCATCGACGCGCTCGACGAGGGCGCCGATCGTGGAGAGCTTGTCGGAGACCTTCGCCCCCCCAAGGACGGCCACGTACGGACGCTCCGGCTCCTCGAGGAGCCGGGACAGCGCCGCCACCTCGCGTTCCAGGAGGCGACCGGCCGCTACGGGTCGCCCGCGCTCGAGGAACATCGCGGGCAGCGCGGCGACCGACGCGTGCGCGCGATGGACGGCCCCGAACGCGTCGTCCACGTAGGCGTCGGCCAGGGCGGCGAGCCGCTCGGCGAACGCCGGGTCGTTCGCCTCCTCCCCCGGATCGAACCGCAGGTTCTCGAGGAGCACGATCTCACCGGGCCGAAGCGTCGAGCACCGGCGTTCGACCGAGGCGTCCACGACGGCGTCGGTCGGCTCGTAGTCGACCGGTTCGCCGAGGAGCTCACCGAGCCGCCGTGCGATGGGGCCCATGCGGGCCTCCTCCCTCACCCGACCCTTCGGGCGACCCAGATGGGAGGCGACCACCAGCGAGGCTCCGTCGCGGACGAGCTCCTGTAGGGTCGTCAGGCTCGCGCGGATGCGCGCGTCGTCCGCGACCGAGCCCTCGGCGAGCGGCACGTTGTAGTCGACGCGGACGAAGACGCGCTTGCCCGAGACCCCGCCGAGATCCTCGAGTCGGCGGAGCCTCACAGACGGCTCGCTACGAGCTCGACCAGGTCGACCAGCCGGCTCGAGTACCCCCACTCGTTGTCGTACCAGCCGATCACCTTTGCGACGTTGCCCATCACCATCGTCGACGTCGCGTCGAACGTACACGACGCCGGGGACCCGACGATGTCGGTCGACACGATCGGATCCTCGGTGTAGACGAGCTTGTCGGCGAGCGGCCCGCGCTCCGACGCCTCCTTGTACGCGGCGTTGATCTCCTCCACCGAGACCTCGCGCTTGAGGGTCGCCACGAGATCGGTCACCGACCCGTCCGGCACCGGTACCCTCATCGCTATCCCGTCCATCTTGCCCTTCAGGTGCGGGAGGACGAGTCCGATCGCCTTCGCGGCCCCGGTGGTCGTCGGGATGATGTTCAGGGCGGCGGCACGGGCGCGGCGAAGGTCCTTGTGCGGCAAGTCGAGGATGTTCTGGTCGTTGGTGTAAGCGTGGATCGTCGTCATGAACCCGCGCTCGATCCCGAAGGCGTCGTCGAGCACCTTGGCCATCGGAGCAACGCAGTTGGTCGTGCACGATGCGTTCGAGATCACGTTGTGAGCCGCCGGATCGTAGGCCTGGTCGTTGACCCCGAGCACCACGGTGACGTCCTCGCCCTTGGCCGGTGCGCTGATGATGACCTTCTCGGCCCCGGCGGCGATGTGCTTATCGGCATCCTCTCGATTGGTGAACCGGCCGGTCGACTCGATCACGATCCTGGCTCCGAGCTCCTTCCACGGGAGGTTCGCCGGATCGCGCTCGGCGAGCACCCGGAGCTCGTGTCCGTCGACGACGATCGTGTCCTCAGTGGCCTGGACTTCGTTCGGGAACGTCCCGAGCACCGAGTCGTACTTGAGCAGATGAGCCAGCGTCTTGGCGTCGGTGATGTCGTTCACCGCTACGAAGTCCCAGTCGACGCCCCGCTGCTTGGCGGCGCGGAAGAAGTTGCGCCCGATACGTCCGAAGCCGTTGATGCCGATCTTGACGCCCATTGGACACCTCCTGCCGGGGGGTTGCCCCCATCCTAGCCGCTCCCGCGGCGGCGCCCACCTCCGGCGTTCGGCACCCGGCCTCTGGCCCGAAGGTCCCCTGTGGACGGGGGCGCGCCGGATCTCGGCGGCCGCCGCCGGATCACCGATCGACGTCGCGGTGGTCGACCGAGACGGGAAGGCCCTTGTCGCGGAAGAACGCGGCGAGGTCGTCGGCCACGACCACCGAGCGGTGACGGCCCCCCGTGCACCCGACGCCCACCGTGAGGTACGACTTCCCTTCCGCGACGAACCCCGGGATCATGAAGCCGAGGAGCGACCGGAGCCGTCGCATGAACTCCCGGTAGGTCTGCTGGCCTCGCACGTAGGTCTTGACCGGCTCGTCGGTGCCGACGAGCGGGCGGAGCTCGTCGACCCAGTGCGGGTTGGGCAGGAAGCGGACGTCGATGACGAGATCGGCGTCGCGGGGGGTCCCGTACTTGTATCCGAACGAGATGATCGAGACTTGCAGGTGGGCTTCGGGCGGGGCGTCCGAAAAGGCGTCGCGCAGCCGCTCCCGAAGCTCGTGCGGGGTGAGGCCCGAGGTGTCGAGGATCAGGTCGGCCTCGCCGCGGAGGCTCTCCATCATCAGGCGCTCCTTGCGGATGCCCTCGATGACCCGGTCGGCCGGCGCCAGCGGATGCCGGTGGCGGGTGGCGGCGTACCGGTTCACCAGGTCCTCGTCCGAGGCCTCCAGGTACACGATCCGGTACGGAATGCTCAGCGAGTGAAGCTCCTCGAGCGCCTTGGAGAGCTCTTCGAAGAACACACCGCCCCTCGCGTCCACGACCACGCCGACCCGGCCGGGCGCTCCCGGGCGTGACGCGAGCTCTGCCATCTTCGGCAGCAACGCCGGAGGGAGGTTGTCCACGACGAAGTAGCCGAGGTCCTCCAGGCACTTGGCGGTCTCGGATCGTCCGGCTCCGGACAGCCCGGTGATGATGGTGAACCCCGGCGGCTGCGCCTCGCGGTGGAGGGAGCGGATCTGGTTCGGGTGGTTCCGCGGCTTCTTGGCCGGTTGCGACATCAGGCGCTCTCCCGTCGCCGGAGGGCCGTTCCGCCGAGGGGCGGACCGCTCGCGATCGGGCCGTGCAGGCGCTCGTGCACGATCCGGGCGAGCTCCGGGCCGACGCCCGGCGTCTCGGCGATCTCCTCGACGGAGGCGGCCGTGACGCGAGCGAGCGATCCGAAGCGGCGGAGCAGCGCCTTCTTGCGTGCGGGGCCGATCCCGGGGACGTCGTCCAGCGGAGACGCGATCTGCCGCTTCGCGCGCTTGTCCCGGTGATACGTGATCGCGAAGCGATGCGCCTCGTCCCGGATGTGTTGCAGGACGAACAGCGCCTCCGAGCCTCGAGGGATCCTGAGCGGGTCCGGACGATCGGGGACGTAGACCTCCTCGAGGCGCTTGGCCAGGCCGACGGCCGGGATCCGCAGGCCGGCCTCCTCCAGCACCCTCGTGGCCGCCGAGAGCTGGCCTCGCCCCCCGTCGACGACGACCAGCGACGGAGGGTAGGCGAATCGTCGCGGCCGGTCCGCCGTCGACTCGCGCTCGGCCCGGAGCCTCGCGAAGCGCCGCCGGAGCATCTCCTCCATGCTTGCGAAATCGTCCTGACCGGGCACTCCCTTGATCTCGAACCGCCGGTAGTCCGAGCGCTTGGGCAGGCCGTCCTCGAATACCACCATCGAGCCCACCTTGTCGGTGGGCCCGAGGTTCGAGACGTCGTAGCACTCGATTCGCAGTGGCGCCTGCTCCAGCCCGAGCACGGACCCGAGCTCAGCGAGCGCCCGCGAGCGGGCACCGAAGTCCGAGGCCCGGCGGAGCTTGTGCCGCTGGAAATGGTCCTTGGCGTTTTGCGTGACGGTCTCGAGGAGCCTTCGCTTTGCTCCGCGCTCCGGCACGGCGAGCGTCACCCGAGCCCCGCGGCGCGCTTCGAGCCACCTGGCCAGCACGTCCACGTCCGCCGGGACCTCCGGCACGAGGATGCGGGGGGCGAGGTCCTCGCGCTCCATCGCGAGCTCGCGGATGAACGAGGCCAGCAGCTGCGGTCGGTCCATCTCCTCGACCCGGTCGACGATCCACCCCTTGCGTCCCGTCACACGCCCCTTGCGCACGAAGAAGACCTGGAACGCGGCCTCCAGGTCGTCCTCGACCAGGCCGACCACATCGAGGTCCTCGGGGTGCGCGAGGACCATCTCCTGGCTCTCGAGCGCTCGGCGGGCGGCGGCGAGCTGGTCGCGGAGCTTGGCCGCGAGCTCGTACTCCCGGCGGTCGGCGGCCTCGCGCATCTCGCGCTCGAGTCGGGCGAGCACCGGCCGCTCGTTGCCGCCGAGGAAGTCGGCCAGGGCCTCGACGTCGGCGCGGTAGGCCTCCTCGCTGATCCCGGTCAGGTCGGGCACGCACGGCCCCGAGCACCGGCCGATGTCGTAGGACAGACACGGCCGGCGAGCTCGCGCGCGCTGATCGAAGAAGGCATTCGAGCAGGTGCGGACCGGGAAGACCCGGGTCAGGGCGTCCAGGGTCTCCCGGATCGCGTACGCGTGCCCGAAGGGGCCGAAGTAGCGGATATCTCGACGCTTCTTGCCGCGCAAGACCTGGGCGCGCGGCCACCGCTCCCCCACCGTGAGCGCGAGGTACGGATAGGACTTGTCGTCGCGATAGCGGATGTTGAACCGAGGGCGGTGCCGCTGGATCAGGTTGTATTCGAGCATCAGCGCGTCCACCTCCGTGGACGCGACGATCCACTCGACCGAAGCGGCCTGCGCCATCATGGCCTCGGTTCGAGGGTGAAGGGGCGTGCCCCAGTAGCTGGCGAGTCGCTTGCGGAGCGACCGGGCCTTGCCCACGTAGATCGCGCGCCCGTCCGCGTCGCGGAACACGTAGGCTCCCGGGCGATCGGGGATCTGGGAGGGCTCGGGCCGTTCGATGCTCATCCGGCCATTGTATGAGCGCGACCTGCGAGAACCGGAAGCGGGGGCCTCCGACTCCACACCTACTTCACGATCACCTGGCCGTTCATCGTCGTGGGGTGGACGTCGCACTGGAAGTAGTACGTCCCCGGCTTGAGCGGCGGGATCCGGTATTCGGCCGTGGCGGGCCCGGTGATGATGTCGCCCCGGAACAACGGGGACGTGAGCTCGCTGGCGCTCGGGTAGATCGCGATGTTGTGGGGGATTCCCGCGTCCTTGTTGTCGAACGTGAGCGTCGTGGCCGTGTTGGCCTTGAGCGTGATCGTGGCGACGTCGAACGCGATGCCCGAGGCCGTGACCGCAGTCGTGAAGCCCCCTCCGCCCGAGGTCCCGCCCCCACCACCGCCCCCGGTCGTGGCCCCCCCGCCCCCGCCGGAGGTCACGACCTTGAACGTGCCGTTCATGGTCGTTGGGTGAATGTCGCAATGGAAGTAGTACGTGCCCGCGTCGAGGGCAGGCACCTTGTACTGGGTCGTCGTCGGGCCTGTCACGACCTCGCCTTGGAACAAGGCGTCGGCCGGTGTGAGCTGCGTCGAGCTCGGGTAGATCGCGATGTTGTGGGGGATTCCCGCGTCCTTGTTGTCGAACGCGATCGTGAACGGCTGCCCGGCCGGCACCTCGATGCAGTTGGTGTCGAACGCAATGCCGGAGGCCGTGACAGCCACCGTCCCGTTCTGGGCCTGCGTGCACTGCGTGGACGGGGACGGTGCGGATGTCGGCGCGCCGGTGGGGGTTGGGCTGGGCACGGCCAGCTCGAGGCCCGAGACGCTTCCGAAGGTCCCGAGCATCAGGTTCTGGTCGACCTGGTCGTACCAGGCTAGGTACACGGCCGACCCGTCGCTCGTCACGCCGAGCGAGGGCAGATCGCCGCCTTGGGTGTCCTCGACCGGGATCGGCTGGAACTGGGCGCCGTCAGCGGCCGAGGCGAGCCGGACGCTGTCGGTACCCGGGTCGTACCACGTCACGTACACGGTGCCCCCCGAGTCGACCGCAACGCCGGTGCCCCGTCCGGCCTCGTTCTGCCCCGACCCGACGTCCGCCACCTTTGAGACCTGCCAGGATGCTCCGTCCCTGGACACGGCCTCGTGGATCTCGGAGCCCGCGTAGTAGGCAACGTGGATCGCGCCGTCGGGCGCCGTGGCGAGCGAGAGACCGACGCCGTCGGCGCCGCTCTCGACGGTGTGCGTCGACCAGGCCCGCCGGCCCGACGGGGATTCGGTCGCCGCACGCAGGCTGGTGCCGTCCGAGTACACGACGACCGGCCGGCCGTTGGAGAGCGCGATCGCGGTCCTGCCCGGCTGTGGTCCGCCGGCCGTGAGCGGGACGGTGGCGGCCCGCTCGGTCGCCCAGCCCGCGCTCCCCGCATTCTTGGTGGCGACGCGGACCTCCTGCCCCGTGGCCGTGGTGACCATGTACGCGACCGAGGGTGTTCCGTCCGAGCCCACGGCGATCGAGGGCGCCCCGAGCGGCCCGGCGGCCGTGAGCGGGGGCGAGAGCTTGTAGAGCCGGTCTGCGGAGAACGACCCGCCGGCGTTGTCCGCATACCACAGGCCGGTGTCGGCCGCCCACGCCACGTGCAGGTGGCCGGAGCCGTCGATCGCGACGGCCGTGCCGTTCACGTTCTGAGGGGTCATCGACTTGACCTGCGGGACGATCGCGGGCCCGAACGGGATCGAGACCACGGGGATCTGCGCCTGCATGGCGACCGCCCCCCTGGTCCAGATCCCGTCCTTCACGCTCGCGAGCAGGACTCCCGGCAGGGACGGCGAGCCGATCGGGCGGGGCGCCGCGACCTGCCCCTTTGGGACCTCCTGCGGGAATCCGAAGTAGACAACGTACGGGGTCCCGTCGGAGCCGACGGCGACCGAAGACCCGAGCCCGACGTTGTCGAGAAAGTCGGCGACCTGGGGGACGAAGTGACTCCCGGATCCGAAGGTGACGTTCACCTGCGGGGGCTTGGAGCAGGCGGCGGCCACCAGCCCGAGGGCGAACGCGACCACGAGGAGCCTCTTGGACATGAGCGGCCGCAATCCTAGCAACCCGCGTCAATCGGACGGGACGGGGACGAGCTCCGCGCGCCGGCTCCCGTCGGACGCGACCGCCGGGGCCTCGACCGGGACCCGGCCGAGCACCTCGGCCAGGAAGCGTCCGGTGTGGGAGCTCGGGTCGGCCGCGACCACCTCGGGCGGGCCGGCCACCACCACCCGGCCACCGGCATCGCCCCCCTCCGGTCCCAGATCGACGATCCAGTCCGCGGTCTTGATCACGTCCAGGTTGTGCTCGATCACCAGCACCGTGTTGCCGGCCGCGACGAGCCGCTGGAGCACGGCCAGCAGCTTGCGCACGTCCTCGAAGTGTAGCCCCGTGGTCGGCTCGTCGAGCACGTAGAGCGTGTTGCCCGTGGCACGCTTCTGGAGCTCGGAGGCGAGCTTGATGCGCTGCGCCTCGCCGCCGGAAAGGGTCGGCGCCGGCTGTCCGAGCTTCACATAGCCGAGGCCGACGTCCGACAGGGTCTGCAGGTACCGCTTGATGACCGGGATGTTCTGGAAGAACTCGAGCGCCTCGTCGACGCTCATCTCGAGGACGTCCGCGATCGAGCGGTTCTTGTACTTCACCTCGAGGGTCTCCCGGTTGTACCGGTGGCCCTTGCAGACCTCACACGTCACGTAGACGTCCGGGAGGAAGTGCATCTCGATCTTGATCTGGCCGTCGCCGGCGCAGTTCTCGCAGCGCCCGCCGCGCACGTTGAAGGAGAACCGGCCCGGCTTGTACCCGCGGACACGCGCCTCCGGGACCTGCGAGAACAGGTGGCGGATGTGGTCGAACACGCCCGTGTACGTTGCCGGGTTCGACCTCGGCGTTCGGCCGATCGGCGACTGGTCGATATCGATGACCTTGTCGATCTGTTCCCACCCCGCGAGCTTGCGGTGCTTGCCGGGCACGACCCGGGACCGGTAGAGCTTCTGCATCAGCGCCCGGAGCAGGACCTCCTGGACCAGCGTGGACTTGCCCGATCCGCTCACGCCCGTCACGCACACGAACAGACCGAGCGGGACGTGCACGTCGATCTGCTTGAGGTTGTGCTCGGTCGCGCCCAGCACGGAGAGCCACCGGTCGCCGGGCGCCCGACGCACCCGCGGCGTGGGGATGGAGCGCCGTCCCGAGAGGAACGCTCCGGTGAGCGAGGCCTCGCACACGAGGAGTCCCCGAAGGTCGCCCGAGTAGACGATCTCGCCCCCGCGCTCCCCCGCGCCGGGGCCGATGTCGACGACGTGGTCGGCTGCCTGGATCGTCGCCTCGTCGTGCTCGACCACGATCAGGGTGTTGCCCAGGTCGCGGAGGCGCGCGAGCGTGTCGAGCAGGCGCCGGTTGTCGCGCTGGTGCAGACCGATCGACGGCTCGTCCAGGATGTACAGAACCCCCACGAGCCCGCTCCCGATCTGGGTGGCGAGGCGGATCCGCTGGGCCTCCCCGCCGGCGAGCGTCGCCGATGCCCGGTCGAGCGTCAGGTAGTCGAGCCCGACGTCGACCAGGAACCCCAGGCGCGCGCGGATCTCCTTGATCAGCCGTTCGGCGATCATCTGCTCGCGCTCGGACAGCTCGACCTGGTCGAAGAAGCGGAGCGTGTCCCGGATGGACCGCGCCGTGAGCTGGGCGATGTTCAGGCCTCCGACCGTGACGGCCAGGCTCTCCGGCCGCAGCCGCGCGCCCCCGCATGCCCGGCACGGGATCTCGCGCATGTACTGCTCGAGCCTCTCCCGTTGGCTGTCCGAGTCGGTCTCCGCGTGTCGGCGCTCGACGACCGGGATCACGCCCTCGTACGTGGTCCAGTACGAGCGGGTGCGCCCGTAGCGGTTCTTGTAGCGAACGTAGATCTCGCGCTCGGACCCGTACAGCACCACGTCGCGAGCCTTCTTCGGTAGCTTCTTCCACGGGGTCGCGGTGGAGAACCCGTGGGCCTCGGCCAGCGCCCCGAGCACTCGATACCAGTACTCAAGGCGGGTGCCGGCCCAGGGGGCGAGCGCACCCTCGTCGATGGAGAGGTCGGGGTCCGGAACGACGAGCTCGGGGTCGACCTCGAGCCGCGTCCCGAGCCCGTCGCAGGTTTGGCAGGCTCCGTACGGCGAGTTGAACGAGAAGTTCCGCGGCGCGAGCTCGTCGAACGACACCCCGTCGTAGGTGCAGGCGAGCTTCTGGGAGAAGGTCTGGAGGTCCTCTGCCCCCTCATGGGTCTGCACGGCGATCGCGGCGATCCCCTCGGCGAGCTGCAGCGCGGTCTCGATCGAGTCGGCTACCCGGCGGCGGATGCCGGGTCTCGCCACGAGCCGGTCGACGACGACCTCGATGGTGTGCTTGTAGTGTCGCTCGAGCCGGATCGGCTCCGCGAGATCGCGAAGCTCGCCGTCGACCCGCGCCCGCACGAAGCCCCGTCGGGCGAGGTCGCCCAGGAGCTTCTCGTATTCCCCCTTGCGCCCCCGAACGATCGGCGCGAGCACCTGAAACCGCGTGCCCTCCGGGAGCTGCATGACCTGGTCGACGATCTGCTCGGGCGTCTGCCTTCCGATCGGTCGCCCGCACTTGGGGCAGTGGGGGTGGCCGATGCGCGCGTAGAGCACGCGGAGGTAGTCGTAGATCTCCGTGATCGTGCCGACGGTGGAGCGAGGGTTCTTCGAGGTGGACTTCTGGTCGATCGAGATCGCAGGCGAAAGCCCCTCGATGAAGTCGACATCGGGCTTCTCCATCTGGCCGAGGAACTGGCGCGCGTAGGCAGAGAGCGACTCGACGTAGCGCCGCTGGCCCTCGGCGTAGATCGTGTCGAAGGCGAGCGAGCTCTTGCCGGACCCGGACAGCCCCGTGAACACGATCAGGCGGTTGCGCGGGAGCTCCAGGGTGACGTTCTTGAGGTTGTGCTCGCGCGCGCCGTGAATGACAAGGGTGTCGGTCCCCACACGGCCCATTGTAGAGGGGGGCGCCGGCACGGCCGTTCCGCTAGGCTGGGTGCGGAGCGAGGGCCGATGGCGAGAGGCTCGAGGACGCGGTCGAAGGCGCAGGAGCTCCGGGAGCACTGGGCCGCCGAGATGGACGGGGCGGCCCTCTACAGGGCGCTCGCCGAGCGCTCGAAAGGCGAGCAGCGCGAGATCTTCCTCGAGCTCTCCAAGGCCGAGGAACGACACGCGCGCCACTGGGCGGACAAGCTCGTCGAGCTCGGCGAGCCCGAGCCCGTCCGGAGCGCTCACCGGCCCGGAGCCAGGACTCGGCTCATGGTCTGGCTCACCCGGCGGTTCGGCGCCCGGGCTGTGCTGCCGATCGTCGAGCGGGCCGAGATCGCCGACGCCGGCCACTACGACCGGGTCCCCGAAGCCAAGAGGTCGATGGCCGTCGACGAGCGGATCCATGCCCGCGTGGTGGCCGGCCTGTCCCCCTCGACGGTCCGCGGCGGCATCATCCGCGGCGAGCGCTGGCACCGGGGGGACGCCTCCGGGGCCCTCCGGGCGGCGATCTTCGGAGTGAACGACGGGCTCGTATCGAACCTCGCGCTCGTCATGGGCGTGGCCGGTGGGCAGGCGAGCGGCCGGGTGATCCTCCTCGCGGGGCTCGCCGGCCTGCTCGCCGGCGCGTTCTCGATGGGCGCTGGAGAGTACGTCTCGGTCCGATCGCAGCGGGAGCTGTTCGAGCGCGAGATCGGTCTGGAGGCCGAGGAGATCGAGGCGATGCCCGAGGAGGAGATGCACGAGCTCGCGCTCATCTACCGGGCCAAGGGCATCCCGAAGGAGCAGGCCGAGGTGATGGCCTCCTCGATCATGGCGGACCCGCAGCACGCGCTCGACACCAAGGCGCGCGAGGAGCTCGGGCTGAACCCGGAGGAGCTCGGCTCGCCCTGGGGCGTGGCGGTCTCGAGCTTCTTCTCCTTCGCGATCGGCGCGGTCCTGCCCGTGCTTCCGTACATGATCGGCTCGGGGGACGCGGCGTTCGTCGCCGCGATCGCGATAGCCGGGGTGGCGCTGTTTGCCGTCGGCGCCGGCGTCGGGCTCATCACCGGACGGTCGTTTGTCAGGGGCGGGGCGCGACAGCTCCTGATCGGCGCGGGGGCGGCGGCGCTCACGTTCGCGATCGGGCGGCTGATCGGGGTCTCCGTGAGCTGAGGCGGGCGGTGCCGGGCGTCCGAGGACGATGAGGCACGAGCTCGAAGGGGTAGGCTGCGTTCCGTGACCGATCGCGAGGAGCTCGAGAGCCTGTCGTCGGCGGAGCTGCACGACCGCGCGACCCGGCTCGCCTGGCGCCGCCTCGACGTGGGCTTCCTGTGGGACCTGCTGAGGACCATACCCGAGGCGCGGGCCGCCGCCGGTGAGCTGGAGCGAAGCGAGGCCGACATCGTGCGACCCCTCGCGCTGCTGAACGACCTCGTCGATGCCGACCGGGGCGAGCTGGCCGACGCCCTCCGGCCCCTGTACATCGACTACCTGGAGAAGCACGAGCGCCCGGAGGACCTCGACGACACCTCGGGCCCGCCCCGCCGGGAGGAGCCCGACGCCTGAGCGCAGCCTCGACTCGTACCGCGACGAGTTCCCGGTGCTCTCGCGCAAGACGTACCTGATCAGCGCGAGCCTCGGCCCGATCTCGACCAGGTCCCGGGCCCTCCTGAACGAGTACCTGGATGTGTGGGCTTCCGAGGGCGCTCCCGACGTGGTCTGGATGGAGCATGTGTTTCCGGCGATGGGGCGACTCAAGCGCGCGTTCGCGGCGCTCGCCGGCTGCGACCCCGGCGAGCTCGCCATCACGACCAACATCTCGATCGCGATCTCCACGATCGCCTCGTGTCTGGACTTCACCGAGCGGAGGAAGGTCGTTCTGTCCGAGCTCGACTTCCCGACCGACGGCCACGTGTGGCTCGCCCAGCGCGACCGGGGAGCCGAGATCGTGTGGCTCCGCTCCCCCGACGGGCTCACGGTGCCGCTGGAGGCCTACGACGAGGCGATCGACGAGGAGACGGCCGTCGTGATGGTGAACCGCGTCCTGTACCGCTCGTCGGCGCTCGTCGATGCGAAGGCCGTCTGCCGGATGGCGCGCGAACGCGGCGCGCTCTCGTTCGTCGACGACTACCACGGCATCGGCATCGTCCCGCTGGATCTGCGCGACCTCGGCTGCGACCTGTACACGGCCGGCGTGCTCAAGTGGCTGTGCGGAGGCCCGGGTCTCGCCTTCCTGTACGCCCGGCGGGACCTCCTGCCGTCGCTCGAGCCGAAGGTGACGGGGTGGTTCGCGACGCGGGAGCCGTTCTCGTTCGACACGGAGCACCTCGAACGCCACCCCAGCGCCCGGCGCCTCGAGCACGGCACGCCGCCCGCGCCGGTGGTCTTCCTCGCGCAGGGCGGGCTCGACGTGATCTCCGAGGTCGGGGTCGAACGCATCCGCGCCCGCCAGGGTGAGCTCACCGACCGCGTGATCGCCCGCGCGGACGAGGCCGGCCTCCCGGTCAGGACCCCCCGGCACCGGGCGGCCCGCGGGGGCGTGGTGAACGTCGGCGTGGGCTCCGACGCCCGCGCGATCTGCCACGCCCTGCTTGAGCGCGACGTGTGCACGGACTTCCGCGGCGACGGACTGCGGATCAGCCCGCACTTCTTCAACACCGAGGCCGACGTCGATCGCTGCTTCGAGGAGCTGCGCGCGGTCCTGTGACCGATGTGCGACGGGCTAGCGGCGAAGGACCACCCGCCCGGCCCGAAGCACCAGGCGGACGTCGCCCAGCGCGTCGAGCTCCTCGAGGGGGTTCCGCCCCACCGCGATCAGGTCGGCCGGGGCGCCGATCTCGAGCCGTCCCGCGACCATCGCGCCCAGGACCTGCTCGTTCGCCATCCCGACGACCTCGTGCAGCAGCAGGGCCTCGCGCACGTGGATGCCCGGCGGGATCGGGCCGTTGCCGAGGTCGGTTCCGTAGACGATCGTTCCCCCGGCCGCGCGGAACCGCGAGAGGTTGTCGGCCGCCACGCGCAGGTCCTCGGTGATCTCGCCGTACGAGAGGATGTCGAGCGTCGAGACGATCCGGACCGAGCGGGCGAGCGACTCGATCACCGCGTCGGACAGGCGCTCGCTCCAGGGCGTGTGGGCCAGCTCGTCGACCCCAGCGCCCAGCGCGCGCTCGACCTGGCCGGTGCCCTCCGGATGGACGGTCACCGGCAAGCCCAGGCTGTGCGCCGTCTCGACGATCGCGGCGAGCTCGGCGTCGGTGGGGGTGGGGCCGGCCTCGGCGTTCAGCGCGACCTTGATCGCGGCCGCCCCCCGGGCCGAGAGCGCGCGAACCGCCCGCGCGGCCTCATCCACTCCGCGGACCTCGAGCCCCGTACCCGGCGGCGCCCACCGGTCGCCGGCCGGATAGCCGCCCGGGGCCGTGAGCATCGGGCCCGCAGCCCGGACGATGGGTCCGTGGAACGTCGGCAACTCCGACGCGTCGGCGAGCGCGAAGATGTCGTCGGCCGGCCAGCCGAGGTCTCGGACGGCCGCCACGCCCCCCATCAGCACCGCCGCGGGATCGGCGAGCCGGATGTGGACGTGCCGGTCGGCAACGGCCGGCATCAGCAGCCCGTCGACCTCCACTCGCTCCCTTGCCGCGGGAGCTGCCGCCGAGTGACCCGCGTAGGTGATGACGCCGCCCTCGGTCACCACGGCGGCGTACCGGACCACCTCTCCCGGGCCGAACCAGGCAAGCGGTGCGCGAACGCTCAGGCTGGACACGGCCGAGACTCTACGGCGGACGTCAGCCGACACCCGCCCGGCGCAGCGCCTTCAGCTCCTTGCGGAGGTCCGCCACCTCGTCGCGCAAGCGCGCCGCGTACTCGAACCGGAGCTCCTTGGCCGCTTCGTGCATCTCCTCCTCGAGGCTGCGGATCAGGCGCTCGAGCTCCTCTGTCGGCATCTCCGGGCGGTCGCGGCGCCGCCGGCGCCGGTCGGGCTCGGGTCCCTTCCTCGCGTCGACCGCCATCGTGAGCAGGATGTCCGAAACCTTCTTGCGGATCGACTGCGGGTCGATGCCGTGCTCGCGGTTGAACGCCATCTGGATCTTGCGGCGGCGCTGGGTTTCGGAGATGGCCGCGCGCATCGAGTCGGTCACCTCGTCCGCGTACATGAGCACCTTGCCGTCGACGTTGCGGGCCGCGCGCCCGATCGTCTGGATGAGCGAGGTCTCCGACCGCAGGAACCCCTCCTTGTCGGCGTCGAGGATCGCGACCAGCGAGACCTCCGGGAGGTCGAGCCCCTCGCGCAGGAGGTTGATCCCGACGAGCACGTCGAACTCGCCCAGACGCAGATCTCGCAGGATCTCGATGCGATGGATCGTATCGATCTCGGAGTGGAGGTACCGCACCCGGATCCCCATCTCCATCAGGTAGTCGGTGAGGTCCTCGGCCATCTTCTTCGTGAGGGTGGTGACGAGCACGCGCTGGCCGGCCTCCGCGCGCTTTCGGATCTCTTCCATCAGGTCGTCGACCTGGCCGCGAGTGGGGCGAACCTCGACCTCGGGGTCGACCAATCCGGTGGGCCGAACGATCTGCTCCGCAACGCGTTTGGAGACACGAAGCTCGTACGGACCCGGGGTGGCCGACATGAACAACACCTGTCGGACCTTCTCGGCAAACTCGTCGAACCGCAGCGGGCGGTTGTCGAGCGCGCTCGGGAGCCTGAATCCGTACTCGACCAGCGTCTCCTTGCGCGTCCGGTCGCCCTCGTACATCCCGTGGATCTGTGGGACCGTGACGTGCGACTCGTCGATCACGCAGAGCCAGTCGTCGGGGAAGTAGTCGAGGAGGGTGTAGGGCGCCTCGCCGGGCTTCCGGCCGTCGATATGGCGCGAGTAGTTCTCGATGCCCGAGCAGAACCCGACCTCGCGGAGCATCTCGAGATCGTAGGTGGTGCGCATCCGCAAGCGCTCGGCCTCGAGGAGCTTGCCCTGCGACTCGAACCACGCGAGGCGCTCCCGGAGCTCCTCCTCGATGGTCCGGATGGCGCGCTGCATGCGCTCGTCCGAGGCCACGTAGTGGGTGGCCGGGTAGATCGTGATCTCCGACAACTCACCGAGGAGCTCGCCGGTGACGGGGTCGAACCGCAAGATGCGCTCGATCGTGTCGCCCCACCACTCGATCCG
>Ga0070741_10008805_pt1 | contig 20017 bp, 23 predicted proteins | sample Coa_R1_4_FD_66440 | JGI IMG/M metagenome (GOLD analysis project Ga0070741, IMG submission 66440) | Surface soil microbial communities from Centralia Pennsylvania, which are recovering from an underground coalmine fire - Coalmine... | ecosystem: Environmental > Terrestrial > Soil > Unclassified ...
TCGTCACGGTGGCTCGCGAAGGCAAGGAGCCGGGCCAGGGTGTCGGCAGCCTCGACGATGGAACGATGGTCGTCATCCAGAACGGCCGGCGGCTGCTCAACCAGACCATCACCGCGGTTGTCACCTCCGTGATCCAGACGTCGGCTGGACGGATGATCTTTGCCGAGCCGGCGGGCACCGAGGGTCGCCGGCAAGGGCGCCTGAAGGCCCGAGAGGAGTCGGCGTGACATGCCGTCGGTAGGCGCCATAGTCGCTGCCGCCGGCAGCGGCTCGCGCCTGGGCCGCGGCAGCAAAGCGCTCGTCCGCCTCAACGGGCGCACCACACTCGCGCGCGTGCTCGAACTCTTCCTGGCGCTCGACGAGGTGGAGAAAATCGTCGTCGTCGGCCCACCGAGCCGCCTCGAGAACGCGGAGCGCGAGGTCCAGGCGCTCCACCCCCGCAAGCCCGTGATCGTGAAGGCGGGCGGCGAGAGCAGGCAGGCGTCGGTGCGCGCAGGACTGGCCGCGCTTGGAGATTGCGACTTCGTCCTGGTCCACGACGCGGCGCGCCCGCTCGCGACGGCCACGCTGGTGCGTCGAGTCCTGGCGGCGGCCATGGAGTCGGGCGCCGCGTTTCCCGCGCTCGCGCCGCGCGACGCGGTGAAGCGGGTCGAGGGAAACAGGCTCGTGGAGAGCCTCGACCGCTCCCGCATAGTGCTCGCCCAGACCCCCCAGGCCTTCTCCCATGAGCTGCTCGCGAGGGCGCACCGCGAAGCGGCGGACGCCGGCCTCGTCGGCGACGACGACGCGCAGCTCGTCGCCGCCACCGGCCACCTCGTCACGGTCGTCGAAGGCGAGCCCGCGAACATCAAGCTGACGACCCCCGAGGACCTGGAGGTCGTCGAAGCGCTGATCCGAGAGCAGGAAGCCGCGGCCCGGTGAGGGTGGGGATCGGCTACGACCTCCATCCGCTGGCCGACGGCCGGCCCCTCATCCTCGGCGGCGTGCGCATCGATCATCCCAAGGGCCTCGACGGCCATTCCGACGCAGACGTCCTGACGCACGCGGTCATCGATGCGCTGCTTGGCGCCGCCGGCCTCGGCGACATCGGTCGCATGTTCCCCGCGACCGACAACCGCTACAAGGACGCGTCGAGCCTCGAGCTTCTGAGCTCTGCGGTGGACGCGCTGCGGAACGTGGGCTTCAGGGTCGTAAACGTCGACTGCACCGTCATCGCCGAGGAACCCCGACTGCTGCCGCACATCGCGGCGATGCAGGCGGCGCTCGCCGAGCGCATCGGCGTCGACACCGTCAACGTGAAAGGCAAGTCACCCGAGCATCTCGGCGCGCTGGGCAGGGGAGAGGGAATCGCCGCGCAGGCCATCGCCCTGATCGAAGCCCCGCAGCCTTAAGGCCCTCGACTGGCCCATCGCAGAAAGTTCGTGGTTCCCACGAACCAGACCAGTTCTTACAGAACTCCGGCAGTCAGCCGTATGTCGGTGTCATGGCAGGCAGGGCGTGCCCGAAGTACCCAATCAGGCCGCCATCGTGATGGACACCAATCGGACCCCTGTGATCTTCGGGTCATCTTCGCTATGGAACTGAGACGTTATCAACCTGCCGCGAACCACTTGAGGAACCTGGGCCGTCAGGCGGCGATCTGGGGCAAACACGATCCCTCCCGAGGTGTAGAAGGAATACAAGACCGTCACGAGCCCGTCCTCCCTTCTGCCACTCAGCTAATCGCGACGCTGGCGACGACCGACTTCGCTATGTCAGCGATCGCAGAGGCATAGCCACTGTTCGCGTATGCCCACCAGTCAATCAGAAAGACGTACTTCGACTTAAGAACGAGCGCCACGGCGTGAAAGTTCTCAGGCGACTCCGGCCCCTTCATCACGTAGTCGAAGGCAATAGCGGGTGACCCGCCGACGGTGGTGTCGCGAACGTTTGAGACGCTGTTCCAGATGTGATAGCCATCTGCCGCCATAGGATCGCCGGTGTGGCTGTCAATCCAATTGCCCAACGTATCGGAGTCCAAAGTCCGGATGCCAAACTCGATCTGACCCGCGGGATACCCGTTTCTGTACTTGTCCTCGACGGCCCTACTCCCGAACAACCAGCCCGGCGCCGCGCCGCTGAAGGTCTCCCACCAGAATCCGCTGGGACAAGCCACAGTGAACCCGTATTGGCTGTTCGCGTAGGTCTGGTTCGGGAAGCTCTCACAGCGCACAAGGGCAGCCGCCACTGGGCTTTGACTGGCAGACGGCGGGGGCGACGCGCTCGGCGAAATGCCCGGGGTCCGTGCGGCCGACGCCGTCGCCCAGGGAGAGTCAGGCGCCGTCGGGCTGGTTCCCGCAGGCCGCCCGCAGGCAATTAGCAGCGCGACCAGCGCTGCCGGTACCGCTACGGAGGTCCATCGCTTCATGACACGAGCCCGTCATACCTGAAACGGGCTTCAAAGGTCTATAGATACTGAACGTTTGCTACCCAACAGCCGCTGACAGCCTCTCGCGGTGCCCACATTTGGCCACATTCGGATGTGCGGCGCTCCACTTGGCGGGCCGCCATCCGTGGTTCGTGGCGCCAGGACCCAGCGTCGCAGGGAACGACCTAGATGCGCTCCACCCATCGGGCTCGCCATTCCGCGGCTTCAAGGGTCGGCGCGAAGTACGCAGTCTGCCGCAGGATCTTTCCCGCGCGGAAGTGGAAGAAGTCGACCGCGTGCCAGACGCTCCCATCCGGGTAGTTGGCCAGGGACTCGCTTGTGTAGTCGTCCCCGGTGCCGGTGATCTTGAGGATGGTAAAGCTGGGAGTGGTCACCCACCTGTGCTCACTTCCCGTGATCCGGCGAGTCTCCATCTTTGGCAGCCCGGGGTAGTTCTCATTCATCGCCCGGTTGTTGTCCACTCCACGAACGCGTTCGCCTGACTGCGGCATTTCCCAGACGTATTCGGGATCCAGCCACTTCTCGATACGGTTCCAGTCGCCGGCGTTCACGGCCTGGAAGAAGTTCTCGATGATCTCCCGATTCCCCAGCTCCGCCATCAGCGCGAAATTGTAGTCGTCGTCAAAGTCGGCAGCTCCTGGCGCGACTTTCACCGTCCGCTTCGCGATCGCGACTCTCAGGACACTCGCGGGTCCGCGGTCCAGCTCTGTACGTCCCATTTCGTTGACACTTATCGGACCGTGCCGCTCCGCCTGCACAACACCCTCACCGGCGCCAAAGAGGACTTCACACCCCTCGAGCCGGGTCGCGTGCGCCTGTACACCTGCGGCCCGACGGTGTGGAACTTCGCCCACGTCGGCAACCTGCGCGCCTTCCTCTTCTACGACCTGCTCCGCCGTCACCTCCAGGTGTCGGGCTACGAACCGACACACGTCATGAACCTCACCGACATCGACGACCGCATAGCGGACCAGGCGATTCACGCCGGCGTGACGATCGGCGATTACGTCGAGCCCTACATCAAGGCTTTCTTCGACGACATGTCGACCCTCCGGGCGCAGCCGGCCGAGCACTACCCACGCGCGACGCAGCACATCCCGGAGATGGAGCAGATGATCGCCACGTTGCTCGAGCAGCAGAACGCGTACGACGTAGAGGGCGACGTCTACTTCCGCATCGCGAGCTTCCCGCGCTACGGCGAACTGTCACACCTCGACCGCGCAGGCCTCAAGGCGGGCGTGCGCGTCGCCACCGACAAGTACGACAAGGAGTCCGTCAGCGACTTCGCGCTGTGGAAGAAGGCGCAGCCCATCGACGAGAAGGCAGGCGCCGCGTGGGACGCGCCCTTCGGCCGTGGCCGCCCCGGCTGGCACATCGAATGCTCCGCGATGAGCAAGCGGTACCTCGGCGCGACGATCGACATACACGCCGGTGGTGTCGACCTGATGTTTCCGCACCACGAGAACGAGATCGCGCAGTCTGAGGCTGCGAACCACGCGCCCTTCTCGCGCTACTGGCTGCACTCTGAGCACCTCGCCGACTCGTCCGGGGTGAAGATGTCGAAGAGCGCGGGCGGCTTCACCACGCTGCGCGACCTCGTCGAGGCCGGCCACGACCCGCTCGCGATTCGCTTCTTCTTGATCGCGACCGCGCATTACCGGACCAGGCTCAACCTCAGCGACGCCGCGCTGCACTCCGCGGCCGAGCAGGTGCGGCGCATCCGCGACCTGGCCGCGCGGCTCGCCGCCGCCCCGACCGCAGACGTCGACAGCCAGTCCCTGGTCGAAAGCGCGGCGCAGGCGCGAGCCGCCTACCGTGCGGCGCTGGACGACGACCTCAACCTGCCGAAGGGCGCGGGCCATCTCTTCGATTTCGTGCGCGAGGCGAACACCGCTCTCGACGCAGGACCCATCAGCGAGACGGCGCTGGCCGTGTCTCGCGGCGTTCTCGCCGACGCCGACGCGCACCTCGACGTCCTGGGCGAGGCCTCGCGCCTGGATGCGGACGTCGAGCAGCTGATCGCCAGCAGGGAAGAGGCGCGCAAGGCTCGCGACTTCAAGCGCGCGGACGAGATTCGCGACGAGCTGCGCGCCAAGGGAATCGCGCTCGAAGATTCGAAGGACGGCGTGCGCTGGCGGCGCGTGTCGCCTACTGAGGCGGCCCGGTCCTGACTTCGCCCGTCACGGGGTCGTAGTAGCGCCGGTGCATGTTCATCACCTTCTTGCCGAAGAGCACGAGCTCGAGCGCGTCGCCGCCGACACCCTGCTGGCTGTGGATGTCCTGCGGCGGGTCGAGCCACGTGACGAACTCGCCGGGCGCCATGTCCTTCTCGTACAGCACCTCCACGTGACCGCCTTCGCCCATGCGCCAGTGCTTGTAGCGATCGAGGCCCTGGACGACGCAGGCGACTCCCCACGAGTTGTGGTCGTGCACCGGAGTCTCGGTCGGGGTGAACCGCGCGAGCATCAACGTGAGGCCGTCGTCGTCCGTCTGGAGGATCGTGAAGCTCGCCGCGCCGCCGTGAAGCTCGCGCATCCCGGATTCGCCGACGAAGCCCGGCACGCCGCTCGACGCCGCGAGCAGGCGACCGACCTCCTCCAGCTTCTCTTTGCTGACCCCGCGGGAGAGCACCGACCGCGCTTCCGACATGAACTCCGCCACGCTTGCCGTCCGCTGCATCGCGCCAGCATAAGCGTCACGCTTTGAGGGTGCAGCGACAGAAGAAGGGCACGGTTCACTCGGTGATCCACGGCCGCAACGCGGTGCTCGAAGCCGCCCGCGCGGGGCGCGTGGAGCGCGTTTTCCAGGCGTCCGGGCTGGGCCACGACCCCCGGCTCGAAGAGCTCGCGAGGCTGACCCGCGTCGAGGTCGTGACGCCCGAGCGCATCGACGCCATGGCCCCCGGTGTCAACCAGGGCGTGGCGGCCGAGCTGAAGCCGCGCCGCGAGTGGACGCTTTCCGCGCTGCTCGCCACGAACCCCACGCTGCTGGTGGCGCTGGACTCGATCATGGACCCGCAGAACCTGGGCGCGATCCTGCGCAGCGCCGAGGTCGCGGGAGGGGATGGCGCCATCGTGCCGGACCACCGCAGCGCTCCCATCTCCGCCGTCGCGGTGAAGGCGAGCTCCGGAGCCACCGAGCTGCTGCCGATAGCGAAAGTCTCCGGCATGCCTTCCGCGATCGCCGAGGTCAAGCGCGCCGGCATATGGTGCGTGGCTCTCGACGCTCGCGGAGAGATGCCGGCCTGGGAGTTCGACTTCACGCAGCGGGTGTGCGTCGTGGTCGGAAGCGAGGGTCAAGGGGTCCACCGCCTGGTGAAGGAGCGATGCGACGCTCGCGTGCGCCTTCCCGTCCTTGGCAAGGTGACCAGCTTCAACGCGTCGGCCGCCGCGGCGGCCATCCTGTACGAGGTCATGCGGCAGCGCTCCGCGCGGTAGGCCCGGGCGCCACCCCTAAACTGCAGAAAGATGGCAGACGCAAGCGTGGAGCTGCGGCGCGCCGCCGCGGACATTCCGCTGACACGCGACGCGCGTGACGTCCTCGAGCGCGCCGGCAGCCTCGCGGCCGCCCGGCAGTCGCCGCAGACGGCGGCCGTCGACGTACTTCGCGCAATCCTGGAGATGCGGGGAAGCCTCGCGTCGGAATCGCTGCGCGCCCTCGGTGTCGACACCTCTGCACTGTCCGCAGCACTTGCGGCGGACGGCGCGGGGGCGTCCCCGGCGCTCCGCCAGCTGCTGATCAGCGCGAGCCGGGAGGCGCAGGTGCTCGGCCACTACCAGGTCGACTCGATCCACCTGCTCCTGGCGATGCTGTACTCCGATTCGCCTTCCACCGCGTCGGCCCTCCAGAAGAGCGGTGTCACCATGTACGACCTGCGGCGGCAGCTGCAGACGGGCGCGTCCGCCGGCATCGCCCCGCCCGGCGGCACGGGCGCGCGGCCCGACAGGCCTTTGCGCAAACGCCCGCTCCCTCCGCTCCGCGGAGTGCTGTCGATCAGCCCGATCTTCATGGCGATCGTCGGCGCGACCGCGGCTTCCGGGGCGCTTCTCTGGTTCGGCGTCGCGCCGGGTCTCGCGGGAATCCTGACCATCGTCTTCGTCACCGCCGGCTGGATCGTCTCGCTGTGCGTTCACGAGTTCTGCCACGCGCTGGTCGCGTACCTGGGCGGAGATCGCGCGGTCGCGACTTCGGGCTACCTGACGCTCGATCCGCTGCGCTACACCAACGTGCTTCTGAGCCTGGTGATGCCGATCATCTTCCTGCTGCTTGGCGGCATAGGCCTGCCGGGCGGCGCGGTCTACATCAACCACTCCGCGCTGCGCAGCAAGAAGTGGGACTCCGCGGTCTCGGCGGCGGGCCCCGCGGGCACGGTGCTGTGCGGGCTCCTCGTCGCGATTCCTTTCATGTGGCCCGGGCACCAGTACTGGATCACCGTCGCCAATGTCGACTTCTTCGGCGCGCTGGCATTCCTCGGTTTCATCGATGCGGTCGCCGTGATCCTCAACCTCATCCCGGTGCCCGGCCTGGACGGCTTCGGCATCATCCGGCCGTGGCTGCCGTACTCGGCGCAGGTGATGGCCATGCAGTACGGAACGATGGCGATGATGGGAGTCTTCGTCGTCCTCTGGTTCGTCGCGCCGGTGCGCGACGCTTTCTTCACCACGGTCCTCCAGCTGACCTCGATCGTGCAGATCGACCCGGCGCTCATCTTCTACGGCCAGGCGCACATGCGCTTCCGCTGACGCGGTGGAAAGGGTGCTCGTCGACGGGTACAACGTCGTCCACGCGTGGCCGTCACTGAAGAAGCTGCTCGCGGGTGCCTCGCTCCAGGCCGCGCGCGACCGCCTGGTGGAGCGCCTGTCGGTACTCGGCATGGTCACGGGCGCGGACGTAACCGTCGTGTTCGACGCCCATCATTCCGCCGCCAAGGCGAACTCCATCGAGACCGTCGACGGGGTGCATGTCATGTTCACGCGCAAGGGTCACTCGGCCGACCACGCCATCGAGCGACTGGCCTATGACGCGGCGCAGGTGCGAGACGTGATCACCGTCGCCACGTCGGATCGCTTCCAGCGCGACATGGTCCGCGGGATGGGGGGCGCCGTGATCAGCGCGCTCGAGCTCGAGCGACGCGTCGTCGACGCCGAGCAGGAGATGCAGCGGCGCGTCGAGCGATATCGATGATGCTCCGCCGGACGCGCATCGTCTGCACGATCGGCCCGTCGAGCGCGTCCCTCGGCGTGATGCGCAAGATGATCAGCGCGGGCATGGACGTCGCGCGTCTCAACTTCTCTCACGGAGACCACGCCACGCACCGGGAGGCGGCGTTCAACGTCCGCGAGGCCGCCGCTTCCGCCGAGCGGCCCATCGCGCTTCTCGGCGATCTGCAGGGGCCGAAGATCCGGACCGGAGCGCTCGAAGCCTCATTCCAGCGCCTGGTCCGCGGGCGGCCGGTCGTCCTGGTCGGCGGCCACAAGCAGTCACCAGGGGAGATCGAGGTCAGTCACCCCGAGCTGGTCGAGGCGATCCGGCCCGGAGACAGGGTTCTGCTCGACGACGGCCGGATCGAGCTGGTCGCCCGCAGCGCCGGGAACGGCCGGGCGGAATGCGCGGTGGTTCGTGGCGGCCTGCTTGGCGAGCGCAAGGGGGTGAGCCTGCCCGGGCGTTCTCTACCGCTCCCGGCGCTGACCGCAAAGGACCTAGAGGACCTGAAGCTTGCGGTTGAGCTGGGAGTCGATTACCTCGCGCTGTCGTTCGTACGCAGGCCGCAGGACGTGGCCACCTGCCGCGAGCACGTGCGCGAGCTCGGCGCGGACATCCCGATCATCGCCAAGCTCGAGAAGCTCGAGGCGATACGCCAGCTCGACGCCATCCTCGAGGTGGCCGACGCCGTCATGGTCGCGCGCGGCGACCTGGGAGTGGAGCTCAAGCTCGGCGATCTGCCTGCCGTCCAGAAGGAAGTCATCGACCGGGCCAACCGCAAAGGCGTTCCCGTGATCACGGCGACCGAGATGCTCGAGTCGATGGTGACGTCGAACCGACCCACGCGCGCCGAGGCCTCGGACGTGGCGAACGCCATCTGGGACGGAACCGACGCCGTGATGCTCTCGCAAGAGACTTCGATCGGAGCCCACCCCGTCGAAGCCGTGCGCGCGATGTCGAGGATCTGCCAGTCGGCGCAGAAGCACCCGTCGTTCGAGCGGGCGCGCCAGATCTGGCGCGAGCCCGGCCAGGTGGGCAGCGCCATCGCCCACGCGGCGGCGTCGACCGCGACGGAGCTTGGCGCCCGTGTGATCATCGCGTTCACCGAGTCGGGAACGACCGCGCTCCGATGCAGCAAGGCCCGGCCGTCGATGCCGGTCGTCGCCGCGAGCCCGCACGAGGAGGTGCTCCGGAAGGCTGCGCTCTACTCCGGTGTCCTGCCGCTGCTGGTCAAGCCGGGCGGGGACACCGACCAGATGATCGCCAACGCGACGGCGGCCGCGCTCCAGGCCGGCATCGTCCGCCCGGGCGATCGTGTCGTCGTGGTGGCCGGAGTGCCGGTCGGGCGGGCGGGCCAGACCAACCTGCTCAAGGTCGAGACGGTTTAAGCGGGTCGAGCCGGGCCGCGCAAACCCGAGAATTAACAGTGTGGCGCCCGCCTCGCAGGGCCTGCTGGGGCGGATCCAGCGGGCCAACGACAATGCCGCCCATCGCTTCGGTCCTCACACGGCCGAGGTGGAGGCTTTCATCGAGGCGGCGGGCGCCCTCACGCCGTGGCAGTGGCGACAGGTCCTCGGGGCCAGGCGCCTCGTCGGCTCGGTCACCAAGGATGGGACGGATCACCCGTCCGCGAGCACCATCCAGGCCGAGATCCGGAGCGCCGAGTCGCGGCTTTCCGAGCAGCTTGCACGAGCCGGCGAGGTCCTGTTCGACGTGCTGTCGCGCAAGGGTGAGGAGAAGCAGGTCGCGGCGTGGCAGGCGATGTCCGCGCTGGTCGGACGCTCCCACCTGACGGCCCTCAAGTTTGCGGTCCATTACGCGCCGTTCGCCTCATTCATCCCACTGGCGGGTTCGGAGGCGATCGATCCCCGGACGCGTCGCTTCATCGCGATGCTGTCGAAGCTGACCACGGCCCAGTGCGAGCTGCTGGCCCGCCGCTGGCACCTCGATCCCGAAGCCTCGCGTGCCCTGCTCCGGGTGGTCTCGCGGACTCCCCATCTCCTCAGCGAGGAGGCCGTGGCCGTCGCCTCGGTGACGATCGTGCCGAACCTTATGCAGGGCGACGGCGGATGGTCCGCCGTCCGCACCGCGGTTCACGGCGGGCGCGTCCTCGGCTGCGCGGACGAGCTCTCGGCGACCGAGCTGGCGGCCCTCTGGGCGCCCCTCGAGCCGGTGATCCCGCTCGCCACGCTCGATCTGGCCGCAGACGAGGACGCGGGAACGCGGGTCAAGGACGCCTTGAGCGGAGCGCTGCGCACTATCAGGCGGCCGCGGGCCGCACGAAGGGCCGGTGTGGCAGCACCGCAGACGCCCGCGCCGTACGGACCGAACTCGGCGGAGGTGGCGGGTTTCATCAAGGCGGTCGCCGAGCTGAGCCCGATCCAGTGGCTGCGGGTCCTCGACCGTCGCAAGCTCGTTGCAAGCATCACGCGCGAGGTGACCGCCGAGCCGGCCGGGGTCGTGCGTTCGCTTCTCGCCGCCATTCACGGGACGCGGGACCTCGACCTGTACACGCGGTGCCGGGCGTTCTCGGCGGTGGAGGCGGCGTGCCACGCCATCGGCGCCCCGGGACAGCTCGGCGACGCGCAGATCGTGCAGCTGTGGTCCCCTTTCGAGCGGTTCATTCGCGCGTCGGACGTCAACGCCGGCAGCTTTGCCCAGCTCGTCGCGTCACTCGAAAAGCACGACTGGGAGCAGGTCGCGACGATGTCGCCCACGACCAATGAAGAGGCCGTCGCGCCCCTGGTGAACGCAGGCGCCGCGCTGGTCGACTTTTTCGAAGGTCGCTCCGACGACGAGGCCATCGCCACCTGGCATGCCGTCTCCGCGGTCGTCCGCCGGCATCAGCTGACGCCCATCAAGTTCGCGGCGTCTTACGCGCCCTTCGCCTCCGCCATACCCGTCACGAATCCGCGCGCTCTGGGCGCGATGGTCTCGCGTTACGTGACGGCCGTCGGCCGGCTCGGCGCCAGCCAGTGCGTGTCGCTCTCTTTGCCATGGCAGCTGCCGGAGGAGCTCTCGGCGGCGCTGGCGGCTGCTGCCGCGGACGGAGCCGGGCGCCCTGGGGAGGAGGCGGCGGCGCTCGCGGCCGTGGTCACGGTGCCGATGCGCCTGGCCGCCGAAGGGGGCTGGGCCGCCGTCAAGACGGCGGCGTTCGGCGGACGCGTGATCGCCCTGCGAACCAGGCTCAGCCGCGAGCAGCTGGAGGCGCTGTGGACGCCGGTCCAGGCTGCCATACCGCTCAGCTCGCTCAGCGTCCCTGCAAAGACTCGCCGCCAGTGACTATCGTCATTACTCGTGGCGACAGTCAAAAAGAGCTCTCGAAGCTCGGCCGGCCGGCCTTCGCGCAACGGCTACAAGGTTCCGAAGTTCGATCGCGTCCTGGTCGTTTCGGCGCACCCCGACGATCCTGACTTCGGGGCCGGGGGCTCCATCGCGCGGCTCGCCCGCAACGGGTCTGACGTCGTGTACGTCATCGTGACCGACGGATCCCAGGGCGGGGAGGATCCTTCGCAAAAGGACTCCGAGCTGATCGCCATCCGGCAGCGGGAGCAGCGCGCGGCCGCCAAGGTGCTGGGCGTGAAGAAGGTGGAGTTCCTCGGCTACAAGGACGGCCATCTTTCGCCCGACCTCAAGCTTCGTCGCGACATCGTCCGCATGATCCGCAAGCACCGGCCCGAGCTCGTCATCACGCACATCCCCGGCCGCGTCCTGGACGCTCCCATGGGTGGCTCGCACCCCGACCACCTCGCCGTCGGCGAGGCGACGCTCGCGGCGGTGTACCCCGACTCGCGCAACCCCCGCGCCTTCCGCGCCCTGCTCAAGGAGGGTCTCAAGCCGCACGAGGTCAAGGAGGTCTGGATCCCCTTCTGGACGTCCGGCGACTACCTCGTTGACATCACTCCCACGCTCGACATGAAGATCCAGGCGCTGCGCAAGCACAAGAGCCAGGTCGCCAAACCGGGCCGCGAATGGGATTTCGAGAAGTTCATGCGCAAGCGTCACCGCGACGTCGGCAAGCGGGGCGGCTACCAGTACGCGGAGTCGTTCAAGCGCATCAGCGTCTGAGCCGAGGCTTCACCGCTCGACGTCGGCCAGCGCGCTCCAGACCTCGACTTTGGTGCGCACGCGCCGGATCACCTCGGTCGTGAAATCGCTGGTCGACGCCTGGCCCCCGAGGTCTGCGGTCCGCACTCCGTCGGAGACGGCCTCCAGGACGGCCTCGTAGACGACCCGGGAAGCCCGCCGGGCCTGCTCTTCCTTCATGTAGCCGAGCATCGAGGCGACCGCGAGGATCATGGCCATCGGGTTGGCCACGTTCTTTCCCTGGAGCGCGGGCGCGGTCCCGTGCGGCGCCTCGGTCATGGCCACGGTGATCGCTCCCGACTCGTCGAAGGCGAGAAGCGTGGACTCGGCGCCGGCGATGGTGCCGAACATCTGCATGACGAGGTCCGAGAGAGTGTCGCCGTCGCGGTTGAGCGCCGGGATCACCAGCGATTCCCCGGTCGTGGCCAAAAGCAGGGCGTAGGTGGCGTCGATCAGCTGGGGCTCGTACCGAACGTCCGGGTACCGAGCGGCCGCGGCGTCCAGCTCTTCTTTGAACATGCCTTCGTACACCGGGCTGACGGTGAACTTGGGGCCGCCGAAGACCTTGGCCTCGATGCGCCGGGCATGCGCGAAGGCATAGTCGGCGACGATCCGGCAGGTGCGCCGGCTCATCTTCTCCGTCCGGTAGGCCAGTTCGTCGAGGTCGTGGCCCTCCCGCCACTCGCGGGCGCCGTACGCGCCGTCGACGGCCATGCGGATGACGGAGATCGGGGCGTGCACGCCGGCGAGTGGACGGACGCCGGGGATCCGCCGCCCGGTCCGGACGATCACACGCCCGTCGATCTGCTTGCGCAGGATCGCGTTCGGGCTGCCCACGTCCCCGGCCCCCTCGGGCGTGATGGTCGCGGCCTTGATCCCGTAGCCCGACTCGCGAAGCGCGTCCGCCGCTTCGAGCACGACCTGGTTCCGGGTCCGGCGGCGCTCCTCCAGGGAGAGGTCGAAATCGCGGGTCTCGATCGACAGGTCCAGTACGCTTGGGTCGAGCAGCCTCAGCGCCTCGACCAGGAGCTCTTCGCCGGTCTGGTCGCCGTGCAGGACCGTGATCAGGGTGCCCATGGAGAAGATTCTGAGGCGTCTGCTAGTATTGACACCGCCTAGGGAACCTAGGCTTTTTTCTTTCTCCCCCCACTGAAGAGCCAAGCATGGAAGACGTAATCACCCTCGCCTGTGGCGTCTGCAAGCGCCGAAACTACACCACCCTGAAGAACAAGAAGAACGATCCGGACCGGATCGAGCTCAGCAAGTACTGCAGGTGGTGTCACAAGCACACCCCTCACAAGGAGACCAAGTAGGCACGTGGCGGTAACCACACGGAGACGTGAAGAGCCGGCGGCTCGCGCGGGCGTGTTCCAGTTTCTGCGCGAGGTTTACGAGGAGCTGCGCAAGGTCGTCTGGCCCACGGGCGCCGAGCTCTACCGCTACACCCTCGTCGTGATCGTCACGGTAGTGATCCTGGGCACGTTCATCGGCGGTGCCGATTACGTGCTGGGCGAGCTCGCCCGCCGAACCATCTACAACGGGGTGGCGCACTGATGGCGGTCGAGAAGAGCCCAAGCCCGATCCCGGACGAGGAAGCGCAGTGGTACGTCGTCCACGCCTACTCGGGTCACGAGGAGAAGGTCAAGAAGAACCTCGAGAAGAGGATCGAATCCATGGACATGCAGGACAAGATCCTCCAGGTCCTCGTCCCCATGGAGGACGAGATCGAGATCAAGGACGGCAAGCGCCGGCACGTCCAGAAGCGGATCTTCCCGGGCTACATCCTGGTGAGGATGAAGATGTCCAACGAGTCCTGGTTCGTCGTGCGGAACACGCCCGGAGTGACGAGCTTCGTCGGCTCGGCCAACAGCCCGGTGCCGCTTCAGGAGAAAGAGGTCCGGGCGATCCAGAAGCAGATGAAGCAGGAAGCGCCGAAGATCCGCGTGGAGTTCCAGGTCGGCGAGTCGGTGCGCGTCGTGGACGGGCCGTTCACGGACTTTCACGGCAAGGTCGACGAGATCAACCCCGAGAAGGGCAAGCTCAAGGTGCTGGTCAACATGTTCGGTCGCGAGACGCCGGTGGAGCTCGACCTGCTGCAGGTCGAGAAGGTTCACTAGCGGCGCGATAGGGAAGAGCAGATGGGCAAGAAGAAGGTTCGCGCGGTACTCAAGCTGGAGCTGCAGGCGGGTCGCGCCACGCCGGCGCCGCCGGTCGGCACGGCCCTGGGCCCGCACGGCATCAACATCATGGAGTTCACGAAGGCCTACAACGAGCGCACCCAGTCGCAGGCCGGCGACGTCGTCCCGGCTCTGATCACGATCTTCGAGGACCGCTCGTTCTCGTTCGTCCTCAAGACCCCGCCCGCGGTGAACCTGCTGAAGAAGGCGGCCGGCGTGGAGAAGGGATCGGCCAAGCCCAACCGGGAGAAGATCGGCCGCGTGACGCGGCAGCAGCTCCGGCAGATCGTCGAGCTGAAGCAGAAGGACCTCAACGCGTACGACTCGGACGCGGCCATGAAGATGGTCGAGGGCACGGCGCGGTCGATGGGCCTCGAGGTGGTGGAGTAATGCCGAAGAAGCGCGGCAAGAAGTACATCGAGGCCGTCAAGAAGGTCGAGCAGGCGGTCGCGAGCAACGGCAACGGCGGCCTGAGCCCCGACGCGGCGTGCGCCGTCGTCCGCGACACCTCCAGCTCCAAGTTCGACGCCACGGTTGAAGCGCACATCCGTCTCGGGGTCGACCCAAGGCACGCGGAGCAGATGGTCCGCGGCTCGGTTGTGCTGCCCAACGGGACGGGCAAGAAGGTCCGCGTCGCGGTTTTCGCGGCCGGAGACAGGGCCACCGAGGCGCGAGAGGCCGGCGCCGACTTCGTGGGCGGCGACGACATGGTCAAGCGGGTCGCGGACGGCTGGACCGACTTCGACGCCGCGATCGCGACGCCGGACATGATGGCCAAGGTCGGACCGCTAGGCAAGACGCTCGGGCCTCGCGGCCTGATGCCCAACCCCAAGTCGGGCACTGTGACCAACGACGTGGGCCGCGCAGTGCGCGAGGCCAAGGGCGGCAAGGTCGAGTTCAGGACGGACAAGTTCGGCATCGTCCACGTGCCTATCGGCAAGGTTTCGTTCGAGCCGGCGCAGCTTTCCCAGAACCTGACCACGCTGGTCGACGCGCTCGTTCGCAACAAGCCGACCGCGTCGAAGGGCCAGTACCTGCGCACCTTCTTCCTCACCGCGACGCAGGGCCCGTCGGTCCCCGTTGACGTCAAGGAGGCGGCGAAGCTCTCAGTCGGGAGTTAACCTGACGGGCCATGTACGGCCCGGTCCTCCAGGGAAAGCTCATCCGCCTTCGGCCGCCCCGACCCGACGACGCCACGGCGATGGCGACGTGGTTCGACGACCTCGAGGTCACGCGGTTCCTGAAGCTTCGAAACCCGCCCTCGGTCGGGATGGAAAACGAGTTCCTCGACCGGATGGCCCGCGACCCGAATGCCGTCTACTGGATCGTCGAGCACGACGGGCGCGCGGTCGGCGGGACGAGCATCGTGGCGATCGACTGGAAGCATGGCTACGGCACCACCGGCACGGTGATCGCCGACAAGACCGTGTGGGGGAAGGGCGTCGGCCGGGAGCTGATGCAGCTTCGCACCGCCTATGCGTTCACGCAGCTGCCGCTGCGCAAGCTCAAATCCGGCTACCTGGAGGGTAACGAGGCGAGCGCCCGCGCACAGGCGGCGGCCGGCTACCGCGAGGTCGGCCGCTGGCACGCCGACCGGTTCGTCGACGGCACCTGGCGCGATCACGTCCTGACCGAGGTCCTGCGCGAGGACTGGGCCAGGGCGCGCGACAAGGCCCCGACCTCCCGCCGCCGGCCGCGCTGACGCCGGCCGGAGGCGTGGGCGAGGTGGCCCCGCGGCGCATGTGAGGACGGCCGTTTCCCGGCTCGCGTCGTACGCCGTGCCGTTGCTCGCGTTGCTGATCCCCGTGGCGGCCGCCCTCGAAGTCTCTCGGCCGCCCATCGCCGCGATTTACGAGCCGCCCGTCATCGCCTGGGTGCTCCTGTCCTGTGCACCACGGTCGCGCCGCGTGGAGATGAGAGCGTCGATCGACGTCCGGTGCGACGTGCAGGCCGCCTTCGAGCTCGTCAGCAACCCGCGCAACTGGCGCCTCTACGCGCCAGAGCTCGAGGTCCTCGAGCCGGTGGAGACGCCGGTCCGCGTCGGGACGTTGGTCCGAGCCCGCCTGCACTATTCGGGCCGCGTCATGGAGGCCGACGAGATCGTCACCGTCTTCGAACCGCCACGGCGGTTCGGCACCGCGATCCCCGCCTCGCCGCACGTCACGATCGGCGGCTACGAAATCGTGCCCTCGGGCGGCGGCACCTCGATCACGTATACGTTCCGCGGCAGCCTCACCCCGCTGCAGTCCTTCTTCGGCGGATGGCTGCTCCGGGGGCGGCTGGTCCGGCGCATGAAGGAGCGCCGCGAGATCGCGCTGGCGGAGATCAAGCGTCTCCTCGAGGCGGAGCCCGCCGCCCCGGTATAATTTGCCACCTGCCCCAGACCGTAGCTGCCGGTTCGCCGGCTTAATCCGCTACCAAGGCACTCGTAAACGAAGGACGCGCGGATCCTTCCTGCCTTGGCGTCGAAATGGGCAGGGAGGATTTTTTATTTGCCGAGAGCACGCAAGGAACAAAAGGCCGAGCAGGTCGACCTGCTGACCGAGAAGCTGAAGAAGGCGAAGGTCGCCGTCCTCACGGACTATCGCGGCCTGACCGTCGGGCAGCTGCAGGAGCTGCGCGGCAAGCTTCGCGGCGGCGACGTCGAATACCGCGTCGTCAAGAACACGCTGGCCCGACGGGCCGCCGTCGCGGCAGGCCACGAGGCGCTGCAGGCCGAGCTGAAGGGTCCGGTGGGAATCGCCTTCGGCTACGACGACCTCAGCCTCCCGTCGAAGCTCATCAACGAGTTCGTCCGCACCACCCGCCTGAAGCTCGACGTCAAGGGCGGCCTGGTCGAGGGACGGGTCTTCTCTCCCGAGCAGGTGAGGCAGCTGGCCGATCTGCCTTCCCGCGAGTCGCTCCTCGCGCAGCTGCTGGGCACGCTTCAGTCACCGGTCGGCCAGCTCGTCGGAATCATGCAGACACCGCTCCAGCAGCTGCGAGGCACGCTGGAGGCTTACAAGATGAAACTGGAGGCAGCGTAGGAATGGCGACGAAGGTCAAGATCACACCGAAAGAGTTCGTCGAGGCGCTCAAGGAATGGAGCATCCTCGACGTCGTCGAGGCCGTTAAGGCAATCGAGGACGAGTTCGGCATCAAGGCGGCGGCACCCGTCGCGGTTGCGGCAGGCCCCGCGGCGGCCGGCGGCGGCGAGGCGGCCGGCGCAGCCGAGGAGGAGCAGACCGAGTTCACCGTCACGCTGACCCAGGTCGGCGAGAGCAAGATCAACGTGATCAAGGCGGTCCGCGAGCTCACGCAGCTTGGCCTGAAGGAGGCCAAGGATCTCGTCGACGCGGCGCCCAAGCCGGTGCTCGAGAACGTCGCGAAGGCGGATGCGGAGAAGGCAGTGGCGCGGCTGAAGGAGGCCGGCGCCACCGCGGAGATCAAGTAAGCAAGCACTCCCAGGGCTGGGCGTGGCAGAGCCGGGTCTCATGACCCGGCTCTCTTTTTTATGCCGACTTGCCCCCGGTCGGTGCGGACTTCGCCGCCGCTCGCGGCCGGGCCGCCTTGCGCAGGTGGCGTGGCCCGCTGTCCTGGCGCCGCGCCGGCTCGCGGCCCTTCGGCTGAGTGGGTTCGGGAGGGGCGCTCGGCTTCCGCACCGGCCGCGTGACGGTCGATCGGCCGGTCAGCCGCAGAGGCTCGCCGTAATGCCGGAAGCCGATAGGGCGTCCGCGCACGAGCGAGTACGCGACGCGCTCGTGGTTGATGGCCACCTTGATCAGCCTGTCCAGGAACGAGATGCGGAACGTGAGGCGCCGGATCCGGTCCGGCAGCCGCGGGCTGAAGGCGAGAAGATCGCCGTGGTGCCGCATCCCGCCGAGGCCCGCGACGACGGCGAGCCACGCGCCGGCGAGCGAGCCCATGTGAACACCGTCGCGGACGTTGTGCTCCAGGTCGTCCAGGTCCATCAGCGCCGCCTCGCCGAGGTAGTCGTGCGCGAGGCTGAGCAGACCGACCTCGGCCGCCATGATCGACTGCGTGCAGGACGACAGTGAGGAATCGCGCACCGTGATCGCCTCGTAGTACGCGAAGTTGCGCGCCTTCTCCTCGTCGCTGAAGGCGTCGCCTCGCAGGAACATCGCGAGCACCAGGTCCGCCTGCTTGACCACCTGCTTTCGGTACAGGTCGAAGTAAGGGAAATGCAGGAACAGCGGGTACTGGTCCGGTCGTGTGGCGTCGAAGTTCCAGCGCTCGTGTTCGGTGAAAGCGCTCGCCTGCTCGTGGACACCGAGGCTTGGGTTGTACGGGATCAGCATGCGATCCGCGGCCCGCCTCCACGTGCGGAGCTCCGCCTGTTTGACATTCAGCCGCCGGGCCACCGCCGGGTGCCGGCCTGCCGCGTCGGCGGCCGCACGCAGGTTCCTCTGCGCCATGAGGTTGGTGTAGAGGTTGTTGTCGGCGATCGCGCTGTACTCGTCGGGTCCCGTCACGCCGTCGATCCGAAACCTGCCCTGGCGGTCGAAGTGGCCGACCGACGCCCAGAGCCGCGCCGTCTCGATCAAGAGCTCCGCGCCCACCGACCGCTCGAACTGCGCGTCGCCCGTCGCGCTCACGTATCTCTGGACGGCGTCCCCGACGTCGGCGTTGATGTGGAACGCCGCCGTCGACGCCGGCCAGTACCCGGAACACTCCTCGCCATGGATCGTCCGCCACGGAAACGCCGCGCCTTTCAGGCCAAGGTCCTTCGCCCGGCGTCGCGCCAGGTCGAGGATCGAATGGCGCCAGCGAAGCGCGTCGGCCACGGCACCGGGCGATGTGTAGGTGAGCAGCGGCATGACGAACGTCTCCGAGTCCCAGAACGTGTGGCCGTCATACCCGGGGCCGGTCAGCCCCTTCGCGGGGATCGCGCGCTGCTCCGCGCGGGCGGCCGCCTGGAGGACGTGGAACATCGCGAACCGGATGCCCTGCTGCACCGCCGGATCGCCCTCCAGCTCCACGTCGGCGCGCGCCCAGAAGTCCGCGAGGTAACGGCGCTGGGCCACGCGCAACCCCTCCCATCCGTGCCCGGCCGCCACAGCGAGCGCGCCTTCGACCTGGGAGCGCATCGCCGGCGCCGACCGCACGCGCGACCAGCCGTACGCGACGTACTTCACGATTCGCAGCGGCCGTCCCCTGGCGAGGCGCGCCGTGACCGTGAATCGTGCGTGATCCGCCGAGCACTCGACGCTCGAGCGGGTGCCCGATCGGCCGAGCACCTCGTGGGTCATCGCCGCCGCGACCCTCAGCCGGCTCCGCCTGGTGGAATGGACGAGCACGGCGCCGCTCGGCCGTGGGGCGGCCAGCTCCGCCTGGAGAGGGTTGTCCAGGAGGTCCGCGCTGCGAGGGTCGTCCCGGCCCTTCTCCACCACGGGCTCGTTGGCGACCAGCTCCGACTGCACGACGACGTCCACCGGGCCGTCCAGCGGCTCGACCTCGTAAAACACCGCCGCGATGGCGCGGTGGGACAGCGAGACGAGCCTGGTCGAGCGGATGCGGACCGTCCGGTGTGACGGTGACTCCCACTCCACGGTCCGCCGGAGCACGCCGGCTCTCAGGTCCAGGACGCGCTCGTGCTGGAGCAGCTTGCCGTACCGCACGTCGAACGGCTCGTCCTCCACGAGGAGCCGGATGATCTTGCCGTTGGTGACGTTGACGATCGTCTGCCCGGCCTCGGGGTAGCCGTACGCGGTCTCCGCATAGGGAAGCGAAACCTCCTCGTAGACGGCGTTGAGGTACGAGCCCGCGATGGAGTGCGGCTCTCCCTCGTCGAGGTTGGCCCGCCAGCCGATATGTCCGTTGGACAGGGCGAAGATCGACTCTGTCTGGCCGAGGCGATGGAGATCCAGCGGAGACTCACGGACGGCCCACGGCTCGACGGTGTAGCCCTCGTTGCGGATCATCAGGCGGGCGGGAGCAGCTCCGCGAGGTCTTTGACCACGAGGTCCGCGCCATGTGCGTAGAGCGCGTCGGACTGTCCCGCGCGGTCGAGGCCGATGACGATGCCGAACCCGCCCGCGTGACCGGCGGCGACTCCCGCCAGCGCGTCTTCGTACACGGCGGCCTCGGTGGCGGCGGCGTGGAGCATATGGGCCGCCCTCAGATA
>Ga0070741_10008806_pt1 | contig 20015 bp, 17 predicted proteins | sample Coa_R1_4_FD_66440 | JGI IMG/M metagenome (GOLD analysis project Ga0070741, IMG submission 66440) | Surface soil microbial communities from Centralia Pennsylvania, which are recovering from an underground coalmine fire - Coalmine... | ecosystem: Environmental > Terrestrial > Soil > Unclassified ...
GGGCTAGCTAGACGGGGCTAGCTAGACAGGCGGCTTGCCGCGGACCACGGGGTTGGTCAGCTCGCCGATCTCGTCGATCCGGATGCTGATCTCGTCGCCCTGCTGGAGGGTGAAGGGCAGATCGGGAACCAGGCACGTGCCGGTGGACAGCACCGCGCCGTCCGGAAACTCGTCCGCGCGGAACAGGTAGGCAGCCAGTTCCTCGACCCGCCGCCGCAAGCCCGAGGTGCTCGTGGTGCCGGTCCAGGCCGCCGCGCCGCCCCGGCCGATCGTCATCTCGATCGTGAGGGCGTACGGATCGGGCACCTCCCACGCGGGCCTGATCCACGGCCCGACCGCGCAGCCGCCCAGGTAGATCTTGGCCTGCGGCAGGTACAACGGGTTCTCCCCCTCGATCGAGCGGGAACTCATGTCGTTGCAGATCGTGTAGCCAGCCACCGCACCGGTCCGGTTCAGCACCGCGGCGAGTTCCGGTTCGGGCACGTCTATCTCGGAGTCGGCCCGCACCGAGACCGCGCCGCCGGGACCCACCACCCGCCAGGCCGCCGACTTGAAAAACAGCTCCGGGCGCTCGGCGGCGTAGACCCGCTCGTAGACGTCCGCCTCGTGCTCGCTTTCCACCACGCGGGCGTCCCTTGATCGCTCGTAGGTGACCCCTGCCGCCCAGACCTCGGTGCGGCCGTCGACCGGCGCGAGCAGCGCCACGTCGGCGAGCGGGATCGTCGGCTCCCCCGCTCCCGCGCAGACCTCCCTGATCCGGGACAGCGGCAGAGCGAGCAGCTCGGCTAGCGTCCCGACGCCGCGGGCGGGGGCGATCATCCCGTCGCCGAGCACCCCGACCGCGGCGCTGCCGTCGCCAGCAAGAAACCTCACGAGTCGCACGAGCCGAGCCTAATCGCTATCGTGACCGCGTGGCAGACATCGACGGGCGGATCGCCCAGGGCTGGGGTGGCGCGGCGCCCAACGGCGTCCACGTCAACGTGATCCTGGCGAGCCGGGGCAGCGCGACCGCCGCGGCGATGACCGGCGCCTACGCGTCGCCATCGAACGGCTTCACGCCCGTGCTGGTCTGCGCCGGCCCGGACCAGCCGTCCTACGAAACCGTGTACCCGCCGACGATCATGCTGGCCAAGGTCGCGCCGGCCACCGAGTGGCTGGAGACCCTGGTGTTCGGCGCGGCGCAGGTCGGCACCGCCCGGGCCGTGCTCGACAGCGTGGCCGCCGGGTTGCTCGAGCCCGATCAGGAGACCCTCGTGTTCGTGTCCGTGTGGATCGACCCGGCCGCCGACAGCGAGCCGATGATCCTTGACGCGGCCCGCGAGGCGGTCAGCCGCGCCATCCGCGAGGCGGTCACCGGCCGCGACCCCGCCGCGGTGCGCCGGCTTACCGGCACCCGCGACGAGATCACCCACCCCTTCTATAACAGTCATTAAGCGGACTGGGTCCCGCGCCGAGGCGGGCGGCACTGGCGGGCGCCCGCTGGCGGCGAATAGATCCCGAACAACGTGGTGGATTCTCCCTTTGTGGGGGCCCGGCCCCTGTTTACGGGGGTCAACTCACCACGATGGGGAGATCCACCACATCGATCGACGCGGGCGTGCCGGGGGCCGAGCAGGCGATCGGGCCGGCGAGGATTACCAGGTGGACAGATCACGGCTTGAGGCGTTCAGCGACGGGGTGTTCGCCGTGGCGATCACGCTGCTCGTGCTCAACTTCGTCATAGACGGGCCAGGGCGGGGCCATGCCCACCTCCTACCCCAGCTCAAGGCCTTGTGGCCGACGCTGCTCGCGTACCTGGTCAGCTTCTTCATGATCGGGATCATCTGGGTCAACCACCACGTGCTGGTCAGGTCCATCGTCGTGGTGGACCGGACGCTGCTGTTCCTGAATCTGGTGCTGCTGCTGTTCGTGGTGCTGATCCCGTTCGCGACCGAGATCGTGGCGGACTACCGGCTTGCCCGCGACTGGGACGCCGAGGTATCGGTGGCCGTGTACGCGGCGGTGTTCTTCGGCATGTCGGTCGGCTTCTCGTCCATCTTCGAGTGGACGCTGCACGGGGAGCGGGTATCGCAGCCGCTCGCGCCGGAGCGGCACTGGCCGGCCCGGATCCGGTTCGTCGGCGGCGGAATCGTCTACGTGATCGCGTTCGGCGCCGCGCTGTTCAATGCGCTCGCTGGGTTCGTGCTCATCGCGCTCGTCGCCGTCTACTACGTCGTCGAACGGACCCCGCCCGTCTCCCCCACCGAGACTGACGACGACGAGGACGCTCTGCCGTTACCCTGAAGTAGATAGTTGCCATTAAGCAACTGATCGCCTTTACGGGGGTAGACTGGGTTAACGTGCGGGAAATGACAGGAGCTGGAGCCCAGCAGACACCGGCAGAGTCCGGACGGCCGGACCGCTACAAGTGGATCGCCCTGTCCAACACCACGCTGAGCATGACGATGGCGACGATCGACGCGTCGATCGTGATCGTCTCGATGCCGGCCATCTTCCGCGGCATCCACCTGAACCCGCTCGCGCGGAGCAACATCACGTACCTGCTCTGGATGATCATCGGGTATCTGCTGGTGCAGTCCGTGCTGGTGGTGACGCTGGGGCGGCTCGGGGACATGTTCGGCCGGGTGAAGATCTACAACCTCGGCTTCGTGGTCTTCACGCTGGCCTCGATAGCGCTCTCCCTGGACCCGCTGACCGGCTCGAGCGGCGCGATGTGGCTGATCCTGTGGCGGTTCGCACAGGCGTTCGGCGGCGCGATGCTGATGGCGAACTCGGCCGCGATCCTCACCGACGCGTTCCCCGCGCACCAGCGCGGCATGGCGCTCGGCGTCAACCAGATCGCCGGCATCTCCGGCCAGTTCGTCGGCCTGCTGCTCGGCGGGCTGCTCGCCCAGTGGGACTGGCGCCTGGTGTTCTGGGTGAACGTGCCGATCGGGGCGTTCGGCACCGTGTGGGCGTACCGCAGCCTGCGCGAGATCGCCACCACCCGCCGGGCACGGATCGACTGGCTCGGCAACGTCACGTTCGCGGTCGGGCTGAGCGCGCTGCTCATCGCGATCACGTACGGCATCCAGCCGTACGGCGGCCATGCCACCGGCTGGGCCAACCCGTGGGTGCTGGCCGGCCTGATCGGCGGCGCGGTGACGCTGGCGGCGTTCTGCGTGCTGGAGACGAAGATCGCCGAGCCGATGTTCCAGATGAGCCTGTTCAAGATCCGGGCGTTCGCGGCCGGCAACGCGGCCAGCCTGCTCGGCTCGATCGCGCGCGGCGGCCTCCAGTTCATGCTGGTGATCTGGCTGGCGGGCATCTGGCTGCCGCTGCACGGCTACGACTTCGCGCAGACCCCGTTGTGGGCCGGCATCTACATGCTGCCGCTAACCGCCGGGTTCCTGGTGGCCGGCCCCATCTCCGGGATGCTGTCCGACCGGTACGGGCCGCGCCCGTTCGCCACGGCCGGCCTGCTGCTGGCGGCGGTCTGCTTCACCGGTCTGATGCTGCTCCCCGTCGACTTCGACTTCTGGATGTTCGCGCTGCTGATCTTCGGCAACGGGGTGGGTTCCGGGCTGTTCGCCTCCCCCAACACGTCCGCGATCATGAGCGCCGTGCCGGCCAGGCACCGCGGCTCGGCGTCCGGCATGCGGTCCACCTTCCAGAACTCCGGCATGTCGCTGTCGATCGGCATCTTCTTCAGCCTGATGATCGCCGGCCTGGCCTCCACGCTGCCGAAGACGCTGACCGCGGGCCTGACCGCGCAGGGCGTGCCGGCGTCGGTGGCCAGCCAGGTCGCCCACCTGCCCCCGGTCAGCACGGTGTTCGCGGCCATGCTCGGCTACAACCCGGTGCAGAACCTGCTGGCCCCCTCGGGCACGCTCGCGAAGCTGCCGCCGCACAACGCCGCGCTGCTCACCGGCAAGCAGTTCTTCCCGCACCTGATCTCCGCGCCGTTCCACCACGGGCTGGTCATCGTGTTCACCGCGGCGGCGATCATGGCGGTCACCGGCGCCCTGGTCTCGCTGCTGCGCGGCAAGCAGTTCTACTGGGAAGAGCCGGTCTCTCCGAACGGCATATCCGCTACCTCCCTGAACGGCTCTCACGAGCGGGTGTCGGACGGTTCCGCTGCTACTTCGGGTTCGAGCCCGGCTGGGTCCGCGTAAGCCTGAGCGACCGTGGCGCGGTCGAACACCCGCCAGGTCGCGGCGGCCACCAGGACCGCGACCACGAAGCCGATCCAGTACGGCGCCGTGATGCCGAATTCCGCGGCGACCGCGCCGCCCAGCAGCGCACCGGCGCAGTTCCCGCCCGCCCCGATGAACAGGCTCGTGCTGCTCACCCGGCCAAGCATCTCCGGCGGGGTCAGCCGCTGCCGCAGCGAGGCGGACACGATCGACCACAGCGCTCCGTGCACGCCGAACGCGAACATCATGAACCCCACCACAACCGCGCTGTGTGAGGTCGCCAGCGCCAGGTGCATACCCGCCTCGATCAGCAGCCCGATCCTGATCGTCCAGGTGGCGGTCACCCGCCTGATGAGCCGGTCGCCGGTCACCGAGCCGAGCAGGCCGCCGCCCGCTTCGCAGGTGAACAGCAACCCGTAGCCGAACGACCCGAGGTGCAGCCGCTCCTTCGCCAGCAGCACGAGCACCGCGGTCGTGGCGGTCAGCGTGACGTTCAGCAGCCCGATGAGCAGCGTCATCGTGCGCAGCATCCGCTGCCGCATCAGCCAGCGGAACCCTTCGGCCAGCTCGGCGCGGATGTTCTGCTCTGTCGCTGTCCTGGTCGTCGCGCGGTACGTCCCGGCCAGCAGGCCGACCAGCGCCGCGCTGGCCACGTACGTCCCGGCGTTGACGAAGAACGGCAGGCTCGCCGCCACCACGAAAAGGAAGCCGGCCAGCGGACCGGCCAGCATGTTCTGCGTGACCATGACGCCGCCGAACAGCCAGCCATTCGCGCGCTCCAGGCTTGCCCGCGGCACCACGGCGGGAATCACCGCCTGGCTCGCGGACCGGAACACGACCTCGCCGGCGTTGACCAGGAACAGCACGGCGTCCAGCAGGCCGATGCTCCCCCAGCCGCCGAGGAGCGCGGCGGCCAGCACGGCCAGCACCACGACCCGGCCCCAGTCGATGGCGACCATCACCCGCCGCCGGTCCAGCCGGTCCACCAGCACGCCACCGGGGAGGGCGAACAGCAGCCACGGCAGCCACGAGGCGCCGGCCGTGGCGGACACGATCAGCGGGCTCTTGGTGTGCGCCGCGACGTAGAGCGGCGCCGCGATCGTGGCAACGCCGCTGCCCAGCGCCGACGCGGTGCTCGCGGTCCACAGCTTCCCGAACTGCCAGCCGAGTCGTTCCGCCACAGTCAGGCTGCCCGCGAGGCGCCGCGCGCCAGGTCGGTCAGCGGCAGCGTGACAGGCTCCGCGCCACGGCTCGCAATCGTCGCCACGCCGCTGGTGAGGTCCGCCACGAACGTGCACAGCGTCATGGCCGTGGAGCCCTCGTGCGGCTCCGCGCGGACTCCACCGGGCGGCTCCGCGCCGGTCAGGACGCGCAGGAACCATTCCGTCGTGGGCTCCTGCGCCGGTATCTCGAGGCGGTCGAGCACCTCGGCGCGTTGCTGGCTGGTCCCGCCGCGCTGTGCCTGCGCCCCGGTCACGTAGCGGCCGTGGTTGGTGTGCCAGCCGAGCGGGGCGTGCTCGCCGGCCTCCCGCCAGGCGACCTGCTCCGCGGACGACTCGACGGTCACGATCCGCCCGGCCAGGTCGCCGATCGTGTACGCGTACCCGCCCGCCGAGGGGTTGCGGACCAGGTAGTCGATGGCCTGGTCGATTGACGTGGCGTTGAGCTGGAGGCCGCGCGCGACGAAGTGCCGGCCCGCGCCCTGCCCCGGCGTCATTGCCTGCATGTGGTCGATGCTCCAGGCCAGACCGGATCCGGTCACGGTGAACGCGGTGCTGGGCAGGAAGCCGGGCTTGCAGTAGGCGGTCACCGGCTGTGCGCCGTCCAGGAGCAGGGTGAGCAGCAGGCAGCGGTCTTCGAAGAAGCTCGACTCGTCCTCGTTGTGCGCGATCAGCGACCGCTGCCGCCGCCAGCTCAGATCGCTGCACCCGATCCCGGTGTTGGCCGCGCCCTCGATGACGCCAAGGTCGCCGCGGAAGTTCATCAGGGCGAGATCCCCGGCGTCAACCCCGGCACCGGTCGCGAGCGCGTCAAGCTCGGTCCAGACGCGGGGCAGCCGGGTCCGGCTGGCATGCCGGACGATGCCGAGCAGCTTGCGCCCTGGCGGATGCCGCACGTGTGCCCGGAGCTGCGCCAGCTCGGGCCAGTTCGCGGTGACGTCCTGGATCTCGGCACGCAGGGTCTCGCCGAGCCCGGTGAAGGCCTCCCGCGCGGACCCGCGGACCACGAGCCAGCGCACCCGTCCCAGCTGCTGTTCCGTCACCTCCGCCGCCATCTGTTCAGGTTCTCATACCGGCGGAGGCCGGCACCGATAACATGCGGGTGCTGTGGCGGCGATGAGTTTCGGGTTGCTCGGTCCGCTCGTGGTACGACGGGGCGAGACTTTAATACCGATCCGGCGCGGGCACCAGCGGGCGGTGCTCGCGGCGTTGCTGCTGGACGCCAACCGGGTCGTGTCGGTCGACCGGATCACCGAGGCACTGTGGGGACCAGCGCCGCCCCCGTCGGCGGCGGTGACGATCCGCAATTACATCAGGCGCCTGCGCCAGGCACTCGGTGAGGACGGCCCGGACCGGATCCGGGCACAACCGCGCGGTTACCTGATCCACGTGCACGCCGGAGAGCTGGATGTGTCCCAGTTCGAGGCGCTGCTCGGGGCGGCGCGGACGGCGGCGAGGAACGGGGTGTGGGACACCGCGGCCGAACGGGCCCGCGCGGCGCTCGCGCTGTGGCGCGGCGCGCCGCTGGCCGACGTCGAGTCCGACGTGCTGGCGGCGCGGGAAGGTCCGTGGCTGACCGAACTGCAACTGCAGGCAGTGGAGACCCGCATCGATGCCGACCTGCGCCTGGGCAGGCATGACGACGTGACCGCCGAGCTGGAGCGGCTGGTGGTGGCGCATCCGCTCCGCGAGCAGGTGCACGCGCTGCTGATGCGGGCGCTGTACCGGTCCGGCCGGCGCGGCGACGCACTGGCCGCTTACCAGCGGGCACATGAGGTGCTGGCCGCCGAGCTTGGCATCGAGCCGGGTCCGGAGCTACGCGACCTGCAGCGGCACATTCTGGCCGGCGATGCGATGGCGGTGCTGGGTACCGCGAACACCACGGCGGCGGTCCCGCGGCAGCTGCCCGCTGCCGTGCCGGGTTTCTCGGGCCGGACCAGCGAGCTGGCGATGCTGACCCGGCTGCTCGCGCAGGCCGAGCCCACCGTGGTGATCTCCGCCATCGGCGGGACCGCCGGCGTGGGCAAGACCGCGCTCGCGGTGCACTGGGCGCATCTGGTGGCCGACCAGTTCCCGGACGGGCAGCTGTACGTGAACCTGCGGGGGTTTGATCCTTCGGGTGTCCCGGTGCCGGCCGCGGCTGCGATGCGGGGGTTCCTGGCGGCACTGGGGGTTGCCGCCGAGCAGATCCCGGCGGGCCTTGATGCGCAGGCGGGCCTGTTCCGCAGCCTGGTGGCCGGCCGGCGGATGCTGATGGTGCTGGACAACGCGCGGGACGCGGCCCAGGTCCGGCCCCTGCTGCCGGGCAGCGCGGGGTGCCTGGTGCTGGTGACCAGCCGCAGTGAGCTGGCCGGCCTGGCGGCGCTCGAAGGTGCGCGTTCGCTGCGGCTCGGGTTGCTGCCCGATGGCGAGGCACGCGCGCTGCTGGGCGCGCGGCTCGGCGCGGCCCGGCTTGCCGCGGAGCCGGACGGGGCCGGTGAGCTGGTCCGGTTGTGCGCCGGACTTCCGCTCGCGCTGGTGATAGCGGCGGCGCGGGTGGCGGCCAGGCCAGCGTTGCGGCTGGACGCGTTCGCGGCAGAACTCGCCGATGCCAGGAGCCGGCTTGACGCGCTGGACGCCGGGGACGAGCAGGCCAGCCTGCGGGCCGTGTTCTCCTGGTCGGCGGGCAGCTTGACGGTGCCGGCCGCCCGGATGTTCGGGCTCCTCGGCGTGCACCCCGGGCCGGACATCACGGTCCCTGTCGCGGCCAGCCTGGCCGGGGTGCCGGTGCCGCGGGCGCGATCGGCGCTGGCAGAGCTGGCCGGCGTCAGCCTGGCCGCCGAGCACGCGCCCGGCCGGTTCAGCGTGCACGACCTGCTGCGCAGCTACGCCACTGAGCAGGCCCGCGTGTCCGGCAGCGAAGGCGAGAACCGCGAAGCGGCCGGCCGGATGCTGGACCACTACCTGCACACCGCCTGCGCCGCCGCACGGCTGATCAACACCCAGCGGGAGGCGATCGTGCTGGCCGGCCCGCGGCCGGGAGTCACGCCCGAGCACCTGGCCAGCCACCAGCACGCGCTGTCCTGGCTCGAAGCCGAGCACGACGTGCTGACCGCGGCGATCAGGGTGGCCGGCGAGGCAGGCTTTGACGCGTGCGCCTGGCAGCTGCCGTGGGCGCTGTCGAACTTCCTCGACTGGCGCGGGTACTGGGACGAGTGGGCGGCGACCCAGCGCGGCGCGCTGGTCGCGGCGACCCGGCTGGACGATGCCGCGGCCCAGGCCGTGACCCGCCGCCTGCTTGGCCAGGCCTGCACCCGGCTGGGCGACTACGCGGAAGCGCGGGTGCACCTGACCGCGTGCACCGAGCTGTGCCGCCGGATCGGCGACCAGGACGGCGAGGCACGTGTCCACCAGACCCTCAGCTGGCTGTCCGGGCTGGAAGGCGGTTACCGTTCCGCCGTCGAGCACACCGAGCAGGCACTCGCCCTGTACCGCGCGAGCGGCAACAGGGCGGGGCAGGCATCGGCCCTCAACAACGCCGGATACGCCCACGTCTTGCTGGGCGACGCCCGCCAAGGCCGGGCGAGCTGCCAGCAGGCGCTGGCTATCCACACCGAACTCGGCAACCTCAACGGCCAGGCGAACGCGTGGCACAGCATCGGCTTCGCCGAATATCACCTCGGCGAACTGAGCCAGGCAACGCGCTGCTACCACCGCGCCCTCGGCATGTACCAGGAGCTTGGCCGCCGCCATCCCGAAGCCGGCACGCTCGCCGATCTCGGTGACGCCCTGGACGCGGCCGGGGACCCGGACGGCGCCCGCGATGCCTGGCAGCGGGCGGCCGGCATCCTCGACGATCTGGAGCCGTCCGAAGCGGCACGGGTCCGCGCGAAGCTGCGCCGGCTCGGTGCGCGCGGCCGGCCGCCCGTGCTACCGCAGTGGTAGGTCCGTGCTACCGGCCGAGCCGACGCTAGGCGCGCACAGGCTCAACTACGCGGAAGGAGTGTGACATGTTCGGACTCAAGGCGCGGCTCGGCATCACGACGGGGGTGGCGATCATGGCGGCCGGTTTCGCGGTGCTGCCGGCGAGCCAGGCGCTGGCTTCGGCCAGGAGCTGCCAGAACGAAGCAAACGGCTTTCTCGAGGGGTGCGCCAATGTCAACGGCTCCGGCCTGCACATCAACTCCCTCCAGGGCGTGGTCACCAACATCGGCGTGGGCGACCAGCACATGGTGCACCTCGAACTCTCCGGGCCGCACGGCCTGATCAAGAACTGCCCGACGATCACCGTCGGCTCCCTCGACAGCGACTCCTGCACCTGGTCGCCGAACGCGAACGAGACGGCGGGCAGCTACTGCGTCACCGTCTGGCAGTTCGCGAGCAACAAGTGGGTCGCGCGGGCGAAGGCGTGCGTGGGCGTGCACAAGTAGCGCGCTTAGCTCTCGCAAGTTCACGGGCCAGGCTGGCGATACCCAGCCTGGCCCCGCTGGGCGTACCATGAGTGGCGTGCCGCGATATGAATACCGGTGCCGCGCCTGCGGCGACACGTTCGAGCTGAGCCGCCCGATGAGCGAGTCCTCGGCCCCGTGCACGTGCCCGCAAGGCCACGACGACACGGTCAAGCTGCTGTCCACCGTGGCGGTCGGCGGACTCGCCGCGGGCCGGCCCGCGGCCGGAAGCGGCGGCGGGGGCTGCTGCGGCGGCGCCTGCGGCTGCGGCTGAGTCCGCCCAGCCTGGCGCCAACTGTCTCAAACGAGACGTTCCCGCTGCCTCACCCGCGGCGGCGCGTCGCCATGCGTTTTGCTTAGCTGGCCGCAAGAGCTCATCGCGGCTAAGGAAGGCAAGATTATGGCGGCGGCAATGAGTGAAGACCGGGTCACGCCGGATCGGGGGCTCGCCCAGGAACTGATCGGCGACATGGCACAACTACTGAACAACACCCGTCCCACCATGGTCCTGGACGGCGGCATACTTGCCGCACTGACACTCGGCATTTCGCTTGAGGCCGGGCTCGCACGATCCCCGCTATGGCAAGGCATGGCGGGGATTGCCGCAGGAGCGCTGCTCGCCTGCCTGATCGCCAGCTGGCTCACCGCGGTCACCAAGCTCCTGCTGGCAGGCAGGCCGATCCTGGGCATCGTCAGCGATCACCGGTGGAAGGCCGGCGCGCCGCTCGACCCCCGAGCGAAGTGGCTGACCCTCCCGCCCATCAAGGCCACCCCGGAAGAATGGATTTGGGTGCGGGCGCACCTACTCATCGGCGCGGCGCGTATCCGCATGGATCGCGTTCAACGGGCACTGACCTGGACCGTCATCACGACCGCGCTTTTCCTGGCGTGGACCGTGATGGCATTTCTCCATCCCTGAGGCTTTCGACCCCCTTTTCAACCCCTCACGCATGCATCATTGTTGAGGCAAAGCTGACGGTGACCGGCCGTCGACAATGAGGCAGCACGAGCGGGCGGCGCGAACACATGACGGTTCGTGGGGGGTTCTGGGATCTCCTCAGCGACTCCGAGCAGGCCGCCCTATCCGCCATCGGCCGGGATGCGGTCTTCGCTCGTGACGCCACCATATGTGTGGAGGGCGATCCGGCGACGCATCTGTACGTGCTGCTCGCCGGGTGGGTCAAGGTCTTCTCCGTCACCCGGGAGGGCCAGGAACTGCTCGTCGCCCTGCGCGGCCGGGGCGAGTTCGTCGGCGAGGTCGCGGGTGAGGCGACCGGATACCGGACCGCCACGGTGCGGACCGGCAGCCTGGTGCGTTCGCTCATCGTCGGGCACGAAAGGTTCAGCTCATTCCTTGACGCCTATCCGGGTGCGGGCCGCGCTTATCGCCACGTGATAACACAACGCTGGAATGAGACGTCTACAATACTGATAAAACGCGCCGCCACCACCGGCGCACAACGTCTCGCCGCGCTGCTGATTGACCTCGCGGAGCGGTACGGCGTCCCGGTCGGCAACGAAGTCGATATCGGGATGCCGCTGTCACAGGACGAACTCGCGAGCCTGGCGGGCAGTTCACGGGCCACCATCACCCGGACCCTCGCCGACTGGCGGCGGCGCGGACTAATCCGGACTGCTCACCGACACATCACGATCATCAACTTGGACACGCTGCGAAAGATTGCCGGCGGATAACCCGCAATCCAGCTCGCCGTTCCTGACCCGCGCCAAAAGCTCCCGCCAGCGGTCTGGCGTAACCGCGAGAATGACACCCGAACGATTCCGCGAATCTCTGACCAGTACGGATTGTTCGTAGATAGCTACTTCTACGCAGGAATCCGCGGACTCGCTGGCCCGGCTCTTGCGCCAAACGGGCGCGGGAGAATTGGCGGATTCAGCAGCCATCCGATGACACTCCGTTCGCCCGGCACCACGAAACCCAGGCAGGACGCCCGCCTGTGACCGGTCTGGCTAAAAGTGTAAACGGTTTTGCCGCGTACGCACATGGTCTAGACAATTAGAACTTCAGATACGCCACACGGCTATTGATGCCAGTCGGCATTTGACTGGTTCATGTGGCGGGAATGCCGGAAATAACCTCACGACATTTCTTCGGCCGCAGCGAGAATAAACTCTATCGACTCGCTCGCCGATAGCGCGCTGCCTAGCAGCTTCTCGAAGGCGTCGGCGTACTCCCCTATTCTCCCGTCGTCGCCTGAGACCATCGAGATCTGGTCGCGCCCTGCGTCCAGGTAGAGGATGTCCGGCAGACCTCCGTCGAACTCCAGCAGGGTGAACGGTCCGGTGTGCCCGGCATGGGCGCCGACACTGAACGGGATCACCCGGACCGTCACTCGCTCGTCGTCGTGGGCCCTAGCCGCGATCTGCCGAAGCTGCTCAGGCATGATGCCCGGGTCAGCGTGAATACCGACGTGCCGACGGATAACGGCTTCGTCCAGGACAAAATACTGACGCGGCTGCGGCGTCCGCTTAGCCAGCTCTGCCTGCCGGAGTAGCCGGAGCTTGACCGCTGAAGCGATCCGGATCTTGTCCTCCACGGTGCTGCCGGCGAGTTCCTGAGCGTAGCCGCTGGTCTGCAGGAGACCTGGGACGACCAAGGCCTGGAAGTTCCGGATAAAGGAAGCGCCCGCCTCGTACCCGACATAATTCACGTATGCGGGAGCTAGCTGATCGCGGTAGTCGTCCCACCAGCCCCTTTCGCGTGCGCCGCGGTTGAGTGCCTGCATCCGGTCACGCTGAACCTCGGATGTGACACCATACCTGTTCATGAGCGCGTCAAGATCGACCTTGGTGATCGAGCTGCGTCCGCCTTCCACCCGGATCAGCTTCGAGGGCGACCACTCGAGGTCCGCGGCGACCTGCTCCTGGGTCAGGTCTTTATCTCGCCGCATCCGGACGAGCTCAAGGCGAAGGAGTGCGCTCTGGACCACAGGTCCCTGATCGGTAGCCATGATCGAGAGTCACACTCCGTAGCCGATGTTTAATATTAAAGGTTGCTGTTTGCCACGTCGCAAACAGCCAGCCTGTACCGTAGCAGGTGCCATTCTGTAAGTATGCCATCACGTTCACCAGCCCATCCTGGATCGCGGGACAGAGAATAATGCCACCAGTAGCGGAGTGCAAGCTGGCAGGTTGCGTCCTTGCTAAATGGCGGTTCGACAATCAGTAGCTTTCGGTATAAGTAGGCGCAGACTGGACCCAATGCATGGGCTCCGCGCCTAGGCGAAGTGGTGCGGGCCAGGCTTGCCGCTACTCTCAGCGATCTCCCAGGGAGGATGGCTTGTTGCAATTTGCAATGTTGCAATAAGCAAGCAACTAGTATAGCTGGCACCAACATGGACTTGGCATGTGGCGTAGATCACATATAGGGTGCTGTCCTGCGGCGCAACCAGACGAGCTGGCACTCGGTTGCCATATGCCAGCTGGCAGCTTGTCAGGTGACCAAATGCCAGATAGCATTTACCCTAACCAAAAGATCATCTTTGTGACGTTCCGTGCTTAGGGGACAACATGCCACCACTTGAACGGGGGCCGCGCGGGGGCATGTCGCGCGGCGCCAGCAGGGTACGTATGAGCCAAATGCCGGACTATGCCGGAACAGTCCCCACTATCCCCGCCTTTCGCCTGGCACCATCCTTCGCCTGCCACGTCCGCGGGCTGCCGGGAAGGGGGCACCATGAACCGATCGGTCAGTCCTCCCGATCCCGATAAGACCGCCCCCGCGCCACGCTCGAACCACGGCACTCCCCCGTCACCTAAGACTGGGGGGAGGATGAGCAGCGTCGACTTTTCGGTATCCCGCGGGACCTTCCATCTCCGTCTCAATATCAAGCGGCAACGTGCTGCCAAGGAGCATGAGCTTGCCGAGCTGCAAACCGAACCGGGCAGTTTCTGGGACACGCTCGACGACGCTGCTCGCCGCGACTTCCTTGCGATCGCCGACCAGCGGACCTTCGCCTCCGGTGCCCGGCTCATGGAGGAAGGTGAGCCGGCCAACCACGTCGCCGTCATCTCCTCAGGGAGCGTACGGATCACCGTCCAGGACAAGGGGCGAGAGACCACGCTCGCTGTTCGCGGACCCGGCGAGCTCATCGGAGAGCGGGCGGCACTCAGAGTGAGCGAACGATCGGCCACCGTGGATGCGCTTGAGACGGTTAAGGCGCTAGTCGTGAAGACCGAAGATTTCGCCGCATTCGTAAGTGAGCATCCCGGTGTGCTGCACGCGGTCGAGGGCCAGATCTATCGTCGCCTCACCGAACGTTCTGTGTCCGACCACCGGCCGGCCCCGCGGTTCGAAGGGCAGAACTGCACGGTGATCTATACCGATGTCGTCGGCTTCGCCGCCGGCACCCGCACTGACCTCGATCGTCTCATCGTGAGGCAGGCGACCGCGGAGATGACCAAGGTGGCCTTCGGGGCCCACTGGGGCGACTGCTCGGTCGGCGACCGCGGCGATGGCCTGCTGATCGTGGCACCACCTGACGTTCCGACGATGACCTTGCTAAAGAGCCTGATCACGACGCTATCCGCTGAGCTGATAAGGCACAACGCCGTTCATGACGCCGCGGCTCGGGTGCAGCTGCGCATCGCCGTAGAAGTCGGGCCCGTGGTCGAGGACGATCTCGGCGTATCGGGTGAGGCGATCATCCGCGCCGCTAGGATGCTCGACGCCTCAGTGTTCAAGACGGCAATCGCCGAGCGCCGCTCGGTCCTCGGCGTCATCGCCTCAGATTTCGTCTACAAGACGGCGATCAAGCACGGCGAGACACCGCTAGATCCTTCCGACTTTGTCAAGGTCGACGTCGACGTCAAGGAGGCGCAACTGGGGGCGTGGCTCTGGCTCATGCCGCGGGCGAGCTGACCTCCGGCCGTACGTCGCCGGCCGTCTCGGTGGCCGGATTCAGGAGCAACCCGGTGCGAGTCGCGCTCGCGGCTCCCCAGGAACTGGTGGTGACGAGGCCGAGGGCGAAGACGATGAGGCCGCAGCCCGCCATCACGTACCAGGCCGCGTGGCTGGCGGCGATGAAGCCGTCGTGCAGCGTGCGGCCGGCCAGGGAGCCGTGCAGGCCGACGGCAAGGATCGAGCCGGCCACCGCGACGCCGAGGGACTGGCCCACCTGGCGGCTGGTTGACGCGATCGCGGAGGCCACGCCGGCCTGGCCGTCCGGCATCCCGGACACGGCGGCCTGGGTGATGGGGGCGTTGACCAGGCCGGAGCCGACGCCGACGACCGCGAACGAGCACAGCACCACGAGCGTCCCCGAGGCCAGCGTTAGCCGGGACACCAGGAGGGCGCCGGCCATCAGACCCGCGCCGGCCGCCATCATCGGCAGCCGGGCGCCCCGGCTGGCCAGGATCCGGCCGGAGACGACGGCGCCGATCGCCATCACCGCGGCCATCGGCAGCAGGTGCAGGCCGGCCCACAGCGCGGACATGCCGCGGACGTCCTGGAGGTACAGGGTGGCGAGGAACAGGAAGCCGGCCAGTGCCCCGGTCGCGCTGATCGCGGTCAGCACCGACCCGGCGAACGGGGCGCTGCGGAAGAACCGCGGGTCGAGCACCGGCTCGGTGCGCCGCAGCTCCCAGGCGATCAGCGCGGCGAGTGCCACCGCGGACGCCGCGAACAGCCCGAGGATCAGCGGGGAAACCCAGCCCCGGCTCGGACCCTCGATGATCGCGTAGGTCAGCGAGCCGAGCAGCACGACGATCAGGATCTGGCCGACCGGGTCGGGCCGCCGTGCCTTCGGCGCGCGGGATTCTGGCACGTACCTGGCGGTGAGCACGATCGCGGCGATGCCGACTGGGATATTGACCCAGAACGCGCCGCGCCAGCCCACACTGTCCACCAGCACGCCGCCGATCACCGGGCCGAATGCCACGGAAAGGCCGTAGGAGGCGCCCCAGATGCCGATGGCGCGGGCTCGCTCCGCCCGGTCGGTGAACACGTTCGTGATGATCGACATCGCGACCGGGTTGAGCATCGAGCCGCCGACCGCCTGCACCATGCGGAACGCCACCAGGGCGCCCAGGCTCGGCGCGAGGCTGCACAGCCCCGACCCGGCGGTGAACGTGGCGAGGCCGGTCAGGAACACCCGGCGGCGGCCCACCCGGTCCGCGGTGGCCCCGGACAGCATCAGCAGGCTGGCGAGGACCAGCGTGTACGCGTCGAAAATCCACTGGAGCCCGGACACCCCGGCGTGCAGGTTCCGGCCGATGACCGGCAGCGCAACGTTGACGATCGTGCTATCCAGGCCCACGATGAACAGACTCGAACAGCAGATCACCAGTACAAGCAGGCGTCGCTTCCGAAGCAGCGGGCCCTCCTGGTTAGTTGCGTATCGACAACTAACTATCCTACCTGCGGGTGTACCGAAGGTCACGCCCTGGATTGCTGGGTATCGGCGACCGGCAGCGTGGCCACGGCCTTCGCGCTTGACTTGGCCCAGCGGCTGTTGCAGACCAGGGCGAGCAGCAGGACCGCGTACCCGCAGGAGGCCAGCACCCACCAGCCGGCGTGCGCCGCGTGCACGAAGCCGCTGCTCAGCGAGCCGTGCATGCTCGCGGCCAGCACCGATCCCACGATCGCAACGCCCAGCGACTGGCCAAGCTGGCGGCTCGAGGAGTTCAGCCCCGAGGCCATGCCGGCCTGGCTCTTCGGCACACCGGACATCACCCCGTTCGTTATCGGCGAGCTCACCATGCCGGTGCCGACCCCGAACAGGCCGTAGGTGCACACCAGGTACCACGCTGGGGTGTCGCCGGTCAGCCGGGACAGCGCGGCGCTGCTGATGGTCAGCGCGGCCCCGGCGATGATCAGCGGCAGGCGCGACCCGCGGCGGGCCACCATCCGGCCGGCCAGCGGCGCGCAGCACGCCATCACGATCGGCATCGGCATCAGCGTCAGGCCGGCCCGCAGCGCCGTCATGCCGCGCACGTCTTGCAGGTACAGGGTGGACAGGAACAGGAAACCGGCCATCGAGGCGATCGCGCACACCGCGGTCAGGTTCGCGCCGGCGAACGGCACGCTGCGGAAGAACCGCAGGTCCAGCATCGGCTCGGCGCGCCGCGGCTCGTAGGCGAGCAGGATCGCGAGCGCCGCGACGGACAGTGCGAAGAACCCGAAGATCCGCGGCGAGAACCAGCCCATCTCCGGGCCCTCGATAATCGCGTAGGCGAGCGCGCCGAGCATCACGATGAGCAGGAACTGACCCATCGGGTCAGACCGGCGCGACCTGGCCGCCTTGGAGTCGGGCACGAACAGCGCGGTCAGCGAGATCGCGGCCAGCCCCACCGGGATGTTCGCCCAGAAGATCCCCCGCCAGCCCACCGTGCCGACCAGCACGCCGCCGAGCACCGGTCCCAGCGCCATCGACAGCCCGAACACGCCGTCCCAGATGCCGATCGCCCGTGCCCGCTCGGCCTTGCCGGTGAACGTGTTGGTGATGATGCCGAGCGCGGCCGGGTTCAGCATCGAGCCGCCGACGCCCTGCAGCACGCGGAACGCGATCAGCCAGCCGAGGCTCGGCGCCAGGCTGCACATCCAGGAGCCGAGCGTGAACAGCGACAGTCCCACCTGGAAGACCGTGCGGCGGCCGATCCGGTCGGCCAGCGCGCCGGAGAACATCAGCAGGCCCGCCAGCACGATCGTGTAGGCCGCGACGGTCCACTGGAGCCCGGACACACCCGCGTGCAGGGTCTTGCCGATGGCTGGCAGGCCCACGTTCACGATCGTGTTGTCCAAGCCCACCATGAACAGGCTCATGCAGCAGACCGCGAGCATGAGTGCGCGCCGGCCCGTGCTCGCAGTCGGCGCGGTCCCCAGAGGAGCAACCACAGTCCGTTCTGCTATAGGTGCGTTGAGTGACCGAAGCTGGGGAGCCTTCGCCGGTGCCTGCATGTGTGATGACCCCTTGTTATGACCAGGTAATGGGGAGTTTGTCGATGCCGTAGATGCCCTCGACGCCGCCGAGCCGCGCAGGCCGGCCGAGGGCGAGACCGGGGGCCCGCGGGGCGAGGAAGACGAGCGCCTCCTCAAGCTCCGCGCGGGCAAGGTTGACGCCCAGGCAGTGGTGCGGGCCGGCGCCGAACGTGAGCAGCCGCGTCTCGCGCCGCGCGGTGATGTCGAACCGCTCACCGTCCGCCGCCTCGCGGTTGGCGCGCTCGGCGCAGATCGCGATGATCGTGCCGGCCGGGAACAGTACCCCGCGGTGCTCGATGTCGGCCAGGCAGATCCGGGCGCTGAACGGCGTCACTGGCTCGAACCGCAGTACCTCATCCACCGCCGCGGCGGCGAGCACGGGGCGCTCGGCCAGCAGGTCCCACTGCGCGGGATGCATGGCGAACAGCCGGATCGCGTGCGCGAGCTGCCCGGCCGTCGTGTCGATGCCGCCGGCCAGCAGGTTCACCACGAGTCCGACGCACTCCTCCGCATCGAGTTCGGTGTTCAGCAACTCGGTGACGAGATCCTCGCGCGGGTCGCGGCGGCGGGCCGTCAGCAGGGCCCTGACGTACTCCTCGACTTCCTTGACCGCGCGCTCGATGTCGTTCATGTTCTGCTCGAGCGCGCGGATATCGAACTGGCGCTGCACCCAGCCGGACCACTCGTGCAGCCGGCCCGCGTCCTGATGGGGCGCGCCGAGCACGCTCGCGATCGTCAGGCTCGGGTACGGGCGGGCAATGGCGGCGACGAAGTCGCAGGCGCCGTAGATGCCGACGCGCGCCCAGAGGCGCTCGATGTACTTGCGCATCACCGGGCGCCAGCGGTCCGCGGCACGCGGCGAGAATGAGTGCGCGACCTGCGAACGGAGCCGGCGGTGTGCCTCGCCGGAGAGGTTCAGGATGTTCGTCTCGATGTGTGCCGCCAGCGGTCCGTCGGTCACGCCGAAGAACTCCGCGATCTGGCGGCCGGGGAACGCCGTGGCGTCGCTGCGCAGGAAGAACTCACCGGAGTCGTGATCGAGCACAATGTAAGCAAGCGGGGACCGCGCGAGCCAGTGCCGGCGCCGGGTGGCGGCGAGCTGCGCGTGGTACGTGTCCGCTGAGAAGTCTGGCGCTGTGTAATCGAACGCCGGAAGGTCAAGTTCGGACACAAGGTTCATAACAGATATGACGGTACTCCGATGCTGACTGTAGTCAAGTGGTTACGGTTAGCATTTCCGAGCGGAATCCTTCGCGCACTGGCACCACGGAGCGTGCTCGCGGTCTAAATTTGGCTCCGAAGGGGGGTAGCGTGAGCCGCAGGCTGCTGCAACTGGTCATGCCGGTCACGCCGGGACGCAGAATGTTCCGGCTTCACGACCCGGCCGTCGACCCGGACGCGCCGGGCGGTCCCTTGCCGCCCGTGGGCGCGTTGATTAGCACGAACCGCGAGCAGGTCTGGGTGGGCAGCCTGCAGCAGGACATCGACGTGCGCGTGGTGATCGAGGAGTGGGACTCCGCCCCGCCGCCGTGCGGCGACGCGTGGGACGAGGAGGCCAAGGGCAGCGTGTACCTGCGCGGCCAGCTCACCCTGGAGATGGGCGGTGCGGGCACGGCGGTGCGCGGGCTGCGCCTCACCGGCGGCGTGGGCGACTATGCGATACGGGTGTACGCGAGCAACCGCGCCGAGGTGACCCAGCGGTACGCGGAGTTGTTCGACCGGCACCGCAACCCCCTCGGCGATGAGTTCCAGCAGGAGAAGCGCGCACTCGAAGGCCTTGAGCGATACCTGGTGCAGCTCTGGCGCGAGTCGTTAGCACGCCGGCCCGCGTGCGGCGGCTGCGTTCAGGAGCCGGCGTTATTATTAGCCCGGACCTGATCCGGGTGCGACTGAGACGCCTTCGCGCTGTGTGCGGTCGCGGCCGACGTGGTGCTGGTGCTCGTGCTCGTGCCAGTCTTGGCTGTCGCGGTGTGGTTCCCGGTGCCGGCGCTCGCGGCCGGCGACGTCGCGAGCTTGTCGCTGCCAGTGCTCGCGGCGATTTCGCTGTGGCTGGTCGGCCCCGCCGGTGCGGAGATCTGCGAGTTGTTCGCCGGACGGGTGGCGTGGCCGCGGAACGGAATCATCGCGTAGACCATCAGCGAGATCATCGCGACGAGCAGCACGGTAAACAGCGAGCCGACAATGCGTCCCCGCGGCGAGCGCAGAACGGCGGCCGGACCAGGCCGCCGGAAGTTCGTCATGCACGAGGCCAGGC
>Ga0070741_10008807_pt1 | contig 20014 bp, 11 predicted proteins | sample Coa_R1_4_FD_66440 | JGI IMG/M metagenome (GOLD analysis project Ga0070741, IMG submission 66440) | Surface soil microbial communities from Centralia Pennsylvania, which are recovering from an underground coalmine fire - Coalmine... | ecosystem: Environmental > Terrestrial > Soil > Unclassified ...
CGCCCTCTTTCCATGATAAGATGTGAGGAGTGAACAATTCCCAAAGATGCAGCTCCAACTGGAGATAGAACAGGAAATGAAGGTAGCATGATGACTCTGGATATTGCACGGCAGCGGCTTTCTCACCAGCACCTCATGCAGCATACGTTGGAATCTCCTCAATCGCTCGTGGAGTGGTTCGGGGCAGTCCAGGCTCAGGATTTTGCGGCAGCTAAATGGGCACTCGGCCTGCGCCTGCCAGCGTTGACGGACGATGACCTTGAGCAGGCATTTGCCAGTGGGGCCATCCTGCGCACCCATGTGATGCGTCCCACCTGGCATCTGGTCTCCCCGGCTGATATTGGCTGGCTCCTCGCCCTCACCGCTCCGCGCGTACAGGCAGCTATAGCTTCCTATGATCGTCATATGGAATTAGACGAGATGACGTTCGGGCGAACAAATACCATACTGGCAGCGGCGCTACAGGGCGGCAAGCAGCTCACGCGCGACGAACTCGCCGCTGCGCTTGAGCAAGCCGGTATCGCCACTGCTAATAGGCAACGGCTCACTCAGATCATGATGCGAGCGGAACTGGATGGCGTGATCTGTAGTGGCGCGCGGCGAGGCAAGCAATTCACGTACGCGCTCCTGGCCGAGCGAGCGTCTCACACCCGTTCTTTCTCTCGCGAAGAAGCGCTGGCGGAACTGACCTTACGTTACTTTCGCAGTCATGGTCCCGCGACTGTACAGGATTGCGCCTGGTGGTCAGGACTGACCGGATTTGAGGTGAGAGCAGGTCTTGCATTGGTGGCATCCCACCTGCTGAATGAAACCATCGACGGACAGACCTACTGGTTTCCCCAATCTTCACACCCGACGCAGGTAGATGCCCAAACGGCCTACTTACTGCCAAATTATGACGAGTATACTGTTGGCTATACAGACCGCCGTGCCATCTTTGATGCTACACATGCCCATAAGCTCGACCCGCGTGGTGGCCTGCTGGCGAGCACAATGATGCTCGATGGTCAGGTCATCGGGACCTGGAAGCGCACGTTCAAGAAAAACATCGTTGTCATCACAGCCAATTCCTTTGTGCCTTTGAGTGATGCGGAGACGCACGCCTTCGCGGCAGCGGCCAACCGTTATGGGCAGTTTCTTCGGATGTCCGTTGATGCCTCCTGGCAGGCCGTTTAACCAACACCTTGAATAATCTGGGGCTTCAGACGCTGTATCGCTTGTTACACCTGGAGAAAGAGAGGCTAGAGCAGTTGCCATGCACGGGCAGCTATCAGCGCGGTTTCTCGGCTGTTTGCGTCCAGCTTGCGATACAGGCTTTGGAGTTGCGTCTTAATGGTATTGATGGAGACGACCAGTTCGTTAGCGATCTCCCGCGCGGAGAGACCAGCAGCCAGCAGGCGCAGCACCTTGTACTCTCTTGGCGTTAGCGGTGATCGCAGGGGAATACGCGTACCGGGAGAGGGCAAGGCGGAGGATATTGACCTGCCGGCAGGCATGGCGGCAAGCACATGCTCCAGGTACGACGCGCTCGCTTTCCCTCGCACCCGTGGCTCAAGCAGACGGAGGAGGCGAGAGAGGGCCGGGCCTTCCAGCACAAAGAGCTGGCAATATTGCCCCTCCGCGGCGAGCAAAAAGGATTGGTGCAGCAGCGAAACGGCTTCGGTCAGTTGCCCTTGCATATCGGCGGTCCGCGCAAGCAGCATCAGAATCTCCATCTGACTCTGGGTTCGGCCCTGCATAATGGCAAAGGCTAACCATCTTTCCAGGAGCCGCCTGGCTGTTGTTGTCTCCTCCTGGGCCAGCAGTACCCGGACCAACGTCAGCGCCACCTCCTCATGTTCATAATCAGGAGCTTCCTCACTGGTCAGGCCGCTGGTGGTCTGAAACTGCCGGACGGCCTCCAGATTCTCCTGGGACAGCCACCAGCGGACCTGGTAGGCATACGCGCTCGCCTGCAACTGCGGATGCTTACTTTGTCGTGCCAGGACCACGGCCCGCCAGAACGCTTCTTCTGTCTGTTCTCTCGATGCTGTTGCTTGCAGAAGGCGGGCCTGAAGCAGAACTGTTCGTGCGACCAGCGTGGTCTCTTCATACTGATGACTCAGGCTCAATGCGCGTTCGAGCTGCACAGCAGCTCCTTCGAGTTCGTTCCGTTCCAACAGGAGCGCCCCCAACGCCAGAGAGGCTTCAATCGCCAGATGCATCCAGGTCTCTCCAGCTTCAATGACCTGGCGGTAGCAACTGGCAGCCTGGGTGAGCTGTCCCTGGAGGGCTAATACCTCTCCCTGGAGCAGGGTTGCGCCCAGGAAAGCACTTTTGCTCTCAATCTGCTCGCTCAGCAGGCGAGCTTCGAGCAACTTTTGACGAGCCAGGGTCACCTCGCCTTGCAGTCGATACCCATAGCCGAGTGCGATCATGCTGAAGCAGCGCTGAGCCAGCTCCTTCTCAGTTAAGAGTGCCAGCGCCATTTGCCCCCATCGGATAGCGTCCTTGCCATTGCGCTCCAGGCGAGCAAGCAGAGCATATACCGTAGCTACCTGACCGAGTCCCCAATGCTCCTGACGGCTGGAGAAGCTCTGCTCTGCTTCCCGCAATGGCTCCAGAGCTAGCGTGCGTTGGCCCAGTAGCATTCGCGTCCAGGCCAGGCCCAGACAGAGCAACGGGCGTGAAGAACGCAGTGTATGCGGCACCTGTTCGATCCAGCGGGCAACGGTGGCATGTTGCCCGCTGAGCAAGAGCCGGGGAACCACGCTAAAACCAATACGCAGCGCCGTCTCGTAATCGGCGGCTGAGAGGGCCATTTCCACCGCCTCGAAGAGCATGCCGTGCTGCTCGTACCAGCCACTGGCCCGCCGAAAGAGGGTTGCGCGCTGTTCGTTCCCCATCTCTTGTACTGCACAAGCGCGCAGGGCTTCAGCAAAAAGGTGATGGTAGCGATACCAGCAACGCTGCTCATCAAGTGGCTGCACAAAAAGACCCGCACGTTCAAGAGTCTCGAGCATCGCCTGCCCATCGGATCGCTCGGTCAGGGCATCGCATAACGAACCCGTGAGCCGATCTAGAAATGCTGTAGCGAGCAGAAAAGAATACACCTCCTCGGGCTGGTGCGCAAGCACCTCTTCGATCAGGTAATCGATGACATGGCGATGGCTGCCGGTAAAGTCGACAAGCGTCTGTGAGAGGTTAGAGGAATCATGCAAGGAGAGGGCCGCCAGATGCAAAGCTGCTGCCCATCCTTCCGTACGAGCCAACAAGAGCGTCGTCTGCGTTGACGAAAGCGGCAGGTGTAACAGATGAGTGAACCACTCTGTCACCTCTTCCTGCGTGAAGCGTATATCGGCCATCCGTAGCTCGGCCAATTCGTGATGCACACGCCTGCGAGCCAGGGCCAGGGGAGGATCAGCCCGGCTGATAAGCACGAGATGTAGCGATGGCGGCAACTGATCGAGGAACCAGCGAAGCGTGTGGTGAATGGCCGACTCGGTGATGGTGTGGTAATCGTCCAGAGCCAGCACGAAAGGCTGCTGCACCGAGGCGAGATCATTGATCAGGAGCGGGAGTACTGCCTCAAGGGGCGGCGGTTCGGGCGATTGGAGCAGATCTATCATAGGTTTGCCAATCGCAGCCTGTATTCTTTGGCAGGCTGCCACAACGTAGCTCCAGAAGCGCATCGGGTCATTGTCGTCTTTCGTGAGAGACAGCCAGGTAACTGGCAGAGGAATTTGTGTGGCCCACTGGCATAGCAGGATGGTTTTGCCAGAACCTGCCGGGGCTGAGAGCAGCGTTAGCTTGTGCGAGAGGGCCTCGTTGAGTTTGTGCATGAGCTGGGGACGTGGCAGCAGCGTTGTGGGGAGCACCGGGATGGATAGTTTGGTGCTCACCAGATTATGGGACGAGAGATCAGGGATGCTCACGTTGCTCACTCTCTTCTAGCGGCTATAAAGGAACAAGAGCAAAAAGTGCTCCAACATGGCTACCTGACCTCACTGCCCAGGACCCATCTTGCTCCTCTCCAGGCAGAGGCGAACAGCGATGGCAGGCAAAGAGGAACCTGTAGGCCAGACAAGCATAGAGAGATAAAAGCAGTACCTCTTGTATGCTTCTTACAATACCACAAGACGTTTTTATCTTGCAAGAGCATCCTCTAGTTGCTGCAGGACTTTTCCGTTTTCGTCATGCTCGCAAGAGGAGAGAGGTGCTGGCAACGCCGCGACGCGGCGTTGCCAGCACCTCTCTCCTCTTGCCCAGCGCCCCGTTGGGGGCGCGAACCCAGGCGGCAGGAGTCAGAGGAGAGGAACACGGAAAAGCCCTGCTATCTGCTGCCAGGACAGTTCCCTGGGTTTGCGAACCTGAGCAGAGAAACGGGGCTAGAGCTGGCGCAGCGAGGCGGTGTGATGTTCAGGCTCGAAATAGAGACGAGGCTTGCCCTGAGGATTGTTGCCAAACAGCACCAGTTCATAGGCAGTCTGTCCATCATAGCCCTGCTGGGCATGGATATCCTGCGGAGGAGGAGGCATGATCGCCACATCGCCAGGCTCAAGGATGCGTTCCTCAACGAGTTGAACGTGGGCCTCTCCAGCACCACTGCCGGCATCGACGCGACGCCAGACTTGGTAGCGGTCTCGCCCGCGATACACCCCGACAATGCCCCAGCTATTGTGATTATGGATCGGCGTCAGCGCATCGGGGCTGAAGCCGGCGTCCATCAACGTCAAGCCGTTCTCTTCCTGATACAGCGGGACGGATGACTGGCCTCTATGGACATTGCCCCCTGGTTCTCCCTGCCATTGGCGAATGACAGGTTCAGCGAGCAGTTGGCGCATGCGCTCCGCAATGCGTTCCAGGTTCGGGCCACGATCACCGTCTTCGGCAAGGATGCGCTTGACATCCTGAAGAAAAGCCGCAATAGTTTCGCTGCGAGTCATCTGTTGCTCTCCTCATACACTATGGGATTCTTGCTCTCAAACACCGACACATTTCCTCTTCATTACAAGCAGAAGTGCCACCATTTTGTCAAGGAGCGGATTCTCCATCCTTACCAGGCCGATCCTGGCAGGGATGGATATCCAGCGATGAGTTTGTTTATCTGCCGTCTTTCACCAGTTCGGGGTGTGGATGGAGGAACTGATGATCGCCAGCGATATCTTCCAATGAACGCTGATTGGGCTCAGGCAACGTCAGGAACGTCAGGAGCAGACCAAGCAGCGACGTAATTGCAGCAACGGCCATTGCCCCTGGCAGATGCACAGCGGTAAGCAGGTAAGGAAAGGCAAAGGCTCCCAGGAAGGCGCCTACCTTGCCGAGAGCGGCGGCGATCCCGTGAGTAGAGCTGCGAATCATCACCGGGAAGATCTCGGAGGGATAGACAAAGGTGGTAACATTTGGCCCGAATTCGGTAAAAAAGTAAGAAACGGCATAGATCGTGAGGAAAGGAACCGTGAGAGCAGTAAAGCTGGGAACAAGTGCGAGTAAGCCGTAGGCGAGGGCCATCATCCCAAAGCCCAGGCATTGGATCGCTTTACGGCCCAAGCGATCAATCGTCAACGCCGCGACAGCGTAGCCAGGGAGGGCAGCTCCCGTAAAGATGAGCAGCGTATAGAGCATGTTGGTAATGGCGTCTGCATGAGCATTGAGGGATTTCAACACCAGGGGACTCGAAATGGTCGTTCCATAGTAGGCGATATCGAGCAAAAACCAGGTCCCTGCCGTTCCGATCAGCCAGCGCAGATAGCGGGGAGTCAGCAGCAGATGTAGCCACGATTTCTGCAGTTTGCGTACAGGCTGTGTCTGTCCTCTCTCACGCTGTTTCTGGCGGGTCGAACTCGTGACACGCTTGATGGTTTGACTTGCTGCCTCCGTATTGCCCTGCATCATTAAGGCAAAGCGCGGTGTTTCAGCGATTTGGCGGCGCAGGTAGAAGGTGGCTAACGCAGGGATCGCTCCCAGAGCCAGCATCAAGCGCCAGATCACTTGATGATCAAGGCCAGAGAGGAGTAAAACGATAGCGATAACTGGTCCGAGAACGAGGCCCAGACCTTGCATGGAGAAGACCATCGTAATCAGCTTGCCACGGTCTTTCCGATTGGCGTACTCGCTCATTAGGGTGGCGCTCAAGGGATAATCCCCGCCAATACCCAGCCCCATGATGAAGCGCAGGATCAGAAGCCAGTAGATATTGGGAGAGAGGGCCGAAAGAAGGGCTCCAACGGCGAGTACGACTAACGTCAAACCGTAGATCGCGTGGCGCCCGATGCGATCAGCCAGAGAGCCAAAAAGGTAAGAGCCTAAGGCGGCGGCAAGCAGAGAGGTACTGCCAACCAAAGAGATTTCTAAGGCATTGAGCTTCCAAAGAGGGATCAGGATAGAAAGAGCTGCTCCAATGATAAAGAGGTCATAGGCGTCGGTGAAGAAGCCCATTCCTGAGGTGATCATGGCTTTCCAATGAAAGCCAGAGAGTTCGCTGTTATCCAGTTCTGCTAAAATGTCTTTTGTACGTTGAGCCTGTAAGTGCAATGATGTGTGATCTTCAACTAACATAAATGAGATGTAGCTCCTTACGATTCCTTGCGATAAGGATAAGTGTGAAACATACTATCTACTACGTTTATCATAGCCTATCAATGTTATGGAGATGTTAACAGATGGTTAAATGATGAAGAAACACATCTTTCCTGGTCTTGCTTGAATGGGTCCTCAGGCTGTATAAGGCAAATGCCAGTGCAAGGGGCCGGGATGTGAGCGTGCGTACAATCTCACCAGGGCTATTGTTGTAAGTCCACAGGCTTGACGGGACTGCTGGATTCTCTCACGATCAATTCGGGTTGGTAGACAATGTGTTTGTGCTGGTGCAAGCTGGAATTTTGCGCCTCGTCGAGTAGCAGTTCAACTGCGGCACGCCCAAGTTCGTACTTAGGTTGCCGGATCGAGGTGAGAGGCGTTGCCAGGACGCTGGCAAACTCGACGTCATCGTAGCCCACCAGCGCCATATCCGCGGGAATGGAGATCCCACGCCTGATTAAGCCGCGCATCACTCCGAGCGCCAGCAGATCATTGGCGCAAAAAGCGGCGGTTGGCTTTCTTCCCACGCCTAGCAACCGCTCTATGCACCCCTCACCTTCCCTCGCACTTTGAGCGCGCGTGGCGATATCAATCACCACGCGTTCAGGATCAAGCCCTGCCGCTTTCACCGCCCGCAACATTCCCCGTCGCCGGTCAGCGATCTGGCGAATACTGAGTGGGCCATGCACAAAGCCGATTCGCTCGTGCCCCATTTCAAGTAGATGGGTCGTCGCAAGTTCTCCCCCCCGCACATCATCGACTGCGACCGAACAGAGATCCTTGATGCGGCTCGGACGATCCAGCAGCACGACAGCGATACCGCGTCGCCGCAGCCGTTGCAGGTGGCTGGCATCGTTCTGCACAGGCGTAATCAACACCCCCTGCGTGCGCTGCTCCTCAAGGACGTGCAGGTAGTGATTTTCCTTTTCTACCGAGTCGTCGGAATTACATAGAATGACGATAGAGCCTGCCTTGTTTGCCAGATCCTCAACGCCTCGCGCCACCTCGGTGAAGAAAGGGTTGGCTACATCAAGCACGATCAGACCGATGTGACGGCTGGTCCCCACGCGTAACTGGCGCGCCGATCCGTTACGCACGAAGCCGATTTCGTCAATCGCCTGTTGCACGCGCTGCCGCGTCTCCAGCGCCACCAGTTCAGGATGGTTGAGTACGTTGGAGACCGTCCCCAGCGAAACGCCCGCAAGCTTCGCCACTTCACGAATGCCTGATAGTGAACCCATCTGTGTCAGCTTCCTCATCTCTGTCGAAATCCAAAGCGTATCGCTCCAATGCTTGACTGCGCCGTATTGTGATGTACTTTGTACAAAACAATTGAGCGGAATAGAGCAAGCTGAGCCCTAAGCCTATAGTATGGCACAAACACCGTTACCTGCACCGAGTCCCGCTCCTCTTGACAATCGAGCAACTCATTAGGTACACTTGCTTTCATTGAAACGTTTCAATGAGCGAGAATGTCGGCATATTTCTAGAGAAACACGGACACGCGAGCAGAGTCGTTCATTCGACGTATCCTTTCCCTGGGCAACGCAATTTTTTCTTCGTCAATTGAAACGTTTCAATCTACATCTATTGTACTGTGGAGAAGCTCGTCCGTCAAGATTGCCCTTTGAGGAGCAGCGAGTGATGGAGCCTGTTGAACCTATTGTCGAACTTCAAGGGATTGTCAAGCATTTTGGGGGTGTGCAAACTCTGCATATGATTGGTTCATAGATGAGCGATATCTTAATCCGCGAAGTCGAGGAGTCTTCGGGCTTCCCGCCTGTGCTTGAGGAAGTCTTTCACCTCGATTAATACGAACCTGTATCGATATAACCATCAGCATAGTCAGGCAAGGTGTGCATGTGAGCTCAGAAATCGAAAATCGCTTGCAGGAGCAAGGCGCTCCCATCGACGGTGTGATTGCAGCCCTGCAACAGTTCCGCGTCGAGACTCCCTCCTGGGGATACGGAGATTCCGGGACGCGCTTCAAGGTATTTCACTGGCCCGGGGCAGCCAGCACGCTGCACGAGAAGTTGGAGGACGCTGCGCAGGTGCAGAAGGTCACCGGCATCTGTCCCAGCGTCGCTATTCACATCCCCTGGGATAAAGTAGACGACTGGTCAACCGTGAAAGAGTACGCCGGACAACTCGGTCTGCGCATCGGGGCGGTCAATCCAAACCTTTTTCAGGATGATGCTTATCGCTTCGGCAGCTTGTGCCATTTCGACAGGGCGGTGCGACAAAAGGCTATCGCGCATGTTATAGAGTGCATCCAGATCGCGCAATCGGTCGGCTCGAATATCATCAGCCTGTGGTTAGCCGATGGCACCAATTATCCCGGGCAGGATGACCTGCGCCGCCGCCGCCATCGCCTGCTGGATTCTCTGCAATCCATCTACGCTGCCATGCCTGCTGATATGCGCCTCCTCATCGAGTACAAGTTCTTCGAGCCGGCCTTCTACTCTACCGATCTGCCGGATTGGGGCACATCGCTGCTCATGGCGCAAAAGCTTGGTTCGCAGGCCGAAGTGCTGGTGGATACCGGTCATCACCCGATGGGAACCAACATTGCGCAGATCGTTGCACAACTGCTCGACGAAGATCGGCTCGGTGGGTTTCATTTCAACGACCGCCGCTATGCCGATGATGACCTGATCGTCGGCTCGCTCAATCCTTTTGAACTCTTTTGTATCTTCAATGAGATCGTTGGGGCAAGCGCCGATGGCAACGCTAATGCCGCTCGCATTGCCTACATGATCGATCAATCGCATAACATTGAGCCCAAAATCGAGGCTATGATCCAGAGCGTCCTTAATGTGCAGACAGCCTATGCGAAGGCGCTGCTGGTGGACCGCGCCGCGTTACAAAAGGCGCAGGAAGCCGGCGACGTGCTGGCAGCGTATTGCGTGTTACAGGCAGCCTATGAGACAGATGTGCGCCCGTTGCTCGCAGAAGCTCGCGTACGCCAGGGACTAGCTCCCGATCCCATCGCGGCATTTCGTGCTAGCGGTTACGCCGAACGCGTAGCGCATGAGCGCAGCGCAACCGCCACAGCGAGCGGCTATCCCGGATCGTAGGGACCCGCTTTAGCGCGTCCGACGCGCGATTTATCGCGTTACCCGAGTGATCGCATCCGGTCTAATCACAAAGGATTCACGGCAATGACAGGTATCACAACATCGGCCACGCTCGCACAACTCGTTGAACGCTCGCGCAAGCTGGGGGCGGATCGCTCCGTCTGCAACTGGGGAGGGGGCAATACCTCCGCCAAAGCGCACGAGATCGACTTTCGCGGTCGTCCGGCGAGTATTCTGTGGGTCAAAGGCTCCGGCTCCGATCTTGCAACGGTCACATCGGCCTCGTTTACCGGGTTATACCTGGACGATGTATTGCCCTTGCTGCAACGCGAGCGTATGAGCGATAGCGAGATGGTGGATTATCTTGCGCACTGCTTCTACGAGCCAGGTCGCCCGCGTCCTTCCATTGAGACCCTGTTGCATGCTTTCCTGCCCTTTGCCCACATTGATCACACCCATGCCGATGCGACAAACTACTTCGCCTGTGCTGCCAATGGTGAAGAACTGGCGCGGGCCTGCTTCGGTGATGACCTGATCTGGATACCGTACCGTCGTCCGGGCTTTGGACTGGCGCGCGAGGTCGCTTTAGCCGTCCGCGCCAATCCGTCCGCGAAGCTGGTGATCCTTGCCAAGCACGGCCTCATCACCTGGGGCGAGAGCGATGATGCCTGTTACTCCTCCACCCTCTTGACCATCTCACGGGCGCGTGACTATGTCGAGTCTCGCCTTGCTTATGCTGCTCGCTCGGTTTTCGGCGGCGCTCGTTTCGGCATGCTTCCCGCGCAGGAACGGCGTGCCATCGCAGCGCAGATCGCCCCCATCTTACGCGGGCTGGTCTCAGTAGAAACGCGGCAGATTTTGCGTTTCGAGCATGACGAAGATGTATTAATCTTTGGCGGGAGCCAGGATGCTCCACCCCTGACAACCATTGGTGCGGCCTGCCCCGATCATCTTGTTCACACCAAACCGTGGCCCCTGCTCGTCGCGTGGATGCCCGATCAGGATAGCGCATCGCTCATAACAGCTTTGCAAGCTGGCGTAACGGCGTACCGGGCAAAATACCATCACTACCTTGAGGTAAACGCGCGACAGAACCTCGATCCTGCTGCCGCCTCGCCTGTTTATCGTACGGAAGACGCCGGTATTGATCCATCTCCGCGCGTAATTCTGATCCCGGGGGTGGGCATGTTTACCACTGGTAAGGATGCCGCAATGGCCGATGTTTCCGCTCAACTTTACCATCGTGCCATTGCGGTAATGCGCGGTGCGGAGGCATGTGGCGGCTTTATCTCGCTCTCTGACGCCGAAAGTTACGCTGTCGAGTACTGGCCGCTTGAACAGTATAAGCTGAAGCTGGCTCCGCCCGAACGTGAGTTCGCTCGCCATATCGCGCTGGTCACGGGCGCGGCTGGCGGCATCGGCTCTGCTATCTGCCGCCGTCTCGCTCAGGATGGCGCGCATATCGTGGCGACCGACATTGACCTGGCCGGGGCAGAACAACTCGCAGCGTCCCTCAACCAGCACTTTGGTGCCGGCAGGGCTGTGGCGATACAAATGGATGTAACCAGCGAAATAAGCATACAGGAAGCTTTTGAGCAGGCGGCCCTGGCGTTCGGTGGCATTGATGTGATTGTCAGCAACGCCGGATTGGCCTCCAGCGCGCCGATTACTGAGACGACGCTCTCGCAGTGGAATACAAACTGGAATGTGCTGGCGACCGGCTACTTTTTGGTCGCGCGCCAGGGGTTCCGTCTCTGGCAGGCGCAGGGACGTGGCGGCAATCTGGTCTTCGTCGCCAGCAAGAACGCCCTGGTTGCTGGTAAGAATGCCGCCGCCTATTCGACAGCCAAAGCTGCTGAGGCGCACCTGGCACGCTGCCTGGCGGAAGAGGGCGGACAATTTGGCATTCGTGTCAATATAGTCAATCCTGACGCGGTACTGGCCGGATCGCGTATCTGGAATAGCGCGTGGCGACAGGAGCGGGCAGCAACGTACGGCGTTGCTCCCGAGCAGCTAGAGGACGTATACCGCAAACGGACAACGTTAGGCGTTAACATTTTGCCTGAAGACGTCGCCGAAGCCGTTGCCTTCTTCGCCTCGCCGACGCGTTCAATAAAAAGCACCGGCAATATCCTCAATGTCGATGGCGGCGTCGCCGCAGCCTATCCGCGCTGAGAAGGGAGAGAACATGGCGACACGCAATCTAGCTGCCGTCGATCTGGGCGCAGAAAGCGGACGCGTTATTCTGGCCCGCTTCGATGGACAAAATCTTGGCCTTGAAGAGGTTCATCGTTTCCCCAACCAGCCGGTAATGATGCGTGGGCATCGCTTCTGGAATATGCCGGGTCTATGGAACGAAGTCCTCGTCGGGCTGCGAAAGGCGAGGCAGCTTGCGGGGAGACTCGACAGTGTGGGCGTCGATACCTGGGGAGTCGATTATGGCCTGGTAGATAGGAACGGTCTCCTGCTCGGTCTGCCGTTTCAGTACCGCGATCAGCGCACACATGGCGTGATGGAGCAGGTCTTCGCCCGCGTTCCTCGCGATCTATTATACCAGCGCACAGGGATTCAGTTTTTGCCCATTAACACCCTCTATCAGCTCTATGCTCACGAACGTATGCAGCCCGGCGACTTGGGCCGCGCTCACCGCCTGTTGCTGATCCCCGACCTATTACACAACTGGCTCTGTGGCTCGGAACTGTCTGAATACACCAATGCCACCACAACGCAGTGCTGGGACCCGGTTGCCGGAGTCTGGGCGACTGACCTGCTCGATCAGCTAGCAATCCCGAGCGCGCTGCTACCGCCCGTGGTCGAAGCTGGTACGTTGCTCGGCGAGGTGCTGCCGGAATGGCGCGATGATTTTGGGGTGACGAAGGTCGTCGCGCCCGCGACGCATGATACCGGCTCGGCGATTGCCGCGCTTCCCGCTCAGCATGCTGATGGTTGGGGCTATATCAGCTCCGGTACCTGGTCACTGGTCGGGGTAGAACTTCCTCAGCCGGTAATGACGCAGGAGTCGCTCAGCGCCAACTTCACCAACGAAGGTGGCGTTTTTGGCACAACGCGCTACCTCAAAAACATTATGGGATTGTGGCTGCTGCAAGAGTGCCAGCGCATCTGGAGACGCGACGGCCATCCTGTTGACTATGACATGCTGCTAGCGGCTGTAGATGCAGTTCCGGCCTTTGCTGCTCTCATCGACCCTGATGATCCGCGTTTCCTGGCTCCCCAGGATATGCCGAAGTCTATCAATGCCTATCTACTTGAGCGTGGACGGGACCCGCTCACGGCTCCGGCGGCGTTTGCGCGCTGCATTATGGAAAGTCTCGTATTGCGCTATCGTCAGGTATTTCAGCAGATCAATCAGCTTACAGGAGTCAGCATTAAACAGATACATATAGTCGGCGGCGGTGCGCGCAATGCCCGGCTCAATCAATGGCTGGCTGATGCACTTGCCATGCCGGTGGTCGCCGGGCCGTTTGAAGCAACAGCGCGGGGAAACGCCCTGATGCAACTGGTGGGCCTGGGCGAACTGCACGGCTTGAGCGAGGTACGCACCATTGCGCAACATACGCCCACGCAGCTTTACATGCCTGACCTGAGCAGACGCGCCGCCTGGGATGAGGCCGAGCAGTGCTTGTGATGCTTCATATAACCTCCGAAGCGTTCTCGCGCTGCCAGCGTCCTGCCGTGCGGTCAAGACCCGGCCCGCTGTTTTCCTGAAAGAAGGCAGATATCATGAGGGGTTGCGCCGGAAAAATTTAGACCAGATGCCTGACTTGCGGCTTTCTAAGGGCTTTTGAGTCAAAAGCGAGGCGTAGCTATCTCGTATTTCTGAGGTGATGAAATGCTCAGTACCAAGATGCTCTTCACCTATCTGAAGAGCTCGTTGATACTGTGGTTCAGCCTGGGCTCTCAGGCCCAGCCTATGATAAAGGTGAGCCAGGTTATAGAGTGGAAAAACTAGGCCGGAGTGATTGGCTCCCATCAAATGTTCGGTGACTGCAATGGAACCCTGGTAAAATTGCTCTGCTGCATCGTATATCCTTTTTTCATCGGCGAGTAACCCGAGATTATTCAAAACGGGTGCCATATCCTGATGTATCTTTTGCCCCGGCTCCTGATAAATATTGAGCGCTCTGATCAACATTTGCTCAGCTTTTTTGCGCTTTTTGGCCTTTCTGTATAACTCACCCAGATTCGTGAGCGTTCGTGCGAGATCAAGCTTTTGCGGCCCGGGGAACTGCTCCTGGATTGCTAGCGCCTGTTGATACAGGCGTTCCGCTTTGGCGTATTTTCCTTGCATCTGGTAAAGTGCTGCCAGGTTGTTCAAACTCAACGCCAGTTTACCGTCCACGAACTCTGCTCGCGCAGAGATGGATTGTGCAAGGAATGTTTCAGCTTCAGCAAGATTGTCTTGATGCAGGCAACAGGTGCCCAGATCATTGAGCGTTGTTGCCAGATCAGGATGAGTATCGCCCAGATACTGCTTTTGCAGCTCCAGGGCTTCTCGCAGCACCGTTTCGCCTTTTGCGTACCTCCCCTGTTCAATGTAAAGCACTCCCAGACTAATCAGGCTTTGGGCGCGAAAGCGGTTTTCCGGTTGCTTTTCTCGGATCGCCAGCGCCTTTACGAGATAGTCCTCGGCCAGATCATACCGTCTCTGTAAGCGATACAATTCACCAAGATTATTGAGCGTGGTGGCTATTTCAGGATGATCTGCTCCGTAATGGCGCTCCAAGATGGTGAGGGCTTGTTGATAGTTTTGCTCTGCGTCGGCATAACGTCCCATGAGGTGGTATAGCCCTGCCAGGTTGTTGAGGCTGTTCGCAACGTCTGGATGATTATCAGCCAGCAATCGCTGGCGTATAGCCAATGCCCGCAGATAGAGCGCTTCTGCTTCTGCATACTTGCTCTGATTAGTGTAAAGGAGCGCACGATTGTTCAGTTCAGTTGCAGTTTCCAGCGTTGCCTCTTCTATGGAAGCCTGTTGTATCGGCGGATTTTCTCCATAAGAGTTTAATGCTGCCTGGAGGTTTCCCTGATCTCGGTACATTTCTGCTCTATTGCCCTTAATGGCAGACATAATCAGAGACACAGCCTCCGACTCCTCTGCCTGCGCTTCCAGTATCTCTTGAGCCTGTTGATAAAAGTCTTCAGCCTGCTGGTAATATCTCTGTACTTGATAAATCATTGCAAGCATATGCAAGATGACCGCAGCCATGATATCCTCTCCACAATCCTGGAATATGCGTAAAGCAAGGGTATAGAATTGCCTGGCCTCCTGATAGCGTGCTTGTTTTTGTGCGTAAATACCTGCTTTATAGAATAACGCTCCAATTGAAGAGAAAAAAAGTTCATGTTGTAAAATCCATTGCGTACATTCCAGAACGTGCGGCATATATTGTGCGCAGATTTGCCATTGCTGCGTATCTTCCGGGTCGGGAAACGTATCCCTGAGAGCTGGTACCACCTGCATGTTGATCATAACTTTTTTTTCCAAGTCGGTAGCGGCATCTCGAATAACAGATTGCACGAGCCGGTGAATACTAAAAAAACTTTTATCTCCCTGACGCGCGATAAGTGAATAGCGTAATAATATTTTCATGGAGCCATCAAAAGAGAGGGGATCACTGGCTATTTTTTTTAAGGGAGAGCTTACCCAGGGAGATTGAAACGTCTCAAATGCTCCATAAATCATTGCTTCAGGAATGGCATCTGGTGCTAGATAGGCACTGAAACGCAGCAACTCAGCCGCTGCGGTATCGGCCTCGCGCACCTTTTCAAAAGCGAGCGACCAGGTGGTAGCGACCGATTCGGGATAATCTTGTGCGAGGCTACCACGCTGGCCGAGCAGTTCATTACGACGGGTGCGATACAGTGCAAGATATTCTGGTAATGGGCAAGGAGCTTCCAGGATAAAGGCTCCGGCCTGATCTAAAGCGAGTGGAAGCCCATCCAGTTCCTGTGAGATAGCGCCCGCGAAGCTCTTATCTTCTGTATTAGCCATATCCAATGAGGCTGATGCATCAAGGAAGTGAGCCCTGCGTAGGAGGAGCAATGCGCCAGTCTCCGGGTCCATTTTCTCAAGATCAAGGTGTTGAGCAAGCCCGGCGAGCGCATAAGCGCGGGTGGTAAAGAGTAGATGACCAGGCCCTTTAGGCAGAAATAGTTCGGCAATAGTTAAGTCGTCGATGTTGTCGTAGATCAGTAGCCAGCCGCTATTGCTACGGAGCCAGCTTAAAACTGCCTGAACTCTTTTCATGTGATCCTGTTCATGGCGCTCAGGTAGTTCCAGCACATTAGCCAGTTCAATCATATCGTCAATGAGATTTGTTTTTGTATCTGCCCGGACCCAAAAGACTGCTGTATACTCTGAGCGGTAGCGATAGGCATATTCGAGTACAGTCTGCGTTTTTCCGATCCCTCCCAGACCACTGATGCCCAGGGGATGAGGAACAGAGGCTGCTTCATCGACCTCGAATGATTGATGAATCTGGGTAAGTATATCCTCTCGTCCTGTGAAGAGCGGATTGCGGTGATAGGGGACGCACCAGATATTTGGAGTTGGCATGCGTATACTCCTCCAATCAATCACAGTGCCATTTTTCCTAATATCCGGCATAAAATATATCTTTATCGATTTTATTATAGTATACTTTCTTATAGAAGAAAATAGCAACTGAAGATCGTATTTCGGGCAGGGCTTCGCAAAAGTTGTCTTTTCATCCTGAACGGCTCGCAAGCGAGCCGTTGGGGAGAGGAAGGTGCTGGCGGTGGGCACAGCCCACCGCCAGCACCTTCCTCTCCCTGTGAGCGCCTGTGGCGCGAGCAGTCAGAGCGTGCAGCGACGTTTGCGAAGCCCTGTATTTCGGGTGATAGGAAGTAGCAAGGGATTTGAAAAAGCCCGAGCCAGATATTCTTTCGTCTGGACAGGCTGATCCACCACTAAAAACCATTCACTTTTCTTATAGTAATGCTACCTCCTACAGGTATATCTTGTTGCTTGCAGCTTGGAGGTATTGCTCTTCTCTGGCCCACACTGCCGGGAGGTTTCTACCGGCACTTATCGGCTTAAAAACTTTCAATGAGCCAGAGAGGGCAGTAGGTGCTCCTGCTTTAAGATTACTGAATAATACTGTCAATCTCAATGAGCAAATTTGTCAATAAGTATTGACAATGGGAATGGGTTGGTGTAAAGAGATGAGCCAGAATCACAGAAAACGTTCCGATAGTCCTTTTGGGAAAGCACTCAAGGAGTTATTGCGACGCAAGGGTCTGACCCAGGCCGCTCTAGCTCAGGAGAGCCTGGTTCCGGCAGAAACACTGTCTCGCATGATCAAAGGCGAGCGGCTCAATGGCACAAATACGCGCATGCACCTGCGCAATATTGTGCGAGCCTGCTACGATCTTGGCGTGATTCGCTCGGTTGAAGAGGCAAATTATTTAATAACGCAGATCCCTAGCACGAAAGAACTTGACAGGCGCGACAAAGATGATCGGGCGTTGCTGCTAAAGTTAGAAACATCAACGGCAAAAGAACCGTCTGGTCCAGCAAAGTGGGATGGAGAACTGGCGAAAAGAAATCGTAAAGAAATGCTGACAATTGAGGATATTGCCTGGTCTCTTTATGTCGAATTGATGACCAGAATTGCCACTCAGCCTCTTGCCTCCGAGCAGGGCTTGCTGCGCGAGGCGTTGAATTCCTTGTACGCCCTTTTTATCGAAACGCGTATGACGCTCCACAACGCCGGAGCCCAGCTTGCTGCGGCGGGTGAGCAGCCCGTGGGCCTGATAGGGATTAGCATCCTCAACGAGGGATTAAGACCATTTATGACCAAGTGGCATCCGCTCTTGCAGCAGTATGAGAAGGAACGCCGGGAGAATAAAAGTGCGTACCAGCACGAAAAGGAGTGGAGACGAGCGGAAGAAATGCGCCAGGAATTAGCCAGACTTCAGGAGCGCCTGGATAAGTACGCTGAAGCCCTGGCGCAGATTATCGGTATTCCCCATAGAAAAGCTCTCGGGTTCAACCAGGATGCCGGTGACGCATGATGTAACAGTCGCGTGGGCAGCCCTCAAAGACTGGCACGAGCAAGCAGCGCTTGCAGGCCAACGCAGCGCGCCGTAAGGATCTGCGTCCGACTGATCCAATCGCAATAACCACCCTGCTCAAAGCGCGATCCGTCAGTTGGAGCTTTGCTTCGTGGCATATCGGTAATATCGATCATAAAAAAGTGGGCGATAGTATCGGCCTGTTTGGTCAGATAGCCCGAGCCAAGCGGAACAAGCTGAGCAGGGGCGGCCACAACGCCAGCTTCTTCATAAAGTTCTTTGAGAGCGACATGCAGCGGATCAGTCTCCGGCTCGCACTGACCGGTGATGGCACATAGCTCGATCTGCTGACCGTGGGCAGGACACGCTTCAAAACGACCAAGCAGGTAGGCATCTTGTTTGGGACAACGATAGGGCAGAAGATAAACAACGGAGTTGTGGGTGTGAGTAAAAATGTAATCATCACGGCTGATAACACTCAGTCGAGAATGTGTGAAAAGCACTGTTTCCACAATATCCTCCCTCTCACTATGCTCTGGTATCGCTCTAAACAGATTATCCGGTAAATATAAAGAGAAGAGCCTGAAAGCATGAAATCTTCCGCAATGTGGCGTAACTACGTTGATTGCTAACAACGTGGGCTATTTTACCCAGCGCTACAATGCGCTGTCAAGCATCCTGCATTGACACCTGGAAGCTATTCTGTCAACAATCATGCTTTAAATAAGACATTCTGACAATATTTTCCGTCCAAAATCGTAATTTCCACCATAAAGCCGTCAATTTCGCATTGACAAATTTCACTAATGAAATTGACAAAATTATTAAGTAATCTTACAGAAAAGGAGACGCTGCCGCTATATCTGGCATCTCCTCTCTGGATTTTTTATAACACAATCGTTTTTCATTCTATATAAACAGGATCATCTATCTTGTCGCCGATTTAAGAGCAATGCTTGCAAAGAGCAGTGAATTTCATATAGCCAGAATCATAGTATCGATGTCAGGTCGTTTGACCATTGATTACTTGTATATGGAGCTAAAAAGATGTCTGACCATGCTCATGACGCATCTGCACGGAAGCTACGCGTGTTTCTTTGTCATATTTCTGAAGATAAGTCTGTGGTCCGTGGTATCTATCAAAAGTTAAAAGGGTACAACATAGAGCCCTGGCTGGACGAAAAAGATTTATTGCCCGGGCAGAATTGGGAACAATTAATTCCTGAAGTCATACGCAAATGTGATATCGTCCTTATTTGCCTCTCTCGCAACTTCCTTGTCAAAGAGGGGTATAGTCACTACGAGGTTCGCCTCGTATTAGAAGTTGCAAAAAGAAAACCGCCCAATACCATCTATCATATTCCTTTTCGCCTGGATGATTGTGAGATGCCTTTCTATTTGGAAAGCGTGCATTATGCATCTAACTTTATCCCAGAAGATTTCGACAAACTGATTGCCGCGTGTGAACAAAGGCGAGAGTGGCTCAACACAGTGCAAGGCATGAATATAGAGCCCTTGCAGAAAAATACTTCCGAAGATGCCCTTGATTCCCACGCCACCTCCAGGAACTTTTCTGCTCAACCAGGTTTTCCCAACAAAGCTGCTGGTGAGGCAAATTTATCGGACAATGTTGCCTCTGCACACTATACGATTGATCGAGATATTAAAGTAGAGCATTTTGGTATGATAACGTCTCTGAACCCGGTCGATGTATTTTTGTCCTATGCGCATGCAGATCAGTTGCTGCTTGACCAGTTAGAAACCCATTTGAGCGGGCTCAAGCTAGAAGGGCGGATCTCGACCTGGTGTGATCGGCAGATTATGCCTGGCGCGAACTGGGCCGGGGTGATTGATCAGCGCCTGGAGCAAGCATCGCTGATTCTGCTGCTGGTGAGCGCCGACTTTCTGGCCTCTAATTATTGCTATCAAGTTGAGGTCAAGCGTGCCCTGGAACGGCATCAAGCAGGCAAAGCCGTCGTTATTCCAATTGTGCTGCGTCCCACCGACTGGAAGGGAACGCCTTTCGGGCAAATACAGGCTTTACCCACCGGAGCTAGAGCGATTACCGAATGGGACAACCCCGATGATGCTTTTGTAGATGTTGTGACTGGGATTCGTAAGGTTGTTGAGGCGCTTGCCTCACGCTCGTCAAGTTCGATGCCTGTGCCTGGTCCCCGCGACCGCTTTGGTGCGCCTTTTCCAAAGGTGTGGAACGTCCCCCGGCGCCACAATGCTTTTTTTACCGGTCGTGCCGCCGTCTTGCAACAGCTCGCGGCTGACTTTCAGGTGGAGCAAGGCGTAAAAACTGTCCGGCCTCAAGC
>Ga0070741_10008808_pt1 | contig 20013 bp, 17 predicted proteins | sample Coa_R1_4_FD_66440 | JGI IMG/M metagenome (GOLD analysis project Ga0070741, IMG submission 66440) | Surface soil microbial communities from Centralia Pennsylvania, which are recovering from an underground coalmine fire - Coalmine... | ecosystem: Environmental > Terrestrial > Soil > Unclassified ...
TCCACCCACATAGAAGACTGCACCACGAAGGTTGACGGAGTACACCCGCAATGACGAAAGCAGAGCTGCAGCATCTGGCGGAAGAGGCCGGATTGGCCTTCAAAGCCAAGTGTTACGGAGAGGATCGCCGGAAACAGCGTTGACAGGCCTCTGCGCAGAGAAACCCGGTAACCAGTGGTTTACAATAGTACCTTACCCGCTGAAGCGTCGCGTCGCCCTAACTCCAGGTCAAAACCTAGTTGGAGTTACAGTACCATCGCCCCCAACAATGGCAGTACAGTAGCAGTGACCCTCCAAGCGAGCTGTAATTGTTATGTGGAACGATTGTGCCTTCAAAAGAGGATCTGAGGATCGTATTGTTCGCAAATTTACATTGCCTAAAGAGATATCGGCAATTCAATGGTTGCCGTCTTCAGACACACCCGGAAAGATGAGTGCACTTACGCGGCTTCCATCTGGCGCGACGGTAGATATCTGCGGGGATGGATTCAACGAGCGCACGACCAAAGTTCGTTATTGCGACGGCTATTTCTTTGTTTTCCTTCAAGATCTGCCGGAGCCCGAGTATTTCGGCGCTCTAGTCTGAACACCACCGCCTATTTTCTTAAATACTGATCCGTTTTGTTAATCCAGTCTTCGCGCGGAGGCGTGAAGATGTCGATGTCGATGGTGTCCTCCAGGGCAACTGCGGTGTGCGGAACATTGGGCGGTATGCACAGATATTCCCCTGGGCCTACCGTAACTTCCTTACCGCCCACAGTAAAATGCAACGCTCCCGAAAGAATGTTGGTGATCTGCTCGTTGACATGGCTGTGCATGGGAACAACGCAGCCCTTTCGCAGCAGCAGCTTCGCCACCATCACCTGATCGCCGACCACAAATTGACGTTCGAGCAACGGGTTCACGGTTTCCACCGGAATCTCGTGCCACTTCACATGTTTCGCTTCGTTATCACTCATAAAATTTTTTCAGTCCTCTTTTTGACTACAGTCCCTATTGGCTACAATCCCTGGTACATTCCGCCGTCCACCAGAATAGTCTGACCCGTCACGAAGGAGGCACGTTCGGAAGCGAGCCAGACGATGGCGTCGGCAACCTCTTCCGGCTTACCTAGTCTTCCCAGCGGAATCTGATCGATCCAGGTCTTCTCAATTTCTTTCTCGGTTTTGCCCGTCGCTGCCGCTCGCCGCGCCGCCAACTCAAGCAAGCGCGCCGTTGCCGTGTAGCCTGGTCCAACGTTGTTTGCCGTGATGCCATCTTTGCCGAACTCGGTGGCCAAGCTGCGCACCAGTCCCATGACACCGGCGCGGATGGCATTCGAAAGAACTAATTGTGGCTGCGGTTGCTTCACTGTAATCGAGCTGATAGTGACGATTCGGCCCCACCGCCGTTTTTGCATGTAGGGAATGGCGGCGCGGGCGAAATCGATGGCACTACGAAGGTTTAACGCGAACGCGTCTTCCCATTCGGCTTGCGTAGTCTCCAGAAATTGCCGAGCCGGCGGCCCTCCGGCGTTAGTGACACAGATATCGATGCGATTGAACAGACTATGCGCATTGCTTACAAACTGTTCTGTGGCGGGGCGATCGCGAGCGTCACACGCTTCGTAATGAACCTGCACGCCGAAGCGTTCGCGGAGGTCAGCGGACAACTGTCCTAATGCCTGTACATTTCTAGCACATAACGCGAGGTGCGTCCCTTCAGCAGCGAATGCCGTTGCGGTCGCCCGACCTAGTCCTTGGCTTGCTCCCGATATAAGTGCAACTCGACTTTTAAGGCCTGTATCCATTCTGCGCCTCATGGTAACACCGCCTGAAGCGCAACTTATGCTTCAGCGTGATAGGTGTTCTAAGTTCTTGCGCGCGAACTAGCTACGGTTTATTCTGCTCTCAGCGAAGTTAGTCAACTAATTCCTAGTTCCAGAAGAAAGGTAGAGATGTTTCGTTTATCTTGTTTGTTTGCTGTAAGTGTACTTACACCCCTGACATTTGCACAGATACCTGACATTGCCGTGAATAACCCATCACAGTTAAGAGGACAGGTCAAGCGCCTTGCCTCGAGTATCGAGCAGCCAGGCGACTTAGGCAAAAGGGCGCACACGAATTTGCAAATGTGGGTTCCACCGCAAGGAAAATTCCAACGCGCCGTTCAGGCCGCCGCGGGCTCGCCTCCCGTCCCCGGCTATTTCTTCGAAACGCCCGCATCAATCGCCTGCGTTTATCAACTCGTGAATCGGATTACGCCAGGTTGTAATCCAAATGTCGTAACGCAGAATCCGTCCGGCGGCGGCGGCGCGATCGCCATTGTCGATGCCTATGACAACCCAACCGCACAGGCGGATCTCGATGCATTTTCTCAACAGTTTGGACTGCCGCATACAACCGTGCAGGTTGTCTTTGCGCAAGGCACGCAGCCGCAGCAAGATCCGACGGGGGGTTGGGAGATTGAAGAATCGCTGGATGTGCAGTGGGCTCACGCCATGGCTCCGAACGCAAAGATCTATTTGGTGGAAGCGGCAGACCCCGGTTTCGAAAATCTCTTTGGAGCAGTTGCCTTGGCGAGTAACCTAGTTGCCAGTGCGGGTGGCGGCGAAGTATCCATCAGTTGGGGAGCATCGGAATTTGCCGAGGAAACCCAGGTGGATGCATTCTTTACAACTCCGGGAGTAGTTTACGTGGCATCTTCTGGCGACAGCGCCGGCACCAGTTATCCGAGCACCTCGCCGTATGTCGTTTCCGCCGGCGGAACTTCTATCTCGCGCGACAACATGTCGGGTCAGTTTCTTCTGGAGAATACGTGGCAGGATGCGGGCGGAGGCCCGAGCTTAGTGGAACCGCGCCCCAATTTCCAAAACAGCATCAGGCAGATGGTTGGGAAATGGCGTGCAACTCCCGATTTGTCGTTCGACGCTAATCCGGCCAGCGGTGTCTGGGTTTTCGATAGCAATGCCGCGCTGGGTACGGGGTGGTATGTCGTAGGTGGAACGAGCGTCTCGGCGCCATCGCTGTCCGGGATTATCAATTCCGCAGGAAGCTTTCGTATTTCGAGCCAGGCTGAGAATGTCGAGATCTATCGAAACTTAGATAATTCGCGAGCGTTTCGCGACATCACTTATGGAAGTTGCGGCCTCAACGTCGGAAATTTTGCGGCTCCCAGTTGGGATTTTTGCACGGGGGTAGGCAGCACGCAGACTCTGCGCGGCAAGTAGAACGAGGATGTTACATTTGCAGGCGGCTCGCGTTTTTACTGAGCGCCGCCGCCTACGAATACAGCGGTGGTAAGCGCCTGTACTGTAATGCTTCCTTGCTGCGAATTGAAAGTAGATTGCCGTGTTGCGGGATCGTTCGAATTCTGTAGGATTGGATGCAGCGACAGATTGGCAGCTTGCAGTTTGGCGTCCGTGAACGTCACCGGTGCATTGGTTGCATTGAAAACAACCAAGAGGTGTTGATAGCCCTGATACGCTCCGCCGTTCGCATCAATTTTCATCACGATGAGCCCCGGCGTTTGATTGGGACCCGTATTCAAGAAAACAAGATTCTGCTGCACCTGTGGAAGCGTAGGCATCCGAAAGAGACCGGAACTGTAGCGAATCTGAAGGAATTCACGGAACGCAGCAGCGGTGTAGGCGATGTTCGCTGGTGTAGGTACATACGTTGAATTGCTCAGCAACGGCTGCATGAGCGGCCATTGCGTGCTATTCTGACTCGCGATCGGCAAGCCGATTCCCCAGTTTGCGGTCTGACCACTCCAATCGATTTTGTTGAACCAATCGCCGGAATTGTAGCTGTTCTGATCCATATCTTTGGATCGCAACATGTCATCCCCAGCCTGGAAGAAGGGAATGCCCTGCCCCAGCTCAATTAGGCTCATGGCAAGCACCTGGCGTCGCGCTTTCCTCGCAATGTCGTCGTTTGCACTTGACTTCAATTGAATGGCGTCAAACAGATCCTGGTTATCGTGAACGGAACAATAATTTATTGCTTCGATGGGCGACGCCGTGTAACCTGTCGGCTGACCATTGTAATTTATTTGGGCTCCAGTTACTGTTGTTCCCGAACTATTGACAAAGCCGTAGTCGCGCAAATTACCGGTTAAGCCGACTAAGATCCAGTCTGAGTACTGCAATAATTGGCGTTGCTGACTCGGCATTGACAAATTCTGATTGGTGTAACCGCTCGGATCGGTAAAAAGGCCGGTGGCGAATCCTTGCTCACGTTCGTCGGCAAATGGACCCCCACCGCGAATTCCGTCACGAATGCGGTCGTTAAACGTACCTATGCCGAAGCCGTACAGATTCGCTTGATCCGCATTCGGGCCGATTTGGTTGTTCACGGTGTCACCGAAATTGAATCCCTCGCCGTAAAGATAGATTTTTGATCCGTCGACGCCGTCCTTAGTAAGCGTGAGTGCCCGCAGTGCTTGTTGTATGTGCTGCATGTTGTAAGTGAAATGAAAAGACATGACATCAAAACGAAAGCCGTCGATTTTGTATTCGCGTGTATTCAAGACGAGCGTGTCGATTATCAGCTTTTCCATCATGCGATGCTCGCTTGCGGTATCGGGACAACAGGAGGCGGTCTCAATATTTCCGTTTGCGTCTAATCGGTGATAGTAGCCTGGTACAGTCTCGTCTAAGTTAGAGTTCGGATCTTCGCCGCTGGCGCTAGTGTGATTAAACACGACATCTTGTATAACTCGCAGGCCCGCTTTGTGCAGACCATTCACCATGGTGCGGTACTCCTTCACGCGATTGTCGGGATTGATTGCGTAACTTCCCTCGGGAGCCATGTAGTGGACCGGATCGTAGCCCCAGTTGTAGGCGTCGTTGCCCTGGATGGCCGCGACTGCCGCCTGTTGCTGCTGCCCATCCGACGGATATTGGGATAAATCGGCCGTGACCTGCCAAGTCGATTTGTCCTCGTTCACGCTTGCAAAGTGAAACGACGGCAAAATATGAATTGCTTTCAGTCCGCTTCGAGCTAAGGCACGAAGATGCTGCATGCCGTTCGAATTCTGGTCGTCGAAGGCGTCGTACATGCCGCGGTGAGCGGCGGGGACGGTCGAGTCATTTACGCTGAAATCTCGGATATGTAACTCGTAAAGACTTAGGTCGCGCAGGCTGTTCAGAGGAGGTGACGACGTCGAGTCCCAACCTTGAGGCTTAGTCGCTGAGGAATCGAGATTCGTGATTCTACTCTTTGTCCCGTTCAGGGCCATATCGATGGAGTAGGGGTCCGTGGTTAGATTCGTATCGATAGCAGCATCGCCAGGCACCCAAACGACGACACTGAACAGGTAATACTTTCCATTCCACGCGCTTCCGCCTGCGGTCCATACGCCGTTTCGCTCGGTCATGGGAATAACCGATGAGGGATTCGTGTCGCTGGCAGCATTGAAGATCTGGAGCGAAACCTTTTGCGCCGTAGGAGCCCATAGATTGATCTGGATTGAGCTTGCGGCGTTGCTGCCTTGGAAGACAACGCCAAGTTTTCCCGAATAATAGTAAAGGTCGTCCAGCACGCCCGCACATTGAACGCCGGTTGCATATGAAAGTTGGCCATTTGCCACAACTGAGACGGCCAGCTCGCCTTTAAGCGCTTGAGCGATGACCGATTGCGATACAGTGGACGGCAATTGTAGGACCGCGTAGTTCGCTAACTGCGGATATCGAGTTAGTTCATCTTGAGTAAGTGCGCCACCGCGAGTTAGCGGAATTTGCGTACCGCCTGTGACGCCGCCGCTGGTTAAAGTTAGACCACCGGTCAGGCTGGTGCTGATCGCATACGAAGCGCCGGCTTGAACATACTGTGGCTGAATGAGAACACGCGTGCGATCAAGCCAGTAAGCCTGCTGGACACCTAAGATACTGTTTGCAATCTGCACTGCGGTGGGTTGAGTGGTAAATACATTCGCGTTTCCGTGAATTACCCATGCTTCGTTGTGCTGTGTGATCTGTAGGTGCTGGTCAGGTCCGGGGTCTTTAGCCTGGTTTTTTGCGCAGTTGTTAATGATGAATCCGAGATCTCCGGGACGCGTGCCCTGGGTGGCATTCACTGATACATCAAAGTAAGCGCCATAACTATCAATTCCCGTTATTGAGACTTGGCTCTGACACCAGGAGTTATTTTCTGTCGACGAGTTCCATGTATATAGCGCCCAGCCGCCGTAGTTGGCGTCCGGACGATAGTAATGAATGCGCACTTTACCCGATGGAATCGGCGACGCCGATTGCGCATGTGGAAAGGCAGCCAACACTAACGGCAGAACAAAAACGAGAAGGTACAGAAAAGCCTTATTTCGGCATGCTAGCACCTTCCGCGCACCGCTTTTCGCTTGTATAATTCGAGGAACTATGCCGTCTCGCTCACTACGTATGCGCACTCTGACTGCGTTCGCGGTTGCTACTTGCTTGATAGGCGGACAACGCTCCGCAGCACAATCCAGCTCAGCAACATCGGACTTGCCCAAAATTGAATTTGAGAAGTACACATTGCCCAATGGCCTACAGGTGATTTTGCACGTAGACCGCAAGCTCCCGATGGTGCATGTCAACTGCTGGTATCACGTGGGATCGAAGAACGAACGCACAGGGCGAACCGGATTTGCGCACCTATTCGAACACATGATGTTCGAAGGATCCAAGAATGCGAACGGAAAATATTTTCCTTTTATCGAAAAAGCGGGAGCCAATTTGTTCGAGGGAGGCGTCAACGGCACCACATCTGAGGACCGCACGAACTACTTCGAAACCGTGCCATCAGGCAGCCTGGAATATGTGCTTTGGCTTGAATCGGACCGTCTTGCAACGCTGACCGATGTACTGACGAAAACCAAGCTGGACAACGAGCGCGAAATCGTCAAGAACGAGCGGCGGCAGGGGCTTGAGAACCAGCCGTACGGTCGGGCCTTTTCGCTCATCAACGAAAATGTATTTCCCGCTGGCCACCCGTACTCGCATTCGGTCATCGGCATTCCGGAAGACCTGAATGCTGCCAGCGTCGAGGATGTGAAAGATTTCTTTCACACCTATTACACACCTAACAATTTATCGCTTGCGGTGACAGGCGACTTTGAGATTCCGGAGACCAAGGCACTCATTGAGAAGTATTTTGGGGGCATCCCACCGGGCCCGGCGCTCGATCGCCCAAAGCATTGGGTACCGGTATTAAGCGCGCAAAAAGTGATCGATGTGAGCGACCACGTTTCGCAGGAACGCACGTATTTCGCATGGCCTACCCCGGCGTACTTCGATAAAGACGATGCCGAACTGGATCTGGCATCGCTCATTCTCACAGATGGCCTGACATCTCGCTTGTATAAGTCGCTCGTTTACGACAAGCAGTTATGTTCCAACGTGGTCGCATTCCAGCAATCCTCCGAGATTTCGGGAAATTTCGTCATGTGGGCGACCGCCAGACCCGGTGCATCATTGCCCCAGATTGAAAACGTGGTGGCGCAGGAGATGGCGAGACTCGCAAAAGATGGCCCTACAGCCGAGGAACTCGGACGCGCCAAAGCGAAATGGGAGCTGCAATACCTGACCGGATTGGAGCGAATCGGGGGATTCGGTGGTCAAGCCGATCTGCTGAACCAATACAACACTTACTTGGGAGATCCCGATAAGTTTGCCGCCGATGTGCAGCGCCATCGCGCTGTAACCCCGGCGAGTTTGAAGCAAGCGACGGCAACTTGGCTCAACAATTCAAATAACGTGCTTGTGCGTTTCCATCCCACACACGCCACGCTCGATGCGAGCGCAAAGATCGACCGGTCGAAGATGCCGGCCGTAGGCGCGGACCGTCCCTTCGAAGCGCCGCAGGTCTCAACTGCAAAGCTCGACAACGGTATTTCCATTTTCGTGGTGCAACGGAGTGCGCTGCCGAAGGTACTGGTTCAGTTTGCAACCCGTGCCGGAAGCGTCGACGATAGCGCCGAAAAAGCCGGGCTTGCGAGCTTGGCCGTAGAAGCGATGAAACGCGGCACTCAGACTAGGAAGTCGTTTGAAATCGACGATGCACTGGGCAATTTGGGAACGAGCATCGAAGGCGGGGCAAGCCGGGAGTACTCATACTTTACGCTGGAAGTGCTGAAGCGCAATGTGGCTCCCGCTCTGTCGGTGCTTGCCGATGTTGCCGAACACCCCAGCTTCCCCGCCGAGGAAGTGGATCGGGAAAAGAAGAAGCGCTTCGATTCGATTGCGCAGCAGGAAACCTCTCCTAGCGCCATTTCGAACCGGCTCAGCACGGTATTGATCTTTGGCGCCGACCATCCGTATGGCAGGCCGGTGCAGGGTTTCCGTTCAACCGTACAAAGCATCAGCCGCGAAGACCTGGTTCAGTTTCACAGTAAGTATTGGAAGCCCGGTTCGTCCGCGCTAATCTTCACCGGCGATATCTCGCTTGATGAAGCCGTTCGACTAAGTAAGAGCGCCTTCGGGCCATGGCAAGGCGGAAGTGCTCCGTCGCCATCTATTCCGCCCCCCAGCCCAGCGGAATCCGGCAAGATCTATTTCGTAAATCGTCCTGATGCTGCGCAGACTTACGTTTCAGAGCTATTGTTTGCGCCGACGCGAGATAGCGCTGATTATTATCCCTTTACGTTGGCGGACAGCGTGTGGGGAGGAGGCGCCGGCGCTCGCCTGGGCATGAACATACGCGAGGACAAGGGCTATTCGTACGGCGTATTTTCGACTCCACGTTTCTATACAAAGTACGGTTTTTGGGTTGCGTCCGGCGGCGTTCAGACGGACAAAACTAAGGAGTCCGTGATCGAGTTTCAGAAGGAACTGCACTTCATCGCCGGGCAAAAACCAGTATCAGAAAAGGAATTGACAGAAGCCCGGCAATACCGAATTCGCGGTTATGCGCAGCAGTTTGAATCTCTTTCGCGCGTATCGCAGCAAGTTATGCAGCTCTGGGCGTTGCAGCAGCCGATGTCCGATTTGCAGAACGAACCGGACGAATTAAGTAAGGTCAAGCTGGATTCGGTGAATGCGGTCGCGGAAAAGTACGCGAATCCGAATCATGCTTCGCTGCTTCTAGTGGGCGATGGCGCCAAAGTTGAACCCGGTCTGCGCGAAGCCAATGTGGGCGAGGTTGTGAATCTAGATGTCGAGGGACACCCGACGGCGAAGCAATAATTAAGTGTAGCGGTTAAGCTGCCGGCCAGATTTTGCCGAGCACTCTGACGGCGTTACCGCCCAAAATTAGTTGAATATCTGAATCGCGGTAGCCGCGGCCAATCAGCCCTTCGGTGAGATCAAACATCCGCTTCGGACCATCCATGCCGGTTGTGCCCAAACGTCCATCTGGCCCAGCATGGAATCCATAGCGTTCGAAATTCGGCTGCGTTGTGGGTTGAAATCCACCGCCAATCGGGTTGGCGTTGCCGATTATGTCATAGTCGCTGCCAACCGCCAGGTATTCGACGCCTACAAGCTTGCGTACGTAGTCGAAGTGATCCAGGGCGTTCTCGATGCCGACGGGCTCGCGATCTCGAACCATGAAGCGGATGAAACTGATGCCCATGACGCCGCCGGTTTTGGCCATGCCGCGAATCGCCTCATCGGTTTTCGTTCGCAGATGTCCTGGAAGCAGGGCACGCGCATTCGCATGCGTAAACAAGACCGGCCTAGTAGCAGCGGCAAGAGCATCGAGCGTGGTCTGGTCGCCGCAGTGCGAAACGTCGACCGCCATGCCGACCTGCTCCATACGTTTCATGATGGAGAGGCCGAACACGGACAGGCCGCCGTCGCGCTGCTCTAAAAACCCACTGCCAATGCGGTTGTTGAAGTTGTAGGTGAGTTGAGAAAGACGCTGGCCGAGCGAGAAGAACGTGTTTACATCATCGGGGTTGCGGAAGTGAGTGGAATCCTGCAGTGTCAGGAGAATGCCAATCTTTTTCGCGTCGTGGGTCCGCTTGAAGTCGGCAATGCTTCCGATTCGCGCCAACCAATCGCTATAACCAGCGATAAACCCGTTCCATTCCGCAAAAAAACGCAAACCGTCGTTGTAATCGCGCGTGCCATCGCCGAGCGCGAATGCTGTGATCCCTGAGTCTCGATAGAGTGCAGCATCCGCCGCCGTAAAGCTGCCCGGCTTGCGCAACCATCGTTCAATAAGCGGCGGCTTCTCGGAATAATCGGGAAAGCGGAATTGATTTAAGAGATCGACTACGACCGAACCCTGGACAAGATTGATGCAGCGATCTGAATAGGACTTAGGCGAATCGGCGAATAGCCGATAGCGGCCGCGTAAAATCGCGGGTGCTCCGAACACACCCGCCGTTAGCCAGCCGAGAGCAGCGCGCCTGCTGGACAATGGCGCAGCACAAGATTGCGTAATTAACTTGCCGCTCGAATCGGCGTGATTCACGCCGCGATATCTGACCAACCCTTACGGACTTTCGGCTTAAGCATGTGATTGGCGTCGGAGTTGTTGGTGATTTCCATTTTTTCGGCGTCCCATTCCAGCTTGCAGTTGAAGCGGATGGCAAGCGCGCCCAACGCGATCCATTCGGTAAACGGCGCCGAAACATTGAAGTTGGAACATGCCGGCGATCCACCTTTGCAGGCGCGAATCCAATCGCGATAATGGCCGGGCGAGCGTGGCAGCATTTCGGGCGGGAATTCATAGCCGCGCATCTTTTCGACCGGAATGAGCCGCGTCCATTCTCCATATGTGCCCGTAGTGATCATGCCTTTGTCACCCACAAACAGGCTTCCGTTTGTGCCGGTGCGGATCAACTCCATCCATTTAGCATCACGTTGCGCACGTGCGTCCATCGGTTGTTGTTGAGCAGCGGCCTGGCGCCGCGGCGGAGGTGGCACTTCGACCGGATTGAAGAACTGATCTGTGAATACGCCGCCTATCAGTTGATGTTCTTTAGGCCGTACGTTCGACGTAATTCGACCAGCGCGATTTCGCGGCAGGTCGCCAAGAATCTCGCCTTGCGGCGCACCAGGGAAGGTGGGCTGCTCTTCGCGCATGGCGTCGTACCAGAAGATCTTGACCGGCGGCATGCCTGGACGCGCGGGGAAATCAAAGCGGACGACGGATTTTGCCGGGAAATAGACGTCGCTCCGGCCTTCCTGGCTAACACATTCGACCGATGTGGGAGCGCCAAGGCGCAGCGCCATATTGGGCGCGCCGAGAATGTGGCAGGCCATATCGCCGAGTGCGCCGCTGCCGAATTCATAGAAACCACGCCACGTGAAGGGGAGATAGTCCTCGCTGTAGGGCATTTCTTTCGCGATGCCAAGCCAGAGGTCCCAATCCAGCCAGCTTGGAACAGGCGAGGTCGCAGGCGTGCCGGTCAGGCCTTGGGGCCACGCGGGGCGATTGGTCCAGGCGTGAACCTCTGTTACGTTTCCGATCTCGCCATTCCAGATCATCTCTGCGCATTGGCGAGTTCCTTCATTCGAATAGCCCTGGTTGCCCATCTGGGATGCGACTTTGCATTTTTCGGCAGTTTTCTGCAAAGCGCGGCATTCCCAAACTGTGTGCGCCAGCGGCTTCTGGACGTAGACGTGTTTGCCGTGCTCCATCGCAAAGATGGCGGCTTCGGCGTGCATGTGATCGGGAATGGTCACGATCACGGCGTCGACATTGGCGCCCTGCTTCTCGATCATCACCCGATAATCTTTGTATTTCGGAACATTCGGATACTGCTGATAGATCTTCTCCGCGCGTTTGTCGTCGACATCGCAAAGGGCAACGATGTTTTCAGTCTCCGCGCAGGCCGTGATGTCGCTCGCCGCTTTACCGCCAGCCCCGATCGACGCGATGTTCAGTTTCTCGTTGGGCGACTTATAGCCGAGCGCCTTCAATGAAGGTTCGCTGCCAAATCCGCCTAGCGGCACCGCACCGGCGAGTAATGTTCCAAAGAAGAAATGGCGTCTTGTGGGATGGTCTGACACGTGTAGAGGCTCCTGCTCGAATGATAATACCGAAGGGCAATCCCTGTTGAGAGTAGTGCTTGCTCAAAACAGCGTCGTCCGCAGTGCAGCGCAATGGGTTTTACCTCTGTATAAGGATTCGAGTTCCGCCACAGCGTCATGGAGTTCCGCCTCACCGATGCCGAAGCGCGAAAAAGTCGATGGGCGCAAGATAGCATTTAAAGGTTTACGAAACTGCCCTCTGGGTAAAACGAATCCCACAAGAGGAGGACTCTGTGGGGATATTTAGAGCAGCGGCATTTGCGGTAGTTCTATCAGGAGCGATTGCATTGTCGGGGTGCGGTCATGGCACCTACTATGCTGGCGTTACTGTCGGCCCTCCGGCACCCCAGGCGTATGGGGCGGTTGGCGTTGCGCCTGGTCCGGGATACGTTTGGACTGACGGTTATTATGTTTGGGGCGGTAGCTCCTGGGTTTGGAGACCGGGGCGCTGGGCGCGTCCACCACATCCGGGATATACGTGGAGAAAGCCCTATTACGACCGCTACCGCAACGGGTACCGGTATCACGAAGGGCATTGGGCTAGAAAGTAACATCCGCGGTAGGCATATAGCCTTCCTCAAACGGATTGACGTGGGTGGTTGAGTGGCGTAGAGCCGAAACTGGTGCGCCCGGACAGATTCGAACTGCCGACCTTCTGGTTCGTAGCCAGACGCTCTATCCAACTGAGCTACGGGCGCAACAGATCACAGTATAACGCGGGGAGCGGTTTTGGCGGCGGTCGTTCGGTTAGCGCGGTAACGTGATGGCGGATTCCCTCAGCGTGAGGGTAGAAACGCAGTTTCGGCCGCGGGCTTTGGATCGATAAAGCGCCTCATCCGCAACCCGAACGAACAGGTCTGGAGAGCGTTCGGAGCAGTCCGAAATGGTAACTCCGAAGCTTGCCGAAACCGTCAGTTCCGCGCTGTCGACCTTCATGACTTCTGTGTGCAACTTATGGCGCATCCGCTCTGCCTGGGTCGCGGCCTGGTCCAAATCACAGTTGGGGAGTACAACCAAGAATTCTTCACCGCCATAACGGCCGACCTGATCGTATTCGCGCATGTTGCCGCGCAGCCGCATTGCCGTTTCGCGCAACACAGCGTCGCCGGCAAAGTGACCGTAAGTATCGTTGATCTTCTTAAAATGATCGATGTCCAGCAAGATAATGCCGCAGGTGCGATTATCGCGATGGCAGCGGGAGACTTCGCGTTCTAAAGCCGTAGCGATAGCCGAACGGTTCGGCAGCATGGTTAGAAGATCTTTGTTGGCCCGTTCGCGCAACTCTTCGCGGGCTTGCAAGAGTTTAATCTGCAGATCGACAATACGTTGACCGGCGCGCAAGCGCATCCGCAACTCGTTATCGTCAAAAGGCTTGACGATGTAATCGTCGGCCCCCGATTCAAGCCCTTCGACAGTGTCGTCCTTGGTGCTCTTCGACGTCAAAAGCAGGATGTATGTGTAAGGCTCGCGGTGGTTTTCCCGCATTCTCCGGCACAGTTCGGGCCCAGTGACGTCCGGCATCACCCAATCCAAAATAGCCATGGGGGGAGCATCCGGTTTGGCCAAAATCTCCCATGCTTCTAAGCCGTTGGCCGCAAGCACGACCTCATAGCCCCAACGTTCTACCGAGCTGCGCAGTAGTACGCGAGACATATGATTGTCGTCGGCTATGAGAACCTTCATGTTGATTCAGGCTCCGAGTGCTACGAACCTAATCGTCTGGACGCTACCAAAAGGTTAGTGATCGCGTCACACAACGGGAAAATTTGTCGCGTTTTTTCCAGATCGTGCTAGCTCCGGCACTCAAGCCAAAGAAAACAACTTACTTCCCCTACTATGAGCTTGACTGGGCGAGCGAGTCAATAGCCCATAAAATCACCCGTCGATCGGCTCTGTCGTGCATCCGCCATCCTATATGATGGGGTTGCCGCTATCGTTGGACAAATAGAAGGTTTCGCTGTAGCGGAAGCTTTGCTGTAAAGGAGCTTAGATGAACAATTCAGTGCTGGTGCCCATGGTTGTGGAGCAGACCTCGCGAGGCGAACGTGCGTATGACATCTACTCGCGCCTGCTCAAAGAGAACATTATTTTCCTGGGCACGCCGATTGACGATAACGTCGCTAATCTCGTGATTGCACAGATGTTATTTCTGGCAGCCGAGGACCCGGAGCGGGATATTTCGCTCTATTTGAATTCTCCGGGCGGCTCGATTACGGCCGGACTGGCGATTCTCGATACCATGCGTCTCGTAGAACCGGATATTGTAACCTATTGCGTGGGTCAGGCAGCGTCAATGGCCGCAGTGCTCCTGGCATGTGGGACAAAAGGCAAACGCTTCAGCCTCCCCCATTCGCGTATTTTGATTCATCAACCCTCAATGAGCGGATTGGGCGGGCAAGCTGCTGATATCGATATCTACGCCCGCGAGATCCTCCGAATGCGCCAGAACCTGAATGACATTCTTGCCGACGCGACCGGGCAGCCTGTTGACAAAATTTCTCGAGACGTCGACCGCGATTATATTCTGGAGCCAGAGGCGGCATTGGAGTACGGCATGATTGACCGGATTATCTCGAATCGAGTCCTTCAGCCAGTCCCGACCCGCTGAAAACAGTACTGTTTGCAGCTATATGTAATTCCAATTACTGAGCTGTAACTGGTTGAATCGACTTCTATTAGTTCCAATTATCGGTATCGGCGTCATCGGTCGATACGGTTTTTGGAAAAATCCAGCTTGACGCCGTTGAACTCGGTACGGTAGAGTAATGATTCCGTTACGATTTGCATAATTCATAAATATTGCTTATTGACTGATGCAAAAACTGAACCCAATTCTGGCTGGGGTCGCCATACTGGGTGCCTCTTTTGTGGGCGCGTGTATAGCGGCTACTAACCCGACAACGGTCAGCGGAGTTGAGCTTGCGCCCCGGGCGGTCGCGGACGGTGTTAGCGCTTCGTCAAATGCTAACCCGGATGGCTCCAATTCCTCCGGATTCATTCACGAGACCGAAACCGATTCGCTGCCTCACTCACCCGAGACCGACGAACGCTTGCAGCGTGCGGACGCCCACCTTACAACGGGTCGGAAGATGTACTTCGAAGGCGACCTGGCTGGTGCACGCCGAGAGTTCGATGCCGCGGTGGACACTTTACTGAACGCTCCGGACGGTGCGCCCGACCATCGCCGGATCGAGCAGCGCTTGGACGAGATTTGTGATCTGATCTATCGCTTCGATGTAGAGAAACTGGGAGCGGGAGAAACCACTGAGCAGAACGCCGTAGTTTTCGATAAGGCGCCGATTGATGAGATCAGTCATATGACTTTCCCGGTTGACGAGAAACTAGCGCCTAAACTGACTGAAGAACTACATCAGACTACGTCGGGAATTCCGTTGGAGCTTGCCGATCCAGTTCTCAGCTACGTCCACTATTTTTCGACCGATCGCGGACGCAGCATTTTGCTGTCTGGCTTACGGCGGTCAGGAAGATATAAAGATCTGATCGAGCGGATCTTCACCGAAGAAGGCGTTCCCCAGGAACTGATTTATCTGGCGCAGGCGGAGTCCGGGTTCCTTCCCCGTGCCGTTTCTAATAAACAGGCTGTGGGGATGTGGCAATTCATTTCAGCGACCGGTTCTACGTATTCATTGAATCGCAGCAGCGGGTATGACGAACGCTTAGATCCAGAAAAAGCCACCCGCGCCGCCGCGAAATACTTAAAAGATCTTTACGCGCATTACGGCGATTGGTACTTGGCCATGGCTGCCTATAACTGCGGGGCCGGTGCCGTGGACCGCGCGATTGAGCGGACCGGCTACGCCGACTTTTGGGAGCTAATGAAGCGTCACGCGCTGCCACGTGAAACCCAAAATTATGTCCCCATTATTCTGGCCATGACAATCATGACCAAGAATCCTAAAGATTATGGGCTTGAGTCGGTGGATATGGATGCACCCGTTGAATATGACTCGCTCCATTTGACCGCCTCGACAAATCTGAACTTAATCGCGGATGCCACGCTTCAGCCCGTTTCGGTGATTCGCGATCTCAATCCATCATTGCTTCGGCAGGTGGCGCCAGCCGGATTTGACGTCCATATTCCAAAGGGATCTGCCGATACGGCTATGGCCGCGTTAGAAACCGTACCGGCCGAGAGCCGCCAGGCTTGGCGGCTGCACCACGTTCAAGCTGGGGACACTCTGGAAGCAATTGCCAAGTCCTATCATCTGCGGCCCGAACGGATCGCGGCAGTAAATCCTTCGACTGATTCTCTGGAAGCCGGTGATGTTTTGTTGATTCCGGCGATTTATGTCGACGATACCCCGCGAGCCTTGCGAGGCAGAAGCAAGAGTTCTAGAGGAAAGCTTGCGCTAGCTAGTAGCAATAGCAAGACCACACATAAGGCTGGCTCGTTGCAGCGCCGTGCCCACGTGGCCGCTTCCCGGCAAGTACCCTCGCAGGTTTTGCATCGTAAAGCCGTAGTTCGAACTGCCAGCCTTCAGTAGCACGCGCGTTCAACTTATCCTTCCGACTTCGAATTCCCCATTTCCATCTGCGCTTTTCATTTAGCACTTGCGAATCTTCACAGCTTGTGAAATCATTTGGCTGCTTGCATCATCTCGATGCGTAGTGAGCATATACACGAAAGGAGGAGTGCGTGAGTTTCGAGCACAAGCTTAGACCAGAAGACGACGATGAGGACTTCGAATACGAAGATGAACACGTAGAGATGGAGTCTGACAAGACTGAGTACGGCGACGACGATGAAGAGGACGATGATGAGGATGAAGTGGAAGAGGTAGAGGTTGCCGAGATTATCAGTGTTCCCGTAGAGTCAAGCGGGCAACAGCGTGGAGGAGATGCTTCATCCGGCACTAATGACGGGGAGCAAGCACCGGCGGCAAAGGCCGAACCTTCGTCCAAGAAGCCCGCTTCCGCCGCAAAGAAGGCATCCAAAACTGGCGGTTCTTCGAGCGCTCCAAAGACTGCAGTGAAGAAGGCGTCCGGCGGAACGGCAAAGAAGGCCGCAGCGAAACAGGCGCCCACCAAGACGAGCAAAACCGCTCCCGCGAAGAAGGCAGCAGCAAAGAAGGCTGCGCCAGCGAAGAAGGCTGCGCCAGCGAAGAAGGCTGCTCCGGCCAAGAAGGCTGCCGCCAAGAAAGCAGCGAAGAAGGGCGCAGCCAAGAAGAGCCCGGTCAAAAGTAAGGCAACGAAGAAAAAGGCCGTCAAGAAGGCCGCTCCAAGAAAGAAGTCGGCCAACAAGAGCTCAAGCAAGAAGAGCGCGTCGAAGAAGAGGCGCTAACAACGTCTCCTTCCTTTCGAGATGCCGTCTCCCGTCACACCGGATGAAATGTGACGGGAGATTTTGCGTTTTTGCGGCTATTTGCTTTTCTTGACGACAGTGCGGCAACGTTCGAACAGCTCAAGGAGCGTGTCGGCGTATTCTTCGCTCGAACGGGGACCTTTGCCTGCAAAGCCGGTCATTGGCGTCCCTTTGCCATAGCCCGTGGTTACGGCAATGAATTTCATGAGCTCAAGCGCGACTTCATCGTCGTTGCGCACGGGTTGCTGCTTCTCTGAAGCGTCTTCAGGCATACTGTCTACTTTCTGCTCCTTCAACTAATTACGAACTGAACGGCTCTACGCCTGATTCTCTCATTCGCGAGTTCATTTAATCGCCTACATGCCGATACGCGCCCGCAAACTAATACGGAAAATGCGCGGCGGAGCGCAGGCGCACCTTATTGAGGCCGATGATGGGCATTTCTATGTCGTCAAATTCGTAAATAATCCGCAGCATCGCCGCATTCTGATAAACGAATGGCTGGCTTGCGCCTTTCTGCGATATTTGCAGATTCATGTTCCAGATACGGCCGTCATCGAACTGACGGACGACTTTATCAGTACGAATCCAGACCTTTACATCACCCTGGGCAACAAGCGGGGAGCCGTGGCGCCAGGGTTGCATTTTGGTTCCCGCATGGCCGTCCATCCGGACCGTGTAGCGATCTTCGATTTTCTACCGGACAAGCTTTTGGACAAAGTGGAAAACCGGAACGATTTTTTAGGCATCCTGGTATTCGATAAATGGGTGGGAAATGCCGACTCGCGACAAGCCGTTTTTTTTCGTGCGCGTGCAAAAACCTGGACGCCGCTGAAGGGCGAAACTCCTGGGAGAATGGGTTTTTTTGCGCAGATGATCGACCATGGCTTTGCTTTCAATGGAGCCATCTGGCAGTTCCAGGATTTTCCAATGCAAGGCCTATATTTTCGAACCAGCATCTATGACCAAGTTCATTCCATGGAATCCTTTCAACCGTGGCTGAGCATCGTTGAAAACTTCCCCATTGAAGTAATTGACTCGGCGTGGAGAGAGATTCCGAGAAGCTGGCTCGATACCGACGAGGACCCGTTGCAGCAACTGTTGGAAGGTTTGATAAAAAGGCGTGGTCAGGTTGCCGGGTTGATCCATGAGGTCCGGCGCAAGCGGACTACAGCGTTTGCAAACTGGCGTTGACCTGAGCTGCAACGCGCGCCGCAGTGACAGGTGCCAGCAAGATACCATTTCGAAAATGACCGTAGGCGAGGTGCAGGCGCGGTGAATGCCACATCCCCACATGCAAGTCGTCACTAGCCGGCCGGAATCCAGTCCAGACTTCCGAAGGTGACGTTTCCGACAGATGTGGCAAGACAAAGCCTGCCCGGCGTACCAGGTCGGCTTCTATGTACGGATCCACTTCCCGTTCAAAGCCGACGCGCTCCATCGAAGATCCTGCCAGCAGCAGTCCATTGGCCCGCTGTAACAAGTAGGTGTGCCCATGCCGGATGATTGTATTGCAGGTTTGCTCCGGTTGCTGATAGCCGATCAAATGACCTTTAACCGGTTCGGCTCTAGGTAGTGCAGGCACCCCGCTGGTAGCGATCATGCTGCTCCAGGCCCCTGCAGCAACAATGGCAATGTCAAAATGTTCCATCCCGTTGTCACTGTGGAGCGACACTCCCGCGCTAGATACCTCAATTGTCTTGATTTCCGCATGTTCGGAAATGGTCACGCCGGATTTGCGGCACACATATGTGAGTGCGTGAGTCAGCTCGCGGGGATTTACGATGGCGTCGTTCGGATAAAACCATCCACCCAATAAGCCTTCCCGTCGAATGCGAGGCCAAAAGGTCAGCACCTGCGTGCGTGGAATGCGTTTGGAATGTAATCCGATATCGCGCTGGCGGGCGGCGCGACACTCCAGGGCTCTCAATTCGTCTTCTGAGTAGGCGACGTCCAGGGCGCCGCACTCCTGGTAATCGATGGCCAATTCGGAAGCGTCTTCCAATTCGCGAACAAAGCGGCTATACATGGTTCGCGATTCCACCGCAAGATTCGCAATTGGGGTGGGCTCATCGACTTCTCCGCCAGGCGCAAGCATGCCGGCGCCGGCCCAGCTTGCCTCGCCGCCTGCGCTTCCCTGATCAAAGACCGATATGAGGTGTTCGGCTTGAGCAAGCCGCCAAGCTATCGAAAGCCCGATTATGCCGCCACCGGCAACCGCTACTTTCCTTCGAGCGTTGGCCACTAGAGATCACGCAGGTTCCTGCAGAGACTCCGGCTCAGTATTGGCGCGTTTTACGACTTCCAGAAATGCCTTAGCGGCATGGCTTAATGCGCGGCGGGCAGGATAGACCAGTCGAATCTTCCGTTCGATGTTCAGCTCCTTCACCCGAATCTCGCGTAGAATGTCTTGTTTAATTTCCTGCTCGACGCACATACGCGGCAAAAAGGCGACGCCTTCGTTGTCCTGCACCAGGCGGCGGATGGTTTCTACCGTCGGCATCTCGACATCCATATTCAGCGGCACCTTTTGACGCTGGAATTCGCGCAGCACCGCTTCCCGATAGGGCGATAGCACATTATGCGCAATGAACGTTTCCATATCGAGCTCGGCGATAGAGATGTCGGTGCGACTGGCAAACCGGTGCCTCGGAGAAACGATCAAAGTCAAGCGGTCGGTATAGATGATTTGCGATAGCAGATGATCGTCACCAGGATCGTAACTGATCACGCCAAGTTCGAGTTCGCC
>Ga0070741_10008809_pt1 | contig 20013 bp, 16 predicted proteins | sample Coa_R1_4_FD_66440 | JGI IMG/M metagenome (GOLD analysis project Ga0070741, IMG submission 66440) | Surface soil microbial communities from Centralia Pennsylvania, which are recovering from an underground coalmine fire - Coalmine... | ecosystem: Environmental > Terrestrial > Soil > Unclassified ...
GGTATTCTCCCGATCCTGGCAAGGATTGTGGAATGCGATTAGGCTGAAACTGTTGTGGCACAATTTGCGTCACGTAAACATCATTTCCGCCTAATCAACTCAAGACTGGGGTTTAGTTAGGGCCGCTAAAAATACGCGACAATCTTCCTGAGGTGGTGGCCCTTCAACCAGAGACAACGTGCTGGTTTTTCGCCACTTTGTGATCCGGCGAATGCGGATAACTACTCGTATATTAACAAAGTTAGTGCCATTTGTACACGATCTTCGCAAAATTCACACACCGGCCTCATCTCCGAAGAGGTGAGTTCAGACCTTTCTGAAAAGCGTGACATCCATTGGCCTCATTATGCCGGGCACCACTCAGGTGTCACGGCGTAATCAGAAGATACTAAACCATTTAGAGACGCTGTGACAGTGTGACACCAGTTGGCCAACAATTAATCCTTGTGGCAAAACGTAGCAGTTTGTGCTGCAATATGGTACAGGAAAATTGAATCACTGAGGTGACGGACGCAAGTTCAGATCGCCATTTCCGTTCACATTTATAAGGCCTACCCGTAAGAGCGGTTGGTTTGTTCGAACGTAACCGGAGCTGAACATGGAGCGAATAGCCGGAAATAGCACCCGATCAAACGCGATACGCGTCGTCAGCGTGGGACATGCGGTCTTTGCGGTAATGATGGTCTCAATCGGAGTCATTGGACTGGTTCGAGGTGTTTTTACTCCTACCTGGGTTGGCGTACCCAAAGCTGTCCCTTTGCGCGTGGAGCTGGCTTATCTTTGCGGTTTGGTCTCTCTGCTGACAGGCATTGGACTATTGTGGCGACGCACAGCGCTTATCGCAGCCAGCGTGCTGCTCAGTTCTTTGCTGATTTGGATGCTGCTGTTCAGAATATATCCCATCGTTATCGCTCCAAAGACGACCGATCCATGGTGGGCCTGCGGTGATACTGCGGTAATGATTGGGGCCGCCTGGGTTCTGTATGTCTGGTTCGCCGCCGATCGTGGACGTCCCGGTTTGCTCGCCGGCGACACGGGTCTGCACATCGCGAGGGTATTTTACGGCCTGGGATTAATCCCTTTCGGCATAGCCCATTTTACCTATCTGGATCGGACCGTCTCGATGGTCCCTGGATGGCTACCGTGGCACCTGGGATGGGCTTACTTCACTGGCATTTCCTTGATCGTTGCTGGAGTAGCGATAGTCATTGGCGTGTATGGACGACTGGCCGCCGCGCTCTCTGCATTGGAGCTAGGCTTGTTTACGCTGCTGGTGTGGGGGCCGGTCGTAGTGGCAGGCCCGAGAGCCTCTGATTGGGGGGAGATCATCAGTTCCTGCGTATTAACCGCAGCCGCCTGGGTTGTGGCGGATTCCTACCGAGGTATGCCCTGGCTGGCAATCGGAAGGCGATAGTTAACTGCATCAACCCATCACTTTTTGCGCGTCGCAAAGCTTGGCCGTCTTCGCAACCTAAGCGATACTACCCGATGAACTGCTCTCCCTGGCTGCGTGAGGTAATAGGAAAAGCTCGACCGGAGACTGACAACGGGCGAAGAGGAGACGACTATGAGTGAACTACGATATCCAAACGAAAGCAGAGAATATCGCGATGCGCGGGATTCACTGCTCAACGAAGAGCAAGAGCTTGTAGCCAAGGTAAAATCCTTAGCCGAAAAACGACGCAACCTTCCGCTCGGCGGAGAGTTAAAAGAAGACTACGTTTTTCAGTGGGCTAACGATAGCAAAGTGGGCAAGAGCGTGAAATTCTCTGAATTGTTTGGAGACAAAAACACGCTGCTGCTTTATTCATTCATGTTTGGTCCAGGTTGGGACCGTCCGTGTCTTTCCTGTACGTCTCTGGTCGACGGGTTTGATCGAACGTGGTACTCGGTCAGTCAAAACGCATCCTTTGCTGTAATTGGCAAAGCTCCGGCCGAAAAGATTAATGCTTGGGCCAAAGAACGCGGGTGGTCGCAGATCCCGTTGGTTTCGGGATTTCAGTCCTCTTATCAAGCCGATTACAAGTGCCAGGCCGATTCCGACGATATGCAATTACCGGTCATGCATGTATTTAAGAAACAGGACGGAAAGATTTTTCATTTCTGGGGAACTGAACTAAAGGGGAATCACGTCGACACTGTATGGCCGTATTGGAATCTGATGGACTTTACGCCAGAAGGGCGGCCGGACATCCCTGTTCCACCGCAGAGGTTCCGATCCGAATTCCTTGAAAAACACTATCTGAATAAAAAATAGTGTCGAGTTGTGTTACACCACAAGTCAAGGTTTCAAAACCGACGGCGTAAGCGCGACCATTGCGGAGCCCAGCATGCTTTCGTCTTCCAACGATAGAACCGTTTGGAGAGTTGCCTCGCGATTGATCGCCATCAATGGCTGGAGCGCCTGTGCGAAACCGAAGCTCATCCGACTGAGTTTTAATTTCATGTGAATATTGGTGTATTTGTCGACGGCTGATATTTCCCAGTCGAAAGCAAAATTGTTTGGAGCTTCGGAATTAAATCTCTTAATCGCTCTTGCCAGAGTGTTTTCCGCCAGCACGGTATCGAAATGGGCGAGAATTCCGGCCGCAGTCAATATAAGATAAGCGGCTCCAGGATGCGAAAGTTTTTCGGCGATTGCCAGACCGTTGTTGACAGCTTCGGCCGCTTTGGTTCTGGCTCCCATTGCCACGCGCCTGTCCGCTATGTCGATCCATAGCATCGCCGAAGCCAACCCATCAGGCATGCGCGCGGCAATCTGTTCCGCTGATCCCAGATTTCCCTGATCAATCGCTTGAGCGGATTCGTCAAAGTCGATCAATGTCGCCACGGCGGAACTAATTGTTGTGTTGATGATCTTTTCGTTTATCGATTTCGCTTGTTTGAGATCGTTCTTATTGCAAGCTGTTTCGGCGAGCCTTTGATACCATATGTCGCGCGTGTTCTGGTCCTCGATTTTTTCGATGTCCTCAATCGTTCTATTAAAACGGTAGTCATCCGGAAATGACAAGACGGAGACGTTATTTATGCTTTCACCGAGTTCGTCCTTCAGCCTCTGAAGCGCCACTGAGAGTTGCTGTGCCGCTGAAGGTGCGATCCGCTCCGCAAGCGGCAGAATCTGAGTTCCATAAATAAAATATCGCTTTTGTTGGACCTGTTCCGTCACTGGCCGCGAAAGTATTTCTGTAGCAGCGTCGATGTACGAATGAATCAATTCCTGACTGACTTCTGGTCGCGCAACGTTGATAACCACCACAGGTTCATTTTCGATCTCGCTGAGGATTAACAGATTCGGAATGTCAGGGTTCTTCAAGAGGAATGACGACGTAAAAACATAGGCTCCCAGCGACTCTATGTCGAAGCCATTTGGATTCGGCTGGGATTGTAGAGTGTTGAGGGACTGAAGAAATAGACGGTCGCTGCTGGTCGCATCTTTCTTCCTGAGCCACAATAAAAAGTTAACGAAAGCATCTGAGCTACCTTCTTGAAATCCAAGCCACGCAAAATCGATCGCGCTTTTTTCATCATTATCAAGCGCCGAAAATGCAATTCCGATGCTGGTCATGCCAGGTTTGGCGTTATTGTTTTTGGGATTACTAGATTCATATTCTTTTTCAAGAAGATGTTTTGCCCAACTCGCGTCGTGTTCGGCAATCATACTTATTAAATCGAGGCGCATTCTCGGCCATGTGTCGCCGTCATATTTGTGGCTTTCCGGAAACGCATCGCTGTTGCCGGAGGAGAGATCGAGCGCCTTTGCGAACAGATCACGAGCAAAACGCTCGTCAAATTTCCAGGAGGCGTCGGCAATACCGGCAAGCGTTCGCACAGCCTTTAGCTGGTCTTTAAATTCCGTCGCGCGGTCGACAAACTGCCGCACCAGAAGCAGGCGCTGGATCCGCTTCTGTTCAGCTTCATTTCCGCTGGTTATTTTTTCGCCGGGTTTGTCAGGATGTTTGATTTTGTCGGACTGTCCCGACAACAGTGACGCCGAGGCGAGGATCAGGAATATAACTTTTAAAATGGGGCGGATACCGGGTGATGCCTGCGTCATACATTCCCTCGGCTGGTTATCATAATTGACGGCAGCAGATAGAGGCAGGTTACAGCGAAATCTCCACCTTATGATTATAAAGTTTCAAGCAATCAAGTCGAAAGTAAGAGGTGGTGGTTCGCGAATTTAAGGAGCTTTTTTCCTGTGGCCTCCGATTCCTTTTATTTGCAACACTATAACCGGACTCTAATGAGGAACTGTATGTCGCCAATCCATCGGTCGGCTGTAATTCTTTTCATAATCGTAAGCACATCCATATTTGGCATTGCGCAGCAGGGTAAAAAACCAATCAGCCTTGATAACGAAGATCTGTCTCCATACGGTGGATCGACAGACGTTGTAAACGCCGGTAAAGTGGGATGGGCGCAGGTTAATCCTGAAGCGGGCCGATTCAGCGTGATGATGCCGGGAACAGTATTAGTCGGCCAAAGACCATTATCCGTCCCAAGTGTAGGAACACTGACTACGCACATTTATCAAGCCGAAGACGGCGGACGAGAATATATCGCCTATTATGTCGACTACCCGTATGTTTTGCCGGAATCAATGATCGAGATCGCCTATGACAGCGGCAGGAATAACATGCTGAGCACTTCGAATGTCACCGTATTGAGCGAATCAACCATCAAATCGGGCGAGTACACAGGAAGACAAATGCTGGTGAAGGAAGAAACTCACAAGGGATACTTACAGATGTTTCTGGTGCGGAACCGCCTTTACGTTCTCTTTTGCGACAACGGCGCCAGCGACAAAATCTCTGACGATACCAAAAAATTCCTTTCATCGTTTAAGATTACCGCGGAATAGTCATCGCAGCTTGTTTATGTCGGAATCGTGAGGATTTGACCAACACTAATGTCATTCGGATCCTTTATTCTATTTAAAGATTGCAAATCGCTTACGCTCACCTGAAAGCTGGCAGCTATCTTATCCAGAGTATCGCCTGCTTGAACTATATATGTGTAGCCACCGCCTGAGCCGTCTCCTGATACAGTCGGTGACGAACTCGTGTCGGCGCTGCTGGTCGCACTATTATTATCAGAGTCATCTGGCGCATCCGCGTTCGATGAAGCTTGTCCGATAACGGAGGCGTTTAGATCATCCTGCGTCCCATTGAAATTGTTCAAATCCACGTTTCCCGTCACGCCTGCAATTGTGCCCGATTGCGAATGCTGCCAGAAATTCCATGTAGTCCAGCCGGCGGGAATCTTCGGCGACGAAACCCCATAATTCGCTACCCACAACGGATATGATCCGAAATTGGAATTCAGATGCGCATTCCAGAAAGACGCGAGCGTGTATATCATCGGCTTTGCGCCTATCTGTTCTTCGACCGTATCAAGCCAGGTTTGCACGCCATTAATCAGTGCAGTGTCATTTGCATTGGAGGTAATTTCGACATCAATAACAGCAGGCAAATCTCCGGTGCCTATCCCGGTAGTCTGCAGAAAATGATCGGCCTGAGCTTTCGCGTCGGCATCCGCGCGAAAGAAGTGATATGCCCCACGAAACAGGCCTGCACTTTTGACGGCGGCCCAGTTTGTTTTGAATGTTGAGTCAACAAAGGTAGTTCCATCGGTCGCCTTTATAAAGGCGTATCCAATACCGCCGTTTTTGACCTTATCCCACTCAACATTTCCCTGAAAATGCGACACATCGATTCCCGGAATATAGTCAGGCATTATAGATATTTTCCCTCCGTACGATATAGACGGGTTGTAATAGATCGATAAACGCGATGCTACGGCCGATGCTATGAAAAACAAAGGAAAAAAGAATCGGAGGCGCGGGGACACGGCGACGCGGAGACACGGGGACGCATAGATTCACTGATCCCTGACCACTGATCCCAGACCACTGACCACTGATCCCCGACCCCTGCTTTTGTTTTCACAAAATTGATTTGATCTTAACGTTCTGCTTATAGAGCCCTGCCACAATACTCTCGTAATTCGGCATCAGGGATAACAGGCGGACGGGCGTGGGCTAATCCTTACCTACTCTAAGTGTTGCCCTTGCACTATGTATGTCCCTGATGCCATTCAAAACTATGGTGTCGATGCAAAAGAGAAAGGGCAAAAGGAAGTTTCCGTGCTGACGGCAAAAGCACTTTACTGTGCTGATGACGGGTCGGTTCATCAGCATTCACACGAACAGCCCGATCATCAGGGCGCCTTTTCCGCAAAAACGCTCTATCCTGGAATCGATTCTCTTCCATTTACTGGCGATGACGCCACCGCTGGTTCTGAGACTGAGCTTCAAGCCGTTGTTCTTGGCAGAAAAGAAAACGTCGATCTGCCGCGGATTATCGAAGCATCGAATTATTACGCCAACGTCGCCAAACGAATTGCAGCAGGAGAAACCCCAAAGCGTTTGATTACTGAAATCGAGCGCTATCTTAATGACAACCGCGAACAGGTTTGGGAAAACAGTTGGGTGCGCTTTCCCGAAAGACTGCTGAGCCCGTTCGCTCTCGAAACGTTTCGGTTCGACCTTCTGGCCGATAAAAAAGCGCCGCGAAAAGGAAATCGGTCCGATATAGATCGATTCATCTTTGAACATCACGGCGAGACATTCATCCGCGTTCCTATCAGCTATTTAAGCAAACTATCAATCGCTGAACTGATCGGATGTCAGCCGAATCTCCCAAAAGCCATCGCCGAAACTGGCATTCAATTGATGCCGAATTTCCTAAGCGATAATACGTCGCCCGAGACTATATCTCTTCACGTTGTGCCACTCCGTCGCGAGACGGGACTCGGGAAAGCCCTGGCGAGAGAGACCGGAAAACGATTTCTCCTCTCACAACTCCTGATCAGTTTTGCCAATAAGCAACTGGGTCTCGAATCCACGGGACAGTCGGCGTTGATCTATTTTGCGCCGCATCCTCCTGTTCGTCAGCAGCAGTTGAACGATTGTATATCAGACGCTTTTTATCGCGAGCTTTTTATGAGCCCCTGCCTGTCAGGATGGGATCGGGGACAAGAAAAGCACGCATACATGCATCTGTGCCATCAGGTCCTGAGTCGCAGTCAGTTGAATGCCGTGGCCAAACTTCAGGAAGCGGGAATCATCGCCAATAACCTGGTGGTGTTGCCGAATCTTTCTAACACCAGCGCAGCCAACAACGGCATTCACGTCAGCATCGGCAGTCGTAGACTAACCGAGGCCATGAAGGAAAAGCCGCCTCGCATTTCCAGTGAAAAGGAAAAAGAGACCGGCGATCTGGTAATCAAAATATTCGAGCATTTCCTGCCGCTCTTTGTCGGAACGTACAGCGCCTCGCCTTATCGATACGATTTCGCAGATTTGCATCCGGAAAAGGTTCTGGGCTTTCTCCCTCACGAATTAGATTACACGCATCTTAGAATGATCTGGCGAAGGTGGAAGAAGAAATCGCATACGAAGATATTCGGTCATCCTGTATCGCCGTTCGGGCCGCAATGGCTCGATCATTTCATCAGCAAAGCATTTCGATTAAAGGGCGACTTTATAACCGACTTCCGATTAACCAACTATTTCGTTTCGCTGATGAGCACCAGTCGAAGCCCGGGACTGGACGGGAAACCAGGCAACTGCGATCGTCTGAAATCCGATCTGGCCGATCTAGGTGTCTTCGATGTGAAGATGGCGACATACCTTCTTTATCGCCTTCGCGAGTTTGCGGTGATGGGGTTTTCCGGATTCGAGGGCCGGCACTACAGCTTGTTTTGCGATCTGGAAGAGGATATGGGCCAAGCGGTAGACCTCCAGTTGCTCGTCACCGCACTGGCCTTCAAATACATCGCGGAAGGCCGTGTCACGCACGCCGACATTCCCGACGATCCTTCGATAGAAAGCGAGCGCCGCCAGATATTTTTCGGTTCGGCGATTGGGCTTCCAATTTTCAACGTCAGACGGAACACGCCGAACTTGTTGCTAAGAACGATTCTTGAGAAAACAAAACGTGTCCGACCGAGCCGTCGCTGTTCCGCCTTCCTGCGTGTCCACAATCTGGAATATCGAAAAGCGCTGATCGATCAGCTAATCGAAGACGCCGCCGATTTAATAGAGATGTTCGATCTTCGTCAAACTATCGACGACTTGAAGCTGAGGTTGGACAGACCGGAAGAATTATCGACAGCGGGGAAACTCATCAAAGGAATATTGTCGTCTGCGTCAAAACGGAATCCATTTTCACTAAACGCTGAACAATTCAATCTGGAATCGGAAAAATATTATCGCGAAACGCTCAGACGAAAACATCAGGGAGAGGCCTGGCAGTTTATTAAAGACGACCTGCGCTGGATTGATAATCACGAATCGCAACTGGACGAGAGTATCAGAAAAGCGCTCCAGTTTTGTTTGGGCGAAATGCGCGCAGTGGAGTTTTTGGAAAGAATCGAATTCGATCTGATGAACGATCGCATATCCGCTGAAGAGTTGAAACGATTGATCAATCTGATTCTGGTGTCAGTGTCGGTTGATATCCGGAAAGCGGCCCAGTCGCTGAAGAATCGCGATGACGATTATGCAACATCAGTACGTTGATCGAAGAACGGGTCAAGTCGTCACTGAGCGACTCTTCGGTGATGCTGTCGTCAATGCAATCTATTCGGAAGTCAGAGAAAAAGCTCCCATACTTTATCGCGCCGCAATCGCAAAGCGCACTTCGAAACTGCTGGCATTTCTCAATTACGATTTTACGCTGGGGACAACTCTCTCTGGGAATCGCGGATTCCTGCAAGACAGCGGGATTGACTTCAATGAATGCGTCGACCCCCCCGCAAGTCTGAATACAGCACGCAAACTGTTCGAGCGCAAAATACGGTATTGGGATTGCCGGCCAATGCCGGGGTTCAGATCCGCTGTTGTTTCGCCGGCCGATTCCAGGATGCTAGCGGGCTCGCTGGAAAAAACGGATAAGCTCTTCCTTAAAGGAAAATTCTTCGACTGCGAAGAGTTGCTTGGGAAACCACAGTGGCTGGAAACCTTTCGGAACGGCGATTTCGCTATATTCCGACTGACGCCGGATAAATATCATTACAACCACACTCCTGTCGCAGGAATCGTCGAGGATTTTTATGAAATCAGCGGCGATTACCACTCCTGCAATCCAACGGCGATAGTTCAGGTCGCAACCCCATATTCCAAAAACAAGCGTACCGTCACGATCATTAACACGGATGTTCCCGGCGGCACTGAAGTCGGAATCGTAGCGATGATCGAGGTTACCGCCCTGATGATCGGCGATATTGTACAGTGTTACAGCTCAACCAAGTACGACGATCCTCAACCTATTGCGCGTGGAATGTTCATTGAACGCGGTTGTCCCAAAAGTCTGTATCGGCCGGGCAGCAGCACCGACGTTCTCATCTTTGAGTCAGGAAGAATTAAGTTTGATCCCGACATCATCGAAAACATGCAACGCACCAACGTTCAAAGCAGGTTTTCGCAAGGTTTCGGCAGGCCGCTGGTGGAGACCGATGTGCGAATCAGATCGCGCATCGCCGTCGCGGCCGACAGGGAGATTCCTTATGGCAGTTGAATTATTTGTTTATTCGCTGGCGATCTGTCTCGCGCTGTTGTTTTTCTGGTCTTTCAAGAGATTGCCACAGGAAGGCTGGCAGATTATCGCTTCAGTTCCAATGGGAAAAGTGTCGGATGATCAATGGTCGGGATTGAACCTGACTTATTACGGTTTCTTCATTGCCAACTCGTGCGTGCTCGCAGCCAGCATCGGGCTGGTATTGTTGAGGTCCATTCACCTTCCAATTTCAGCGATACTAGCGATCATCGGTGGATTGTTCGCGCTTGCCGTGCCTTCGGCCAGATTGATTGCCGGTTTGGTTGAAAAGAAGGCTAACACCTTCACGACCGCGGGAGCCTGTTTCGTCGGATCACTGACTTTGCCCCTGATCATCGCGGGACTTAATACCACGCTCGGACGGGAAGGCGGCTGGTCGATACCGATGATTCCCGCGCTGGCAGTGGCGGCAATTGCCTATGCCTATGGCGAAGGAATCGGGCGATTGGCGTGCATCAGCTTTGGATGCTGTTATGGCCGGCCGGTTGAGCGACTGCATCCGTTCTTGCAACGAATATTTAATAGCGTAAATTTCACTTTCTTCGGGAAGACTAAAAAGGCAGCGTACGAAGGCGGTCTTGAAGGGCAACGAGTAATTCCAATCCAGGCAATCACCGCGGTAATATACGCGGCAATCGCATTAATCGGGACATACTTGTTCCTGACTTCACATTTTGTAGCGGCTACGGCAGTATCGGTCATTGGGGTTCAAATCTGGAGATCGATCTCGGAGATATTCCGGGCTGATTACCGAGGCGCCGGAAGAATATCCAGCTACCAAATAATGGCAATCATTATGGCGTTCTACGTAACTGCCCTGCTGTTTTTGCTACCCGTTAACTCGGTTGCCGCGCCGAATCTTATCGATGGACTGTTGTCGTTGTGGAATCCCGTGATCATACTGGCGCTGCTGTCGCTATGGGTAACGATGTTTCTATATACCGGACGAAGCCGTGTTACCGGCTCGATCGTATCGTTCCTCGTGCACCACGACAGGATATAAACGAGCGAAAACTTAGCTGTGTGGTTGATGTTATTGATAAATAAAAGTGGCGCAGACATTCAGTCTGCGCGGGCCTCTAAGTATGATCGTTAAAGTTAATGCGAGCGTCAATTAATCAGCGCAGACTGAATGTCTGCGCCACGTCTTTAGTCGAAGGCCGCCATCTCTGAGACGAATTCTTCGATGTGCTCGGGGGTGATGTCGCCTTTCGCGAGACGCTGGCTCAATTCAATAATTGCTTCGGTTGTCAATTGTTCTTCACAACTCAATTTGTCGTCTTCCATTAATGCCTCTCAGGGGGACTGAGTCCTGTATTAATTAGCCCAAATCGATACGTACGACTGTTTAACAAATACGGGCTTCCAGAAGGTGGGTAATCTACACGGGCCGGAAAACGGTGCCAAGAGCCATTTTGCAGGCTCGGGGTTAACCAGCCAGCACAAAAATCAAAAGCGCAGCGCAACTCTCTGAATCAAAAAAGGAAAGCCCCGCAAACGGTATTTTCGATAAAAATTGGGAATATTGTCGTAAATCCCTGTGGATTAACTAATCAAAATATTGAACGTGAGAAAAGACAGCCCTCTCTTCATTGATTGGGTAAACGAAGGGGTTCTTTATGATACTATATCGGAGTCGGTCGGAAATGCGATTCCCGGGAATCGTTACAACTATTTGCGTCCGACGCCCGTCTCAAAACGTTAACATATAAATAAAAGTAAGATGAGAATCTTCCCGAGGATAACCTTTCCGAAATTCAAGAGACTCTACCGCAGAGTCGACAAACAACTGCGTCGACTGTCAGTCGCAGGCTGGATATATGTTGTCGAGGCGATTCTCTATATTTTCGTGCTTACTTTTTCGTTCACCGGAAGTCGCGGCAGGTATATCGATAATCTCGGTCATCGCTGGGATCTGTTTACATTTATTCTGCTCTCGGTATTTTTTGTCGGAGTACACTACCTTACTGACAAATTCATCAGACCGATTCTTGAAGCCAGATTTGCGCCAGCGAAGTATGATGATCGCCGCATCCTGTTCGATCTGGGTCAGGAAGCCCGCACCGCGACTAATCTCGATCAGCTCTATAAGTCAATCATCAGCAGAATCGGCGAGGCGTTGCAAACAGACAGCGTTGCTATTTTCATTCGCAACGAATTGACAGGCGATTTTGTCTGTCGGATGTCGTCGTCTGACCTGACATCTTCAGAAACCAGTTTGCAAGGTCGATCATCCGCACAAAAGCTGATGCTTGGCAAAAATGCGTTTGTGGTAAAGCGACTGCGTACCCTGATGCTGCCACTTGCAATTGAGGCTGGCGATTTCGATATGTGGATGCAGTTTGTTAGCAGCGCTTCGGTGGAAACTCAGGAAGCACGAGCTCGCGAATGCGAAACACTCAAGAAAATAAAGTCCCAGCTGCTGCTTAAAATCACTATCAAGGACCAGGTTGTCGGAATTCTCTCAGTCGGTCCGCGACGCGGAAACTTTCATTACTCCCCGGCGGATAAAGAGATGCTGATGTCGGTCGCCGGTCAACTTGCTTTCGTGATTGAAAATTCAAGGCTGATCGAGCGAATGGTTGCGGAGGAACGCCTGCGTCGCGAGCTTGCAATGGCATCGGAAGTTCAACAACGCCTGTTTCCCGCCGAGCCGCCGGCATCGGATTGCCTTGAGCTCGCGGGTTTCTGCCAGCCAGCAAGAGGCATAGGCGGCGATTATTACGATTTCCTGCGTTTCGACAATCAGCAAATCGGATTTGCGGTTGCCGACGTTGCTGGAAAAGGCATTTCCGCCGCACTGGTAATGTCGGCAGTGCAGGCTTCATTACGCAGCCAGGTGATGATGCACAATTCGTGGGCTGAGACTGGTTCATCCCTCGCGCATCTGATAGCAAACATGAACTGGCTATTGTGCGGATCGACAGGCAGTGCGACTTACGCGACGTTTTTCTATGGTCAGTTTGACGAACGGACTTGCCAGCTAACCTATGTCAATGCGGGTCATAATCCGCCGATCTTGCTCAGAACCCGGGTCCAAAGCGGCAGCCAGCAAGCTTACTTGGAGGATCAACGACCCGCCGCCGATGCTATCTCCTCTGATCAGATTGACACGTCGGGCTCTGCTCCCGCGACAGTCCTGGCGAGAGCGAAAACCGCGAAAGAAGTCGTTTCATTTGATCCGACTGAAGGTGAATACCTGCAGTTAACCAAAGGCGGACCGGTTATTGGACTGTTCGAAGACAGCAGTTACGAACAGCAGACTGTTCAATTAGCGTCTGGCGATATTTTGGCTGTGTTCACCGATGGTGTCACCGAGGCAAACAACCTGTCAGGCGAAGAATTCGGCGAAGAGCGTTTGAAAGAAACCCTGGCTGCAGCCGCTGATCTTCCAGTCGAAAAGATAAGAGAGCGAATCATAAATGACGTGCAGCAATTCTGCGCGGGCGCGCCTCAACACGACGATCTTACTTTCATCCTGGTGAAAATAAAATAATCAGAAATCTTCAGTTGATTCTTTTGAAGGGAAGAAAAACCAGCGGGAGCCGATGACGACTCCCGCCCAAGATCACTTGTTAGCCTATGAGACCCGTTGGCTTTGTATCATGCAAGTTCAAGTTAAACCGGAATCCCTTCAGTGGCAAGTAAACATTCTGTCAATTTTTAGCAACCAGCCGAGAACGTAACTTCTCTCGTTTCAAATTGTTCTAACTGCTGGTTTTGCTCTATGATTATCTTTGTTAAACCTATGCGAGCTTCGTATATGTGCAATGTCTGAACCATCTAAATCTAAATTAAAAAACATATTGCCAGCCATTCTTTTCATTCTGGCGACGTTGATTCTTGTCTATTTCATCGTGTCTCCGTCCAGGATGGACAACTCTTCCACGGCTGCGGTGAAAATTTCGGCCGAGGACCTGTCGATCGCTTTTTCAAAAAACGATTCGACGGCCGACGATACATACAATCGCAAGGTTCTTTACGTTACCGGAACGATAGTCGAAACGGGTTCAGAAGAGGCGGGGCAGCCCTTTGTTTTGTTGCAGGGCGCCGGAACAGGCAAACCCGACGTGCAATGTATTTTTCCCGGCAGTGATGTCGCCCCGATGATTCAGTCATTCAAAAAAGGACAGACTTTATCTATCGAGGGAGTCTGTGACGGATTGCAAAACAATATCATCCTCCGGGGATGCAGAGTTCCGTAATGTCAGATAGGCGCTACTTGCGGCCTCGACCCTTTCGTTTTCGCGTTGCGGCAGCCTTTTTTGCAGAAGCTGAACGTGAAGCTTTGGACCTGCTTTTAGCGGCACTTCGCGCCTGCTGAGACAGAGCGCGTTTGGAAGCGGCGTTGCGTCCTTCTCGTTTTAGTGCTCCGGAAGTAGCACGCGACCGTTTTGTCGAAGGTTTGCGTTTGGCGGCGGTTCTGCCTTTTTGCAAATCCCTCTCTGCCTGGTGTCTTGTTTTAGCCGAAGTTTTACCCTTCTTCGGTGCGCCGAGTTTCACCCCCGCCCGCCTAGCCTTGGATAATCCAATCGCAATCGCCTGTTTAGTAGAACGCGCTCCGTGTTTCCCTTCACGAATATGATCCATCTCTTCTTTGACAAACTCCCCGGCCTGTGTGCTGGCTGATTTGCCCGCGCGCTTATCTTTCTGTGCGCGTTCCAGCGTCTTCTTTTCAGGCATACAGTAACTCCTTTCCCACAAACCGCAGATTAAAGCGGTAACCTTACAACACCATCTCAGTGTTCATGGTGATGGTGGTAATGATGGTGGTGTGGCTTCAAATGCTTACTAATCCACTTATGGTGCTTAATGCCTTCGTATCCGACAGTGCCGGCGGGACCTAATGCGACGCCGGCGGCAACAGGCGCAGCAATAGAACCGGCCGTTTTGAACCTTGATCCGGCGCTTCCATGTGTCAGACGATGCCGGTGTTTTATACCACCATAGGTCAAACTTCCCGCCGGTCCGGCCACGGCTCCAACGGCAATAGGAGCAGCTGCGGCCGCAACTTTATGTTTCTTCGAATATTTTTTATGCTCGTGGGAATGGTGCGCATCCACCGTAATGCCCAAAGTGAGGAGAAAAATCGTCAGAATAACAGCCTGAATTTTTGACTTCCTTGTCATAATACTCTTCCTTTTCGCAGATAATTCAACCGCATTTAATTTTTGCCAACGCAAACGGTTGAATTAGCTTCGTTATATGTAAAGGCAATCCAAATACCAAACCATTGTGGTTCTCAATCTAGACTTGAACTCTGTAATCGGAACCAGTAATCTGCCTGACTCTTAAGACATTGGCTCGTGGAAGGCAGCAACACTATGACACCTCCATCATCCCAGCCGTCACCGGTACTTTTTTTTGAAACCGTGAACGCGCACCAGAAATCAGCAGCAATCAAAGGCGCAATCGAGCTGGATCTGTTCACCGCAATCGCTGAAGGCAAAACTGATGCGAAGAGCATAGCCGAAGCCCGGTCAGCATCAGAGCGGGGCGTGCGCATCCTTTGCGATTATCTTGTTGTTATAGGATTTCTGACGAAAGAGGGTGACAACTATAGCTTGACTCCCGACTCTGCGGCCTTCCTGAATCGACATTCTCCGGCATACGTCGGCGGCGCGATAGGTTTTCTGCTCTCTCCAACGATAATGGAGGCGTTCAAGGATGTAGCTGCCGTAGTGCGTAAAGGCGGAACGGTTTTATCCGAAGAAGGATCGACCGAACCCGAGCATCCGATGTGGGTGGATTTCGCGCGCGCAATGGGCCCGCTGAACACGCTATCTGCGCAATCGATTGCAAGGCTTGTCAGCGACGGCGCCAACAAACATATGAAGGTTCTGGACATTGCCGCCGGACACGGAATGTTCGGAATCTCTATCGCCAAACATAATCCTGAAGCGGAGATAATCGCCCTGGATTGGCCGAGCGTCTTAAACGTAGCAAGAGAAAACGCGAAAACTGCAGGCGTCGAAGAACGTTACAGCACACTTCCAGGCAGCGCATTCGACGTCAATTTTGGACGCGGGTATGATCTGATCCTGCTGACGAACTTCCTCCATCATTTCGATGTGAAGACGAATGAGAAGCTATTGAGCAAGGTTCACGCCGCCCTTGCCGATGGAGGACGCGCCGTGACGCTTGAGTTCGTTCCAAACGAAGATCGAGTCTCTCCACCGCCAGCGGCGGGGTTCAGTCTTGTAATGTTGGCCTCTACTCCGCATGGAGACGCTTACACATTCTCTGAGTTTGAAAAGATGTTTGCCAACGCCGGATTTTCGCGAAGCGAGCTCCATCAATTACCGCCGACACCGCAACAAGTAGTGATATCCTACAAGTAAGCAATATTGCGGCGAGTCTATTTCTTGCGAAGGTCAGAAATGATACCGCGAATCTGGCCTTCGTCACCAATACCGGGCGACAGTTTCAGATAAGCCTCCAGTTCATCTATCGCCTGTTTCTTATCGTTCCTCTCCGTGTAAATGAATCCGAGGAAACGGTGCGCTTCGGGACTGCCACCCATTCGAAGCGATTTTTGGAGTTCTTTTTCGGCCTCGTCGTATTTGTTCAGCCCAATCAGAGCTCGACCCTGGTATAAATGCGGCAGCGGCGAAATCGGATTCAACTGCGAAGCAAGCTTTAGTTCCACCAAAGATTCCGCATAACCGCGCTGACGAATCAACGCTATTCCGTAATTCAAATGCGGCGCGTAATTTTGCGGAAGAAACTTGATGGCCGACTGCAATACTGAAATCGCCTGATCGGTTTGCTTCAGCTTCAAATAGTCCACGCCAAGCTCGTTGTATGCGTCGCCATAATCAGGATAGATCGATATCGCGCGCTTTAACTTTTCAATCGAGTTATTGATGTCGCCACTGTCTGCCGATTTCACAGCAGATTGATAAAGGTCCTGTGCCTTCTTCGGAACTTGTGCGCTCGGACGAGACGCGTCTACCGTTCCCGGTGATTCCCGCACGGCCCGCTTGATTTTCAGATTTATATGGACGGTAATATTTTGCGATGTATCTTCGACATCGACGTTTTCAGCGAGCGATTCGAAATCATTCCCTGCATCTACCCTGATTTCATAACGACCCGAGCGCACGCTTGAGAATGTAAATGCGCCGTTATCGTCAGACATCGTAAATTGATCGCCTGCATGGTTGCTGCTGAGCACGACTTTCATTCGGCGGTTTGCGCGTTGCCCGCCGGGAAGATAGATAATCCCGTGTAATTGATTTGTTCCTGCAAGAATCAAGGCTCCGTTAAAGGAGAGCGGACCCGCTTTCGCTGCGATAGAGGCGACGAGCAGCGCCCAAAGGATTCCAGAGAAAACCCCGAAACGGATGACGCAGATTGCTGACAAACCTCTGTTACGAAATAACATATTGTGCCCTCTTGATCATTAGCTGGACCATTCCCGCAGAATGAACCTGTTGAAACGAAACCGTCAGTCCACACGACTCCCTTTATCGCGGACTTAATATTCCGTTCCGCAAATTCAATTACTCAGATGGGTTTTTACAAATTCGATGTCAGCAAAAAGCAGCAGAATTAAAGCACGGTAAGAACAGCAGAAAGAAACCTGGAGTACCATGCCAGGATCAATTCGTTTTGCGTGGCCAATGATCCGGCCAGCGCGCCAGCTTAACCTGTCATCGAATGTTTATGCGGGAGTAAAACCGGCTCCCCAGCTTGCTCTTGTTTGTCTTTTGATTATTTGGATTGGTTCAGTTATTCGGACCTTCGACACGGATAATAACACGATTTAAACGGAACGAAAGAAGAAAATTCAATGTTTTGAAAATTACAGCTTTGTCAGCCACCAGATCGACACATCCAAAGATTCGGCATAATGCAGCAGCGGTTCGCTGACGGGAGTTGGCAAGTCGAATGATTCGATCATGCTCGATCTGAGGTGAGATAAAGTGGCTTCTCTCAATGTCCACGGCTGATGAAAAATTCGCGCGCGATAAAGTGAATCGCCCCCAGCGCTATAGAGACAATACCTTTCGCTCAGAAAGAATTCCAGCGAGTCGGGATGCGCCTTAGGCAATTCATCACCGATGGTCCACGAAGCCGAGAATTCCGCTGGTTTTTGCGCGTCGGATCGTACCAGGTCGTAATGAATGGTGTTGCTTTCCTGGGTGAGATCTATTTTCGCTCTGAAGTATGGAAGATGATAAACATACCTTCCGAAAAAGACGCCCGATATCTGATTTATATCCAGAGAAAGAAACCAAACACCAGGAACTCCATCATAGTGAACGTAGGTTCGGACATTGAGCTCGTGAGCCTGACTGATTACAGGTAACGCCGGAAGCAGATGCGGCCGAATATTCCACATCGTAAACGGAACAACTGCAATCCACGCGGTGCCATTATAAGTATCTATCTCAAGTCGCTGTGGTATCAAAGGTCGCAGTAATTCAGCCTTGATCGGCCAGTGAATGAAGAGCAATTTCCCCCACGTTTGATGAATAATCGGCGTTCCTGCGGGACGCGACCTGATGCCTAGTCGATCAAGCAGTGTTGTGTTTTCAGCAAGAGCGCTATCTGTATCTGACATATCCGGCTCCTGATGGAAATACGTAACTTTGAAAGTTTATATTATTACGCATCCCAAATGCACGTTAGCCGGAGAACCTTTATCATTCATATCGCAAAGCGATCATGGGATCCACCTTTGATGCGCGGCGAGCCGGTATATAACACGCCAGAAGCGCAACGGCTGCCAGCATTAACGGTATACCTGTAAAAGTCATTGGATCGATCGCTTTTACACCGAATAACAAACTGGACATGAACTGCGAAACCACAAAAGATGCTATCAACCCGATGCCAACTCCGATTGCGCTCAGTTTCGCACCCTGTCCAACGATCAGTTTCAATATGGAGCTTGTCTGAGCGCCGATGGCGATGCGAATTCCAATTTCGTTGGTTCGCTGACTCACCGAATATGAAATGACTCCGTAGATTCCGATCGATGCCAATATTAGAGCGAGAGCGGAAAACCCTCCCAGCAACAAGGTCACGAACCGTTTCGGGGAGACTGACCGATCAACAAGCTGGTCCAGCGTCTGAAATGATGTTGTTGGAAGGTCAGGATCGGCTTTGGTAATGACCGCGCCTACGCCATGCGCCAGCGAATCGACTGGCAGTCGTGATCGAACCACCATATCAACCGCGCTCACTCCCCATTTTCGCGTTTGGTTGATTAAAAGGTACATCTCAAGTCCGGATTCCCGATCCAGCGCGCCGTGATGGACATCGCTTACAACGCCGACCACCTTCCACTCATCATTTCCCAGCACATAGACTGATTGGCCAACCGCATCTCTATCGGGCCACAATCGGCGCGCGGCGGTCTCGTTCAAGATGATCACATGTTGCGTGTCTGCCGTGTCGTGTTCGTCAAAATAACGACCGGCGCGAAGTGGAATCTTCATTGTCTTAAGGTAATCCGCATCGACCAGCCGCGGAAAAGCTATTGGATTCTGGTCTTCGGGATAGACGACGCCTTTCGCCGCGATACCCCAACTGCGATTGCGACTGAGCGGAAGTGTATCTGTTAAACCGACTGATTCGACACCCGGGATCGCCTTTACGTTTTTGATCAGTTGATCGAAAAGGGCGTCCATTTGTTGAGTTGTGCTGTACTTTGCTCCCGTATCGATTCTCCAGGCGGCCGCATTTTCGGCCTGGAAACCAGGATCGACATCCAATAATCGCAGAAAACTGCGAATCAATAATCCAGAACCGATCAATAACACGCACGCAAGTGCAATCTCCGACACAACAAGAGCTGAGCGTACCAATCCCCCGTGTCCGCCTTCGCTTGAGCCGCGCGTCGCGTCTTTCAAATTATCATGCAGGTTCTCGCGCGAAACTTGCAGCGCCGGAGCGATTCCAAAAAGCAGCCCGGTTCCAAGCGCAAGCGCAACTGTGAAGATAAATGCCGTTCCATCAATGTTTACCGACCGAAGCAACGGAACGCTGACCGCGTTGGTCGCGGCCACAAATCTGGTTCCTATGAACGCGAGCGGCAACCCAACTGCCGCACCCGATAAAGCCAGCAAAATACTTTCGGTCAACATTTGTCTTATTAATCGTCCGCGATCCGCACCAAGAGCCATTCGCACGGCGATCTCTTTCTTTCGCGAAGTCGCCCTCGCCAGCAACAGATTGGAAAGATTCGCACAGGCAATAAGCAGAACGCATCCGACCGCGGCAAACAATATCAGGAAAGCTTTGCGGAATTGGCCGCTGACGTTATCCTGAAGACTGGACATTATTGAGCCAAGACCCCAACGCTCGGGATCATCTTGCTTTATCTGGGCATTGAGAAGATCGAATTCAGCTTGAGCTTTTCGAATAGTCACTCCCGGTTTCA
>Ga0070741_10008810_pt1 | contig 20012 bp, 39 predicted proteins | sample Coa_R1_4_FD_66440 | JGI IMG/M metagenome (GOLD analysis project Ga0070741, IMG submission 66440) | Surface soil microbial communities from Centralia Pennsylvania, which are recovering from an underground coalmine fire - Coalmine... | ecosystem: Environmental > Terrestrial > Soil > Unclassified ...
AAAAAAAAGAACAAGCCGCAAAAATTTTTTGAATTTTCTTTCTGCGGCCTGTTCACTCTCAAAATACAACGTCAGGGGTTGCTTGCGACGACGAAACGGGCGGCGCTGACGCGGAATTGACGGCCTGATTCTGAGTTTTTCGTCGGTTCTTGGCCTGTTCCGCCACTGGCTTGTTACGGTCTCGAACAAAATCGCTCGGAACTTTCACAACAACACCAGGGTCTGCTGGGGTAATGCCCAAAATATTAGCATATTCGCGCTGCTCTTGCCCAACCATAACAACGTCGGTTTGGATAAATAAACGACGGGTTAATCCAATTAAACTTTCTGGATTAAGAACGGTCGGAGGCGGGGCGTTCAAAATTTGTTTCACGGCCTTATAAAGATTAGAACGCTCGTGCAAATTAGTTGAGTATCTTGCCGTGACCAACAAAGGCCGACCGTCTTTGCCTTTTGCATCCAAAATCCAAACAAACCTGACCATAGGCTGAACTTTTGCTTGGCCATTATAAACGGTAGTTACTTCGCCCAAATCAACAATATCTGCTAACACCGCGTTATACATCCCAGTTTTCGGCTTCTCAAAATTTCCGCCGCTTCGGGTAGTAAACATTAATTCACTCATTGTTTTCTTTCTCCTTTACAAAAAATATATCTTCTTCTCTCAGGACGGTTAAATCAACCAATCCAACTCTTACTTCCGCTCCTGAATATTTTCCGAACAGGACTCGTTCTCCAACTTTTACGCTGGTGGGGACAAACTCCCCATTTGCAAGAAATCGTCCGGGTCCTACCGCAATTACGATTCCTTCGGCTGGCTTTTCTTTCGCCTCATCGGGCAGATAAACATCGCCGCTTTTTTCTTGAATTTCCTCCCGACACACGATAATCCTATCTTGTATCGGTCGAATCTTCAAATTCTTCAATTGCACTTCTTTTGATTCACGTTTTTTCTCTTCTATTTCTTGCTGCAAACGTTGGTCAACCTGCTGTTTCATTTCTCTAAATTGTTCTTCCGTCAAGCCTTCGGCAATGGCCTTCTGCCTAAGTCTTTCTTCAAAAGCAGAAAGTTGGTCTCCGAAAGCCTCATTCCATTTTTCTTGACTAACGGTAGATTCCGATGCGCGGAATTGCGCCGAAATACCTCCGCGAGCCAATACATCACCACCACTATTTGTCACTATTCTAGTTCCTCCTGTGTCAAATTGCTCAATTCTGTTTTGAATGGCAAAGATTTTGTAAACTCTTCTATATCCTGTTCCTTAACGGCCTTCCACCAAATCTTAAATGATGGATTCCACCTGAATTTTGCCTGTTTTACTAGGTCGTTTTGACTTCTATCCACTAAACTCCTAATAATTACCGTTGGTGATTGCGACCGTTGCAGCAATAAATTAGAATCGTACTTACTTGCTATCAAAAGTACCCCCATAGCATCGGATAACGCGCTGTGAGGAAAATAATTAAGAAAACCGTGGTCGGCCATGACGTGACTAAGCTTACCCACGGGTACATTATACGGTAAATCATAATACAAATCAATCCAAGGTTTGTTTGGGATTTCTACATTTTCTCGTTTTGCCCATTCAATAAGAACTTTTTGGTCGAATCTTCGGCAGTTATATCCAATAACCGCGTCTGCCGATTCTATCATTTCTACTATTGTTGGAAGAATCTCACTTGGAACGTATCCGAACCTATTCAATGCCTGTTTTGTGATTCCCGTCTTCTCCGTAATCTCTGATGAAATCGGCACCTCTGTTTTAAGTAGTACGCCTAAACTATCTAAACACCTATGTTGTTTAGTACTATATAATACGCCTCCAAATTCCGTTGGTTCGTCTCTCAAAGGCTCCGTTCCAGTCGTCTCAAAATCCAATGAACACAATATCATGTGACTACACCATTCTTTTTCATCTCTAAATCAGGGTCTATAAACTCTGATTTCGTAGAAGTAATCGGACTAATTCTACCATGAAGATGGGTTATCATATGCCACGGAACATACATTCTTTGGCCATAATCGTTTTTATCTATTATAGAATCGTCTCGAAAGACAACTAGGCCGGGATTCATAACAAGATTCTTAAATCGGGAATTAAAAATTTCTTTCAGTTCCTGTTCGGAAGAAATTTCAGGATATGTTTCCCTGACGAATACCGAGTGCGGGAAACCGTCGGGTCTTTTTCGCTCATCAATATGTGCCTCAAACTCGATTAGGTAGTCCACTTTAGTTTTATCCTTTTATGATTTCGGGTATTTCTTCGTCTGGCGTAATCATTATTTCTGCGGTTCCACCTTCAGGAATAATAATTTTTTGAAACTTTTTATTTCTTTGAGTAACAGTAACAATTGTTTTGTTATAGTTTTTCAAAGAAAAAATTTGCAGAGCCTGCATAGGGTTTCCAGGATTCGGAAAAAATTGTACGCGAGCCTCAATTCCATTTTCCGCGCACCGTTTGGTAAATTCTTCAACATTTGCCATTATTTTTTAACCTAAAGTTACAGACGCCCCATCATGCAACGCCTTGTTTGCTTTCCTTGCCGCTTCCGCTGCCTTAGCGGCTAAATCAATTTGTTGGGGAGATGCGGCTGAAATTACTCTCCGTTCTTCTTTATTGTGCCTTCCTTCCGCCGCTCCCTTTATCTCACATTCATCGGAACAGTAGGTAAAGGTACGATTATCCAAAGTACCAACATTTCGCACTGCGGCTATCCAAGGATTTTGCCGCGTTGCGTCCTTCTCAGATTCTTGGTCGGCTTGAAATGTTGCTTCTCTTTCGCAGTCGGGACCATCGCATTTTATCGTGACAAAAGTAATTTTAGTAATCATTATTTCTCCTTTGTATATAGTTCGTAAAAACGCTGCAAAAATTTTTCTTCGGCCTGTTCGGGTAACCACTTATGAATACAAACATCTGCCGATATTTCGCCGGGAAGCCAAATCTCAGCCTCCGGGCACTTCGTATTTAATAATTGGGCTTTCTCAGCATATAACATCATGTTATCAGCTATTTTAACTGATTCGGGTTCGGTCTCTTCTAGCCCAAATTTTTTATATATCATACTTTGAAGGGGTTTTTCAACTTCTCTATACGCATCTCCCGCTTCCGTAAAATGCTTTAAAGGTCTGTTCATATCCCCAAGATATGCCTCAGAAGCATCGTGCAACAATCTGTACAAAGCCTCTTCTTCGGAACCTATGTAACTGCAATACCAACTGTGTTGCGCTATACTATAATGATATTTCGTGTGCCCCGTCCAACGACATTGCATGGCTAAAGAGTGCCCAATGTCTAAAATATTTATATCTTCTATATTTGGCTTCAAAAGAAAGAACTGCCTACCCACATAAGTTATTATGTAAGCTTTTTCAAGATTATTCATTTTTTAGTTCCCGTTACCGAATATACTCCATCTTTAATTGCCGTGCGCGTTCCGCATACGGGACACAAAACGGTAATTCTTTTAGGATTCAAAACTTTAACTTCCCAAACGTGACCGTTCGCACATTTAATCATTCCGTCTAAAGACGTTTGTTTACTCATGCAATTTCCTCAAATACTCGAAAAGGGTTATGGCAAACTCCGAAGTTAATGCGGCGTGGCCGTCCGGTATTCGCAAATAAAAATCCCAATTATAATCATCCAACTCTGTTTCTGAAATATGTTTGGGGTCACGGTCTTTGGTCACAAACAAAGAGCCATCGGGATAATATCTTTGTACATTAACCAAATACCCTCCGCGCTTTTTTATTGCTTCGGCTTCGTTCAAAAATCTAACATCCGATATTAGCAAAAAATCCGTATCTTTAGAAATGTTTTCAAATGTCTTATCCGCCCAATAATTCGGATTTTGAGAACGCCTGAATTCGGTTCCCCACCATTGCAAAAGATGAGAATATTTTCCGTTGTCGTGACTCCGACTAATATTGGACGGTATTTCTCGGCCTTCCGTGAAGCCCCGGCTGCCGCCTAGCCATAATTGGCCTTGCTCGGTTTTTAACCAATCGCTGACTTCCTTATATAAGCCTTCCGCAAATCTAGTTATTTCACACCTAGTCACGTGTTTTATTCCGTGTTTTTGTCTCAAACTATTCTGAGCATCGTGCCATTGCTTAATTGCGGCGACGGCGGTATCCTTGCCCTGACGGGCTTTATTCCCAAAACCAATTATTAACATTCCCAACCCTCTTTTTTATAATTTGTGCGCGAACAAACCACCGACAAATCCCGCTATACTACCCCACTTAAATCCGTTTAGCCAAGACTTTCTTTTTTCGGCCTTCAGTTCTTTTACGTCTTTTTCGTGACTCTTCTGTTCTGCCGTTAACGCTTCTTTTCCGCTTAATATTTGAGCATTTAATCCCGTTATAGTGTCCGCTTGTTTGTCCGTTAAAGCCTTACAACTAACTAATTCCGTATTCAAATCTTTAACATCCCCACGAAGCTGCTGCATGTCCTCTAGCATGTCCGCATCGGCATGAGCCGCATCCAAAGAGAAAACCAAAGTGTCAGGCAGTGGTGATTCTTGGGTTTGAACTGTTATAGTTCCAACACCTAACAACTGCCGGATTCTCTCGGCTAATTCCGTTGGGGCACTTTGGTCGTTAATTTGTTTTTGTTTTTGAGTTTGTTCTGCGCGTTGTTGTCTAATTTGGTCTAATTGCTTTTGTTGCGTAATGAATTGCTGTCGCAGCACGTCTAATTGCGCCAACAAAACTTTATTTTTTTGGTCATCTTGATTGAATTTATTGGAGGCTTCTAAGGCATTTTGTTTAGCCGCCTCTGCCGCTGTTCGGTCTCGGCTTATCATATAATCTAAGCCTCTATTATAAAAATGCACGACAAAAAAGCCGATAACTAAAAATAAGACCAAACGCTCGTGAGTCTTAAACCACGTATAATAATCAAATTTCATTTTTATCTCCGTTGGCCTCGCTATTTAATACTGCTTGTGCAGGCGGATTCTCTAAGTAAGCAATGACCGCTCTGAGCCAATCAGGTCGGTCAATGCGCCCTAATTTCCTGTTACAGCCTGCCCACCTTCCGCCGCAAAGCAATCCTCTCACTGCCTCTTTCGATTTTTTTCGGTGGTCATGGTCTATTTCGATTCTCAACCCATTTTCTGATTTAGAGCTTGGAATTACGGCTCTTAATGGTTTTTTACAAATGGCACACAAACCTTTTTGATATTTGTAAATTTTTATCATTTCATCGAGAGTAATTCCATATTTTCTTTTCAGTCTTCTATCTTTTGCTTGTAATTGGTCGGCTCGTTTCTTAGGTTTAGTCATTCGGATGCTCTCTCAATTTCTTTTAACATTTTTGACAAGACTAATAATGCTTCCTGCAAGAAAGCAAAGACTTCCAAGAATGTACAGGACATAGACTAACCCTCTCATTATCATCTGCCAGCTTTGTAATAGAAAACGCATAATCTTTTCAAATGTCGAACCCATTTTCTTTTTGTGTGCTCTCTCGATTTGGGCAACCTACGCCGCACCATCCCTCATGCCACACTCCTACGAATTTCTTTCAAGTCCACTTCGCCATTCAGATACTGAAATAAACGCTTTGTTTGTGCATCCACCAACGCCGCCGATGCGGCGCGGGATGCCGCCAACATCGCATCCCCCAACGGCAACGCCGTCCTTGCGGCATGCGCCGCCTCTCTGGCGGCGCGCGCCGCCGACCACGCTGCCCATGCCGACGCGCACGCCTCCCCCGCCAACCGCGCTGCCTCCCATGCCGCCCCCGCCGCACCACACGCTGCCTTCCACGCCCCTTCGTGAGACGCCGCCAATTCTTCTTCGCTAGCCAAACCGAACGCAAATCTACGTGATACGCGAATTGCGTTAATGCTGCGCTCATCTTTAACTAAGTGTACAACCGATTCGGCGCAATCGCATGCGAAAAGTCTCGCTATCTGTTCGTCCCATTTTAGCTTACGGACCAATCTAGCCTGTTCCACCACACCTTTGTCGTCCCTCCAAATTTGCTTGCCTCGTACTTCCGCCTCAAAGATGGCAGGACCAAGCCACTCAATTAGTTGCTCCGGCTTCAGAACGTGATACCCACGCCTGCACGGCAAAAGACGCTTGATGGGCGGCATCCATTTGCCCTTTCGTTTGCCACTAGGCAGATGCCACCTGCCTCTGCCACCCCAAAACGGAGTTCCGTCCTCATTCAGAACTTTGTAGAGCGTCATCACATTCTCCTTAATTTGGTTTCTCCAAACGAGAAAGCGGTTCATTTAATATGCTTGAATCCGAATGTTCGTTTCCCAAACCCAAGAGAATCAAAACACGCGCATCGGGCACGTAATGATGCTGCCAATGGTGTTCTTCAGCAATTCGTCGCAGCACGATTAATGTATCTTTCCAATCTTTTCAGGGGTCGTAGCCCTTGCTTATAAGAGCTTGCCTTATTTCATTTCTTCGCTTTGCATCGGGCATTTTTTGAATTGGCTTGGCCTCCGCCATCGCAAGCGAACAAATCATTACACCTATAAGGCCGACTAATATTCGTTCTATTTTAAGTTTTCTAGCAGTAAACCACAAACTGCCTTGTGCTTTTGGACGTTCGTGTTTCTTTGCTTCCTTTAGCGTGTCCTTGGCGGGAAACGAAACGAGCCGTGACTTACAATGACCACCTGCTCCCATCACAACGGACGGTGCTATGCAGTGTTGCGTGGAGAATGGGAAATTCACCGCATCACCGCAAGCCCGTACATTTCGAGCTATATAACTTTAGTAGCTTTTTGGCATCTATCAGAATAAATCGCATACAACCTTCTTTCTTTTGGCGTCGTCGGTTCAACCTTTGGGTACTCTTTAATATTTCCAATGGACGAATAAACAATACCGTTTCCATGTCTAGCACATCGTGTCTGAAAATCTAGACTTCTTTGAACATCTCTATAATGTAAAATAGCGCCCAATTTAGGAGGAAACAGTCTTGAAAGTATTTTTTCCAAGATTGTAATCATCTCGTCCTTTCCTGTCCTGTTCCACGGCATAATCAGTAATACGTCGTAAGGCATCCAATTCTTCTTTGGACGCTCCGTCAGGAAATAGCCGAAAAAAATTTATAACTTTAATTTCCAACCCGTCATCAACATTATTTTTCATAGAGTATCCAACCAATCTGCAATACGTCTCAATTCCTTTGCCGCAGCCTTAGGCCGCTTGTCGCAACTTATATAATAATCAATATCTTCAATTATTACTTTATCAGGTCGTTTATTATTATATCCAAACACACCAACAGTAAAGTATTTGAATGCCTTGTACCGTTCGTATGTTTGTTCGTATGTTGGCACGTCCTCCCTCTCTCCCTCGGTTAAGAATTTTCAACGCTCTTTAGAGATAATTTCAAACGGTCTGCAAATCGAACAATAAGGTGCAATGCCGCGCGGAAATTTCGAATTTTCTGGAATGTAAACTCCGTGAGTACATTTTTCGCCGTTAATAACAAGGTCGGTCAAACCCGACGGCGGCACACTTAGAGGTTGCGGCTCTTTAATTTTCGTTTGAGCGCGCCCGATAATTCGAGCGTTGTGCACATCTATCAAACGAAATTTCATCGCGGCATACTCCTATGTTCGAGACAAAATTTTTGAGGATACCTGCCCCGACTGCGCGGAAACTGATTTTTGCACCCCTCCACAGAACATTGGATAAGTTTAGAAGTAGGACTAGTATTAGGCTCCGCCGTGTTAGGCTCTGTAGTGTTAGGCTCTGCCGTGTTAGGCTCTGCCGTGTTAGGCTCTGCCGTATTAGGCTCTGCCGTATTAGGCTCCGCCGTAGGCTCGGTTTGCTGAAACTGCTTCGGCACTTCATATGGCACCCGCGCACAATTTTCGCAAGCATCCAACCAAGGTCCCGATTGAGCAAACTGCCTGCGACGTAAATATCCCGCCGGGCCTTTGCAGCCCTTAAATTGCAATTGGCATTTAACGTTTTCGTATTCTGTCATTTCGCCTCCCTAAAACTTCCAATATTCTACTCAAAGGAATCAGAAAAAGCAAGCAAAAAATTAAAATAATTGGGGCCATTTTTACTCTTTATTTGCCTTATTATTAGGCTTTTTTCTTTGTGCCTCGGCTTTCCGTTGCTCCTCTCTTTCGGCCCAACCGTATGTTCCGGGTTGGTCGTCGGCCCCACGGATGGGCATCAAATACAGCCGTCATACCTTGCCCGTTCCGCGTACCGTCAAAGCGCATTGCTTCGTCGCTTCCATAGAATGACAACACAACTAAATTTGACGGCTTTTCAGAAAACTGTTCGAAAGCCTTCGCAATTTTAGCAAGATACGCCGCATTTAACGCAATGCGAAATTTTGCGTTTTCCCACTTCGGCACAACCGTATCATAATTTGGAAATTGGCCTGATTCAGACTTAGCCGAAAACACTTGAGGACTCTCTAAATCGGTTACAGCAAATGTTGCTTGCGTCTCTCCTAATTCGTTTTGTTCCACGTTAACCGCGACATTCTCAATCTTTGACTTCTTCGGAACAGCCTTGGCAATCTCATTGGCTTTTGCCGCGTCGAGCAAAAAAGGCTTGAAAGTATCCTGTGCACCAGCAAAATTCGGAACAACAGGAAAATGCTTGCTCGAAACAGAATCGGACGAACACCACACCAAATAATGCCCATTGGTGGCTACCGTAGCTTCGGGCTTCACATAAATTGCACTAAGATTATATCTAGAAGAATCTTTGCATATGAACTTAGCCACATTCAAATTATGCTTATTCAACATTTTCTTTTATCTCCCTTCATTTTTTACAAACTTATTGTACCACACCAACCGTTTCCGTACAAAAATGGCCGGAATTGCGTTGGCGTTCCGCCAATTCGCAAAGTGAATTATATAGGCTCGCCTTACTGTAATCTGTACAATTACCAAAGTTTATGATGGACGGCGGATTAGCCGAAAAAACAAAACCTGCCACTAGCATTTTGTGCTTAACGCCTACTTGAATTAAATGTTCCACGGCGGCTCTAACTTCTTCTGATACGCTATATTGAGTTTTCATTTCACCTCTTTTATATTTTTCCCATTTTAAGTAGGGTGAGCGTCCCCACCCTACTAAAACGCGTCACAGCAAAAATTTTTTAAGAACGGCGGGAGTCGAACCCGCATCCAACGCTACGCCCGCGTTTCGGTACTTTTAAGTAGCGTCCGAAAACCCCTTTGAATTTCGGTAAAGGTGTCGTTCTCAAAAACCATAATATATCAATCTCGAATTAAATACAATAGTACTTTAGTTTCATTTTTTAATAGTACTTTTCATCCCATCGCATATACACAATAAATACGCATACCCAATCAGACTTTTACATTTTTCCCATTTTAAGTAGGGCGGGCATCTACCCCGCCCCACTTAATAAGCGGTCTTGGGCCTTCCGCTTCCGGCCATCATATCCCGCACTTATGACTCGTACGAGGTCTAGCGGGTTGATACCACTTATTAAAACCATAGTACACCAATCTAGGATTAAATACAATAGTACTTTAGTTTCATTTTTTAATAGTACTTTTCCTCCCAAAACCAATACCTACTTTCCTTTGAAATTTTCACATCGCATACACAACCCGTGTGTATAAACACGCATATAGGTTGTAAATGCCCCACAATTTTTACACCTAGGTCCGCTCTCTTGAATGTGTTTTTTCTTATTATCATTCTCAAGATGCAAAATCTCGCTGTTAATGCGTTTGGCCAATTTTTCGGCCAAAGAACGGCAAGCTGCTTCGTTTAGCAAATCAACTTCGCCGTACTCCTCTAACCATTCTTGTACTCTTTCAGAAGTAATCAATGGTCTCTCCCAAAATGGTCCGCTTCAATAAATTCGCGTGTCATTTCACTTACGCTTGCCGTGCAATCGTCTCCCTCTTCTCGAAGTTCGGCGGCTATCTGCCGCTCACGAATTTGCCGCAATCTTTCCCGATACTCGCTCTCAAATCGCATCCTTTCGGCCCGAATAAGCTTCGCCATACCAATCAGACTTTTCATGTTTCTTGAACGCATTTTTACCATCCGCCTTTCCTTAACGCAATTGCTTTAAAGCCGATGCAATCTGCCCTTCTCCAATCCGCTTACCGTGGATGATTAATTCCAACACGGAAATGCGCGGAACAATTTCGACGATTGCCCCACTGAGATATGTGCCGCTGAGATTTACGCCTCTAAGATTTGCACCGCTTAGGTCCGCACCATTTAAATGTGTGCCTCTAAGGTTTGCATTAACTAATTTCACACCCGCCTTAATGGCGGTCTCTACTGCGTCCCGTATATTCTCAGCTTTGCATGTATAGAGCACTTCACCCGTTTGAGATTTAATTGTAATCTTCATTTTTCGTCTCTTTCAAAAAATATGCGCCTAAAAGTCTGCGCCGCTGAAGTCTGCGTCGCTAAGGTCTGCGTCACTGAGATTTGCACCACTGAGGTTCGCAAACCTGAAATATACACCGCTAAGATTTGCGCCAATAAGGTTTGCGCCAATGAGATTCGAGTCACTGAGGTCCGCATCTCTGAGATTTGCATCGCTAAGGTTTGCGCCGATAAGGTTTGCGCCTCTGATGTCCGCGTCTCTAAGGTCCGCACCCCTGAAGTTTGTGCCCCTAAGATTTGCGTTCCTGAAGTCCGCACCCTTGAAGTGTGCGCCGCTAAGGTCCGCACCCCTGAAGTTTGCGCCCCTAAAATTTGCATTAGCAAATTTCACACCCGCCTTAATCGCGTCTTCTACTGCATCCCGTACACTTTCAGCTTCGCATGTATAGAGCACTTCGCCTGTTTGGGATTTGATTGTAATCTTCATTTTTTCATCCATTTGTGTAATTTAGAGACACTTACGCCCATAAAGACGAGTGTTATAACCGTAACCACAACGAAAAGCACCAACGGAATCCACAATGGGGAGAGCACCCACCACCAACTCCAATGAATGTACCCAAGAATTTTAAGCGCAATAAACAATAAGGTTAAAAGACCACAAAAAGTTCCGTTATTCATATTTTTTATTCCTAAAATTTTTTGGCACTATTCTCGGCTAGCGCCTGCCGTGAGAAGAGAGTTACATTTTCGATATGGCTACTTGCTCAGCCAAGGACCAAAGGGACCTGTTAAGGTTGATATTTTGGTCTATGCCGCGAACTTCTCTTGTTTTATTGCGTCGGCCATTATTATAGTAACGGTCTCCGCCACGAACGACCGCCTCTTGCACACGATTAAACACATGCCACAGGTCGCTGCCGTTGTCGTCATAACGGCGAACGCGAAGGGCTTTTTCCGCTGTAATAGGCGAACCTTCGGGATAACGAAGTGTCAAGGCTTGTTCGGCAAAGGATTGCTGTTCTGCTTCAGTCAATGTAATTTGCCGCCATGCCGCAATTGCCGATTCAACTATAGGAGCACGCTTAATCAACTCAAAGCTTCCCGTCAAAACATCTTGGACGATATTCCCCATGTGACGAACATGGATTGATTCCGCCATACCATCACTTACAATCATTCCATTAGAACAAACTAGACGAAATACCCCAAGCATAAGCTTATACGCTGAAGTACCGTCATGGGAATTGACCAAAACCAACTCTAACTTGGAATCACCGACCTTTGTCATATCGCCGGCTTGGGATTGGAAACGTATCATATGTTTTGTGAAAAAATGCTTTTCTTCGATGCGAGAATTAGATTGGCTGGCTTGAATAGGATAAAACCCGTTATTTCGCATCGCGTCAATCACTTCGGAAGTGGGAATAAATGCATACCGCTCACTACGCTCCCGCCAAGCTTGCCCAGCAAAAGCACTCGGAGCGAATACCTGTATCTGTTCGTCGGTCAGTGGGGTGTAATTGCGGTTGCCGTTTCTAATCATTTTTTAACTTCCTTTCCAGCCTGTTCGGCTCTTTCAATGTTTTTCCGCTTCCCTGCGTGGTGAAACAAGAATAAACCGATTCTCGATTAAAATCAATAGTACTTTAGTACTGATTTTTAGGCCCTTTCCGAAATTACCGCGCCTCGCGCTCCAATCTAGCGTATTCCGCAAAAGATTTTGAAAATCTCAAAGTACTAATACCGTACTCAAGGACGGGGCAAAAATCATCCGACAAAATCTCTTGTTCCATCTCAAAAGCTTTTTGACGGGCTTTTCCGATATTATGGAAAACAGGCGCGTGCCTAAAGTAATCCACTATATACTTCGGATTCTCTCCGTCAGGATACCAAAGGTTCTCGATTGCCTGAGCATGAATCACTCGAATTTCACCGTCAGCAAAACACCCGATATAAATTCCGTTATCTGCGCTCATTGTCAAACCTCTTTGCCTTTTTCCAACCTGTTCGGCTCTTTTACGACCCTACAAAAAGAAAAAATTTATTGCCTCTCCTGCGGAAACCTTCTAATGCCAAATCTGCGATAGAATGCCCCCACACTCCAAATTTCAGCCGATTCTTATAAATAAGTTTGTAACCCTCTCGTACAGCATTAACAAAAGATTGTAGTGTCCAGCCATTCGGATTGGAATCGAATGCAATTTTCAAGGCGGTTTCCGTTTTAGCCATTTCGTGTTATATAATCTCCTGTGTGGATTCGCCATTGTACATAACTTCGCGCAATGCCCCACGCTTGTCAAGCTAGTACACACAAAATATCTTGTGGTATTTGACGATGATATTTACGAACTAGCTTAAGTCCACAATGTGCCATCTTTTGCGTGAGGCGAGGCGCATTTGCCAAAGACTTGCCAAACGCGCTGTCCAATTTGTTAAAACCACATTCATCAAGCAAATGTGCCCCGTCACACGCATTAGCCAATATTTTGAGTGCTCGATGAATAGCATCAATTTGGGCATCCGTTAAATTTGGCGTATCTTGCTTTGGAGCAGCATTATTCTCTGTTGGCGCGAACGAATAAATTTGTGGCTCCGAAGGAATTACTTTATCGAGAGCCTGTTCGATGTTGGCTTGCTTCTCTACGATTATTTCGACCATTCTGGCGTCCAAGGATTTGTCCAAAACAAGATGTTGCACCAATACAGGGTTGGTTTGCCCGATGCGATGCAATCTGTCTTCAGCCTGTGTGACATTGCCGGGCACCCAATCCAGTTCCGCAAATATTACGGTAGATGCAGCCGTCAAGGTTAATCCGACGCCAGCCGCTTTAATGGTTCCGACGAACAAACGGCAAGACTTGTCATTTTGAAATTTGTCCACGGCAATTTGTCTATCTTCTGCCGCTGTACGGCCATCTACCGTTACACATTGACCGGAGAATTTTTGGGCAATCGCGTCCACCACATCATGATGATGGCACATCACCACCAATTTGTCTGTCTCGTCCAAAGTTTGCTCAATGTGCTCCAAGACAAACGGGATTTTTGCTTTCGCCGTGTCATGGCGAAGATTGGCCAATACGGAGAAAGCCGCCGTTTTGGACTCCAATTCAGCCTGTTCGAAAGCTTCGTAGGCTTTTTTCTCACGCTCGATAATTTCATCCAAACCATCGGACGCCAGCACAATGATTTGACGGCGCTTCGGAGGCAAGTCTGCCAATACATCCTTTTTCAGCCGACGAATCATAATGGACGACCGAAGCTTTTGCTGCAATTCCTCTAGATTGCTCGCGCCAGAAACGTCCAACGCAAAGCCATTATGGTGCGCGTCGCAATAACGTGAAACGTAGTACTTCCAATTTCGTCCTAGTCCGTTTGGTTCTAGAGATTTTAATAGTGGCCACAGTTCGATTGGCCGATTGACAATCGGGGTACCGGTCAGAAAAATTTTGCGTTTCGCTGGTATAGGTTCTATGCGGTCACCACCTTTGCCACCGCCTAAAACCTGACGGGTTCGCGCCGCTTTGTAGTTCTTGAGATAGTGGCACTCATCGCAAATTAGCAAATCCCAATTGATAGAGCGGATAGCGAATTCGTGCTTTCTCAGAATGTCGTAATTGATTATAACAACGTCAGCCGAAGGAAATTCACCGTTAGCGACCGCAATCGTTCGATTGGGAATCGTGTTCCATTTCGTAAATTCACGCATCCAATTAAGTTTGAGACTAGCGGGACAAACAACTAGGACACGCTTTGCTTCAGTGGCGTTTGCAATGCCGATGGCTTGAATGGTCTTGCCGAGTCCCATCTCGTCCGCAATGAGCGTATGTGGCCGATGGATGGCGTAGGCTATGCCCGCTTTTTGATAAGAAAGATAATTAAGACCGCTAGGCGAAGGAATTTCAACGGCCGCGTCGGTGGCACGGCTGGCTTTTTGGCTTTCGGCGGCCCGCTGCGACATTTCATTAAGAATTTTAGCCGCCGCCGCGTCGGCATATTTCGCCATCTTCGCCGCCACGTTGTAATCCGTGGTAAACCACACGCTCTTTATATTCGCGTCCCACCGAAAACCAGCACCCTTGACTGCCTGATAGTCCGCTCGCCAAGCATTGCCCGTGGCAAGCACGGCCTCAAAGCGATTGCGTTCCGCGTGATAGGTTAATTTCATAGCTGGCAGTTTAGCAATTCTTCAGGAAAATAGTCAATGGTACGAAAGTTCTATTACTAAATTTTTTCAAATTGTCCTTCGCGCAAACAAACGTCCCATCCTCCGAAAGCAATAACGTGCCAGCCGCTGCGCTTAAACGTACCTGGACATGGATACAGATATAATCCCAATTGTCCAGGTTCGACCGTTCCACAAGGTTTGCCGCCGCGTCCGGCTTGACCGCGTTCAACGCAATCGGCTTCTACCAAAATTCTGACAGATTCGCCGTATGTCATCTTATTGCCTTTCGCGTCTAATAGGCCAAAAGAAGCCAAATGTTTCTGGGACCTGCCTTTTGAATCGCATTCATTTCAGCCGCGACAAACGGACAAAGATACCTTCCACTCATCAGCCTAGAACACGAAGCCTAGCAAGCAATGCTCGTAGTGCGCGTCGTGCCCCTCTTGCAAGTACTCGCGCGATTCAAGAATCACGGCCTGATGCTCATCACGATAGACTAGCGTTGCCGTGAGCATCTCGTTCCACGTCATGCCAACTCCCTTGGCGCTCCACTTCTCACCAATAGGCGAAAAGCGGAGTTTCTCCCACGTGATGTCAACTGTGCTGAGCGTGCCATCCGCTGACAGCACGCTCAACTTGTGCGCTGGAGGTATGGTCTTGACTTTCTTGACTACTTCTACTTTCATTTGTTCCTCCTGTCGGACTCTTGTCTAGGACTCCGTGGACGCGATAGTACGGCTATCGCGCTTCATCCTGCCTTTCTACTTCAAACCACTCGCTAACAACACGCTCGCCGTTAACAAGCAGTTCGTAAGGCACGGTCACCCACTTTCCATCTATGGTGGCAGACGCAACCATCACGAAACGGTTAAGTTCCGCGTCCCACGCAGCAATCGCATTTTGCTTGCCGTTATGCGCAAGCCTCAGATTTTGAGGATTGGCAGGATTGCTGTAGGCTTCACGAATCACTTCAACGGCAGGTTTTGCTTGCATTGTTCTATCCTTTCTAGGTTTTTATCCAGCAGACCTTACAACACGAATGCCTAGGCCGTTCAGCCTTTGGCAGACCTTTGCATAGGTTGATTGGCTGTAATCCCTATGAAAAACCTGAGCATACTCTTCCGCAAGCAAGTCCGATAATTCAACATCGGGGATAATCTCGTCGTACTCGCCTACTACTCTTTCAACGACATTATCAATTGGATTTAGCGTATAGGTTTTCATTTGCCGCCCATCCTTTTTTTACTCGTAATAAACTCCGCCCAAAGCACCACGGACGCGCTTGAGTCCAAGGTCCGTCAGAATGGCATGACGGTCGCGGCGAGCTCTTCGCTTACTTTGCGGTATTCTTTTTTGGTGAATCCACCGTATGAATCAATCTTTTTCTCTACTACCATGCTCACATAGAAGAGTTCTTCCCAAAGATGCTTGTCCTCTCTTGCGCATAATTCCCTTGACCTATCCAAAAGCACCAAAATCTTGATATACTTTTCCTTGTTCATTGCTGTTTCTCCCTGCCGATGTGAATGATGCGATAGGAATTTAATTTTGTAAATAGTACTTTGGTACCGATTTTTTGGTGGTACTTCTGCCGTGTCCTGTCGCTTATTTTACATATCGGTCTATGCGTATAATAAGCGTCCGTGCCAAAACGGCTTATTAAAGATGGATAAAACACAGACGCGGCAGAGCGTGCTATCGCGTCCCTTCGGGCATGCGGTAGGCTACGCCACCATGCAAAGAACGGACGGGCACTGCGCCGCGACGAATGACGGAATTGCGTAGCGCCTCGGCATAGCGACCAGCATAAGACTTGGCCGTGCCCTTTAATTGATAGTGCAAGTAGGTCTGGATGGTGTAAAAACGGCCTGATGCGGTCGTCTCAAGATAATCTTGCGTGTACTGAGATTCTTTCATTGACTCCCTCCTTTTTCCACGGTTTCCATTCCTTCTGCGCTGAGAATATCGTAGGAAGATTTAATTGTAAATAGTACTTTGGTACTGATTTTTGATAGTACTTCTATTTCCCGAACATGACACTTTTTGTCAAAACGCAATTAGAGCCTATTAGAACGATTGCGACAGGCGAATGAAGGGAGAGCGCTTAAAACAGAATTACGAACGTCCTAGGCGCTCTTTTGGCCGATGGTGCCCGTCCTGGCGAACATCCTGATGCCCGCTGTTAGGCGAAGCGCAGCAATCGGTGGATAACGAATGTGTCTAAACGGTTACTAATTTGGTGGCGAGTTTTGCCACATCGAATCGAGACCGCCCTTCGATAGAAAAATGTGAAATTTTCTGATTGCGAAAATTGGTCAATTTTTGGAAATGCTTGGACAGAATTAAGTCTTTTGTTTTCAACGTACAAATTCTGTCCCAAGATTCTGTCCTAAGAGGGAGACAGACACCTATTTTTTGACCAAAAAATCAATTATTTTTTATATAAAAATGGCACCCATATGCAAATTTTATCGTCTGTAAGTAATTGCAAATAAATATGTTTACTATTATTTTCGTTTTTTCTTCGCCTATTAATAAATGATGATAGGGATATTGGAAAGTGTGTCTCCCACACTACTGACGGCATTTTGTGACAGAATTCGGTTACTGAAAATAAAAGACTTAACATCAAAATGCTGTCACTGGCGCGGTCGGAGTGGGTAGTAACTAGAAAATTACTAGTTGGCCACCACTGTTAATTTTCTAGTTACTACCTTGCAGTCAATTTCCTGCAAAACCCAATAAAAGCCCGTAAGGTCCGACGAAACACCTATAAAAAGCCTATATATTGACCTTATAGGTTGCGGACGAAACAGGCATAAAACCCGAAGAAACGCGGAATATGCATTTTATTAAGTTATTGATTTTATTATAGTTATGATAAAAATTTAGCTAAAAGTGACACTTTTTGTCAATACTTGCGGGGCCATACAGTCATCTTATGAGAGAGAGTCCATGCGGGGCCGCTGGAGACTGAGGAAACAATGCGGCTGGTAAGAGACGGCCCTGGTGGACGGTTTAGGATTCGGACCTTACGGGAACGTGCGCGAACACGTTCTCTCAATATTAGATTGAGACAGTCTCAATATGATACTGAGATAGTCTCATAATTGAGACATATGCTCGACACTTGCGACGATTCTCATTTTTTGTGGCATTTTTGCCACAATTTCGCAAAAAATGTTGTATTTTTACCACAAAACGGGTAAAAATGTTACAAAATTCGGTTTTGCGGTACTAGTACTAATCATTGACATGTAAGATAACCTTACATTTCAAGCTTACAAGTCTAGTATTTACAATAATTTGCAAGAAAAACGAGCAAGAAAAACGGCGGAAAAGTAGCGCGCTGCAAGTGAGTCCGAACGGCAGTCCAGGCCGCAAATCGAGACGACATAAGTCCTTTATTTTCAATGGTAATAGTACTCATAGTATTACTAGTACTCATAGTACGAGGCGGCTTTTAAGGGGGTGTGAAACGCCCCAAGGCCCCTTCGTGGCCGTGGACGTGGACGTTGGTTCATAAATTACAGAAAACAAAGGTACTAGGGGTAAATGACCCTTCCCAACTGACCAAACAGACCTGTTTCTAAAAATGGGGTATATGACTCGGTGTTGTAAAAGAACCACACCCGATTTTAGAACGAACCGAAAATCGTCTCAATTTGAGACAAACAGTTCTCATTATGACACAGACTTTAATTGGCAACACCTATGGGCGTCTCAAAGTGAGACAGTTTTCTCATAGTGAGAAGAATAAGCGGTATTGGCTTTGCGACTGTGATTGCTCAAATGAGACAGGTCAGAATAAACTTGTATTGGCCCGTGAAGATAAACTTGTATCGGGCCGAAAGAAGAGTTGCGGCTGTTTGCGGGCCGAACTTAATTTGAAAAGGCATTTAGAGAAATTAGACCGATTGGCCGAACGTCAGAAGCAGGTTGACTTTAAACTTAGGACTTTAAGGACCACAATTAAAAAGTCTAATTCCTTTCGGACGGGTTCTATAGGGTATAAGCATAGGCTATTAAAGTCAGTCCTCATAGAAAAGCATACCCCTAAAACTGACTTGCTTTGGCACATTAACTTTTATGAGCAACTTTTAAAGGACGGCTGTTATTATTGTAAAGCCGAGCTAGAACCCGAAGGCTGTTCCGTAGATTGGATTGATTCGGAAGTCGGAATGGCCTATAATGCTATTGCGGCATGCCAACGCTGCCGTGAAATTAGACACATACACAACCTTACATTTGATGAGATGTGTTTGTTGTCGCCTGCTTTGGAATTAATACAAATTCAAAGGAAACTTAATGACCGACATAATAAATAAAACACGTCCAAGTTGGGGTATGATGAAAGAAGCCAATCTTTTAAAAGAAGAGGACAAAGACACAACTGATTCGGCGTCCGACCAAGCCGATTTAGCCGCCTTAACCGAACCCGATATAGACCCAACGGCTTATACCGATATGGAAAAAGATTTGAGGTCGTTTATTGATTTTAAAAAATCGGCCAAAGACCTTGAGTTTCGGCAGCAAGTAATAAAAGCGTTCAAACATTTGGGACTTGATACAAGAAAGTTTTTCGGAGAGTAACATGCCTCTAAACGAACAAGAAAAAGCCGCTCTATCTAAAACTCGCGGCAGATTGGCCGCAGGAATTAAAGACCCCGAACAGCGCCGAAAATTTATTGCCGAACAAGGCGAAGTAGATAGAAGGGGCGGAAAAGACACCGACTACGCCGAATTGATGCAAAAGACTCAAGGCGAGGAAACAAAACAGGCTTTAGGCCAAGTCTTAGGTTCTTATAAGCATGGCGGCACGGTTCCTCGCACAGGCTTATATAAATTACATGCCGGAGAAAAAGTAATTCCCGCCGAAAAGAAAACGGATATGTGTTCGGATGAGGCATATCCACAGCGCCCCATGCCGCTTAAATCTAATCATGGCGAAGCCACGGTTCGGCCAAACGCCGCTCTTAAGGCAGCCGAAAAGCAGTATGGCACGGCAGGAAGAAACTAAGAAAGCAATTGAGTTTTGAAAAATTGGTTGACAGGAGAACATGAGCATGCTAAAATTTGTTCTAGTTGTGGTAGGTTTTGCTGTCGGTTTTGGCGTGGGTCGTATCAAGAACGCGGCCAAGCTTTCAAAAATACGTGAAGTTGTTTCAAAATTTGAATCGGGTCTTATAGCCGACGCGAAAAGCGTTATAAATAAAATTAAGCAGCACATTTAATTAAACCGAGGTGTGGATGATGTAACGGCAGCATGGCTCTCTGTGAAAGAGTCAGTGTAGGGTTCGATTCCCACTCTTCACCCCAAAAAAAACTGTTGACAAATTTTAAGAGTTGTTGTAGATTTTTTATCGAAGAGTTATGCTGGGCGTAGTCGAGGCTACAATTAAAAAAAAAAACATGCCCGGTTTAAGCCCGCGCCAGCGGGAAAAAACCCGAAAATAGTTCTTGACAAGTTTTCGGGTTGCGTGGTAAAGTAAAGCGCAG
>Ga0070741_10008812_pt1 | contig 20011 bp, 16 predicted proteins | sample Coa_R1_4_FD_66440 | JGI IMG/M metagenome (GOLD analysis project Ga0070741, IMG submission 66440) | Surface soil microbial communities from Centralia Pennsylvania, which are recovering from an underground coalmine fire - Coalmine... | ecosystem: Environmental > Terrestrial > Soil > Unclassified ...
CCCGTCAAGCTTCCGATGCACATTAAATCGCAGGCTGGCGAGTCAGACACGGAGAGCGACAACATCTCCGCAAACGGCGTGTTGTTTCACCACGACGTCGATATGCCGGTCGGTTCGACTATCGACTTCACGATTTCGTTTCCCGCAGATGTCGTCGGCTCGGATGCGGACGTCAAAGTTCAGTGCCGTGGCCGCGTTGCTCGTACCGGTGAAGAAGGCGGGCGGCGGGGAGTCGGCGTGGTGATTGACGAGTATCACTTCGAACGGCGCTAACGGTTAGAACAAATAGAGTCCCGGGCAAGAAATGTCCGGGCCACACGGGCGATACATGGCAAGCGCTGCGATGAGCACGGGAGAAGCAAGAGTGGCCCCTCCGGAACACGAGAGCAGGGAACAATTCATTCGTGTCATTGTGGCTGACTCGCAGGCGATCTTTCGCGCCGGCCTGCGCAAAATCTTTGCCGTCGAAGACGACATCCGCGTCGTCGGCCAGGCGGAAACGCTCGAGCAGGCGGTTTCCGCGGCAAAAAAATTCTCCGCTGAAATACTGATCTTTGAAGCTGCTCTGGCCGAAAATCCCATCGACGCGGTCCAGGAAATTATGAAGACGGCGTCGGGACTACGTTTGGTCGTTGTAACCGAGGCGCCGGACCAGGAACTTACCTTGGAACTCTTCCGGCGCGGCGTGCATTCGATCGTCTCCCGCGAAATTGATTCCGAAATGTTCGTCGAGTGCCTGCGTACGGTAGCGGGCGGCCAACCCTGGCTCGAAACGCACGCCATGAAGTGGGTGATGGAAGCCTATCGCTCACAAGGTACTCGTCCTCACGGTGGACGGTCGAAAGTTCAGCTGACTCCGAAAGAGTCGCTGATCGTTTCCTGCGTCACGCAGGGAATGAAGAACAAAGAGATTGCCGCACGCGTAGGAACGACCGAGCAGGTGGTCAAGAATTATCTGCGCAAGGTTTACGATAAACTCGGCGTCGCCGACCGTCTCGAGCTCGCGCTGTATTGCCTGAACAACCGTGTGATACTGGATTCAAAAGCTGCGCTCCCGGCGCAGCCTTCAGCTCAACCTACGGAGCAACCGAAAGAGCAGTCTTCGTCAGCCACGGAAACGGCTGATACCAAGAACCACACGCATTAAGCAGCACAGTCTCATTGAATCAATCCTTGTCACCTGAATCCTTTCTGAATGACCAATCACAAGCGATATGCCTGGGGTCAAAACGCCGAAGTTTGTTGCGTCAATCGAGCCTGCTGTTTTGGTTGTTTGTGGCCTCAGCCTTGGTCTTTTTGTTTTACGTAAAAGCGCTTGGCGACCCGTGGCCAGCCGCTGCCATGGTCGTGATGACCACGGTCCTTATTGTTCTGCGGGTTATTGTGCGGTCGCACTATATCCTGCCTGAGTGGGCTGAGTTCATTTCCAGAGACTCAGCGTACGGAATGATGAAATCTGATGGAATTGAGTACCGTGCTCCGTTTCGTCTGCATCGCGTCCCTTGGGTCAAAGTCTATCGAGTGGTCTATCGATTACAGGATCGAAGCCGAGTCGATCTGTACCTCTTCAACAGACATTCCCCGATCCGATTCGGGCCGGCGTTGTTGGGATATCTCGAAGAGCCGCAATTCATGAAATTAATCCAAGCTCGGCTAAAAGCGGCGGGAGTGCCGCTTGATATGAAACAGGAATCTAAGGCTGCACAGCCGTTTCCTGGGTGGCTTGTAGGGCGCAGGTTCTCAGCTGCAGAGGAAACTGAAAGCTTTCGACAGAGTAGCTCTCGCCGAGACCAGCCATAGTTGCAGCCTCTTCTGCATCCCCATAGAATCGAGTTGGTTCCTTCGCACGAGCCTAACCCAGGGCAGGAATGCGCCGGAGAGATGGCCGAGTGGCTGAAGGCGCACGCTTGGAAAGCGTGTTTAGGGGAAACTCTAACGTGGGTTCGAATCCCACTCTCTCCGCCAGTTTGATTCCACCGGCCTTAGAGCAGATTCCCACGGCTACCGTAAGCGCCGATGACCTGTTACATGCCGGGGCGTCGGTTATGAACAAGGGAACGTTTTCGACTGCTACTTTGTCACTGCCGTTTTCGTGCGTTTGTGATGGAAATCACAGAACTCTGTTGATCCGCCGGAGTACACTCCTTCCGTGACTGCCCTACTATTGCACCGCATACACTTCGCCTTCACGATTACGTATCACTATTTGTTTCCGCAATTGACGATGGGACTTGCGCTGCTCATCGTAGTTCTCAAGACCGCTGCTCTACGCCGCAACGACGAACACTACAACCAGGCTGCCCGCTTCTGGGGCAGGATTTTTGCAGTGAATTTTCTGATCGGCGTGGTCACGGGCATTCCGATGGAATTCCAGTTCGGGACCAACTGGGCACAATTCGCGCGCACAACCGGCGGCGTCATTGGTCAGCCATTGGCGATGGAAGGCGTCTTTTCATTCTTTCTCGAATCCGCATTCCTGGGCCTGTTTCTGTTTGGCGAGAAGCGGCTCTCACCTTTGGCGCACTGGTTCTCAGCCTTCATGGTTTTTCTCGGCTCCTGGCTTTCCGGGTTTTTCATCATCATGACGAATGCCTGGATGCAGCATCCAGTGGCATACAAGGTTTTGCCGAACGGTGTTTACGAGGTCACAAGTTTTTGGGGACTGTTGACCAATCCCTGGGGGCTCATTCAGTACGCACATAACATGTCCGGTGCGGTGATTACCGGATCATTCGTGATGTGCGCAGTTGGCGCATTCTATTTGCTCGAGAACCGGTTTCCCGAGCACGGAAGAATCTTTCTTCGAGTCGGGGTCGTCGCAGGGCTGATTTCGTGCGTCGCGCAGGTCTTTCCGACTGGCGATCTTCACGGACGTTATCTGGCTAGACATCAACCGGCTGCCATGGCCGCAATGGAGGGGCTCTTCAGTAGTCAGCGCGGAGCAGGAATTGTTTTGATCGGGCAACCGAATGAAGAAACCCAGACGATCGATAATCCGCTTGCCGTGAACAAAGTTCTGAGTTTCCTGATCTACGGCAACACCGAAGCCGAAGTAAAGGGGCTTGATCAATTTCCGCGCGATCAATGGCCAGAACCACTCCCGCTGCTTTTTTACGCGTATCACATCATGGCCGGACTCGGAACCTACTTTGTACTCCTTATGGTGGTCGCCGCATTTTTGCTCTGGCGCGGTAGACTCTTCACCACTCGCTGGGCGCTCTGGCCGCTGATGCTGAGTTTTCCGCTCCCGTATATCGCAAATACGGCAGGGTGGATGACGGCGGAAATTGGACGCCAGCCTTGGGTCGTTTACGGACTAATTCGCACGTCGGAAGGATATTCAAGATACGTCGGCCCCGGTAACAGTCTGTTTACGCTGCTTGGCTTTATGGGGATGTACACCGTGCTGTCGATTCTCTTCATTGTGCTGGTATATCGGATTATTCAAAAAGGACCTGAGTCGATGGTAGTGGCGCTAGCTCCTGCTCCAATGAGCGCTGTTTAGGCCTGGTTCTTTGAAAAGGCGCGCCGGTTGAAGTAACTGATTGCAAAACGGAGTTTCAGAGCGTGAAGACAATGACTTCTGTCCGAGGATGATCATGGGATTTATCTGGTTTTGGCTTGTCGCGTTGATGATTGTTGCGTACGTGATTTTTGATGGCTTCGATATCGGAGTTGGCATTTTGCATCCATTTCTCGCGCGCAGCGAGCAAGATCGCCAAATCATGTTGAGGTCCATTGGGCCGGTGTGGGACGGTAACGAGGTCTGGCTGCTGGCCGGAGGCGGCACGCTCTACTTTGCATTTCCGCTCCTGTACGCGTCCGCCTTCAGCGGCTTCTATCTCGCGCTCATGATCGTGCTTTGGTTGCTGATCATGCGTGGCGTCGGGATCGAGCTGCGTATGCATCTTGAAATCAGCGTATGGCGGGCGTTTTTTGACGGAGTATTTTTCATCGCGAGTCTTTTGCTTGCGATTTTTTATGGCGCCGCACTGGCGAACGTCATAAGGGGAGTTCCTCTTGGCGATGACGGCTACTTCTTTCTTCCACTATGGACTGACTGGCGCCTCGGATCACATCCTGGAATTCTCGACTGGTACACGGTAATCGGCGGCGTGTTGGCCCTGATCGCCCTTGCGCTCCATGGGTCGTTGTACCTTGTGATCAAAACTGAGGGTGAGCTGCAAAAACGGGCCGCGTCGGCGGCAAGGGCGATCTCGATTGCTGTGCTCTTGTTGACGCTCGTGAGCTTGCCGGCATCCGTGTTTGCCCGCGCTGACGCCGCCGCGAACTATCGCGCGATGCCTTTGCTGTTTGTGGTTCCGGCTGTCATCCTGCTGGCCCTGGTTGGGGTAATTGTCTTTTCTCGAAAAGAAGACAGCCGCAAAGCGTTCATATGCTCTTGTGTTTATCTGGCTTTCATGCTGGTGGGCGCCGCGGTCGCGCTCTATCCGCGATTGCTGCCATCAAGTGACAACCCGAGCCGGGACATCACAATTGAAAAAGCCCTTTCAGGTCCACACACACTTCGCGTCGGCTTGGCGTGGTGGGGCTTTGGCATGTGTCTGGCGGCGACTTATTTCATCATCGTATACCGTATGTTCAGGGGAAAGGTCACACTCGAAGGCAGTGGATATGGCCACTGATGTTTATGTGATAAGAAGCTCGAATCCTGCGGTGTGCGCTCAATCTGACTCGCGACATCTGCAGCACGACATTCGTGATACATTGCCTATCAGATGCCGCAGTATGTCATCGAACGGGATGTGCCGGGTGCCGGCAAGCTATCAGAGGCTGAAATCCGCGAGCTATCTTTGCGCTCGCTTGGGGTACTCAGGGAGATGGGGCCGCAGATTCAGTGGCTGCACAGCTATGTTACTGAGGACAAGGTCTACTGCGTTTACCTGGCGCCGGACGAAAATGCGATTCGTGAGCATGCGCGCAGAGTAGGGATACCAGCCGATCGGGTATCCGCCGTGCGCCGGCTCATTGAGCCTGCGAAGTTGGTATAACGGACCCTGTTTGTTCCAGGCAATATTCAACAGCATCTTGCAGACTCATCGCTGCTCCTTGCGCCCACGCCTCTCTTCCTTCTGACTGAGTTATCGCTTCCCATGCGCGGGAGAGGTGTCGATCGAGGTTCAGCTGTTCCGCCTGCGGTAATGGGGCGCTGATCAGATGGCGTACATGCTGTGCGGCGCCCGCAAGTTTCAGACTGCGCACAGCATCTCCTCGTGCGGCCGCCAGGCAAGCGGAGCCCTCCAGCGCGCGAGCCATGCCTCGCCGGTGGCCCAAGTCGTTAAACGTTTCCAGCGCCTCTCTGTAAGCCCTGAGTGCGGCGTTATAGTTACCCTGTTCACAGTAGATGTATCCCAAGTCTGTCAAGGAGCGAGCCGTGCCCCAGCCATCTCCCACTTTTCGGAATACCGAAAGCGCGCGCTCGTACAACTCGCGAGCAACATTCAGATTGCCCTGCTCCCGCGCAATATCGCCGTGTTGATTAAGGGACCACGCGGTTCCGCTACGATCTCCAAGTTCTTCGAAAATGCTTGTAGCCTCGTGCAACGCGACCTGCGCGCGCGAGTAATCACCGCGTGTCCTGGCAACATTGGCAAGGTTGTGCAGACAGCGCGCGATCGACAGCCGGTCTCCCAAGGCACGCCAACATGAAAGGCTACGCTCGAAATTGCGTTGTGCGGCGTCATACTCGCCGCTATCTCGTTCCGCAACCGCTAACGCATTCAACGACACTGAGATACCCCACTGATCACCTAATGCCTCGTAGATTGAAAGGCTTTGTTGAAGAAAGCTTTGGGCTGCTCCAAAGTCTCCCTGCGTAGCCGCAAGTGCGCCGATGAAATGAGCAACCTTCGCACGATCCTTGGTATGACTGTCGCCAGCGAGTTGCAGAATGCTCTCCAGGCGCGCGCGGCCTTCGACCACGTGTTCGCGCATCTCCCAGAAACGAAAAAGCGCCATCGAGAGCCGGAAGCCCCATTCGAGTTCTCGGTTCTCGAAGAGCCAATCGAGAGCGGAACGGAAGTTGTCAATCTCAACGTCACATCTTGCCAGCCACACAGCCCGGTCCTCCGGGCTAAGTTCTGGATTGCCTTCTTCTGCCAGGACCAGGCAATAGGCCGCATGCGCCCGCCGAACACTGGACTCTTCGCCGCTTGTGGCTAGACATTCGAGGCCGTATTCGCGAATCGTCTCCAGCATAGTGAAACGTGGTTCAAAGTCTGGCGAGTCAACTCGCTGGACCAGATTCTTGTCCACGAGCGATGACAGTCCATCAAGCGCATCAATACCGAGATCGAGGCCTGTGTTGCAAACCGCTTCCGCGGCTTCCAGCGTGCCTCCACCGGCAAAGACCGAGAATCTCCGGAACAATTTCTGCTCCGGAGCACTCAAGAGCTCATGACTCCAATCGATCGTATTGCGGAGTGTTTGTTGACGCTCGGGGAGATCGAGCGAGCCGCCGGTCAAGAGTTGCAGGCGGCTCTCGAGCCGCTCCAGGATGGCGCGTGGCGATAGAACTCGTGTTCTGGCAGCTGCTAACTCGATCGCCAAGGGCAACCCATCCAATCGCGAACAGATTTCGCTGACCACAGGCGCGCTCGCTGCACTGATCGCAAAATTAGGTCGCACAGAAATCGCACGTTGTATAAAAAGTTCTACTGCTGAACTCTGCTGGAGTGGTGCAAGCGGAAATTCCTGTTCTCCATAGATGCGAAGGCACGCACGACTGGTGACCAATATCTTGAGCGATGGACAGGCCGCCAGTATTTCCGATACAAGAGGGCCTGCCGCCAGGACCTGTTCAAAATTGTCGAGAAGAAGCAGAAATGGTCCGTGGTCGCGCAATTGTTCGCTAATCAATTGTGGCAGGGTGCGATTCGAAATCTGTTGAATATCGAGGGCCTTGGACAGTGCGGTTCTCACCAGGTCCGGATGTACAATCGAGGCCAAGCCGACAAATTGAACTCCACCGTGAAACTTGTCTGCGACCGCTGCGGCAACCGCAATTGCAAGTCGAGTCTTGCCTGAACCTCCCACACCCGTGACAGTTAACAGGCGAACCTGTGGCCTGAGCAACAGCTCCGCTGCCTCCGCTAGCTCCCTTTCACGCCCAATTAGGGATGTTCGTGGCGTGGGAAGGTCGAGCCTCCTCACCGATCTTGTCGCAGGAAACTTGCAGATCTCGGTAGAAACGGAATCTGCCACGGCTGTGTGGCCTCGGAATTGGCCCACCTGCGCTACAAACACATACCCGCGGCGGGGTACGGTCTTAAGCAACTGCTGGGCGCGATCCTCGAGAGCGCGACGCAGTTCAACCATGCACTGCACCAGGGAGTCGTCGGTCACGAACGTATCGGGCCAAACTGCCTGGATCAGTTCCTGCTTCCCAATCAAGCGTCCCGGATTCTCCACAAAGTACTTAAGGGCCTCATATACCTTGGGGCGAAGCTTGATCTCCTGTTGTCCCCTGAATACACATCCGCGAGTCACATCCAGAGTGAATTCGCCGAATTGATAGATTATGGAATTCGACCCCACAAAGAGCTCCTTTCGGAGCCAGGCACTGCAGCAGGCACAATTACTTTTTGGCTTTTCTTTGGCTTTGTTTCGTTACTTCCCATCGCCACCATCGCTACCTTGATATCGCAGGCGAGATTCACCACCAGCAGCATTCGCGAAAGCCCTGTGCTGCGCGAATTGTAGCAAAGCCATCAGCGGCCGGGCATTTCGTCGCTAAAGGGGGTACCCCAAAATCGCCAGCAAAAGGAGATCTTCTGATATGGCTACAGCACAAGTTCCCGCGATCGACATGGATAAACTGAATGCTTTCATTGGACAGTTCGTCAGTGACCTCGGCGCCTCGGGACACGCAGGAATGGTGGTCATTGGTGAAAAGTTGGGGCTGTACAAAGCGCTTGCCACAGGTGCCATGACATCGGCCGAACTGGCCGCTAAAACCGGAACCGATGAGCGCTACTTGCGCGAGTGGCTCGCCTCCCAGGCGGCCGGCGGATACATTACCTACGACGAACGCTCCGGGAAGTTCAGCCTCACCGAAGAACAAGCCTTCACTCTATCCAATGAAGATAGCCCCGCATACCTTCCGGGCGCCTTCGAACTGGCTCTGGGTTCGTTGGCAGCGGTGCCACGCATCATCGAGTCCTTCCGCACTGGTGCTGGAATGGGCTGGCACGAGCATGATGAACGTGTCTTCCACGGATGCGAAAAGTTCTTTCGTCCTGGTTATGCCGCCAATCTGATGAGTTCCTGGATTCCGGCCCTGCATGACGTCAAAGAAAAACTAGAGGCCGGCGCGCGCGTTGCGGATATCGGCTGCGGCAAAGGGGCTTCCACGCTACTCATGGCCAAAGCGTTTCCCAAGTCCCGGTTCTTTGGATTCGACTATCACGACAAGTCGATCGAGGCGGCGCGCGAATCGGCCCGCCGCGCCGGAGTCGCCGACCGCCTCAGCTTCGATGTTGCCAAGGCAAAAGAATTTCCAGGCAGGGATTACGATTTCATAGCTGTTTTTGACTGCCTGCATGATATGGGTGACCCAGTCGGCGCGGCGGCACACATACTGCAATCCTTGGCAAAGGATGGTACCTGGATGATCGTTGAACCCTTCGCCAACGATCAGTTGAAAGATAACTTGAATCCGGTAGGCCGGGTTTACTATTCCTTCTCGACATTGCTGTGTACGCCCTGCTCACGGTCGCAGGAGGTCGGACTGTGTCTGGGAGCCCAGGCGGGCGAAAAACGCATTCGCGAGGTTGTGACCGCCGCCGGATTCAGTCGTTTCCGTCGAGCTTCGGAAACACCATTCAACATCGTTTACGAAGCGCGCCCATAGTAAGGTACACGGATGTGGGCGGGTCCACGGGACCCGCCACACACCCTGGTCCCAAGTTCGGGAGCCCTTCCGAGGCTACAATGTCCGCCAAATCAGAATTGGGTTGGAGACCAAAATGAATCGAGCTTCAGGAGCGACGTTTTCCACTAAACACCCGGCCGACGGTAGCTCGCTACATAACGGAAACGCGGTGGCGGCCACTGCGGCACGTTCCACCAAGAGCGTTCTCACCGACGACATGCTCGCGCGGTTTGCCGCCCGGGCTGCCACCTACGATCGGGAGAATCGCTTTTTTGCGGAAGATTTCGAAGAGCTCCGCGCCGCAAAGTATCTGCTGTTGCCCGTGCCAAAGGAGTTCGGTGGATTCGGCATGACTCTTGCGGAAGTATGCCGCGAACAGCGACGACTTGCAGATTACGCACCTGCGACTGCGCTTGCCGTGAACATGCATCTGTACTGGGTGGGTGTCGCTGCCGACCTTCGCCGCCGCTCCGACGTGTCGCTCGAATGGATTCTTCACGAGGCCGCAGCAGGGGAAATCTTCGCTGCCGGTCATGCCGAAAGCGGCAATGATGTGCCTGTTCTGCTCTCCACCACGAAAGCAGAACGCGTTGATGGCGGCTACAGGTTCACGGGCCGCAAGCTGTTTAGCAGCTTGACCCCTGTTTGGACTCGATTTGGATTGCACGGAATCGATGCGAGTGATCCAAATAATCCAAGAATCGTACATGCATTTATGCCACGCGACTCCGCAGGTTACATCATCAAGGAGACCTGGGATGCTCTTGGCATGCGCGCGACTCGCAGCGACGACACCGTTCTCGAGAATGCATTCGTGCCAGATGCTTACATAGCCCGCGTTGTTCCTGCAGGCGCGGCGGGAATTGATGCGTTTGTGCTGTCTTTGTTCGCCTGGGCATTGATGGGCTTTGGAAATATTTATTACGGTCTCGCCAAGCGCGCTCTGGAGCAGACAGTGGCCGCCGTAAAAAACAAACGGTCCCTCGCGTTAACCCGTTCGATGGCTTACCACCCCGAAGTACAGCACACGATCGCGGAAATGGTGCTTGAACTCGAGTCAATTGGTCCGCAACTAGAAAGCGTGGCTGAGGACTGGTCCAATGGGGTAGACCACGGCTCGCAGTGGCCTGCAAAAATCTTTGCCGCTAAATACAGGGCCGTCGAAGGATCCTGGCGGGTGGTGGATATGGGGCTCGACATTGCCGGTGGTTTGGGAATCTTTCGCCCTGCCGGTTACGAACGACTGGTTCGCGATGCGCGCCTCGGCCGCATTCATCCGGCAAATTCCTTCCTCACTCATGAGGTGGTTGCCAAGGCAGCCCTCGGTATCAGCCTTGACGAACAGCCGCGCTGGGGATAGTACCGGCGCCACGAGCTAGAAATCGAACCTCGAACTCACTGCTCGTTTCATGTTAGAACTTTTATTTGGAACCAATTACGCACTTCCTCACCGGCGCAGTACTCGCCCGCGCTGGATTCAATCGCAAGACGGCGCTGGCCACCGCGACGATGACGCTCGCCGCCGAAGCTCCTGACCTTGATGTACTCTGGGGCCTTAAGGGGCCGGTAGTAGGCTTCGCCCATCACCGAGGCTTTACGCATTCCTTTCTTGGCTTGATCTTGGTCTCGGCGGTGGTCACCGGATTCATGTACCTGGTGTGGCGACTACGAGGGCGGAAAACGAACATTCCGAATTTGCCGCCACAATGGGGACTCCTGTTCGCATTCGCGTATATTGCCGGACTCAGCCACATTCTGCTCGACTACACGAACAATTACGGCGTGCGGCCATTCTGGCCGTTCTGGGAGCAGTGGTATTCGTGGGGAGTGGCTTTCATCCTTGAGCCACCGATATTGGTCTTGCTTCTCGCCGCTCTAGTATTGCCTTCTTTGTTGTCGAAACGCAGTCGAGGTGAAACGTTTCGTGGATCAGTAGCTGCGCGAGTGGCGCTAATCCTAATAGTTGCGTTGTGGCTGTCTCGCGCCTACGAAGCTAAACGGATCGTTCGCACGTTGGGACGCGAAACATTCAGTTCGGAACCTGCACTGAGGATCTCTGCATATCCATATTGGACGCGCGTGTCGCGATGGCGTATTGGCCTGCTGTGGTCAGGAATCATCGAGACCCAATCGTCATTCGTAATGTCGGACATTGTTCTCTCAACTCGGAAGTTGGATGAAAGCGAAAAGATGGTCCTCCCGAAGCCACCCGAGACGCCGGAAATTTTAGCCGCGAAACGATCGTATGTAGGGCGCGTGTATCTGGATTGGGCTCAGTACCCGCTACTCTCAGTCAGCAATGAAGGTGAGGACAGCGTGGTGCATTTCCGCGACCTGCGATTTGGGTATCCGCAAATGCAGAGAAACTCACTGCTGACCGCCTCGGTAACCCTCGACAGACACCTGAACGTCATTGGCGAAGCAATGGGGCCGAGGCGGCAGTCGCCACCGATCGATTGAGGTTGGCGTATTCTGTCACATTATTCGAACATCATCCGAGGCCAAGGAGTGTCCGTTAAGAACTAACCACGAAGGCCACGAAGGTACACGAAGGAAACCTCGTGATCAAACGCTTCGTGATCCTTCGTGCACTTCGTGGTTTATGGTTTCTCTTGTTCATGCGGCAACAGAGCGGGCAGCCGGTCACACTTGACGACGGCCACCCCAGCCGCGAAAATCAATACTGCCGAGGTCACCATGCTGGCTTACACATTTGTGGTTCTGGCTGTCTTCTTCCGGCTTGCGATCCCGTATCTACATTCACAGCCGTGGCACTTCGCTCCCCTCGCGGCGTCCCTGCTCTTCTTCGGGGCTTATGGCTCGCGCCGTCAATTCTGGTTTCCGGTCGCGCTGCTGGCGGCATCGGACGTAGTACTGAGCAAATTCGTTTACAGATACCCGGTCTCGTGGGACCTGCTGGTTACGTGGGCGTGGTACGCGGCGATCGTTCTGCTCGGCACAAGCTTGAAGCGGCGCTTGAAACCACTTTGGATTATCGGCGCGGCCCTGGCAAGCTCGGTTTCATTTTTTCTGCTCAGCAATTTCGTTGTCTGGCTCGCTTATAACATGTACCCAAAAACTCTTTCAGGCCTGGTCACCTGCTATGTTGCCGCCGTACCGTTCTTCCGCGGCACCTTCGCAAGTGATCTGCTCTTCACTCCCGTTCTATTCGCGATACCAGCGGTGATCAAACAGTTTTCGGAGAAACCGGGGCACAGCGGGGCGGCTGCAGCCTAACCTAATCCCGCTTAACGCAGCTTGAGGGTAGTAAGCGCAAACAGGGCAAATACCAGCGAAGCCACCCAGAAGCGCACGATAATCTTCGACTCCGACCAGCCCATCAATTCGAAATGATGGTGAATAGGCGCCATCTTGAAGATACGCTTTTTGCGCAGCTTGTATGAGCCAACCTGCAGGATTACCGAAAGCGCCTCAATCACAAATACGCCGCCAATAAAGGGAAGCAGAAGCTCCTGCTTTATGAGGACGGCCACTGTTCCGATCGCGCCACCAAGCGCCAGCGAGCCAACATCGCCCATGAAGACTTCCGCTGGGTGTGCGTTATACCAGAGAAAACCAATTGCCGCCCCGACCATTGCGCCGCAGAAAATTGTCAGCTCTCCGACCTGCGGCATGCGTGGCAGCTCGAGGTAAGTAGCGAAAGTCGCGTGACCGCTAACGTATGTGAGCACAGTTAGCGCGCCGGCAGCAATGACCGTGCAGCCGATCGCAAGGCCATCAAGGCCGTCCGTTAAGTTCACCGCGTTGCTCGCTCCAACGATGATCAGCACCACGAAGACAATGAACGGAAGAAATGCAATGGGCCACAAGTCAGGATTACGAATCAGTCGATCGACTACGAGGTCTGGATGAAACTGCTTGAGAAAGGGAACTACAAGCCGCGTCGAATACATGCCGCGTGCTTGCATGGCAATGAGTGCGACCGCGATCAAAATGCTGGTAAGAATTTGCAATCCGAGCTTCGCCTTTCCTGTGAGCCCGAGGTTTCGTTTGTGAATGACTTTGGTGTAGTCGTCGGTGAATCCAATGGCGGCGAATGCGGCGGTTGAGAGCACGGCAATCCAGACGAACGGATTCGTAAGGTCGGCCCAGAGCAGCGTTGGCACAATGATCGAAATCGCAATCAGAACACCGCCCATAGTGGGCGTGCCTGCCTTTTTCTGGTGGGCCTTAGGACCTTCCTCGCGAATGTATTGGCCGATCTGGAATTCGCGCAGGCGATTAATTACGAGCGGGCCGATGATCAATCCGGTGAAAAGCGCTGTCAAACTGGCGAAAGCGGTGCGAAAAGTGAGATAACGGAAAATTCGGAACGGCGGGAAATAATGAAACAGTTTCAGGTATAGCAGCCAGTAGAGCAATAAGCCTCCGGTTTATGTTTGCGTCCTGCGTCGTTGGTCGTGCGTCGCACCTTTACGATGATGAGTCGCCACTTACCGCAGACTTCCAGGTCTCAAGGACTTTTTCGAGCTTGACCCCACGCGATGCTTTCAGCAGGACGACATCGCCGTCACGTGTCTCACGCGCCAACAACGTACCAGCCTCTTCAGGAGTCGAAACGAACTCGGCACGAACTCCAGCCTGCTTTGCGGCTTTCACGACATGTTCTGCAAGTCCACGCACGCCGATAACGACATCGATCTTGCGCTCCGCCATGTGGCGTCCGGAGTCACGGTGCATCAATTCGCCCTGCGGCCCGAGTTCCAGCATTTCTCCGGCAACCACGATCCGGCGCTTTGCCGGCATGTTTGCCAGCGCATCGACCATTGCATCCAAGGCTTTCGGATTTGAATTGTAGCAATCATTGATGACAGTGATGTTGCCGATGCGGACAACCTCCCCGCGCTTGTCGGCGGGCTTCAGATTGGCTAAAGCTTGCACCGCTTGCGGCAAGGGAATTCCTTGCTCGATCGCGACGGCCACTGCAGCCAATGCGTTATGAACATTGTGGGAGCCCACGAGTGGCAGCGTAGCGTTGGCCCGGCGCCCGTTGGCGAGAACATCGAACTCCGAGCCCTGCTGTCCGCGCGACTGAACATGCTCGGCGCGGACATTGGCAGTGGGTGCGGTCCCGTAGGTGACGACTTTGCCTTTGAAGTCGCGGCCAAACTGCGAAACATACCCATCGTCCGCGTTGAGTATCGCGGTGCCATTTTCGGGAAGTGATTCAACCAGCTCATATTTGGCGCGGGCAATCTCGGATATGTCTTTGAAAAACTCCAGGTGAACCGGAGCTACATTTGTAACCACTCCGGTTTGTGGCTGCGCTATCTGCGCCAGCGCTGTGATCTCGCCTAAATGCGACATGCCGAGCTCGACTGCTGCACAATCGTGCTCTGGTTCTAGCTTAAGCAGCATAAGCGGCAGCCCGAAATGATTATTGAAGTTGCCTTCGGACTTGTGCACACGGAATTTTGTGGAGAGGACCTGGGCGATGGCCTCTTTTGTTGTTGTTTTTCCAGCTGAACCGGTTACCGCGATGAGGGGGCGCGCCCATAGCCGGCGGACGGATTGGGCGAGGACTTGGAGAGCGAGCAGGGTGTCTTCGACTGGAATCAAAGCCGACCACGTAGCCTCGGTCCGGGGCGGGCGGACGAGGGCGTCCGCCCCTACGCGTTGAGTTAACGAGGCTAGCTTCTCTTTCGAAACGACCGCGGCAACCGCACCCTTTTGCAGTGCCTGATCAACAAAATCGTGGCCGTCGAATTTTTCACCTTTCACGGCGAAGAAGAGCTCGCCTGGTTGAATGGTGCGCGAGTCAATCGAATAACCCGTAGCGACTGTGTCAGCAGGAAAACTCTCTCTGAGATACCCAGCTTCTACTCCGAGGTACTCCGCGATTCGTCCCAGCGGCAGCTTCATGCGCCAGCTCCGGATTTGGCGCAATCGTAGCCAAGGCTTCGCAGGGCTTCGGCCGCAACTTGAGAATCATCGAAGGGAACTGGGCCTGCCGCTAAGATCTGCTCCTTCTCATGGCCTTTTCCAGCAAGCAGCACAATGTCGCCGGCACGGGCTTGGTCCAGTGCAATGTGGATCGCAGGCCGCCGGTCAGCTTCGATCACATACTTCACACCGGAGCGCTGTAGTCCGACGACTGCATCGTTGATGATCGTGAGCGGGTCTTCACTTCGCGGATTGTCGGACGTAAGCACCACAAAATCACTTCCCTTGCCCGCCGCTTCGCCCATTAATGGGCGCTTGGGTCGGTCACGGTCTCCGCCGCATCCGAAAACTGTGATAACCCGCCCCCCGTTTGATTTAACAAACTCGCGGGCAAGACAAGTGAGGTTCCGTAAAGCATCATCCGTGTGGGCATAATCAACCACGACAGTAAAAGGCTGACCGCAGTCCACACGCTCAAAGCGCCCCGGAACCCGCGCCAAGCGGGCGATTCCGCTCGTAATCTCCTCGGCGGAACACTCGCGGGCATAGGCAGCCGCAGCGGCGGCGAGAATGTTATAGACATTCACTCGTCCAATCAGCGGTGAACTAATCGAGATCGCATCATCTGGCGTAATCATCTGGAAGCGGGTTCCTCTGGGAGTGATTTCCAGTTTCGCAGAATGGAAATCGGCTTTCGAGATTCCGTACGTAATCACTTCGAGGCTGCGTTGCTTGCAGAATTGAATCAGCTCGCGGCCATATTCATCGTCGGCATTGATAACCGCGACCCGCGGCGGGTCACAGCCGCAGCCTTCGAACAGAATTCTTTTCGCCGCAAAATACTCGTCCATAGTGCGGTGATAATCGAGGTGATCGCGGGTGAGATTCGTGAAGATCGCAACATCAAATGCAAGCCCGAACGTGCGGCCCTGAGCGAGCGCATGGGAAGACACTTCCATCACGGCTTCGCCCGCTCCGGCGTCCACCGCGTCGCGAAAAACCCGCTGCAAATCGAGAGATTCCGGCGTGGTGTGCGGCGCGGGCAGAACCTTTCCCGCAACGTGGTATTCGATCGTCCCCACTAATGCAGTTTTTTCCCCCGCTGCGATCAGAATCGATTCGAGCAGAAAAGCAGTCGTGCTCTTACCATTAGTACCAGTAATTCCACTAATGGCTAGCTTCTCTGCTGGCCGGCCAAAAAAGTTCGCAGCAACAATCCCGAGCGCCCGCCGTCCATGCGGTACTCGCGCCCAAGCGACGCTCGCCGGAGTTCGATCTGCGTCGGTGATAACGGCAACTGCGCCCGATGCAATCGCCTGATCGATGAAGCGATTGCCATCGCTGGACTCGCCCTTCATCGCGACAAAAACATCGCCTGGTTTTATCCTGCGGGAGTCATATTCAAGACCGCTCACCTGCGGGTCGCCACTCTGCGCGAGAACATCTGCCCCACGGAGAAGCTCAAGAAACTTCATTGCTGAGATTGTATTGCATCGAAGTTGGTAGCGAGGACTTGGCGTCCCCGTGTGAGAGCTCTTTAACCGCCGAGATCGCGGAGGCAAAAGATGTTCGCAGAGACGACATCCTTACCGCCCGAACCGAACCGTAATCGTCGCGCCAGTGGGAACGTGAGTCCCTGGAACGGGAGACTGATCCTGGCCCAGGCCGCTGCCAACAACGTCTAGATCGAGCCCGTTCGACTGCGCGAGCTCGATTGAAGACCGAACCGACTTGCCGATGAACGAGGGCACGACGATGCCGCCTTGCTCGACGTCGAGAACAACCGTGCCGTGCGTGGGCGAAGGAGTCGAAGCGATGGAAGTAGCCGCCGGTTCTGCCGGGTGTTGAGATGCTGGTGTAACTTGAACTTGCTCCCGCATAGCTGCGCGGACTATTGCATTATTGGGTGCTGAAGGACCGGCAGCTCGCGCGTCAGACTGAAGAGCAGTCGAACCATCCTTTCGTGCAGAGACGAGTGGCGCCCGACCATCAGATGAAGGCGGCTCGGCCGCGCTTGCATCAAGAGTATCGATCTCCTCGCCCGGATGATCGGGAGATCCCTCTTCGAGGTCCTTATCCGGCTCCTGTGCCTTCGCAAGCAATACCTGGCGATTCGCCGGAATCTCTAGATCATGTGGCGTATGCAGATATTCGAGCACCTGCTGAGCAACGCGATGAAAAACTGGAGCCGCGACCCATCCACCCTCGCGTTGAACTACGGTTGGAGCAATTGGCGTATCAAGAACAACGACGACAGTGATTTCTGGATTATTAATGGGGGCGAATCCAGCAAAAGAGGCCATGTATTTTGTATGTGAGTATTTGTGTGTGGCGGGATCGAATTTCTGTGATGTGCCGGTTTTCCCAGCGGCGCTATACCCGTCCAGTGCCGCCTTGCGACCTGTACCCTCCACGACAACTCCGCGCATCATTTGGCGCATGATCGCAGCGGTCATGGTCGTGACCACCCGGCCTTGTTCGACGGGGTGGAACGCAACTTTCTGCGTGGCATCTTTAGGCGCGACTTCGCCGGCTACGATCCTTGGGCTCACCAACACGCCATCGTTGGCCATGCTCGACACCATGCCGACGAGTTGGAGCGGGGTTATTCCGATCTCTTGGCCCATGGAGATGGCGCCGATCGAGACCTTCGACCAGCGGCTCAGAGGTTTTGCTAACCCGCGCGTTTCACCTGGGAGTTCGATTCCCGTCTGCTGCCCGAATCCAAACGCACGAATGTACTTGTAAAGACGCTCGTTACCCAGCCGCAAGGCAATCTTGATAGCACCCACATCGCTAGAATGCGCCAAAACCTGCGAAACTGGGATCAGTCCGAACGCTTTGTGATCATGAATTCTTAATCCGTTCACGACGATCGATCCCATTTGGCAATCGATCAGCTCATCCGGCCGAGTCAGTCCCAGGTCGATTGCTGCGGAAATTGTCACCAGCTTGAAGGTTGATCCAGGCTCGTAAACATCGCTGACAGCATGGTTCTTGAGCTTCTCCGGCGTGATTTCCTTCGATAGATTCGGATTGAACGTGGGCCGGTTCGCCAGCGCAAGAATCTCACCCGTGTGAGGGTTCTCGACGATGACAGTACCAGCGATGGCTTTGGTCTGCTCCATCGCGGTCTCGAGCTCGCGCTCGGCAATGTACTGAATCTTCTCGTCGATTGTAAGGACGATGTTGTTGCCCGGCTCCGGCTGCTTCTCGACGCTGCCGAACCACTTTTTGCGGGCGTCAACGGAGATCAGCATTTGCCCCGGACGGCCGTGAAGTTGATCCTCATATTCTCGCTCAATTCCGCTCAAGCCCTGATCGTCCATGCCAACGTAACCCAGGACCTGTGCCGCCAAGTCGCCCTTCGGGTAGTAGCGCTTGGATTCCTTCTGGAAGTAAACGCCGCGAAGGTTTAAGGATTTAATGCGCGCGGAAATCTCTGGATCAGGTTTCCTCGCAAGCCAACAAAACGTCTTCGCAGCTTCACACTTTGCGAGCAGCTCGCGGGGGTCCTGTTTCGTGATTCGTGCGATCAGTGAAATCGTGCTGGCCGGCTTCGGCATTTCGGTCGGTACGGCGAAAACCGAGTCCACATTGATGGACATCGCCAGCTCTTGTCCGTTGCGGTCGAAGATGATTCCGCGACGAGGAGAGACTTCTTCCGTGCGTTGTTGTTGATGTTGCGCACGCTGTTCGAACGTGCCATAACGGAAGAGTTGCAGATAAACCAGGCGGGCACAAATCGCGCAGCACCAGAAGACGAAGATGCTCGCGAGGAGATAAAGACGAAGGTTGGTATTGCCGCGAGGTGTGCTGGCAGCCACGAAATTTCCCTCAGACAATAATGGCGGCCGGTTAGCCGCCTTGCTCAAAACACACAATTGAAATTGTCATTTCGAGCGTTGCAGGATGATTGTTGCGAACCATCCTGCGAAATCGCTGTTATCGTGTCGAAACCACCGAAACCGGCATCAGGCTCGCGATTTCTGCGCGTGAGCTTTCTGGTACCGCGGTGTTCATCTGAATTACTTGTCCTGCCTGCGGCGACTGCAGCCCCAGTTCGCGGGCCATCCGATCAATACGTTCGGGATCGCGCAAGGAAGCTTCTTCCAGTCGCAATGCGCGGTTCATCTCCACCAGACTCTCACGCTGCGATTTCAGGGCCTCGACCTTGTATCCGTATTCGATGGCCTTGAAATGCTGGAATGCATACGCCATCACGAACAAGAACAGGCAGGCGAGCGCAACGCCGAATTGCCGCATCTCTCGCGTTCGTCTGGGATCCTCGACTTTCACCAGGCGCGAGTTGTCGATTGCCTTAGTGAAATAGACCTCCGGTGTGCCATTCCAGCACGGACGGCGGCGCGGGGCAGCTGTTGCGTGAGTGGGAACGGCGATCGACGGAGCTGTAATTGCGGCGGCGGCCATGATTTATGCGACTCCTGCAAGTTGGGGCGCGGCTTCTAGCGCGAACACTTCAGTTGGAATCATTGCGAACCAGTTTTCCGGGCTGGAGTCCGGTTCGGCTTCCGGCCGGACGCTGTTTTCCGCGCGTTCAACCATTCCAATCAGATCGTCAATCAGGCTTCCTGTATACATTTGCTTCTCCGTTGCGGCTGTATTCCTACCCTCAGAACAATTCGGTGCCTTCTGACACTCTTTTTATGAAACTAGTAACCTTGTCATCCCGAGCGAAGCCATTTTCGTTCGCACGCGAACGAAAATCGAGTCGAGGGACCTTGTGTTTCAAACTCTTTCCGCGGCCCGCAATTTCGCGCTGCGGGAACGCGGGTTCAAAGCGATCTCTTCCTCGCTGGGCGCCACTGGCTTTTTCGTCAGCAACCTGTACTGCCCCAGCCTTGCGCCATCTCGCATCGCATCTTTCACGATGCGGTCTTCGAGCGAGTGGAAGCTGATCACCACCAGCCTTCCACCCGGTTTCAACAACTGCGGCGCTCGTTCGAGCAACTGCCGCAGGTCGTCCAATTCGCGGTTTACGAATATTCGGAGAGCCTGAAAGGTCCGCGTCGCTGGATGAATACGCTCATGTTTCATTGGCCGGGCCGCGGCTGAAACGACCGCTGCGAGTTGCGCAGTGGTGCGTATCGGCCGCGACCGGACAATGGCTCTGGCGATTCTCCGCGACCTCCTTTCCTCACCGAATTCGTAAATCAGATCGGCAAGCTCGCGCTCGTCGAACTGGTTTACCAC
>Ga0070741_10008813_pt1 | contig 20011 bp, 24 predicted proteins | sample Coa_R1_4_FD_66440 | JGI IMG/M metagenome (GOLD analysis project Ga0070741, IMG submission 66440) | Surface soil microbial communities from Centralia Pennsylvania, which are recovering from an underground coalmine fire - Coalmine... | ecosystem: Environmental > Terrestrial > Soil > Unclassified ...
TAGAGGCTAGAGGCTGGAGGCTGGAGGCTAGGAGGGGCTGGAGGGTAGGGGTTACCCGCGCTTCTCGACAATCGACATGCCGCCGAACTGATCGCGCGATATTGTTCGAGGACTTGCGCGGCATCGGGTGTGCTCATGCCACGCGCATGTTCATCTACAGGAATCTCGAGGTGTGGCAGCAGGCGATGGATCTCGTCGAGCGGTGTTATCGAGTGACGATGCCTTTCCCGGCGAGCGAGATGTACGGCCTCACGAGCCAGATGCGGAGAGCGGCCATTTCGATTCCATCGAATGTCGCTGAAGGCCATTGCCGCAAGAAGACGGGCGCGTATCTCAATCATGTCAGCATCGCGTTGGGGTCGCACGCAGAGCTTGAAACGTGCGCAGAGGCGTCTCGACGTCTGGGATTTCTGAAAGAGACCGAATTCAAGTCGCTGATGGAATTGTGCGACCCGGTTGGCAGGATGCTGAATGGCCTGCACCGCTCACTCGAAGAAAAGATCGAACGCGACTCAAGTCAGCGTGATCGCCCCTAGCCCCTTCTTCCCTAGTCCCTCCCAGCCTCCAGCCTCCAGCCTCCAGCCTCTATACAATCACGCCGGGTTTTATCACTCCATCCTTCGGCACGATGATGATCCCGTCGCGGATGTAGTAGCCGTCGCCGTCGGCGTGTTGGACGCCTGTCTCGTTGACCAGCTTCGCGCCGTCGCCGATGCGTGCGTTCTTGTCGACGATGACGCGGTCGAGCACGACGTCGCGGCCGATCCCCAGCGGCGGGTTATCCCCGCGCACGGTGGCGTCGTCGTCGGACTCGAAGAAGTCGGCGCCGAGCAGGACCGATCGCTTGATCGCGGCGCCGCTTTGGATCTTCGTCCGGATGCCGACGATCGATTCTTCGATGGTGCACCGCTCGAGATACGACCCGTCGGTGACGATCGCTTCGCGGACGACGCAGTCGGCGAGGCGGGCGCCGGGCAGAAAGCGCGTGTGCGTGTACATCGGCCGCCGCGGATCGTAGAACTTGAACGGCGCGCCGGCGCGCGTCAGCATGACGTTCGCGTCGTAGAAGGACAACACGGTTCCGACGTCGGCCCAGTAGCCACGGAACAGGTACGAGTTGACGCGATACTTGCCGAGCGCGGACGGGATGATCTCGCGGCCGAAGTCGGTCGATCCGTCGGCGCTCAGCAGATCCAACAGCACGTCACGCGAGAAGACGTAAATCCCCATCGACGCCATGAACGGTTTTTCGGCGGAGTGTCCGCCGAACACGGCGCCGGCCGGGATGCTGCGTTCGATCTGATTCAACCGGTCGCGCTTCGGCTTTTCCTCGAACGCGACGATTTGCCCGTTGCGATCGAATCGAAAAATTCCCATCGCGGAGGCGTCGTCGATCGTCACCGGCTGCGCGGCGATCGTGATGTCCGCGTGCCGGTCGCAGTGGTCGTCGACGAGCTCGCTGTAGTCCATCCGGTAGAGATGGTCGCCGGCGAGAATCAAGTAGTAATCGGCGTCATAGCGCGTCACATGTCGCGCCGCCTGGCGGACGGCGTCCGCGGTGCCTTGATACCAGTTCGGGTTGTCCGGGGTCTGCTCGGCCGCGAGGATCTCCACGAATCCCTGGCTGAACAAATCCATGCGATAGGTCTGCGCGATGTGGCGGTTGAGCGAGGCCGAATTGAATTGGGTCAGGACAAAAATGCGCCGGATGTCGGCGTGCAGGCAGTTGCTGATGGGGATGTCGATGAGCCGATATTGCCCGCCAATCGGCACCGCCGGCTTCGAGCGATGCTGTGTCAGCGGAAACAGCCGCGAGCCCTGACCGCCCCCGAGAATGATCGCCAGAACTTCGTTGTTCACAGGCATCGAGCTACGCAAATCATAAGCCGTGTAACAGCCGTGTAAACGGATCTGCTACACTCTCGTGGTTTATGCGCTTCCGACTGCTCCCGCGTGAGGAGAAGTTCTACACCGACTTCCAAGCCCTGGCCGACGAGTTGAAACGCGGCGCGTCGCTGCTCGAGGCGATGCTCGCGTCCGACCGTCCGGACTGGGACAAAGCCGAAGAAATCAAAGAAGTCGAGCACAAGTGCGACTTTCTCACGCACGAGGTGATCCAGCGCCTCAACCGCACGTTCGTCACGCCGATCGATCGCGAGGACATCCACGCGCTGGCTCGATCGCTGGACGATGTGATGGATGCGATTGATGCGTCGGCGACGCTGATCAAGATCTATCGCCTGCCGACGGTCCGTTACGGCGCGCGCGAGCTCGCGCACGTGATCACGCTGTCGGCGGATCAGCTGCGCCTGGCGCTCGGCGCGATGGAGAAGAACGAAGGCATCATCACGCACGCCGTCGAGATCAATCGGCTCGAGAACGAGGCCGACCGCACGCACCAGCAGGCGGTGATGCGGCTGTTCGACGAAGAGCACGATCCGCTCGTCGTGATGAAATGGAAAGAGACGCTCGACTTCCTCGAAGACGCGACCGACCGCTGCGAAGACGTCGCCAACGTGCTCGAAGGCGTCGTCGTCAAGCACGGCTAGCCGCATGCTCTACATCGTCATTGGCCTGATCCTCGTCGCGCTCTTCTTCGACTACATCAACGGATTCCACGACGCGGCCAATTCGATTGCGACGGTCGTGTCGACGCGCGTCCTGTCGCCGGGGAAAGCGGTCATCTGGGCCGCGTTCTTCAACTTCGTCGCGGCGTTCGCGTTCGGCACGGCGGTCGCGAAGACCGTCGGGTCGGGCATGGTGGACGTGAAGGTGGTGACGTTTGCCGTCATCCTCGGCGGGCTGACCGGCGCGATCATCTGGGATTTGATCACGTGGTATTTCGGCCTGCCGACCAGCTCGTCGCACGCGCTCATCGGCGGCTATGCCGGCGCGGCAGTGGCGAAGGCGGGATGGGCGGCGATCATTCCCGGCGGCTGGACCAAGACGCTGATCTTCATCGTGCTGTCGCCGCTCATCGGGATGCTGTTCGGCTTCGGGCTCATGGTCGCAATCAACTGGATCTTTCGCTGGATGCCGCCGTCACGCGTCGACCGCTGGTTTCGACGGCTGCAGCTGTTGTCCGCCGCGTTTTTCAGTTTGAATCACGGCGCGAACGACGCGCAAAAGACGATGGGGATCATCGCCGGCGTGTTGTTCGCCGCCGGCTATATTCAGTCGTTCTACATTCCGTTCTGGGTCGTGCTGATCGCGCACACCGCGATCGGTCTCGGCACGCTCGCCGGCGGGTGGCGCATCATCCACACGATGGGATCGAAGATCACCAAGCTGCAGCCGGTCGGCGGGTTCGCGGCGGAAACGGGCGCGGCGCTGTCGATTCTGATCGCCACGCAGACCGGCGTCCCTGTCAGCACAACGCACGCGATCACCGGGGCGATCGTCGGCGTAGGCGCCACGCGTCGACTGTCGGCCGTCCGCTGGGGCGTCGCAGGACAGATCGTCTGGGCGTGGGTCCTTACCATCCCGGCGGCATTTCTCATCGCCGCTGCGACGTACACGCTCCTTCGCGTCGCCGGCGCGCAATAATCAGAATCGCAGTCGCAGTCCGCCGTTGATGTTCCGCCCGTCGAGCGGCGCCCAGGCGTCGACCGTCCAACGGCCGTCCACGCCACGCGTCGGCCGGATGAGCGGGTCCCAGTCCGTTTGTTTCACGTTGGTCAGGTTCTCGCCGTTGATGAAGAGGAGCGTGCGGCCAATTCGGCGCGTCGCAAGCAGACCGAACAATTGATACGGCGCGCTCTCGTCGCGGAACGGGTTCGCTTCCAGTCGCTGCCGGCCCGTGTAATACCACTCGGCGCCGAAATGCCACATCTCGCCGACGTCCCACGCGGCGTCGAGTCCGACGCTCTGTCGAGGCGTCAGCGGCACTTCGACCGTGCCTTCGTCCGTGGTTTCGCGCGATCGCACGTACGCGTAGCTGGCGACGAACGAAAAGTCCTCGGTCTTCCAGATCGCGATCGCTTCTGCGCCGGCATTCGTCGTCGGCGTCGCGAGGTTCTGAAGCACGAAGCGATGTGTTCGTTCGACTTCGACCGGATCCGTGATCCTCGAATAGAACAGCGACAGCGTCGTCGACAGCGGGCCGTTCGCGCGTGTCACATCCAGCGAGCTGCTGCGTCCGCGTTCGGCTTTCAGCGGTCGATCGATTGTGAGACGGGACAGGCCAGCCGCCTCGGTTTCTTCCGTGATCGCCGACGGTGCAAAGAACCCGGTCCCGTACGAGAGACGCGCGGACCACGGGCCCTGTCGAAGCAGCGCCGACACGCGAGGGCTGGTGAACGTGCCGAACTCGCTGTGATGATCAACGCGCGCGCTTGCGGATACTGCGAGCCATCGCGCGAGGTCCACGTCGTCCTGCACGAAGACGCCGGGTGTGGTGTACGTATATGCGAATTGCGGCGTGTCGGTCGGCATGAACCGATCGCGATCGACAGCCGCGCCGCCGACGAGAGTGTGTCGACCGATCGCGCGGTGGACCGTCAATTCGGCGAAGCCGGTGTCGTGATCGTCGCGTTCCGTGATCTCGCCGAACTGATGATCCTGATGCTGCGTCGACCAGGACCCGCGGACGCTCCACACGGTTGCGTTCACGCCGAGCCATTGGAACGACGATCCGACGTCCATCCGCCGCGTGTCGAGCGCCTCCTGGTACGCGCCCGCGATCGGAAGCGATGCCCCAGGCAGCGTGCCGCCAATGCGGTTCTCCCACGTGCCGCCGACCGTGGCGAAGAAGGATCGGCCGGCGTGGTCGTCCCAGAAAATCCTGGGCCGCGCGACGACACGTTCGTACCGCGGGAGGTCGGCCCAGTCGTCATCGTTGACGTCGGTTCGGCGCTGGCCGTTCGCGCTGCCGATGAACGTCATGCCCCAGCGATCGGACAACGGCGCCGAATACCACAGCCCTGCATCGGTCGCGCCGCGGGTCGAGGCATTCAGCAGCACTTGACGCTCGGGCATCTCTGACGGACGTTTCGACACGAGGTTGACGACGCCGCTCATCGCACCCGCACCGTACAGCGACGAGGCGACGCCCTTGATCACTTCGACGCGCCCGAGGTCCATCGGCGGAATCTGCATCAGGCCCAGCGACACCTGTTCGCCAAAGAGCGGCAACCCATCGGACAGAAAGCGTGTGTAGCGGCCGCGCATGCCTTGGATGCGCACGCTCGCGGCGCCGAGCGACGGCGACGTCGCCTGGACGCGCACGCCGCCGGTCTCGTTGAGCAGCATGACGATGTCGCCGGGCGTCATCATCGCTTTTTCGTCGATCTCTTCGCTGTCGACGACTTCGACGCGCATCGGCTGATCCTCGATGCCGCGATCGGTGCGCGTCGCCGCCACGGTGACGTGCTCTTCGACGGTCGCGGTCCGCGTCAACTCGACGAGCACCGGCTGTTGCTGGCTGCTCTGCACGTCCACCGACACGGATGCCGGCGTGAAGCCTTCTTTGACGACGACGATGTCGATCGCACCGGGGGCGACGCTGAACACCGTCACGCCGTTGGCGTCGGTCTTCTGCGTCGCCCCGTTGATGACCACGTCGGCGTCGACGACCGGCCGTTCCGCGGCGCGTACTTCGATTCGGACGGTGGCGTTCTGCGCGAACGCGGCGGGCGCGGTGAGCAGAAGAACCAGTCGCAGAACAATCGGCATTCGCGCTAGGACTTCGGCATGTCGATCTTCGACACCTTGATCGTGTCGCCCTTGAGCTCGCCGGTCAGATTGACCGTGTGGCCGGCGTGCGTCTTGAGATCGGCGTCGTGACCGCTCAGTTGATACACCTTGCCGTCGACGACGAGGACGTAGGGCGAGCCGCCCTTCGCGCACGCGAGCGTGCAGTCGCGATCGGACATCTTGCCGCCCATCTTCTTGTGATCGGCCCCGCACATTTTGTCGCTGATCGATCCGGTCCAAGTCTGGTCCGCCGCGAACGTCGTCGTGGCGAGGAATCCGATCGCGCACGCGATCATCAGTGTCTTCATGGTTGTGATCCTTTCATCATGGTGTGGCCCGCCATCGGCTGCGACATGCGCATGTTCCACATCCGTCCCATCATGCCAGCTGGCGGGCGCAGCCGGAAGAAAACATGGACCGACACGGGATGAGGTGAGTAGAGCGGCTGCAGCGTATCGGTCACGCGATAGAACGTCACGTCGGCGCCGACGCCGCCGTCGAATCCATCCCACGACATCAGATCGCGAACGCCGCCGAGTGTCAACGCCATTACCGGAGCGTCGTCGCCGGCGATCTCCACCTGGAGCGTCTCGAACCGCGAGTAGAGCGTGTTCGCGTCGGCGTGGTGCGCCGCTTCGGCGAAGAACGCGGTCCGCGATCCGTGGTCGGTCGCGTTGTGCCCGACTCCAAACGCGACGCCCGTCATCGTCGCGCCGTTCTTCCGCGTCCACGATGCCGATGCGGTCGATCGAATGGTGTTGCCCGGCTCGAGTTCTTCCGGGCTGACAAGACGGCCGCTCGATGCCTGCAGTTCCCACTCGTCGTTCGGCCGATACCACACGCGGCCCGAAAACGAATCGAGCCGCCCGAAGTCGAAGTCCCACCGATTCTCGTCGGGCTCGCGGCCGTTGAAGAGGGATCCCTCGACGACGAACGGTCCGTGATCGATCGCGGCCGTGAGGACGCCGAACGCGACGTGCGTGGAGTCGAAGGTATGGTGGCTGAGTGGCGCGGTCGGATTGTCCATCGCCGAGGGACGATGCATGAACGCGACGGGGCCGAGCGCCGGTTCGCCCGCCGGCCCGCCGGCGATCGTGAAGCCGGTCGCAGGAGTGATCGGCGTCCGCCACACCATCGCGAGCTGCATGAACGCGTCGTGCGGATGCTGGCGATCGATCAGCGGACGGCCGTTCAACGCCTCGCCGGCCTGAAAGAGCTCGCCGTACCCCGACTGGCCATCCGTCGCGGGATCGAGGCTGAACATCGCGGTGACGGTGAGCCGACCGCGCGACGTGTCGCGCGTCGCCATCCCCATCCACCAGTTGGGCGCGACGAACTCGTTGCCGCCACGCGGTCCGCCCTGGTGGTTGAATTCGGCGAAGAGAATTCCGTCCTGCATGAACTCCCAGTGCTCCTGCGCGCGGGCGTTCGACGCCACGGCGAGTGCACACACACACATCCATCCGATTCGATACATACCGCTCCCCGACAGGCGTGAACGCCTGCGCTGCAACGTGAGCCGAACGTCGGACGGGCCTTTAGGCCCGCCGCCGATCAGATCCGAAGCGGGCGATCGAAGATGCGCTGTGGCGAGAGGCGTGCGGCAGGCGCCGAGGTGCGGACGACAGTCGAAATGTCGAGGTGATGCGAGGTTGCGGCGACCGTCGCGATCACCGCGCGGACGGTTGGCGCGACGGGCGTCGAGGCCGACATCCGATGATGATCGTGGTGATGACACGGCGGCAGCTTCAGCGCCGTGTGCGCGATCGGCTGCTCGCACGCGGCGACGCAGTACGCGAGCGCGATCGGTCCGCTGAGGACCGCTGCGCCGACGATGAGTGCCGTCGCGATGCGCCGCACGCGTGTCATTGATCCGAGTGTAGCAGCGTTTCGAGGAGCCGTGCCGGCGCGTGGGGCGGCGTCGCCGCCAGCTGCCGATCCCAGACGGCGAGCGTGCGCCGCATGTGCGCCCGTTTCGTGCGCAGGCGGTCGATGTCGCGATCCACCTGCTCGAGCATCCGCTGCGCCGCGGCGCGAACGTCGTGGCACGGCTTGCCGCCGCGTTCGCGGACGGCGAGAAACTGTATGAGATCGCGCAGCGGGAAACCGAATTGCTGCGCGTGGCGCACGAGCGCGATGCGGTTCAGCAACGCTTCCGGATACACACGATACCCGTTGGCCGCGCGCATCGGCGTCGGCAGGAGACCGATCCGTTCGTAGTAGCGAACGGTGTGCGGCGTCACGCCCGCACGCGTCGCGAATGTTCCGATTGTCATGCTTGACCTTCGAGTCGACTCTAACGTTTACGATGCGCGCATGACTACATTACTCGCGATCGCGTGGCTCGTCACCGCACAGCATCACGCCGGCATGCCGTTCGATCAGGATAAGACGGTCCATCATTTCACGCTGACGCCAAACGGCGGGACGATCGCCGTCACCGTGAAGGATGCCGCGGACACCGCGAACCTCGCGATGATCCGGATGCACTTGCAGCAAATCGCGACCGACTTCGCGAAGGGCAACTTCGACTCGCCGTTTGCGACCCACGGAGAGCTCCCGGCAGGCGCCGAACAGATGCAGACGCTCCAGAAGGAGATCCGCTACAGGTATCGCGAGTCGCGTGTGGGTGGAATCGTCGAGATCGCGTCGAACGACGCCACCGCAATCGATGCGGTCCACGCGTTTCTGCGTTATCAGATCACGCAACACCGGACGGGCGATTCGCTGTCGGTAAAGCGATGACGAACCTCGCGCCGCCTTCGGGGCGGTTCTCGACGCGAACCGTGCCGCCATGCAGCTCGATCAGGTGTTTGACGATCGCGAGGCCGAGCCCCGTGCCGCCGGGATCGCGCGCGCGCGACTTGTCGACGCGGTAGAACCGCTCGAACACGCGCGAGAGATCCTCATCGGGAATGCCCGGCCCTTCGTCCATCACCGCGATCTCCACGCGTCCGTTGGTGCGCGTGGCGGCGATCGCGATCGTTGTGTGTTCGGGCGCGTAGGTGATCGCGTTCGCGACCAGATTCCGCAGCGCGTCGTGCAGCTTCGACGGATCGGCGCGCACCGATTCGGCCCCCGGCGCGATATCGGCCGTGATGCGCTGATGCCGGTCGGCGGCGGCCGGCTGCAGATCGGCCGTCACGGCGTCGACGAGGCCGCGCGTCTCGCACGCCACCAGGTCGAGCGTCTCTTGTTTCGCGTCGAGACGCGCCAGGCGCAGGAGATCCTTGACGAGCCGCTCCATGCGCTGCGTGTGGCGCCCGATGATCTCGAGGAACCGCTGATGCTCCTCCTCGCTCGTATCGCCGTCGGCCAGCGCTTCGACGTACCCGCGGATGGCGGTCAGCGGCGTTCGCAGTTCGTGGGACACGTTCGCCACGAAGTCACGCCGGATCTGATCGGTTCGCCGCAGGTCGCTGATGTCGTGCAGCACCATGACAACGCCGTGCTCGCGCGCCGACGTCGCGCGCGCGATGATCGTCCGCTGCGGATCGCGCGGCGGCGAGAACTCGAGCGGCTCCGGCTGCTTCCCGAAGAGCACCGCCGCCATGACTTCGACCACCGCCGGCAGGCGGATCGTTTCCACGTACGGACGGCCGATCCCGATCTCGTCGAGGCGCAGCATCGCCCGCGCCGCGTCGTTGACCAGCTGCAGACGCCCTTGCGGATCGACCACGATGACGCCTTCGACCATGCCCGAGAGGATCGCTTCCATGCGCGTGCGATCGCGCGCCTGCTCGGCGAGCCGGCGTCCCACGTCCTGCACCGATTCATCCAGCGCCCGCGCGACATCGCCGATCTCGTCGTCGCCGAATCCGAGATGTGGCGGCGTCAGGTCGCCGCTGCGATAACGGCGCGCCACGTCCGCCACGAGGCGGACCCGCTGGCCGATGCGCCGCGACAGCACGAACGCGATCGCGATGCCGCCGAGAAGCGCGAGGCTGAGCGCGGTCAGCGTCGAGGTCAACACGGCCTGCAGTTGATGCCGGATGTCGGTCAGCGGCAGCGCCACGCGCACGAACGCGATGGACGGATGTTTCACCGGCACGGCGACGTACAGCATGTCGATGTTCAGCGTTGCGCTGTAGCGCCGCGCACGCCCGATGCCCGTCGTGCGCGCCTCGACGACCTCGGGCCGCTGCGCGTGGTTTTCCATCGCGGCGACGCCGGCGAGGGTCTCCGACGAATCGCCGACGACGACGCCGTCTTCGCGGATGAAGGTGACGCGGGCGCCGATGAGTTCGCCGATGCGATCGGCTTCTTCGTCGAGCTCGGCAACGGTGGACAACGGCGTGCCGCGCCCGAGCAGATCGGACGCGAGCCGCGCTTCCGCGACGAGCGTGTTCTCGATCCGCGTGTCGATCTGCTGCCGCGTCGCGGTCGCAAACAACAGGCCTGCGACGACGAGCGCGATGACAGCCGCTGAGAGCGCCGCGAGAAAAAACTTGGTCTGGAACGTTCTCATGCGTGCGGAGCCGGCGCCGGGTCGAGGAGTTTGTACCCGAACTGCTTCACCGTCACCAGTGCTTCGGTCAGGATCGGCAGTTTTTCGCGCAGGCGCCGGACGTGGACGTCGACCGTGCGCGTGCCGCCGGTGTAGCGGTAGCCCCAGACGTCGGTGAGCAACAGATCGCGCGAGAGCACCCGGCCGCGATGCTGGAGCAGATATTCGAGCAGCAGGAATTCTTTCGCCGTCAGCGTAACCTCCTGCCCGTTCGCCGACACGACGTGCCGTTCGGTGTCGACCGCGATCGGCCCGTATGACATCGTTTTGGCCGCCGACGCGCCGCGATTGATGCGGCGGAGCAGCGCGCGGACGCGCGCAACCAGCTCGTTCGGGCTGAACGGCTTCGCGAGGTAATCGTCGGCGCCCAGTTCGAGGCCGACGATCTTCTCTGATTCGTCGGCGCGCGCCGTCAGCATGATGACGGGAATCGCCGCGGTCTTCTCGTCGGACCGCAACCGCCGGCAGATTTCGAGTCCATCGACGTGCGGCAGCATCAGATCGAGCACGAGGAGCTCGGGTGCCTTCGCCGCAATCATCTGCAGCGCGTCGCGTCCGTTGGCGGCACGTTCGACCGTGAATCCCGCTTTGTCGAGATACCGTTCGACGAGGTGAGCGATGTCTGGATCGTCCTCGACGACGAGGATCCGGGTGGCCATGCGCGTGTCAATTCTACTGAACGTCCCGGATGAGCCTGAAAGAGGTCAGCCGCAGATGTAAACGGCGCGTTTCCTTCGGAAAATGGCTGGCATCGACCTTGTTCTGACTCCCAGCAGGAGGTGGGTGATGAGAACCTTCCTGATGACGGTCCTCAGCGTGATTGCCCTCGGCGTGATGTTGATCGCGTACGGCTTGCTGGCGCCCCGCGCCGAAGCGGCGCCATCGGTGGCCCTCGCGCCGCAGCCAGGCTACGCGCAGCCGATCGCTTACACACCGCGTGCGACCTACGCGACCTACCCGGCGCACGCCAGCTATCAGCCGCGCGCCGCACACGTCACCGTCGCGCCGAAGCGGGATTGGAAGAAAACGGCGCTCGTGATCGGCGGATCGACGGCGGCGGGCGCCGGCATCGGCGGGATCTTCGGCGGCGGCAAGGGCGCGGCGATTGGCGCGGCCATCGGTGGCGGGGCGTCGACGCTGATGGAGGCGCTCCATCGCTAGAGGCTGGAGGCTGGAGGCTGGTGGGGCTCTTCCCAGCCTCTAGCCTCTAGCCTCGAGCCTCCAGCCCCCACTACAATCACCTTCATGCGCTTTCTTGTTCTCGCTCTCACGCTGGTTCAAGCGGCTCCCGCGCTTCAATTCAAAGGCGGCTCGTCACACGCGACCATCGAGCCGGCTCCGGCGGCGATCTCCGGCGCGGCCGGATCAAAAGTGTCGCTCGCGATCGACGTGACGCCGAAAGCCGGCGTCCACGTGTACGCGCCGGGCACGAAGGATTTCATTCCGATCGAGCTGAAGGTCACCGCGCAGCCCGATATCAAAGCCGGCAAGGTCGTCTATCCGAAGTCCGAGATGATGACGTTCGCCGATCAGAAAGTGCCGGTGTTCGAGAAGCCGTTCAAGCTGACCACCGACGCGACGATCGCGAAGACGGCCAAGGCGGGGTCGACGATCACCGTCAACGGGGAAGTGCACCTCCAAGCGTGCACCGAGCAGATTTGCTATCCGCCCGAAACGATCCCGGTCAGTTGGACGGTTTCAGTGAAATAGACGTCCCACGAGCGGATATCCCCAGAAGAGTCCGAGCGCCGTCGACACGCAGCCGACGACGAAGGGGACGCCGCGCGCGAGCAGCCGATGCTGGCTTGCGCGCGCGAGCGGCCAGCCAAGCAGCCCCGACAGCGCGGCCATCCCGACCGACGATCCCAATCCGAACAGCAGCATGTAGGTGAGTCGCGCCGCCGTCGTCGGCAGCGTCGTCAGCACGAGCGCCGTCAGCGCGCCGCTGCCCGCGAGGCCATGGACCGCGCCGACGAGCAGCGGTCGGCGAGCGAGCGTCCATGCGCCGATGTGGATGTGCGGCTGCGCGGCGCCGTGGACGTGCACGTGATGACCGTGCTGATGCGCGTGCACCGGACCGCTCGATCCGTGTCGCGCGGAAAGGTAAATCGCGCGGAGGCCGAGCCCGACAAGCATCAGTGCCACGAAGAATTCGAATACATCGGCGGCGTAGGGCGGCATCTCCGCGCGCAGGACGACCAGCAGCGCACCGACGGCAATCAACGACGCCGTGTGACCGAGTCCCCAGCACATGCCGAGCAGGGCGGCCTTGTAGCTGTTGCGTTCGTCGGTCACCAGCGTCGATACCGCGGCGAGGTGATCCGGTTCGAGCGCGTGCCGCATCCCGAGCAGCGAGCCGAGGCCCGAGCTGGTGACGAGTTCGAGAACTGGCATAATCTGAAGCGTTTCAATTCTACGTGAATCTTCTGCTCATTGCGATTGGCGGCGCGCTCGGATCGGTCGCGCGCTATCTCTTTTCGTCCGCGGTGTTGCGTGCGACAGGATCGCTCTTTCCCGTCGGCACGTTCGCCGTCAACGTCGTCGGCTGCTTCGTCTTCGGCGCCATCGCGGGCGCGGCGGAAGAACGCGTGCAGTTGACGCCGGAACTCCGCGTGTTTTTGCTCGTCGGCGTCCTCGGCGGCTTCACCACGTTTTCGTCGTACGCGTTCGAGAGCTTCAGTTTGATCCGTGACGGTCAATTTGCCGGTGCGGCGATCAATGTCGTCGGACAGGTTGTCGCCGGTCTTGCGGGGTTGTGGGTTGGCTATGTCATTACCAACTGAAGGCAAGCTGCTGCGGATCTTTATCGGCGAGGCAGATCACTGGCACGGCAAACCGCTGTACGAAGCGATCGTCCTCGAAGCGCGGAAGCGCGGCCTGGCGGGCGCGACGGTGATCAAAGGCTTCATGGGCTTCGGCGCGCACAGCCGGATTCACACCGCGAAGCTGCTCGAGCTGTCGCAGGACCTGCCGATCGTCATCGAGATCGTCGACGCGCCCGAGAAGATCGAGGCGTTCATGCCGGACCTCGAGCAGATGGTCGGCGACGGCCTGATTACTCTTGAGCGCGCGGAGGTGTTGCTGTATCGTCCCGGCCGAGGGTAAGAATGAAACCTCTGGCTGCGCTCCTGGCGGCATTCTTCGTCGGTGCCTGGCTGCCTTCAGGCACCGTCCGCACGTCTGATGGCCGCCCCGACCTGCAGGGCGTCTGGGATTTTCGCAGCGCCACGCCGCTCGAACGTCCGGCTCGATTTGCCGGCAAGGCCACGCTGACCGACGAGGAAGTACGCGCGTACGAGCAGCTCGCGCTCGAGCGCGCCGAAGTGGACGGCCGTCCGCCCGACGATGCGCGCAGCGCGGAAGATCAGTCGGTGCATCCCGTCTGGTGGCTCGACTACGGCAAGAAGGTCGTCAAGACGCACCAGACGTCGCTCGTCGTCGATCCGCCGGACGGCCGGATTCCGCCGCTGACCGAGGACGGTCGCAAGCGCGCCGCCGCGCGGCGCGAAGCCGCTCGCCGTCACGGCCCTGCCGATGATCCCGAGAACCGGCCGCTGCAGGAGCGCTGCATCACGTGGGGCGTGCCGCAGTCCCTGCTGCCGGGCGCGTACAACAACAACCTGCAGATCGTGCAGACGCCGAACAGCGTCGTCCTCTTCACGGAGATGATTCACAACGCGCGCGTCGTGCCGATGGATGGCAGTCCGCATCCCCCAGCAGCCGTCCGCAATTGGGGCGGCGATCCGCGCGGCCACTGGGAAGGGGATACGCTCGTCGTCGACTCGACGAACTTCAGCGACAAGTCGAACTTCCGCGGCGCGAGCGTGAACCTGCACCTGATCGAACGCTTCACGCTGATCGATCAGAACACGCTCGAATATCGCGTCACGCTCGACGATCCGACGACCTGGACGCGTCCGTGGACGATCGCGTATCCGATGACGCGAACGTCCGACAAGATCTACGAGTACGCGTGCCACGAGGCGAACTACGGCATGCGCAATACCCTCGCCGCCGCGCGCCTGGGCGACAAGGAATAAACACGCTTGCATCGTGGACGATCGTATATACAATGGTTGTATATGCGACATATGATCTGTCTCACCGTGCTCGTGCTCGCGGGATCAGGGGCCGCGGCGCAGACGCCGGCGGCGCCGGCGCCCACCACGAACGTCCTCGCGCTGCTGACCGTCAAGAGCGACGTCGCTCGCGCCGACGTGATGAAGACCCTGCCCGACGAAGTCAAAGCGACGGTCAAACTGCACCTGGACGGCAAGATCCAGCAGTGGTACGGCCGCGCCGACAACCGTGGCGTCGTGTTCATCCTCAATGCCACCAGCGTCGACGAGGCGAAGAAGATCACCGCGGATTTGCCGTTCGAGAAGGCGGGCATCGCGACGTTCGAATACATCGCGCTGACCCCGCTGACGCCGCTCCGAGTGTTGTTGGGACCGCAATGAACGAGGCGGCGTTTGTGTGCGCGTGCGCGACCGCGAGGCATGTGGCGCGCACGCTGACTCAGTTGTACGACGACGCGCTGAAGGACGCCGGGCTCGAGGCGCCGCAATTCGCCTTGTTGATGACGATCGACGCGATCGGTCCGTGCAATCAGTCCGCGCTCGGCGAGCGGTACGCGCTCGACAAGACCACGGTGTCGCGCAACGTGAAATGGCTCGAGCGTCAAGGGTGGGTGCGATCGGCGATTGGGAAGAGCCGTCGCGACCGCGAGCTGACGCTCACCGCGGCGGGCAAGAAGCGGCTGGCCGCCGCGCGGCCACGGTGGCGCAAGGCCCAGGATCACCTACGGTCGGAGATGAGCGAAGCCGAGTGGAACGCGATGTTCCGTGCGTTCCGGAAAGTCGTCACGGCCGCCGCGCGCGCGAAAAGCCGGCAGCCCTGAAGGGCGGCGCTATAACCGGCCAGCCTCCAGCCTCTAGCCTCTACGTTGTTGTATTGCTCTTGACGTATCGCGCGATCTGCTCGTGCGTGGCGAACCAGACGTTCCCCTTCGCCTTCATGTGCAGGATCAACTTCTCGAGCCCTGCGACACGCGAGCGGTGGCCGGTGATGTGCGGGTGCATCGTCAGGATGAAGAGCCCGCCTTCGTCGTACGCGACGTCGAACTCCGACTGAAACACCTTCTCGACATCGTCGGGGCTCGGCATCCCGCCATTCGTCGCGCCGCCGAAGTACGGGAAGTCGTCGACGATGCGCTCGATCGGGAGCTCGACGACGCCGGTCGGTTGTTTGTCGAGCAGGATCTCGTACGCATCGTCGCTCGCCATCAGGCTGCTGTCGTAGAGAAATCCGGCCGCCTTCACCTGACCCATCGTCCACTGGCTGAACTGCCATGACGGCGCGCGGTAGCCGACCGGCCGCTTGCCGATCGCTTTCGTCAGCGTGTCGATCGCGCGGTTCAGCATGTCCTGTTCCGCCGCGCCGTCGTTGACCGACGGCAGATGCTCGTGGATCCATCCATGGACGCCGATTTCGTGGCGTCCGCTCTTCATGATCGACGGAATCATGTCCGGATGCAGCAGATGGCTCACCGCGGGGATGAAGAACGACGCGGGGACCTGGTGCTTGTCGAGCAGCCGCAGGATCCGCGGCAGGCCGTCGACCGCGCCGTATTCGCCGCGCGAGATGCTCTCGCTGATCAAGTTGCCGGTCGCGAGGTCCGCCGTCGCGTTGTCGACGTCGAAGCTCAGACCCACGGCGACCTTCGCGCCGTTCGGCCACGCCTTCGGTTTCAACCGCTTGCCCGCGCTGACGTGAAACATCTGCGCGTCGAGTTGGTTCAGCGGGAGTTTGGTTCCGGGTTGGGGACGCGCTTGCGCGAGCAGTGCGGCGGACGAGAGGGCGACGAACGCAATGAGCAATTTGCCCGCAGTTAGCAATTTGCCTTCAGGATTTTGCATTCTCATACGTCTCGAACTCCATGGTTACGCGCCAGGAAATACGCCGCGACGAGGATCAGGAGGAAGCCGTTGACGCCGATGACCATCGGCGCGCCGATGTAGGTCGCGAGCCAGCCGCTGACGAGGCTGCCCAGCGGCATCCCGCCGCGGAACGCGAGCATGTAGATGCTCATGACGCGCCCGCGCATTTCGTTCGGCGCGATCAACTGGATCAGCGACGTCACGGTGGAGAAGACGATCATCAGCGTCGCGCCGGTGAAGAACAGCAGGATGTCGCTCAGCCAGATGACGCGCGACAGCGAGAACGCGATGATCAGCACGCCGTAGAGCGCCTGGACGAGCAGCGCCGTCAATCCCATCCGCCGGAACTTGCCGAGCCACGCGACGATCAGCGCGCCGACGATCGACCCGGCGCCCGAGAACGCCATCAGGTGGCTGTAGGTGTCGGCGCCCTCGTGGAAAATCTTCTGCGCGAAGATCGGCAGGAACGTCAGGAGCGCGAAGCCGAGGAACGTCGTGGCCGCGGCGAGCACGATCATCGCGACGAGCGTGCTGTTGCGTTTGACGTACCGGAGGCCGACCTTGAGCTCGTCGCTCATCCGCGTGTTGCCGGTCGGCGGGATGTGTTTCACCCGCAGCATCATCAGCGTGTTGATGACGACGAGGAACGACAGCGAGTTGAGGGCGAAGCAGGCGTTCATCGCCTGCGGCTCGTTGTAGCCGTAGTGGCGGAACGCCGACAGCGTCACGCCGAAGAGCAGCGGCCCGAGCACGCGCGCGACGTTGAACTGGATCGAATTCAGCGCGACGGCGTTCGGTAAATCTTTTTTGTCGACGAGCGATGGAATCAGCGACTGGTACGCCGGTCCGCCGAACGACTGCGCGCAGCCGGTGACGAACGACAGCGCGAGGATGTGCCAGATCTCGACGACGTGGAAGTACATCAGGATCGCGAGCGTGCCTGACGTGCTCATCTGCACGACTTGCGAGACGATCAGCGTCCGGCGGCGATCGTAGCGATCGGCGAACACGCCGCCGACGAGCGTGAACAGGATGATCGGCAGCTGCTGCAGAAACGCGTCGAGGCCGAGGAAGAACGACGAGTTCGTCAGCGACAGCACGAGCCAGTTCTGCGCGACGATCTGCATCCACGTGCCGATGCTCGACGTGCAGGCGCCCGTCCACTGCACGCGAAAATCGCGATACGTGAACGCCGCCCACATGCGTCGCATCGTCCGCTGGCCGAGCGACGGCGATGCGGTGGCGGCGGCGTCGGCAGCCGTGGCGGTGGCGGCTTGTGCGGGTGCGGATTCGGCCAAGAGGATGTGTAAGTAAATGTAGCGCAGGCCTTTAGGCCTGCTGATGCTGAGGCGTCATCTTACCTTATTGATCCGCGCGGCGACATTCGCTATGCTTGGCGAAGAAAAGGCGAATGTATGCCGCTTGCCGCGAAAACCTCACGCGCTGACCTCGAGTCCCTGCTTCGAACGCGACAACTCGACCGGACGCTGACGACGTCGCTGCCGGCGGTGGCGCATGATGCGGCGCCGACTGCCATTGGCGCTTTAGACGCACGACTCGGCGGCGGGTTTCCTCGGGGGCAGGTGTCCGAGCTCGTCGGGGCACGATCGTCGGGCCGGACGAGCGTCATGCTGCAGATGCTCGCGGCGGCGACCGCACGCGGCGAACTCGTCGCCCTCGTCGATGCGCTCGACATGTTCGATGTCGAGTCGGCGGCGGCGGCCGGCGTCGATCTCGATCGCTTGTTGTGGATCCGCGGACACGTGGTCACCAATCCGGGCATGTGCCGCGACATGAATCAGCGGGCGCTCGAGCAGGCGCTGCGGGCGTTCACCCTCGTGCTGCAGGCGGGCAACTTCGGGCTCGTCGTGTTCGATGTGGCCGAAGCGCCGTCGATCGCGATCAAGCGGCTGCCGTTTACGACCTGGCTGCGGCTGCAGCGGATGGTCGAAGGGCGCCAGACGATCTGTCTACTCGTGGGCTCGGAGCCGATGGCGAGGAGCTCCGCAGGGCTGACGGTGAAGTGCGGATTGCGGATTGAGGATTGCGGATTTCGATTCAGCGATCGGTTGTTTGACGGATTGAACATCGACGCGAACGTCATCGAATCACGACTCACGAATCACGAATCACGCCATGTTCGCGTGCCTTTACAGACCACCTGCGCCTGACGAGAGCGTGGCGTTGGACGTCATCGCACGCGACTACTCGCCGCGGTACGAGCGCCACGCGGCGGACCTCGTGTCGGTGGACGTCAACGGGCTCGAGCGGTTGTTCGGATCGCCGCGCGCGATTGCCGACGACATGCGGCGTGACGCGGCGTCGCGCGGCGCGCGCGTGCATGTCGCGATTGCCGGCACGCGGACGGCGGCGGTCGTCCTTGCGCATGCCCGACCCGGTGTCACGGTGGTGATGCCCGGTGATGAAGCCGACATGCTCGCCCCGCTGGCGATCGGGATTCTCGAACAGATCCCGGATCTCACGCAGAGCTCGCCGGCGGCGTTTGCGGTCTCTGCGTGCCGAAGATGGGGGATCCGCACGCTGGGCGAGTTTGCGGCGCTGCCGCCATCCGATGTGTCGTCGCGGCTGGGTCGCGCCGCGCTCGCGTGGCAGGCGATCGCGCGCGGGCAGGACGTCCGACCGCTGATTCCGACGCTCGACGAGGAGCGTTTCGAAGGGACCTTCGAGCTCGAATGGCCGGTCGAGGATCTCGAGCCGTTGTCGTTCGTGCTGACGCGGCTGCTCGAACCGCTGTCGATGCGCCTCGAGCGGCGCGATCGCGGCGCCGCCGTGCTGCACGTCATCCTGCGGCTGGTGACGAAAGACATGTACGCACGGCGGCTCGAACTGCCGTCGCCGATGCGCGACGTGCGCACGCTGCGGACGCTCGCGCTGCTGGATCTCGAATCGCATCCGCCGTCCGCCGCCGTCGACCGCGTGACGATCGTCATCGATCCGACACCCGGCCGCGTGCTGCAGCACACGCTGTTCTCGCGCGCGCTGCCGACGCCGGAACAACTGTCCACGCTGCTCGCGCGTCTCGGCGCGGTGATGGGCCAGGACCGCGTGGGCGCACCCGTCGCCGTCGATACCTATCGCCCCGGCGCGTTTTCGATGAAGCCGTTTGCGACGGAGCATCGCGGAGAGGCGAGAGGCTCGAGGCTGGAGGCTCGCCAGCCTCGAGTCCCACTAGCCTCTAGCCTCCAGCCTCTAGTCTCCGCGCTTCGTCGCTGCCGCCAACCCGTTCCCGCGCGCGTCACGATTGATCGCGGGCGGCCGATCAAGTTGACGACCGATCGGCGCGGGTTTGCCGGCGGATCGATCGTCCGCTGCGCCGGTCCGTGGCGATCGTCTGGAAACTGGTGGGAAGGCGGGGCGGGTAGGGCAGGTGAGGCGGATAGGGCAGGTGAGGCAGGTAGGGCAGGTGAGGCAGGTAGGGCAGGTGGGCCAGGTCGGGCAGGCACGGAGGTCTCTGCGCCCTCTACCTACCCGCCCCACCTGCCCTATTGGAACCGCGAAGAGTGGGATGTGGCGCTGAGCGACGGCGCCGTGTATCGGATTTTCCAGGATCGCGACACCGAGGCGTGGTTCATCGACGCCATTGTTGACTAGGAGACGTGTATGACGATTGCCGAACTGCTGCAGCCCGAATTCGATCAGGAAATGGCGTCCACGCGCAAGGTGCTCGAGCGCGTCCCGAACGACAAGTTTGCGTGGAAACCGCACGACAAGTCGTTCTCGATGGGCAACCTCGCGAGCCACATCGTCAACATGATCACGTGGACCGTCGACACGATGAACAAGCCGGAATTCGATCTCTCGACGGTGTCGATGGAGGAGATGAACAAAGCGGCGAAGGATCGCGACGAAC
>Ga0070741_10008814_pt1 | contig 20011 bp, 21 predicted proteins | sample Coa_R1_4_FD_66440 | JGI IMG/M metagenome (GOLD analysis project Ga0070741, IMG submission 66440) | Surface soil microbial communities from Centralia Pennsylvania, which are recovering from an underground coalmine fire - Coalmine... | ecosystem: Environmental > Terrestrial > Soil > Unclassified ...
GCCCGACGATCCGGCGCTGACCGAACAGCGCACGCTTTACAAGAACCAGCAGGCGCTCGCCGGCCCGGGACGTGCGCCGGTGCTCTCGCTCGACGGCAGCGCCGTGCACGGCATCTACGCGAAATACCTCACCGACCTGAAGCCGGCCGCGACCATCAAGACCACGATGGGCGAGCTGGCGCGGTTCAAGGGCGAGTACGACGTCGACTACGATGGCTCGACCAAGCTCGTCACCTACGACAACAACCTGTGTGTCTGGGACGGGTTCGCGTGCGGCACGAATCTCGACCTGGGGTCGCTTGCGGATTGCCACGGCGACACGAGCGTGGCGCCGTGGACCTTCATCGACTCGCAGCAGTGCGACGGCCGCACGGATGCGCCGCGCACGCTCATCGCGATCTTCGTCAAACCGTGTCCTTCCGGACAGAACTGCACCAACTACGGCCTCTTCGAAGTGATCGACGCCGATCGGTACAAGGCGATCGCGAACCCTGCGCCGGGCGAGGATCTCTTCGTGAAGTTCCGGACGCAGATCAGCGCGGCGAACGCCGTCCTGGCGACGCTGCCCGCCGGACCCGGCATGGTCGCGCCGTACCAGTCGGCTCGAGGCCAGAACCTCGAGTTCTCGTCCTGGGGCCACGAATCGAACAGCCACACCTGGGGCGTCTACCACGTCAACGGCACCGCGACGCACAAGCTCGACGACTGGCCGTTCGCCGGCGGCGAATGGTCGGGCGCCGGCTCGCTGCTGCTGCCCGACGTGCAGACGCCGATGAAATCCACGGGCGACGGCATCGTCGAGATCACGAGCCCGCGATTGAAGTCGCCGACGGATCCCACGAAGGCGCGCGTGTTGCGGCTCGACTTCAGCGACCAGAGTCATCCCAAAGCGGCAAAGGAGGACTAGCATGTCGCGTGTACTCGTCGTCGCGGCTCTGCTGCTGCTCGTCGGCGCGCGATCCGCGCATGCGGACGCGACCGTCACGCTCTGTGTCTCGGACACGCAGAGCGGCGCCGGCACGAACCTCACGAGCGCGCTCGCCGCTGGCGGGCGCATCACGTTCAATTGCGGTGCGGCAGCGACCATCCACGTCAATTGCCGGCATTCGCTGAGCGCCAACACGGTGATCGATGGCGGCGGCGCAATCACACTGCAGGCCAGCCCCGCCAGCCCCGGGTGCGGCGGTTTAGCGTCGGCATTCACGCTGTTCGAGAACCCCTCGCCGGCGCGACGCTCCCTTCACCTGCAACGGCTGCGCATCGTCGGGATCAAGCCGATCCCCGACGGCGGGGTCACGACGTTGACCGGCGGGAACGTGGCCCGCGGCAACCTCGATGTGACGCTCGCGGACGTGACGATTACCGCGTCGTACCAACCCATCCTGCTCGATGAGGGCAGCGTGGTCGTGGAGCGGAGCGAGCTCAGCAACAACGATCGGCAGGCGATCGTCGCTCCAGAGATCACGGTTCGCGACCATTCGCATCTGCTCGGCAACGGCGGCTCTCCGCTCGAATCCCGCGGCGGCAAAGTGACCATCGCCGACTCCGACTTCACCGGCAACAAGCAGGTGAGCGATCTGACGAACTGCACGTCGATCGATATCAGAAACTCGAGGTTCACGAACAACGTGGGGGCCTTTCAGGGCGGCGCGCTGCGAACCAATTGCAGCGCGCAGATCTGGAGCAGCACGTTCGCGGGCAACCAGGCGAAGTCGGGCGGCGCCCTCCACGTGGGCGACCTTGCCGCACACACGATGCTCGCCGACGTCGAGTTCACCGGGAATGTCGCGACGGGCGAGGGCGACGGCGGCGCCATCGCCTTCGCGTTCGAGGTGTTGGGGCCGTCGCACCCGCCGCTCGCCGTCGAACTGCATCACGTGACGTTCAAATCCAACCGCGCCGGAATTGGCGGCGCGCTATCGTTCGGCCGCGGGGACGTCACCGGCGCCGTCCTGAGTCCACGCATTCTCACCGGCGCTGCGGTCCAGTTCATCGACAATCAGGCCGGTCTGTTCGCCGGCGCGCTGTTCACGTCGCGTGCGGTCGTCCGGTTGACCGACTCGCTGTTCATGGGCAACCGCGGCGGAAATGCCGGCGGCGCGATCGTCGGCCTTCAGGCGGGCGACGGATCGCTGGAGCTCTCGAATTCCCTTCTCGTGAAGAACGTCGCGCCGGTCGGTGCGGCGTTCGCGGGCAACGGCGTCCGCTTCGTCAACGCCACGTTCGCCGACAACGGCGGGCCTGCCGTGTCCGCGCTGGAATCGATGGTCCTCCAGATTGCGAAAGTACCCATCGGCCCGCAGCCGGTGCGGTTCCAGAACACGATTGTGTCGACCGGCGGGGCGAACCCGTGCGGCCCCGCGAATCCGGCGGGACCTTACGAAGATCAGGGGAACAATCTGCAGTATCCCGCCAATTCGTGTGTGGCAAGCATCGCGGTCGGCGCGCCGCAATTCGGGCCGTCGTACATCCCTTTGCCCTCGAGCCCCGCCGCAAACGCCGGCAACGACGCCGTGTGCGCGGCCTCTCCGGTCGCCGGGCGCGACATCTGGGGCAGGACGCGGCCCAAGGGCGCCCACTGCACCATCGGCGCCGCCGAATCCGACATCTGGAACATCGTGGAGCAGGCGCTCGCGCCCGTGACCAATCTTGTGTCGAGCCTGTTCAGATGTTTCTGCGGCGACCGGTAAGCGTGCACAGCGTCACGGGCCGAGAGGGGACGTAGGCCGGCGCCCGAATGCGGCGGCGACCGGCGTGCACGTGAGTCTTGATTGCGCACGTCACCCGTCGTTGCTGAAGAACGTTGCAAATGGTCGACCGCGGACAAAATCGCAGCGCCTTGCGGATCATCGGGCGCCGACGATTCCTCGCGACTGCGATCGCTGGAGCCGCCGTGGCGCGGCCTCGATCCGTCAGCGTTCAACGTCGTACGCGACTCATCCTCACCGGAACGGGATGTGCTCCACCGTTGCGGCAACCGTCCCGAACGGCCTCGATTGACCCCTGAGGCACATCAAGCGGGCCGTCGCCGGCGAGCCCGGATCGGGCATCGCGCGGTCATTTTGCGTCCCGGCACGGCGGCAGACGCCCCGCCTGAACGCGCGGCGAGCCGACGCGAACATAGACGCAGGCGGGCCCCAACGCATAGCGCCTGTAATCGCGTAAGAACGGCGCCGCCTCTTTGGGATCGTTCCAGACGTGCACGATGACATCCGGCTGCAGTTCGCCGATTGAATAACCGTCGTCCCACTTCGAATGGCCCGGGCGGAAATCCATGAATCGCCGCGCGCCGCCGGGGACACGCGACGGTTCGTGCGCGATGCGCGAATCGACCTTGCCGAGGAAATCGATCCCGCGTCGCTCCGAAAAATACGGAATCGTCCCGGCGCGGGTGACGCCGACCGACGCGTTCGGCGCGCTGACGCGGTCCAGCGCGATCGCCGTTTCGACGTCGCGGGCATTTTCGTCGCCCGGTCCCGAGTGGAGAGGCGCCTTGATCAACAGCCACTCCTCGAGTGCGCCGGTTCCGTAGATGGCGTTGAGCGACAGGACGCTGATGGCGACGAGCAGCACGAAGCCGCCGCGGCGCGGATGGATCGCATGCAGGCGGCCGCTCAGCAGGATGAAGAACGCCGGCATCGCGATCGAGATGTACCGATTCGCGCCGCCCCAGTACTCCCACGCATCGCCGCCCACGTACGCGCTGTACGCCATCTGCACGGAGACGATGAACGCGAGCAACCACGATCGCCGGTCGCGCCACGGAAACGTTGCGACCACGACCGCGAAGAGCAGCGGATTCGCCTTCCAGACGAACTGCACCAGAACATACGCGCCGCGCGCGACTCGCAACACGGCTGGATACCCGGTCATCTTCAAGTAATACGTATTCGGGAACGGCGCGCCGAAATACCACAGCCGAAACAGCGTCTGCGACACCAGGCCGAGCACGAACGCACCCGCCCCCCACACCGCATGCTGCCGTCGCCGCGGTGCATCGACGATGATCATGAACGCCGCGACGGCGGCGAGCGTCACGGCCATGTCCGGCCGAACCCACGTGCTGGCCCCGAGCAGCACATACAGCCCCCTGACGACGTCGTCGCCGTCGAGGCATCTGATGCACAGCCACACGCTGGCCGAAACGATCGCCACGAGCAGGCTGACCTCCATGCCCTGGAGGCTCCAGTTGTTCAACGGGAGATACCAGCCGGTGAGGACGACGGCGCCGAGGGCGACGGCCTCCGATGCGTCGGCGACGGCGAGCGCGATCCGGTGCACGATCGCAAGGTTCAGCGCAAGCAGGATCGCGGCGGTTACCTGGACGATCGAACTCGTCTTCGCGAGCGGAATCGGCAGCAGGTGCACGAGCGCCATGAAGCCGACCCACAGCGGATTGGTGTAGCCCTCGACGCGCTCGCCGGGGTTCCAGACCAGACCGAGACCGCCAGCAAGATGCCGCCCGTATCGCATCGAGATCATGGCGTCGTCGAACAGGGAGAAATAGCGCGTGCCGTCCATCACGAAGCTGGTCCGGTAGATGAAGAGCGCGGCGTAGACGAGGAAGGCGGCGATCGCGACGGAGAGTCCGACCCGGGCGCGCGGCATGGCTGATGGTACGCCACGCGGGGATGGTGTCGACATGACTCGCCATTCCTTCACCTGTCGGGAAGTCACGGCCCGAGACGGCTCGACCCGACGTCCCGACCGCCTGTCCTCTTCTCGGACAAGTAGCCGACGATTGGCGGCGAGAGCAGCAGCGCGGCGGCCTCGGTCGGTGTCTTCCACGCAGCGCCGACGATCTCGCGACCGTCGACGTGGATCGGCGGACGCTCGTCAAAGGTGATTTCCCACACCGTCGTCGTGTCGTGTCGGTGCTCGAAGAACGTCGATGCGCGCCACGCCAGCGTCAAATCGCCCGGCGCGATCGTCAGGCTCAGTTCTTCCGCGACTTCCCGCGCGGCGGCTTCGCGGTGCGTCTCGCCGCGCTTGACGAAACCGCCGGGCAGTCCGTAGTGGCGCCGATAGCTGGATCTGACGAGCAGCACCCGTCCCTGGTGCCACATCGCGACGACCGCCCCCTGCGTGCGAGGGCGCCGGACGAACCACCACATTCGCGCGATCGCAAACAGCATCGGGTAGATCGCCGCCACCCGATCGTCCTCAGAGCGTCGTCGAGCGCCATCTGCGGCGCCGGGCCGTTCGTCGCACGCCATGAGCCCGCCGTCCTCGTTCCCGCGCGTATTCGATGGGACACGGATCCGACGTCATCGGGGCGGAGAGTCCCGTCATCGGCAATCTGGAGGACGCATGATCGCGAGCGTTTCGTGGCAGTACATCGTGTTGAACGGCAGCGCAACGGTCGGCTACCGCGTCAAACGCCGCACCGGCGGCTCCGTTCCGCCCGTCTATCAGTCCGGCACCGATACGCCACTCACCGACAACTGGGTCTCGCAGCCCGCGCCCGCGCAAATCAGCTACGGCGGCGCGAACTACGTGCTGGGCTTCTGGTCGCTCACCTCCCAGGATTCGAGTTCGACACAACGATCGGCGCAGATTCAGACCGGCGCCGTGGCGAACGACTCTCACTCGGGCGGCGTGTGGACCGTGACCGCCAAGGCGTACTACATCCCGGATCTCTCGGGCGGCGGCGTCGGGGGCAACGGCGGATTCGTCCTGATCGACGCGTTCGACATTCAGCTCGGCGACTTCATCGGCGATGATTTCGTCGACGTCCACCCCGATCCCGCGGGCACGCGAACGACCGACGCGAACAACGGATTTCTCGACACGAACGCGTTGCCGCAGGGGAACGCCGTGACCATCGCCGCGCGCGACGCGCTGCCGCAGAAGCAGTTCGCGTACTGGCTCGCGCCGCTGGTCCGCAGCAGCGACGCGAACGCGCCGGCGACCGTCGGCACGACCGAGAAGCACGAAATCGTGGTTCATCACGACGATCTCGTCATCGCATTCAGCTTCTACAACGAAACGCAGCAGCCGACGTTCGTGCCGCCGTGGGAGGCCGCGTACGACTGGCTCTGGTGGTGGAAGACGCGCGGCGGCCTGGTGCCTCCGGTTCCGCCGTGGGGCCCCGGCGATCCATGGATGCAGCAGGTCCTCGGCGCGCTGTCGGTCGGCGCCGCCGCGCACCAGGTCGGAGGCGGCGTACGCCGACGCGTGCTCGAGGCGGCGCTCGAACAGATCGCGCTGGCGGCGAACGCACTGAAGCAGCAGATCAACTCGCTCGAGAAAGAATAGCGTCGATGCACGGGGCGCCAACGATCGGCATCGATCGTTGGCGCCGCTGGCTCGGTTCCGACCCGTCTCGACCGCTGCGGCTCGGTCCGCAGTTGCACATCCCGACCGCACGTTCCCCGCCCACGCGCCATGGCACGCGACTTGACATCGCACGGTGCCATGCTCAGTCGATCGCCTCGGCTTTTGCGCAGTTTCAGGCTCATCTGTACAGTTGCGGCCTTCGGCGCCGTCGGCGCGCTGTCCATCCTGCGTACAACACAGCGTGTAACGTTCGCCGCCGGCCAGGGCGTCGCCGTCCTCACGCACCACAACGACACCGCACGGACGGGGCAGAATCTCAGCGAAACCATTCTGACGCCCTCCAACGTGAACGTCGCGACGTTCGGCAAGGTTGGATTTCTCGCGGTCGATGGGAAAGTCGACGCCCAGCCCCTGTACCAATCTTCCGTACCGATCCCGCTGCAAGGCGTCCACGACGTCGTCTACGTCGCCACTGAGCACGGAAGCCTCTACGCATTCGACGCGCAATCGGGCGTGCAGCTCTGGCGTGTGTCGCTGCTGGGCGCCGGCGAAACCCCGAGCGACAACCGCAGCTGTGGACAGGTGACGCCCGAAATCGGCATCACGTCGACGCCGGTGATCGATCCGACGCGCGGCACGCAGGGCGTCATGTACGCCGTGGCGATGTCGAAGAGCGGCACGATCTATCACCACCGGCTGCACGCCATCGACGTCACCACCGGCGCCGAAATGTCCGGCAGCCCCGTCGAGATCCGCGCCTCCGTTCCCGGCACCGGAGCGGGCAGCGCCAACGGCGTCTCCACCTTCGATCCGAAGCAGTACAAGGATCGCGCGGCGCTGCTGCTGCTCAACGGAATCGTCTACACGTCGTGGGCGTCGCACTGCGACATCGGTCCGTACGGCGGCTGGATCATCGGCTACGACGCGAGCACGCTCGCCCAGCGCAGCGTCCGCAACATCACCGCGAACGGACAGGAAGGCGCGTTCTGGTCGGCGGGCGGCGGACCCGCGGCCGATCCGGCAGGCGACATCTACGTGATGTCGGGCAACGGCACCTTCGACACCACGCTCGACGCGCGCGGATTCCCGAGCCTCGGCGACTTCGGCAACGCGTTCATCGCGCTGACGACGCCGTCGCTCGCCGTTCGCGATTACTTCACGCCGTTCGACACCGTGTCGCAGTCCGCGGCCGATCTCGATCTCGGCGCCGGAGGACCGGTCGTGCTGCCCGACCTGACGGACGCGACCGGCACGGTCCGGCACCTCGTCATCGGCGGCGGGAAGGATCAGCGGCTGTACCTGCTCGATCGCAGCCAGATGGGCAAGTGGACCGCGAGCCGCAACAACATCTACCAGGAGCTCACCGGCGTGCTGCCGTCGGGCCTCTGGTCGATCCCGGCCTATTTCAATCAAACCGTGTTCATCGGCGCCGTCGGCGACGCGATCAAAGCCTTCGCCTTCAGCGCGGCTCGTCTCGGGACGACCCCGACGTCGCAGACGCCGCGCACCTTCGCCTATCCGGGCGCGACGCCGAGCGTCTCGGCCAACGGCCTGACGAACGCCATCGTCTGGGCGGCGCAGAACACGAATCCCGCCGCGCTCGCCGCGTACGACGCGCGCAACCTGACGCGCGAGCTGTACCACTCGTCGCAGGGCGGCACGCGCGATCAATTCGGCGCCGGCAACAAGTTCATCACGCCGACGATCGCCAACGGCCGCGTGTTCGTCGCCTCGCAGACCGGCGTCGGCGTGTTCGGACTGCTGACCGGCGCGCCCGGCGCGCCCTCCAACCTGCGGGCAACGGTTTCCGGCGGCACGCTGACGCTGACCTGGACGGCTCCCACGTCCGGCGGCGCGCCGACGTCGTACGTGATTGACGCGGGCGTGTCCCCGGGCTTCAGCGGCATCGGCGCGTACAACACCGGGTCGACCGCGACGACGTTCAGCGCGCCGGCGTCGCAGGGCGCGTTCTATTTCCGCGTTCGCGGGCAGAACAGCAACGGGGTCGGCCCGGCATCGAACGAAGTGTCGGTGTTGAACGACGTGCCGCAGGCCCCGTCGAACCTGCGCCTGTTCAAGCTCGGATCGCTGTTGATCTTCCAGTGGAACGCGCCCACCGGCGGCCCGGCGCCCACGTCGTACGTGCTCGAGGGGGCCGCGACGCCCGACTTCTCGGTGATAGGGTCGACCAGCGTCGGCGCGTCGACGACCTATTTCGTGACGGTAGCCACGATCAGCGGCACCGTCTACGCGCGCGTGCGCGCCGCCAACGCGTCCGGCGTCAGCGCACCCTCGAACGCGATTACCGTGGTCGTGCCCTGACGCGCGCGGCCGACCGACCGATTTGATGCGAGGTCGTATAGTACGATATCGTAGTAAATCGTGAACGGAAACCCGAGCGACCGCAGCTTCATCGATGCGTTCGAGCGCGGCGACATCGCGGCCGCCGCGTTCCATCATCCGGAGCACCTGAGGCTGGCGCTGGCGTACCTCGCCGACTCGCGATCCGAGGCGGAGGCGGTGCGGCGCATGTCGGCCGCGCTCGCCGCCTTCGCTCGCGCAAACGGCCACGAGTCCAAGTACCACGAAACGCTGACGATCTTCTGGATCCGGTCGGTCGCGCGGCTCCTCGACCGGCAGCTGCCGCTCGAGTACTACTCGCGCGAACGGCTCTTCGGCGACGTCGCTCGGCGCCAGTGGGTGGATCCCGACTTGAAGCCGCTGTGAAGGTGCTGCGACGCTGCGAGGGCCGTGTGAAGTCGTCGTGAAGACGACCCGTCAGCGGCCGGCCGCTCTCGAAGCGGCTTCGGCTTCGATCGCCGCGACCACTCGCGCATAGCCGCGAACGTCGGCTTCGGCCACCTGCGCGCTGACGGCCCGTTCCAGTTCGAGCACGCGCGCGTACACATCGCGTGCGACGCGGCGCCCCTTCGGCGTCAGCATGACGACGAACGTGCGTCGATCGGCTTCGCCAACGTGCCTGGTGATCAAACCGCGCTCGGCGAGGCGGTCGAGGATGCTCGTCAACGTCGAGCGCTTGTGGGCGAGCCCTTTGTGGAGCTCGCCCACGGTCGTCGAGGCGCACGTCGCGAGCAGCGCGAGAATGTGCGCCTCTCCCTGCGACAGGCGCGCGGGGTGCCCCGCGTTCAGGTACAGGCCGACGCGATGAGCGGCCCGGTGCAGCGACGGGATCAAGCGGAGCGGGCGCACGTGTGAGGCTCGAGTCGCTGTCACTGCCGCCACGTTCCGGCCTGGACCCTGCCGCCGCTCAACGCGCGCGTCGGCCGCCGCCGCGGCGGGAAGTCGTCGCGCCGATTCGGATGCCGCCCTTCCGCTTCGCGGCGATCTCGAAGGTGATCTGGCCGAAGAAGCCGATGACGCCCAGGTGGCCGCCATTGATGTTGTCGCCCGCTACGTTCCGAACCAGCAGCACGACCTTCCGCGTCGATTCGTTCAGCACCGCGACGCACCCCGGCGCGTGCGCCACGCCGCCAGGATCCAGCGCCAGGATGCAGTCGTTGGAGTAGGTCTGCCCGCCGTCGTTGAACGAGCTCGGCGTCCCGATTGCGGGCACGTAGACGCTGGCGAACGGCACCGTCAGCTCCATCGTGATGCCGGATGCCACCACGTTCGACGGGTTGAAGAACGCCTTGCCGATCCGAAAGTCGACCACCACCGTGTCGGTGCCGATCATCTTGTACCGGAAGAGCCGCAGGTCGGATTGCGCGACGGACACCGTGGCGGTGGTGGGATTCGGCTCGAAGAAACCAAACTTGATGCTCTTGATCGGAAGATCGACCCAGGCCATCGATGCCCTCCAGTCGCAGACGATCTGCGATGGGGCAGTGTGGCGGGCGAGCGAGTGCGTGTCAAGCCACGGCTGCGTAGCGTCGCGCCAGCGCGGACGAACTACAGCGCGGCGGTGGCGACCGGCTGCTCGGCGCGCGAGACGCGCGGCGCCTCGTCGGCGACCGGTCCGCGCAGCCCGTCGAGATGCTGACGGCAGCGCGTGGCGATGAAGCTGGCGGCGTACCACAGCTTCGATTCGTAGTGGAAGCGCCGATCGGCGTCGAGCGTCAGCGCCGCGCCGACGAATCCCGCGGCGAAGCGCAGGAATTCGCGCATCAGGAACAGCGGCGTGCCGAGAATCGTGCGGCGCCGCGGATCGATCGGCACGAGCCGATCGTCCTCGGCGATCTGATCGGGATACCACATCAGCGCATGGAACTTCGCCGTCGTCGCCTGCCAGCGGCGGTGGTACGCCCTGGTCAGCCGATCGGCTGGCGGTTCGACGACGACTTCCACGTCCGGGCAGTAGACGCCGTGTTTGCCTGCGCGCCACATGCGCAGCTGCAGCTCGCGGTCCTGTCCGCGGCGGAACGCGGGCGAGAACAGCCCCACGTCTTCGAACACGGATCGGCGGCACGCGAAGTTGGCCGTGAGCAGGCAGGGCGACGCGTTGTGCGGACCCACCGTGAAGGGCTGCGGGCGATCCTGCACCGCGATCGCGCCGACGTGCGAATTCGTGAGCCACGCCGGCCGCGGGGTCGTCCAGCGCGGGCGGACGCGGCCACCGATGCAATCGGCGTCCGGATGTTCGGCGAATGCGCGCTTCAGCGACACCAGCCAATCCGCGCGCGCCTCCACATCGTCGTCCAGGAAGGCGATGAGGGGAGCGGACGCGTGCGCGATGCCGAGGTTTCGCGCGTACGACACGCCCTGCCGCGGCTCGAACAGATAGCGGATCCGCGCATCGATCGTCCCGAACTCGTCGACGACCGCCCGCGTCGCGTCGGTCGAGTTGTTGTCGACGACGAGCACCTCGTAGTCGATGCCGGGCGCATCCTGTGACACGAGCGTGTGCAGCACGCGGCCCAGCGTGTCGGCGCGGTTGTGCGTCGGCACGACGATCGAGAAGTCAGACATGAATCGGACTCCGGTCGATGACGGATGCACCGTGGCGGACCCGCAGCCGCAGCCACGCGCCGACGCGATCCCACGGCACCCAGAACGCGTTCAGCAGCAGGAAGTGCTCGAAGGTGGGCCCCATCAACAGCCGGATGCCGACGATGAGTCCGATGCCGGCGAGCACGATGAACGGCCGCGCCCGCGTGCGGAGGAGCGCCAGCGGGTAGGTGGTTTCGATGATCATCGTCGCGGCCGCAAGGACGCGGGGCAGCAGCGAGTAGCGGGCGATGTAGCTGCCCCAGTTCGTCACCGGATCGGCGTCCGAGATGTGGTACTGCACGCGTTCGAGCAGCAGCGTCATCTGATCCGAGGTGACCCACTCGACGCCCGATGTCCAGATCTTCGCGACGCCTGCGGCGAAGAAGACGAGCGACAGCGTCACCCACATCAGCCGGATTGGCCAGGTGTATTCGCCGCTCGCGGACGGCCCGCGGTGCGACGGACCGGCAATCCAGGCGTCGATCGACAGCGCGTCGCCGCAGCGCGAACACGCCAGCGTGGCGAACGCGAACACGATCGCGGCGTCGAAGTGATAGGTCTGTCCGAAGTTGTGCGGCAGGCCGATCAGGTAGACGCCGAGCAGGGCGGTCAGCGCGCAGCTCGCGGACGTGAACAGGCCGGCGGCGGCCGTGAAGAGCGACACCTTCCAGACCGTCTGCAGCACGTCGAGTGTGGCCGGGGCGAGCACGGGCAGGTGCAGCGTCCGGAACAGCCAGATCGGCTGATAGAGCGCCGGCGACACGCGGCCCCAGATCGCATAGTCGTGGACCGCATAGAAGACCGCCAGCGGCGCGTAGACGACGATGCGAGAGACCGCGAGGTTCGTCGGCGCGGACGGCTCGAACCAGAACCGCAGCCATCCTCGCCGCAACGCTGCCGCCGCGCGCCTCATCGGGCCGCCACCCGGTTTTCCAGCATGACGCTCGACAACAACTGCCGCCGGCTCGGCGCGGCGAGGTTGCGCGCGAACGGCTCCACCTCCCACGTGACCAGATACAGCCGCAGGCCGACCAGCGCCGGACCCGAATGCTCGCCCGCCTCGCGGCGCTGCTCGTACCGCTGCAGCACGTCGCGCAGCGCTTCGTGGATGCGCGCCGACGATCCGGGTTCGTTGTAGATCGCGCGAAGGCCAATCGGGAGACGCGACTGATCGAGCGGCCAGAGCTCGCGATACGACACGATCGGCAGCTCGGTGCCGTCCCGCGTCACGCCGTAGATGCGCGGCCAGCGGAGCAGGTCGGTCCGGTGGATCTCGGCGAACATCGGGTAGTTCGAGAACGGCCAGTGCTCCATCCGCGCGGCGATGTCGTAGAGCGAACCGCCGACGACCGTTGCAATCAGTGCATGGGCCAGCACGAAGCGGAGGCGAGACATTCCGAACGCGGCTGCCGAACTCATCCGAACCACCGTAGGCTCGCTCCGTTCGCCACTGAACGGTGCGCGCCTTGTCGTTGCAATCCGGCTGCCCGCTGCTCAACCAAAATCGGCAGTATTCCGTAAGCAATGCGGCAGAGCCGCGGGATTTTTGGGGCTGAACATTTCCAGCCAGTGGAACTGGATTTCATCCGGACGCACGGCCGCGCTACAAGCGCGACGGCTGGCGCGTAGTCGAGCTGCCGCCAGCCCGGACACCGCCGATTGTTCGACGCGCCACTCAGCGAGATTTCTTACGTTTCCCTTGCGTCGCGCGTTTTCGGCTGGCGCGTCGACCGACCGGCTGTTCGACGAACGCGTAGGCCTCTCGCAGCCAGTCGGTGATCGGCGCCTCGACTTCGTCACGGTGCCGAATCGCGACGACGTGCGCGAGCTTCGTGTTCGACGTTCGCGAGACACGCCGGATCTTCGGATGGCGAAGGGCGCGGCCGAGAAAGAACACCAGCTCGAGCGAGCTTCGTCTCGGCCTCACGAACGCATAGCAGACGCGGCGCGCGAACATGATCGCCTTGCCCGATGCGTAGATGCGCTGGTCGCCGAAGTCGGCCGCCGTTTCGCGCAGGCGCTCCCACGCGTCGCGGAGGTCGTCGGACAGATCTCCGGTCAGCGCCGACTCGGTGGTCGTCCAGCAGTCGTGCGATTCGCCTTCGGCGACCCACTGTTTGCAGTGGTGGCACTCGTGTGCGCGCACCCGACGATCTAGGCCTCGAGCTCGCGGACGGGCCGGATCTCCACGCTGCCCTCGCGCGCGGGCGGAATCTTGGCCGCCGCCTGGATCGCTTCGTTGAGATCGCGCGCTTCGAGAAGATAGAAGCCCGCGAGCTGCTCCTTCGTTTCGGCGAATGGGCCGTCGGTGACCGACATCCGGCCGCCGCGCACGCGCACCGTCGTCGCCGTGTCCACCGGCTGCAGCGCTTCGGCCGCGACGAGCATGCCGCGGCTGCGAAAGCCGTCGCCGCACGCCTTGCATTCGGTGTCGGGGACGGCGCGCATCTTCGATCCTTCCAGGTACACGAGGCACAGATACTTCATAACTCTCCGATCCGCCGTTGCAGGAACCGCCGCTCGGGCTCCTGTTTCGTCAGTGTCAGCGCGCGTTCGTATGCGGCGCGCGCGTCGTTCGCGCGGCCGAGGCGGCGCAGCAAATCCGCGCGCGCGGCGTGCGCCAGCCGGTACTCCTTCAGCTCGCCGCGCTCGAGAAGGCCCTCCACGATCGACAGTCCCGCGGCCGGTCCATCGCGCATCGCGATCGCGACGCCGCGATTCAGCTCGACGATCGGCGAGCGGTCCATGGCCATCAGCACGTCGTACAGGCCGACCACTTCGTCCCAGTCGGTTGCGGCCGACGAGGGTGCCTCGGCGTGCACGGCCGCGAGCGCCGCCTGGATCGTGTACGGACCGAAGCGGCGCGTCGCGAGCGCCCGCTCGACGAGCCGCCCTCCCTCCGCGATCAGCGCGCGATCCCACAACCTTCGATCCTGGTCCTCGAGCAGGATCAGGTCGCCCGACGGCGACATGCGCGCCGCGCGCCGCGATTCGTGCAGCAGCATCAGCGCCAGCAGGCCCATCGCTTCCGGTTCCGGCAGCAGGTCGACCAGCAGTCGACCGAGACGGATCGCTTCCGACGAGAGATCGGCCCGCGTCACCGATTCGCCGGCCGACGCCGCGTAGCCCTCGTTGAAGACGAGATAGACGACGCGAAGGACCGCGCCGAGGCGCTCGGGCAGGTCCGCGCGCGCAGGAACCTCGTACGGAATCTTCGCGTCGCGTATCTTCGCCTTCGCGCGGACGATCCGCTGCGCGAGCGTCGGCGCCGGGGTGAGAAACGCCCGCGCGATCTCTTCGGTCGCCAGGCCGCAGACTTCGCGAAGCGTCAGCGCGACCTGCGTGTCCGGCGCGAGCGCCGGATGGCAGCAGATGAAGATCAGCCGCAGTTGATCGTCCTCCACCGTTTCGGGGTCGGCCCAGGCCGCTTCGTCGGTGACCGCAATCGTCTCGGCCGCGCCCGACTCGTCGAGCTGATCGAACTTCCGGCGGCGCCGCATGGCATCGATCGCCTTGAAGCGTCCGGCCGACACGAGCCAGGCCCGCGGATTGGCCGGCACCCCTTCGCGCGGCCACTGCTCGAGCGCGGCGCGGAACGCGTCGCTCACCGCTTCTTCGGCGGCGTCGAAATCGCCGAGGAGGCGGATCAGCGTCGCCAGCACGCGGCGCGACTCGGCCACGTAGGCCTGGCTGACGGCCTCGAGAACGGGGTCTGTCCCGGACACCGGCGCCGATCACATCACCTCCGCTCCCGGCTGCGCAACCCTTCGCCCCGTTGTCGAAATCGGCCGGTCCCAATCGACAACGCCACAGAGGGGGGAACGGACATGCGGTTCAACAAGACGTTGTGGGCGATTCAGGGGGTGCTGGCGCTGTTGTTCGTGTTCGCGGGCGGGATGAAGCTGGCGCTGCCGGCCGAGGCGCTGGCCGGACCGGTGGCGCTGCCCGGCTGGTTCATGCGGTTCATCGGCGTGGCCGAACTGCTGGGCGGACTCGGCCTGGTGCTGCCGGGCGCTTTCAGGATTCACACCGAGCTGACGCCGATTGCCGCCGCGGGGCTGGTGATCATCATGACCGGCGCGGTGGTCGTCTCTGTCGTCGGCATGGGCGTCGCGGCGGCGGTCGTGCCGCTCGTCGTGGGCGCTCTGGCTGGAGTCGTCGCTTACGCGCGGCTGCCGCTCGCCAGCGTCGCGCCGAGCTTCTGAACGATGTCGGACCAGCCTTTGCGATGCGGTTCGGTCTGCGGCGGCGGCAGCCGGCGGTGCGTGAGGACGATCTCGGTATCGCCGCCGCGATCGAAGAATTCGACCAGGACGATCGTCGGCTGCCGATCGGTCGCCTGCGACATCCAGCTGAAGGACAGCTTCGACGGCGGATCGATGGCCAGATACTCGCCCCAGTGATCCGCGTCGCCGTTGGGATGCTTCATCACGATTCGAAACCGGCCGCCGACCCGCGCGTCGACCTCCGCTGACGCGCTGACCACCGGGCCCGGGCACATCCACACGGCCAGGCTCGCCGGCTCGAGCCAGGCGGCGAACACGCGCTCGCGCGGCACCGGGATCAGCCGGCGGATCACGACCGTCTCGCTCCCATCGTCCGCGGTCATCGTGGTCCCTTCGTCAGGTGCGCTTCGAGCGCGTCGAGCCGTTCGTCCCAGAAGCTGCGATAGTGCGCGAGCCACCGGGCGGCATCGCGAAGCGGCGCGGCGTTGAGACGCAGCCGATGCTCGCGGCCGCGCACGGCCCGCCGGACGAGCCCCGCGCGTTCGAGCACCTTCACGTGCTTCGACACGCCGTTCAGGGAGATCGGAAACCGGCCCGCCAAATCGCCGACATTCGCCTCGCGCTTCGCCAGCGAGGCGAGGATCGCCCGCCGCGTCGGATCGGCGAGGGCGCCGTACACGCGATCGAGCTTGAATTCAACCATTCGGTTGAATAATATCATGGCCATGCCGCATCCGATCGCGTCGCACGACCGGTGGCTCGCCGCGCGAACGGCGCTCTGGGAAAAGGAAAAAGCGTTGACGCGCCTCAAGGACGACCTCGCGCGCGCGCGTCGCGAGCTGCCGTGGGAGGCGGTCGAGAAGGACTACGTGTTCGACGGTCCCGACGGACGCCAGACGCTCGCGGAGCTCTTCGACGGACGCAGCCAGCTGATCGCCTATCACTTCATGTTTCCGCCGGAGGCGAGCGCCGGCTGCCCGCACTGCTCGCATGTCGCCGATTCGTTCAACGGCGTCATCGTCCACCTGCAGCAGCGCGACGTGACGTTCGTCGCCGTCTCGCGCGCGCCGTACGAGAAGCTGGCGGCGTACGAGCGGCGCATGGGATGGACGTTCACGTGGGTATCGTCGGGCGGCACGTCGTTCAACTTCGACTACCACGTGTCGTTCACGCCCGAAGAGGTCAGATCGAAGCAGGCGTTCTTCAACTACGCCGTCCAGGACCCGCAGACGACCGATCGCGAGGCCGTGAGCGTCTTCGCGAAGGACGACGACGGCCGCGTCTGGCACACGTACTCCGCGTACGGCCGCGGCATCGAGATCCTGATGGCCGACTATCAGTACCTCGATCTCACGCCGAGGGGCCGCGACGAAGGCGGACGCGGACCGTTCTGGGTGAAGCGGCACGACGAATACCGTCGGTAGCGTCGTTCGGACTAAGATTCGGGGTCGCATGATTCAGCAGACCGCGACCCCGAAGCGGATCAACACCCCGGCCCAGGTTCTCTTCGCCAGCCTGATCGGCACGACGATCGAGTTCTTCGATTTCTACATCTACGCGAACGCGGCCGTCCTCGTCTTCCCGCGGTTGTTCTTTCCGTCCACCGACAAGACATCGGCGCTGCTGGCTTCGCTCGCGACGTTCGCCATCGCGTTTCTCGCGCGTCCGATCGGATCGGCGCTCTTCGGGCACTTCGGCGATCGCATCGGCCGCAAGACGACGCTCGTGGCCGCGCTGCTGACCATGGGGATGTCCACGCTGGCCATCGGGCTGCTGCCGACCTACGCCACGGTCGGGCTGTTCGCGCCGCTGGCGCTCGCCATCTGCCGTTTCGGCCAGGGCCTCGGTCTCGGCGGCGAATGGGGCGGGGCCGTGCTGCTGGCGGTGGAGAACGCGCCGCCGGGGAAGCGCGCGTGGTACGGGATGTTTCCCCAGCTCGGCGCGCCGGTCGGGTTTCTGTTCTCGGGCGGCGTGTTCCTGCTGCTGTCGTCGACGCTGACGGACCAGCAGTTCTTCGATTTCGGCTGGCGCATTCCGTTCCTGGCGAGCGCCGCGCTCGTCGTGCTGGGCCTGTACGTCCGGCTGACGATTACCGAGACGCCGATTTTTCAGAAGGTGGAGAAGCGCGAGCGCGCCAAGGTGCCGATGTGGGAGGTGCTGCGGCACCATTTCGGTACAGTCGTGCTGGGCGTGCTCGTGTCGCTGAGCGCCTTCGTCATCTTCTACCTGATGACCGTGTTCGCGCTGTCGTGGGGGACCGGGGCGCTGCACTACACGCGCGACAAGTTCCTGATCATGCAGCTCGCGGCCATCGTCTTCTTCGCCGCGACCACGCCGATTTCCGCGCGCCTCGCGGAAGGAGGGCGCCGTCGGATGCTGATCATCGTCAACGGTCTGACGGTGCTGTTCGGGTTCGTGATGGCGCCGATGTTCTCGGCGGGCACCGTCGGCGCCGCGGCCATGATGATGCTCGGCATGGCGCTGATGGGCCTCGTGTACGGACCGCTGGGAACGGTGCTGTCGGAACTGTTTCCGACCGCGGTGCGCTATTCGGGCAGCTCGCTGACGTTCAACCTCGCCGGCATCTTCGGCGCGTCGCTCGCGCCCTACGTCGCCACGTGGCTCGCGCAGAACTACGGACTGCAGTGGGTCGGCTACTACCTGTCGGCGGCGTCGGTGCTGTCGATCGCGGGACTGCTGCTCACGCGCGAGACCAAGGACGCACAACTGTAAAGAGCCGCTCGGCCATCCAGCGCGGGACGCGGACGGTCACGGTGACGAGCGGCTGCCCCTTGCGGTTCGCGTGCGCGTGGGCCTCCGCGCGGGCGGGGGCGGCGGCGGCCGGTGCGACGTGCTTGGCCGGCGCGACGGCATCGACAAGCTCGGGCGCGGCGACCTCAGCCGGATCGGGAAACCGCTCGAGGAACTCTTTCGCCGTGGCGTCGGCATCCAGGCCGATCGCGTTCGCATAGGCGCGAATGTACGCCTTGCGGAAAATACCCGAGGGCCAGTGCGACGCGTCGTCGCGTTCGAGCTCTTGAAAGAGGGACGCCCGAATCTTGGTGTTCTCGGAGATCGAGGAGAGCGCGATGTCGCGGCGTTCGCGTTCGCGCCGCAGACGGGCGCCGAAGGTTTCTTCAGGCATAGGCGTGTCAGGATCCGCGACGGTAAAAGTTGCTCAGTACACGCTGATCGCGTCAGCTAGGCGCGGCCGGCGAATTCGCGCGTCTCGGTGTGGACGCGCACTTTCTCGCCTTCCTTGATGAACAGGGGGACGCGAATCTCGAGTCCGGTCTCCAGCCTTGCAACTTTCGTGGCAGCGCCGGCGGTGTCGCCGCGCGCGCCCGGCTCAGTCGACGTCACCGTCAGCTCGACGTGCGGAGGAAACTGAATGCCGATCGGATTGCCGTTGTACTTCATGATCGTGACGATGACGTTGTCGACGAGCAGGAGGCGATCGTCACCGACGAGGTCGGCGCCGAGCGTCAGCGTCTCGAACGACTCCTGATCCATGAAGTGGCTCCCGTCCGCGTCGGCGTACAAGAAGGATGCCGGCACGGTGACGAGATCGGGCTCGCCGAACTTCTCCCCCGCCTTGAACGTGCGATCGAACACGGCGCGCGTGATGAGGTTGCGCATCTTGACGCGTACGAGCGTCTGGCCGCCTCGTGCGGTGGGCTTCGACACGTCGACGTCCAGACAGTGGTATGGTGCGTTCTCGTACTCGAAGAACATCTTGCGTTTGAGATCGATCGCTTCGATGAGCGCGGCCATGGCGTCCGCCATTGTAGTGCTGAGCGCCTGCGTCGCGCGTTCCCCGGCGGCGCCGGCGCGCAGCGTCGAGCGCGCGCGTGTGGCCATGGGGTCCGAGCTGCGCGTGACGGCGTGGACCGCCGACGAAGCCGGCGCGCTCTCGGCGTTCGACGCCGTGTTCAACGAGTTCGATCGCCTGGAGTCGCTGATGAGCACGTGGCGGCCGGGCAGTGACGTGGAGCGCCTGAACGCCGCCGCGGGGGAGCAGCCGGTGCGCGTCTCGAGCGATGTCGTCTCGGTGCTCGAGGCGGCGCGGCAGGCGAGCGAGTGGACGGGGGGCAAGTTCGACGTCACCTTCGGCGCGCTCTCCGGCCTGTGGAAGTTCGATCACGATCGGGACGACACGATTCCCGACATGCGCGAGGTGCGCGCGCGGCTGCCGCTCATCGACTATCGCGCGCTGAAGATCGACCCGCAGGGGGGCACCGCGTTCCTCGAGCGACGCGGCATGGGCGTGAACCTCGGCGGTATCGGCAAGGGATACGCGCTCGATCGCGGCATCGCGATCCTGCGCGCCAGGGGATTCAACGACTTCCTGATCCGGGCGGGCGGCGACATGTACGCGGCGGGCCATCGCGGCGGGCAGCCGTGGCGCGTCGGCATCCAGGATCCGCGGGGACCCGGCGGTCGGGCGTTCGCGCGTCTGGCAGTGTCGGACAGCACGGTCAGCACGTCAGGCGACTACGAGCGCGCGTTCGTGAAGGACGGCGTCCGCTATCACCACATCATCGATCCGACGACGGGCG
>Ga0070741_10008815_pt1 | contig 20011 bp, 18 predicted proteins | sample Coa_R1_4_FD_66440 | JGI IMG/M metagenome (GOLD analysis project Ga0070741, IMG submission 66440) | Surface soil microbial communities from Centralia Pennsylvania, which are recovering from an underground coalmine fire - Coalmine... | ecosystem: Environmental > Terrestrial > Soil > Unclassified ...
GAAGCGACAGCGTCCGCAAACTCCAACCAACTATAATTTCTTGTGATTTTTTCGTGAGGTGAATCAGTGGGCTTGATACTCCAACGCCACAATGACGGCGAGATACCCGTACTGAAGTGCGAGGGGCGAATTGTGTACCGTGATGAGGCTGCAACCTTGTCGGACAAGGCTTACAACATCCTGCAAAAACACGGCCGCCTGGTGCTGGATCTGAGCGGCGTCGAAAACATCGACAGTGGCGGTTTAGGCGCGCTCGTCATGCTGCAGATGTGGGCTCGCCAGGGCGCCGGCGAGCTGAAGTTGTGTACGCCCACACGCCGGGTGCGTAAGCTTCTCGAGTTAACCAACCTGCACTCCATTTTCGAACTGCATCCCACGCGCGAGGAAGCACTGGCAGCGTTTTCCGAGCCGGCAATGATGTAGAACGCTTCGTTCCCATCAACCTCATACATACATAAAATAAAAGGGGAGATCCGATTCCGGACTCCCCATTTTCCCCCGCCGCTCCGCGCAAACCTGTGTGCTAGTATGACCACCCGGCCACCTTGCGCGAGCTCGTCGAGGCCATGACTAGCCATTCCCTGCAGGACATCATCGATGCCTACGACAGCACCCTTCCACTGCGCGAGGCGTCGACGATTCCGGCGGAGTGGTACGTCGATGGGCGAGTCGCCGATTTGGAGCGGCACTCGGTTTTCGGAAATACGTGGCAAGTGGCCGGCCGGGCGGAGCAAGTCGCAAGCCCAGGCCAGTTCATCGCGACGGAAATTGCCGGAGAGCCGATCGTCGTCATTCGGGGCAAAGATGGCGTGTTGCGCGGTTTCTTCAACGTGTGCCGGCATCACGCGGCGGCCGTAGTGACTGAGCCATGCGGTCAGGCCAGTGTTTTGCGCTGTCCGTATCACGGTTGGAGTTACGCGACGGATGGCACGCTCCAGGCGGCTCCTGAATTCGAAGAAGTCGGTAATTTTTCAAAATCGCAGCATGGACTTGTTCCGATCAAGGTGGAAGTGTGGGAGAAATTTGTTTTCGTCAACCTGGGCGCCGATGCGCAGCCACTGCGCTCATTTCTTGGCACCTTCGTTAAGCGGGTGGCGCCACTCGGCATCGCGGGCTTGCACTTCTTTGAGAGTCGCAGCTACACCCTGAACTGCAATTGGAAAGTATTTGTGGATAATTACCTCGACGGTGGCTATCACGTGCCGCACTTGCACAAGGGTCTCAACAGCGTTCTGCAATACTCGCAATACAAAATCGAGGAAGAAGAGAATTATTGCGTGCAGTCCAGCCCCATGCGAAATGCGAGCGAAGATGCGGCGGTTGCCTCCACGCGCAAGGGCGACTTCACGTATTACTTGTGGCTGTATCCCAACTTCATGCTCAATTGGTATGAGGGGATTATGGACACCAACCTGGTGCTTCCGATTGACGTGGATCACACCAGAGTGATCTTTGATTTTTATTTCGCCGACGTGGATGGCGCACATGCCGCTGCCAACCGGCAAAGTGTGGATGTGAGCGAACGCATTCAAAATGAAGATGTGGGCATCTGCGAGTCGGTGCAGCGCGGGCTGAAATCGAGGGCTTACGGTGCGGGAAGGCTCTCGGTGCGCCGGGAGGGAGGAGAGCACCTATTTCATCGGTTATTGCACGCGGATCTCAAAAAAGCCCTCAGTGGTGCCGCGGCCGCACGTTAAGGCGAACTCCCCAGTTACAAGTTGTCTGTGGGTCCATCACTTCCCGGGGCAATCCCGTCAACGGTGGTGTCGTACATGGTTTTGGCGGCGCAAACGTGTCGTGCCCACACCAGAGTTGCACGTCAGCCTGAGACATCCATTCTGCGCCTTTCTTCCTCTATTCATTGACCACTTCGAAAAATGAATTCATGCGAGGGAGAGATGAAGAAAAGAATCTTACAAACCATGCTTTGCCTGATGCTCTGCATCGGCATTGGCCTGCCGGTCATCGCGCAGGAGACTAGCACGACCAAGACGACAACCACTACCGACCAGGGTGCCGGGCAGGACATCAAGAACGCCGGAAAATCGACCGGTCGGGCTACCAAGAAGACCTACCACAAAGCAAAAAAAGGCACGAAGAAGGTCGTCCATAAAGCCGCCAAGAAAACTGGAGAAGGCGCAAACAAGGTCGAAGACAAAACTACTCCGCAGTAATTGAATTTCCGGCGGGACAGTCAGCTGTCCCGCCTCTTCCATCTCCGCGCGCGATAATCTTCCCGCTTTCCGAGTTAAAATCATCGCATCCGATGAAATCATTCGTTCGCCTGATGCTGCTCGGGCTGGTGCTCATCCTGGTGGCGCTGGCTTCGGCGCTTACGGCCATGCGCTTCGCCATCCACGGGCGGGAAGTGGCGGTTCCCAAACTGGTGGGGTTGACCCCGGCGCAGGCGCAAAAATTGGCCGCCGGTAAGGGCCTGGTGCTGGATACGGAGCGCCGCTTTTACAGCGCTGATATACCCGAGGGTCATGTGATGTCGCAGATGCCCGAGGCAGGCACCCTGGTCCGCCGTGGCTGGCGCGTTCGCATTGCCGAAAGCATGGGGCCGCAGCGCGTGGTGATTCCCGACATCCTCGGACAGAGTAGCCGCGCTGCGGAGATGAACATTCGCCGCTGGGGTCTGGAACTGGGAACCGTGGCCGCGATCAATATTCCCGACCTGCCGCCCAACCAGGTGGTTGCGCAGAGTCCGCCAGCCAACGCCAGCGGGGTGGCGTCACCCCGCATCAGTCTGCTGGAGACGGCACCCCCAGAGTCACCAGCTTTTGTGATGCCCGACTTCATCGGCCAGCGCGTGCTGGTCGCGAAGCAGGAGGTGCAGAACGCGGGCTTGACCGTGGGCAGCGTGACGGTGTTTTCGCCTGCGCCCACTCCTCAGGTTACGCCGCAGCTTGCGCCGTCACCGCAGACCCCCACAGTTCCGTTAGCGCAGTTGCCGATCACACAATTTTCGACGGCAGCGCTCATTGTTGGTCAGACCCCGTCAGCCGGACAAAAAGTCACGGCAGGCACAGTGGTCAATTTCCAAGTCAATCAATAGGGTGGCTCTGGGCGCTCGATGATTGCGGCAAAAAATCCGTCGCACGAGTGCACGCCGGGAATCGTGCGAAGAAACCTCCCCGAAGTGAGCGATTCAAGGTTACGAACTACAAGCTCGCCGGAATCCGCAAGCCTCCCCAGTTCTCGCGAGCAGTCCAAAAGCTGGAAAGCAGAACTACCGGCGAGCACTTCTTCCACAACGTTCTCATTTTCTTCCAGCTCGAGCGAACAGGTCGAATAAAGCAGACGTCCGCCGGCAGTGACATGCGTCAACGCCGCAGAAAGAATTTCGACCTGTCGTGCGTGCAGATCGGCAAGATCATCCGGCCGCAGCCGCCATTTGATTTCAGGGTTGCGGGCCAGCGTGCCGGTCCCCGAACACGGCACATCCACCAGCACGCGATCGAATCCTATCCCGACCGGCAGACTGCGCGCATCTGCAGCGATAACGTGCACGTGCGCGGCACCAAGTAGTCGACGCAGCAGACGAGCACGATGAGGATGGACGTCAGCAGCGACAACCGTGGCACGCGGATTGCGATCGGCGAACGCTGACGTCTTGCTTCCCGGGGCAGCGCAGCAATCGAGCAGGCGGTCCCCACTGCCGAGAAGCGCAGCAACCAGTTGCGACGCTTCGTCCTGAATGGCAATACGCTGCGCTCGAAAAACCCCCGTGTGCGTGATATCTCCCGACAGCACGCGGCGCGCGTTCGACAACAGGGCTCCCGGGGCAAGCTGAATTCCGGCATCGCGCAACTCCGGCTCAGCTTCTGGATCGCGCAGACGGATCGCGGTAACCGGCGGTTGCTGATCGTACTCGCAGATTTTTCGAGCATGTTCGGAACCGAATTGAACGCTCCATCTTTCGACCAACCATGCCGGATGCGCGAACTGTTCGGCCAGGGAGTCCACACTCGCTGAGTCCTCCTGCTTTCGTTCCCGCCAACCACGATCGGCGGCCAGCTTTCGCAGCACCGCATTCGCGAATCCAGAGGCCGAACGTTTTCGTGCCGTTTTGACCAGTTCAACGCTTTCATGGATGGCCGCCCTGTCCGGCACGCGTTCCAGCCAGCCCAGTTGATAAGCGCCCAGTCGGAGCGCGTTCAAGACTTCGGCATCGAGCTTCTCGATGGGCTGCGAGGAAACCGAACCAATAGCGCCGTCGAGGCGAGACCGCCACCGCAAAACGCCCATGACCAGCTCGGTGAGAAGTCCGTGATCTGCGGGCGAGAGCTGCGCAAAACGGCGCGCGTGCAGCAACTCGGAGGCGAACGCGTCCTCGCGCTCCACGCTCATGAGAATGTCGAAAGCGGCGGCGCGCGCAGAAGACACGGTGGATTTCGGTGGTGTGGATTTCAAGCTGCGACTGCCTGGAACTGCTCGCCTGTCTGCGGCCGGTAGCCATGAATGAAGTCTCGGGCAGCCATTCGTTTTTTGCCCTCGGGCTGAAGCTCGACAATCTCGAGCAGCGAGTTCTCGCCACATGCGGCGATCAGGCGATCCCGTTCCACGATGATCGTGGCGCACGCACTCTCGCGATGTTCGCCGAGCGGCTTCGCCTTCCAGATATGCAACTGCTTGCCGCGAAAGCCGGTGAACGCCCCGGGCCAAGGCTGAAATCCGCGCAGCCGGTTGTAGATAGAGGTAGCATTGCGCTGAAAATCGATCAGGCCATCTTCTCGTTTCAGCACCGGAGCAAGCGAGGCCGCGTTGTTGTCCTGCGGTGTGGCCTTGACGGTGCCGTTTTGTAAGCCGTTCAGAGTTTCGACCATCAATTCCGCGCCGATCACGGCTAATCGCGGCGCCAAGGTTTCGGACGTGTCTTCATCGGAGATGCTCATCTCCCGTTGAAGAAGAATGTCGCCGGTGTCGAGGCCTGCGTCGATGCGCATCGTAGTCACGCCCGTGACTTTCTCTCCTTCCGCGATGGCCCACTGAATCGGCGCCGCGCCGCGATACTTCGGCAGCAGCGACGCGTGCAGGTTGAGGTTGCCATGCGGCGGCAGATCAATCATCCACTGGGGGATGATGCGGCCATATCCCACTACGATGATTGCGTCCGGATGAATCGACGCCAGCTGCGCTCGAAACTCTTCGTTATTCTTGATTTTTTCCGGCTGCACCACGGGAATCTCGAATTGCAGTGATCGTTCTTTGACCGGCGACTCGGCTAACTCGAGTCCGCGCCCGCGAGGCCGGTCAGGCTGTGTCACCACGAGCTTCACCGAGAATCCATGCTCGACCAATTGCTCGAGAGTCGGGACCGCGAATTTCGGTGTGCCACAAAAGATGAGATTCATAAACAGATGAATGCAAAACGAGCTCGATGATATCGGACTCGCCGGCTAGGGTCCCACTGGTTCAGCAATCTCTTCCGCCGGCTTGAGCTTGCGAAAAGATCGGTAGAGCAGCACATCGTAGGTAACTTTCGAACCGCCTCCCACGAGCAGGGGCGCGGAGAAGGTCAGCGTCTGCATCAGCAGTCCAGCTACTGTCGAGCCCACAGCCCAGAATACATTGCGCGCAAGGTTGGTGATCCCACTGGCAAAGGTGCGCTCCTCCGGCAGAACCACGGCCGCAACATAGGATTGGCGCGTGGGCACATCCATCTCCACCAACGCTTCCCGGCAGACAAACAGCAACACGGCCCACTTGAAGGACGGCGCCAACGGAATTGCCATCAGAAAAAGACTGGAAGGCAGATGCGTGAACACCATCGTATTCACTAAACCGATGCGGCGGGCCAACCAGGCAGCTCCAAAATGTGAGGCAGCATTCAGGAGGTGAACCACGAAGAACAGCAGACCCAATTCCTGCTCCGCTATACCAAATCGCCGGAAGAACCAGTAAGCGACCAGGGCATCGGTGAGAAAGCCGCCGCCGAAAGCGTCGAGGGAAAAAAGAGCGGTGAGCCTGGCGAGAGTAGTCTTCGATTTCGCGCTGATGGGCGGGCGGTCTCTCCATGTTCCCTTAGTACGCACGGCCTCGATCCGCGATGACAGAAAGAAATAAAGCACCGTGATCAGCAGGAATAGCGCGCAGTAACCCCAAAATACCAGGCGATAAGAGGCAAACAGGCTGAGTTTCGTTCTGCTTTGCAGGAGTAGCGGAATACCGGCGGAGAGGGCGCCCAGGGCTCCCCCGCTATCGAGAAGCACGTTGTACCAGGCCAGCTTCCACGTGCGTTGCGCATCCGGGACCAGCCCCGGGATGATTGCCTGCTCCAACGCAAACAATGCCGAGCGGTCGGTGCCGGTGCCGTTCAGCATACCGACGAACGCCATCACAACGAACATTGGCCATGCCGGTACGAATGCCAACGCCAAACCCGCAAGGACGCTGAGCAGCGAAAGCATGATAAGCGATCTCTTCCGGCCCAGCCGGTCGCCAACAAAGCTCACGGCGAGGGTTGCTACTGCCGTGCCTGCAAGCCCGACTCCAATAATCACACCGATGGAAAACGAGCTGTGTCCCAGGCGGGAAAGGTACACTCCGAGCAACACGCCGATCAGCCCCAGCGCGAAAGAGCGGAAGAACCCGGCAGCATTGATCAGCAGAAGATCGCGGCTCGGCCGGCCCTCCGAACTCACCACTCTCCCGCTTTCGCCAGCTTGCGGACTTTGCGCCTGATCAGGTCGCGTTTCAATCCACTGATGTGGTGGATGTAAAGGCGGCCGTTGAGATGGTCAATTTCATGCTGAAAGGCGCGGGCCAGCAGATCTTCGCCGGTCGTCTCGTAAAATTTTCCGTGCACGTCCTGGGCGCGCACAGTGGCTCGCCGCGCGCGTGACACGGGCTCGCGAAATTCCGGCAGGCTCAGGCAGCCCTCATTCTGGGTCTGCTTGCCTTCAGTGTGAATGATCTCAGGATTAATCAACACCAGCTTGGCGTTTTCATCCTCTTTGAAAGTGATGTCCACGACCGCAATGCGCTGGGAAATCCCGATCTGGGGCGCAGCCAATCCGACCCCATGGGCGGCGTACATGGACTCGAACATGTCCTCGATCAGCTTTTTCAGTTGTGCGTCGAAAGCGGTGACCGGGGCCGCGACTTTTTCCAGTACCGGGTCGCCATACTTCACGATGGGATAGATCATCAGTAGTTCTGCAACTGCTCGCAGTAGCCTTTGAAGTTGCGGGTCGTCTCCAGCATCGAGTCGCCGCCAAATTTTTCCAGCGCACAGCGCGCGAGGGTCAACGCCACCATCGCTTCTGCGGCCACGCCGGCCGCCGGCACGACGCACACATCGGAGCGCTCATAAGCGGCTTTCACCGGCTCGCGGGTCTCAAAATCAACCGAAGCCAGCGGTCGCCGCAGGGTCGAGATTGGTTTGAGGTACCCGCGCACCAGGACGTCTTCACCGTTGGAGACGCCGCCTTCAATGCCGCCGGCGTGATTGTGGGCGCGGGTAAACCCGCTGAACCCGGACTGCGCCGCGTATCCAATTTCATCATGTACCGCGGACCCTGGGGAAGCGGCGGCTTCCACTCCGGTTCCGATCTCAACCGCTTTTACCGCCTGCAACGACATCACCGCAGCCGCCAGCATCGCGTCCAGCCGTTCGTCCCAATTCGCATAGGTGCCGAGGCCGGGAGGAACACGGTGCGCCACCACCTCGAAAACGCCGCCGACGGAGTCTCCGGTCTTCAGCACGCGATCAACCTCATCTTTCATCCGGCTCTCCGATTGCGGATCCGCGCAACTGAGCAGCACCTCGTCGCGTCCAGCCAGTTCTTTGATCTTCTCCCAGTCGACTTCCGCATTGCTGATCGCGGCGCCTCCCACCTGAATCACGTGGCTCAGCACTCCGATCCCCAGCTCGCGTAAAAATAATTTGGCGAGCGCCCCGATGGCGACGCGGGCAGCCGACTCACGCGCCGACGCCCGCTCCAGTACGAACCGTGCTTCGCGAAAGTTGTATTTGAGGGCGCCGGCAAGATCGGCGTGTCCGGGACGCGGCGATCTCACCGGACGATGCTTTTCCGCACTGCCCTCGCCTACCGGTAGTGATTCTTCCCAGTTCTTCCAATCTTTGTTTTCCAGTAGGACGGCGATCGGCGATCCGATCGTCAGGCCCTGGCGCACGCCGGAGAGAATATGAGCCTTGTCGGTCTCGATCTTCATGCGCCCGCCACGGCCGTAGCCCTGTTGGCGACGCCACAGTTCGCGGTCCATGAAGGCCTGGTCCACCTTCAGGCCCGCGGGCAGCCCGGAAAGCAGCGCGACCAGCGCTTCGCCATGTGATTCCCCTGAAGTCGAGTAGCGCAGCATGGAAAGTGGATTGTATCCGATGGGCCAAGCCCACTTTTGCCTGCCGCCGGGCAAATCGCAGGCGGCATCTGCCTCCCAATTTCGCAAAATCACCAGGACAAAAAGGTAAGTAGGATTGCTAAGTAACTGAGCTACAAACACCTAAACTTTAGGCTTGGCTTCTCTCGTAGAAAGCCAGTAAAATGCTTACTAATCAGTGGATTTGGAGTAACCCGTCCGTCTCAAGTACTAAGGTTAATTACTGAGATGTACCGTTCTGGAGGAGAATTGCCGGCGCTGCCTATCAAGGAAAGTTCACGCGACCTCATTAACGAAGCAGCGCGCCTTCTCAAACCTCATTTTCCGGAAATTACGGCCGCCTGGCGCAGCCGCATGTTTGAGGAGTTCAAGTTTGACGGCCGGGTCATGGCTGCATTGGAGCGTCTGAACCTGGGCACCGGCCTCGTCATCTTCTGCCAAAGCGATTTCAATATTTTCGCCGAGAACGTGAATTATTTCGGCATTCGGCTGGCCAAGCTGCAGGTGGATAGCCGGGTGGTGGCACGTTCCCTCGAGCTTTACCAGTTGTTCTGCGAACCCTACGTCAGCAAGTTGTTTGAGAATCGGCGAGCGGAGATCGTGGCCGCCCTAGAGATGTTGTCATCGGCGGTCTTCGTCGTCATCTCGATGGCCTACTTTGAAGCCCAGAAGAATGCCTCGGCCGCCCTGCTTTCCGTGCTCGACGCCGAATTGTCCGCCGTAAATCTTCCCGGGCTGTTAACCAAAGTTTTGGAAATCACCACCACCACTTTCGGCGCCCAGATGGGAGTAATTCTTCTGCGCGACCCGGATAGCGAAATTTTCCGCGTCACCGCTTCGGTGGGTTTCAACGGCGGTTTTCAGGAGGATTTTGGGATCAAAGCAGGGGAAGGCTTTTCCGGGCGCGTCATTCAGAGTGGCGAGGCGGAGATGATCCCCGACGTCGCCAGTTGCGATTTTGAAGTGAACCTGACGCTTCAAAACAACGCGAAGTCGCTTTGGGCCGTACCGCTCAAGAAAACGGACCAGGTCATCGGAGTCCTGGAACTGGGCTTTGCCAAGGCATACTCATGGCTGCCCACCGAACGTGATTTGTTGCGCGCGATCGCGGACCGCTCCGCGCTCGCCATTGATCGAGCCCGTATGACCGATGCTCTGCGTGAGCGGGAAACTCGTATTGCCGAGCTCTCCGGCCACTTGTTGCGCGTGCAGGAGGAGGAGAGGCGCCGCATTAGCCGCGAGTTGCACGATGAAACCGGGCAAGGCCTGATGGTGATTCGTCTGTATCTGGGCATGCTCGAAGCCAGTATTCGCACCCGCACGGCGCAGCTCAAGATTCATGAAACGCTGGCCGTCGTCGATCGCACCATCGAAGGTCTGCGGCGGATGTTGGCGCGTCTGTCCCCGCTCGTTTTGCAGGAGCTTGGGCTCATCGCCGCGATCCGCAAAGAAGCGAAAGACCTCACCAAGAACACCGGCATCAAGGCCCGCGTGGACGTGGCGGAGGATATCGGGCGCTTGGGCGCCGAGCTCGAAACCGCAATTTACCGGGTCGTGCAGGAAGCCTTGCACAACGTGGCCAAGCACTCACAAGCCAAAAGCGTGTGGGTGCAGATGTCGCGGGAGGACGGCGCCGTACGGTTGCTGGTCGAGGACGATGGTGTGGGCTTTACCCCCAAGACGCATTCGCGAGGCAAGTCCTTTGGATTGGCCGGGATGCGTGAGCGCGTCGGCAACCTGGATGGTTCCATGCGGGTACGATCCAGCAAAGGGCGGGGAACGCGCATCGAAATCTCTGTGCCGCACGGTCAGGGAGAGTCCGCATCGGGACAACCTCTGCCCGCAGTTTCGGAAACTTATGGACAGCGCCCGGCTGCGGTCACTGGCAGCCACGGAGCCAGCTAGCCGGCTCCGCTGTTATCAGCATGCGGCGCGTGAAATTCACAGGGTGGTGGAATGCCAAAAATCAAATGCTTGCTGGTGGATGATCACACATTGTTCCGCCAGGGCGTGCGCCGGTTGCTTGAGGGCGAATCTGATTTCGAAATCGTAGGTGAGGCCGCTGACGCGGGGGAAGCAGTTACCAAGGCGACCGAACTCCGTCCCGACGTCGTGCTCATGGATATTGGCATGCCCGGCCTTTCGTCCTTTGAGGCCGCCCGCCATATCCGCAAGAACCGTCCGGAAACCAAGCTCCTGTTCCTCACCATGTACGAGGACGAAGATTATCTCGTGCAATGCCTGGAGGTGGGGGCCGCGGGATACGTTTTAAAAGACACTCCCGCGCCGCAACTGGTAAGCGCTGTACGAGACGTTTACAAAGGCGGCAAGTATCTGAGCTCGCAGGTTCTCGGCAAGCTGGTGGAAGACTTTCGCGCCCGGGTGCGCGACACCAAAATGCGCCCCCGTATTTCGACGTTGACTCCCCGGGAGCGCGAGATCCTGAAGCTGCTGGCGGAAGGGAACTCGGTCAAAGAGATCGCGGTGTTGCTCGCGCTGAGCGTCAAGACCGTCGAAGCTCACAAATTCAACCTGATGCGCAAACTCGACATTCACAACAAGGCCCAGCTCGTCACCTATGCGATCCAGAAAAAGATCATCAAGATTCCGGTAAATCAATAGCTCGTGAAGGAGCCTCCCCCGGTGCCCGAGCGCAAAAAGCCCGCCTCTTCTGCTCGTTCAACACGTATTCTTTTTGTGGACGACGAGGATGCTATCCGCGTCACCCTTCCTTCGATTCTCAAGCTGCACGGGTTCAAGGTGACGGCTGTGGCCACCGTCGCCGATGCGCTGGATCAGATCAACCGCAACCAGTTTGAAATCCTGCTCGCCGATCTCAACATCGGCCAGCCGGGCGACGGGTTCACGGTGGTCAGCGCGATGCGCCGCACCCAACCGGCCGCGGTGACCATCATCATCACGGGCTATCCTGCATTTGAAACCGCGCTGCAGGCGATTCGCTCCCAGGTGGACGATTACATCGTCAAGCCCGCGCAGGTGGACACTCTGCTGGAGGTCATTCGACAGCGGCTCGAGAACCGCGTGCCCCCGCACCATGTTCCCCCGCGTCGTCTCGCGACGCTGCTGCACGAGCATCTTCAGGCCATCATTCAGCAATGGCTTATGCTGGTGAAGGCGGATCCCGAGTTGCTGAAGATGCCGATCAGCGATGCTGAGCGCTCCGATCATATTCCTGCGGTCGTTTCGGAAATGATTTCGATGATGGAGGCCCGTCCCGGTGTGGTGAGTGAGGAAGCGTTGCGGGATGCTGCCAATCATGGCCGCGAGAGGCGCCGGCAGGAATTTTCAATTCCCCAGATCCTGAAGGAAGCGCGGCTGCTCCGGCGCAGCATTTTTGAAGTCATGCAGCAGAACCTGCTGGCGGTGGACATCAGCACGCTGATTCCGGATCTGGTGCAGATCAGCGACAGCCTCGATGTGCAAATCAAGCAGTCGATTCAGGCCTATCTGCAAGATACGATCGAACCCCGGGCAGCCTAGACCGGTTGCATCGAAGAGTCAGTCACCCCCGCCGCATCCGCCAAACTTTTAAGATCGGGGACTTCCAGGTCGGGTTGACCACTCGCGGGCAGCGTAGCGGCAATGCCTTCCTTTACTTTTCGCCGCGTGACCCAAACGGTAGCCATTCCTAACGACTTAGCGGGGACGACATCGTGGTAGACGCTTTGCCCGACATGCAAAATCTTCTCCGCGGGCAGGCCAATTTTTCGCATGGCCCGAACAAAGTTGTTGTGCGACGGCTTATAGCTTTTCGCCTGCTGGGCGGTGATGACGTGATCGAATGCGACGTTCAACTTTCGCGCGGTACCGGCAAACAGGTCATCATCGGTGTTCGAAATAATGGCCAGCTGGTACTTCGTTTTCAACCGCAGCAATGCGGCGCGCGTATCTGCAAACGGCTCCCAGTTCGGCAGCGATTCGGGTAAGGAATGGATTTCGTCGTCGGAGGGTTTGAATCCGAGACGCTCCCCAATTCCGCGCACGATGTCCTCAAGAATCCTGCGATACGAGCGGTACTCTCCCGCCTCCAGCTGCGCTTCCAGTTCGGCGTAGTTCCTCAGAAGCACGGCGTCCGGGGAATGAACGCTATGCGCTTCCAGGATCGGGCGCAAGGCACCCAGAATGCCCTGTTCCCAATCCATCAGGGTTCCGTAACAGTCAAACGTCAGACAGCGAAATCGGTTGAAGTCAAGCGCCATGGCTTTGAAGAAGGTATGAATATTAGACGTCTTCGAACAGGATTTGTTTCATTGGTGCATGAACAGAAACGGCCGCAACCGTCGAAACGGCTGCGGCCGAAAGTAATTTGAAGTGTATTTCGAACTCACTTCACTTCCAGGGGTTGCGACAGCTTGAAACTCAGCGCCGATTCCGCTGGAATCACAATGTCCTTGTTGCCGGTGAAGGCCGTTCCCGCGGTACCGGCCCCAGCGCCGGCCAGTGCCCCGATGGCTGCACCCTTGCCGCCCCCGGCCAAGCCGCCGATCAGCGCTCCCAAACCAGCGCCACCGCCCACCATGGTTGCCGTTCGTTTGCCTTTGCCGGACTGCGTTCGCGTCACGGCCGTCGTCTGGATGGGATAGGAATGGCCCGCGATGGTGACCGCATCAAGCGTCAACCGGAGCACGGCGCCGCCCTTGAAACGTCCTAGAGGCGCGGCTTCGGCGACCGTCCCGGTAGCTTCCGCGCCCGCGGGAATTACCGTCCTCCCACCTACGTCCACCGGATTGGCGACGCTGGCGGAGAAATTGTCTCCGGCATGGCTTGTCTTCGATCCCACAGCCTGGCCCATGCGCACCGTGATGACGGTGGCAGCGGGCACGACGATGGGCTTGGCTTCGGCTGCCTGATTTCTCTCCCCCGCCGCTGTCCGCGAGGGCCTACTCGTATTTGATTCGCGGGGCGCGGTAGCCGTGTTCGATGGAGACTCGGTGGAAGCGGGGGCAGCGCTGTTGGCACCGGGCCCAGTGCTTTCGCTGGCAGGTTCCGTAGGTTTTTTATTGCAAGCGGACAGGGCAATCAACATGCCCACGCAAAGAATCAGTCCGGTCATTCGTAGCCGCATAAACCACCTCTCAGGTAGAAAATGGCGAACTTGGTCTGGAACCCGACAAAGTTCTAACAGAACGAAGCTCGGCGGGCAAACGGCGACTGTACGTTCAGAGTGCCTCGATGGCCAGATCGGAACAAATTCTACTTCCGCTTCTCAGATTCGCCCGTCAGCACGATAGCAGGAGTCATTGAACTCGCAGCTGCTGCCAACTCCTGCCCAGGTTCTTCCCCTGCATCCAAGTCGCTCAATGGCGATTGCGGGATTTCATTGCCGCCCGGTTTGGGCGCATCTCCGTTGTTTCCCGCCATGTACTTGCTGGTCTTCAGCAGAGGCCGGCCCAGCGAGGGATTGTAGCCAGTCCACGTATCATCCGAAACTGCCTCGCGCTCAAAATGCGCGCGCATGCTCTCCATTTTGGAATCGAGATCATCGCAATAGTGCAGGAGCAAGGCTTCGGGGAACATGGGCAATTTCGGCGATCCGAACTCGTACTGGCCATGATGGCTGATGATCAGGTGTTCGAGAAGCACCTTCAACTCCTGAGGGAAGCCAGGAATGGCCGCGAGTTTGTCATGCAGCATTTCCAGTTCGATGATCATGTGCCCCAGCAACTGCCCGCGCGTGGTGTAGGAGAACGACCGCGTGTAGGTGAGCTCGTAAATTTTTCCGATGTCGTGGAGGAACGCTCCCGTCAAGACCAGGTCGCGATTGACCTGCGGGTAGTTGCGGCACACCAGGTCACAGAGCCGAAAAAGCGATACTACGTGATCCAGCAGCCCGCCGATGTATGCATGGTGAAGAGTCTTGGCGGCAGGCGCTCGCTTGTAGGCCGCTACGATGTCCTGATCGGCCATGAACGCGTGCACCAGCGTTTTTAGGTGGTGATCCTGAAATCCGTTGACATACTCCACCAACGTCTGCCAAAGCTCGTCGATATTCTTGTTCGTCTTCGGGAGATAGTCGGTGAAATCCACTTCCGAGTCTTCCATCCGACGCAACTTGTGAATGGTCAGCTGAAAACGATTCTTGTAGCGGTTGATGAGTCCCTTCACCTTGAGAAAGTCATCTTCCTCGAAGGTGTTCATCGCCTCGGCGACGTTGTCCCACATCTTGGCTTCGATTTGTCCGGAGCGGTCCGCCAGCAGAAGCGCCAAAAACAGCTCTCCGGTCTTTCGTGGTTTAACCTGCTTGGAGGAAACGACGAAGGTCGAGGTGATGACCTTGTTTTCGTGCTGAGAGCAATCGCAGACGAAGAAGTCCTTCATGGCCGGCAAAAATCCCGGGATCACCCCTCTTCCGGGCCATCCCGCAGGAACTCTCGCGAGCCTCAGCCTACACTAAAAAACGAAGAACTTCTTCTTCTTTTTGGCGGGTACTTTGGCTTTGTCTTCGGTCGTTTGCGCCATCATGACGGGTTTGGTCTGGTTCGGACTGGCTCCGGTGTCAACGTACCCAGCCTTGATATCGATATACGCTTCCTCGCGTAACTTGGTGAGATAGGTTCGCAGCGCAGGCTGCAATTTCTCGTAGTACAGGGCATCCTGAATGCGCGGCGCAATGTCCTTGAACGGAGCCAGGCCCGCTTCCTGGTGCTCCGTCACTTTAAGGATGACGAATCCCTGCTTGGTCCGAATTACATCGGAAACCTGGTCCGGTTTCATCGAGAACGTCTGGTCTTCCAATCCCTTGGCCAGCGTACCGCGCTTGAAATAGCCAAGGTCGCCCCCTTGGGCGGCCGTTGGACCGGCTGATTCTTTCTTGGCGACATCCTCGAACTTCGCGCCTTGGTGAATGCTGTCCAGGATCTGCTTTGCTTTCGTCTCGGCTGCTGCCAGTTGCTGCTCCTCGGCTTCGGCAGGATTCGCAGCATCCGCGGGAGCACTCCCGACCGGAACCAGGATCTCGCTCATCCGCACTTGTTCCGGGCGCTCGAACTGCGCTTTATGTTCGTCGTAAAATTTGTGGAGTTCCTCGTCGGTGATCTTGATGTTCTGTCCCACCTCGCGCGCGATCACTTGCTGCGTGATGATGTTGTTCCGCAGGTTCTGCTTGAAATCCTCGTATGAGACGCCCTGTGCGGCGGCGGCTTTTTCCAGATCCTCCATGCTTTCGAGGTTCATTTGTTTGCGGATCTCATCCAGCTTCTTGATCAATTCGGTATCGGCGCTGATCCCCAGGTCCTTGCCTTTGTCGAGCAGAAGTTGCTGGTCGATCAAATCCCGCAATGCGTTCTTTTCCCGCTCCGCGATAGGCTGCTCGGTCTCGCCACCGCGGTCAGCCGGCTCGTTTTTCATGGCTTCCAGGGTGTGTTGAAACTCGGTTCGAGTAATCACCTGGTTATTCACCCGCGCGATGATTTCCTCGATCACCGTATCGGCGTGTGACAGCACGGCGAAAAATGTCACAGACAAGCAGACAACAGGAAGAAGAAGCTTTTTCATAGATGATCCTGGGCGGCCTCTACTCTGGTTATGAGTGGGCTTGGTTTTCTTTATTGTATATGCCCGATCTCACACAGGCCAGCTGCCGTAACGCTGAAGTTGGTATGATGTAGGGTTTCTGGACGGCCGTTGTTATCACAGGATGCATGGAGGGCGGCATGATCAAGTCCGGGTTAGTCCTTATCGCCATGTTTTTATTCGCGAGCCTTACATACGCTCAGACGCAGAAGAAATTCCAGGCTGCAATGCCGGACGCGGCGCAGCTCAATGCCATGGCTGCCCGGTTTGCACCCACGCCTCTGCGGGTGGACACGTCGCACCTGTCAGCTGGCGACCAGCAGGCGCTTCCCAAGCTGATCGAAGCGGCCCGCATCCTCAACAAGATTTTTATGGAGCAGTTGTGGAGCGGCGACCTGGCGCTCTACGACAAGTTGCGCAAAGACACTTCCCCCCTGGGCCGCGCTCGGCTGCACTATTTCTGGATCAACAAAGGCCCGTGGTCCGACATCGACGAATTCAAGGCCTTCATCCCCGGGGTTCCGCCGCACAAGCCGGCAGGAGCGAATTTCTATCCTGAGGGCATGACCAAGGAAGAATTCGAGACCTGGGTCAAAACACTTCCTCAGAAAGAACAGGAGCAGGCAACCGGTTTCTTCACCGTGATCCGCCGGCAAAACGGGAAACTGAGCATGGTTCCGTACAGTGCCGCCTACAAGCCTGACCTCGAACGTGCGGCAGCGTTGCTCAAGGAAGCAGCCGCCCTCACCGATAACGAGTCGCTAAAAAAATTCCTCAGTACACGCGCCGAAGCCTTTCTTTCGAACGACTACTACGAAAGCGACATGGCTTGGATGGATCTCGACGCACCCCTGGATATCACCATCGGACCCTATGAAACTTACAACGACGAATTATTCGGATACAAAGCCGCGTTCGAAGCCTACGTCAACCTGCGTGACGATCAGGAAACGAACAAGATCGGCGCCTTCGCGCAGCATCTGCAGGAAATCGAAAACAATCTGCCCATGGACCCGCAATACCGCAATCCCAAATTAGGCGCCGGTGCACCCATGCGCGTGGTGGACGAAATTCTGAGTTCGGGAGATGGAGCTCACGGGGTGCAGACTGCCGCCTACAACCTGCCGAATGATGATCGCGTGGTCCAGCAAAAAGGCAGCAAGCGCGTGATGATGAAGAACGTTCAGGAGGCCAAGTTCCGCACGGTGCTGCTGCCCATTGCGCGTCGCGTGCTCTCGAAGCAGGACCAGGTGAACGTCAACTTCGAGTCTTTCTTCACGCACATTCTGGCGCATGAACTGATGCACGGTTTGGGGCCGCACCAGATCAAGGTGCAGGGCCGCGATACCACGCCTCGCGACGAGTTGAAAGAGGTTTACGGCACGATTGAAGAAGCCAAGGCCGATGTCACGGGACTCTTCGCCCTCCAATACCTGATGGACCATGGCAAAGAACTGGGGCTCGGTAACGTGCTGCCATACGACGAAGCGGCACAACGGCAGCTTTACACGACATTCCTTGCTTCCGCATTCCGGAGCTTGCGGTTCGGCCTGAATGACGCTCACGGCAAAGGCATGGCGATCCAGATCAACTATGTGCTCGACAAGGGTGGTTACGTTATCCAGCCGGACGGCACTTTCTCTGTGGACTTCACCAAGATCAAGGCTGCTGTCCGCGATCTCGATCACGACCTGCTGACGATTGAAGCGGAAGGCGACTACGCGGGAGCGAAGAAAGTGCTCACACAGATGGGAGTGATTCGACCCGAAGTGAAGAAGGCCCTCGACCGGCTGCAGGGAATCCCGACCGACATTGAGCCGCTGTTCGAGACGGCCAACTCGCTGGTTCCGGATCCCGATACGTTGACCATGCCGGCATCACGGAACGTACACAAGAAAGGGCACCCGCGTCCGTGGTTGCGCCCAACCAAGCAGTAACAGAGGAATCGCCGTTATCCTATTTGAGCTGCCTTGGCCTTGGCCGCGCGAAGCAGAGCTAGCGTTGTAACGTCATCGTGACGTGGTGGTTTGCCGGTGAACTGGTAAACCGATTCCATGACCTGCGCGCAAAGGTCCTGGGCAGACGCGCACCGCGCGTCCTTGAGCGCCTGTTTCACCCGCTCCAACCCATACTCTTTCCGGCCGGCACGACTTTCTATCAACCCTTTCGAGACCAGGATCAGGGCCGCGCCCTGCTCCAGCGTCGAAACCTGAGCGTCGTGGATAGCGTGCGAGAAGAGTCCCAGCGGCAGACCGGTTGCCCCTAGTTCCCAGACGCCGGCGCTGTCACGCAGAGTTCCTGGCGTGTGGCCCGCGTTGCAATAGAACACCACGCCCAGATTTTCGTTGTAGGAGGCGATGAACGCCGGAGTGCAGCGCACCCCTCCGGCTGCGTCCAGGATCACTCGGTTTAGGTGCAATGTCAGCTCGGAGACTGCTTCGGCTTCATTCACGTCTTCGTCGCGAAAAAGTTCCGGGGTGCGTGCGCGGAATTCATCCTGGATGGTGGCCGCGATTGCTAGCCCGGAATCTTTGTCCCCGGCGATGTCAATGAGCAGGAAAATGAATCTGGAATCGCCCAATGCCATCATGTCGTAAAAATCGCCTGCGAGGCGGGTGCCGTGATACACCGCCGCAATCTCCGCGCCGGGAATCTCTGGAATTGCTGTCGGGGTCGGTTGACGGTACTGCGTGGCCGTGGTGGCCTTTTGAAATGGGAGTCTCATTGGGATAACCGTGGGGAGAGGGGGCGCGCAAAACTTAGCACATCCTGCTTCTTCGGGCAATGAGAACTCCGGCTGCAGGCAGGCTGGACGGGCCTTCCGGCGTGGTGGTGATAGAGACAAGTACCTGAAAATCAAGCGGATGCGAAATTCCTGTTGCGACGATCGTCAATCAGCGATTACCCGACCGTCTGTCGCCTCGATCACTTGACCGCCGGCGCCGCTTGCCCGGGACCGTCCGATGAGTGCACAATTCCAGCTACTTGGTTTTGGGGGTGCACCTTGCTTCGTTCGGCCCGTCTCGGTCTCCGGTTGCTGTTTTGCCTCCTCTTGGCAGGCCTTTCCTTTGCCCAGTCTGTGCCGACTTCTGATGATCAATCTCAAGGCCCAAACAGTGAGCCGACCCAGGAAGAGAAGCAAAAAGAAATTCAGAAGCAGGCAGCGGCATTGCTCGACCAGGTAGTGGCTGAATCGAAGTCGCTCAGCCTTCCCCAAAATCACATCACTGTCGAGAGCACTGTTCTCGAACTGCTCTGGAAAAGGGATCACAATCGCGCCCGGGCTCTGGTCGCCGACATCACCACCCGGATTATCGAGATGGAGAACCGGGCGGAATCCGATTCCGATTCGTCGCGCTCCGCGGCCGTCTACCAGTTGCGCACCGAAGTTGTTCAACTGCTTGCCGGATTTGATCCACGAATGGCCCTCAGTTTTTTACAAGCGACACGTCCGGCCACTGGCGCGCGCGACACCATGGAGCGTCAACTGGAATACACCCTGACCTCAAAAGCTGCCAGCAGCGATCCACGCACGGCGCTGGCGCTGGCAAAAAAATCCCTGAGCGATGGGTTTTCCTACCAGCTGAACAGCATCTACAGTTCGCTCAGCCAGTCGGATCCGGATGCTGCGAATGAGCTGGCAGAGGATATCGTCGGGAAGTTGCGCTCACAGGACCTGACGACCAACCGGCAGTCGTGGTACTTTGCGCTTAACTTCCTCGGACAGGTGGCGCCGCAAAGCCAGGGACGGACCGGGCCACGCGGCAAGCTAGGAGCACCGGGCGCCAGCACTGCCGGTGTCGGACCCGCTAGCCAGGGCGCGCAGCCCGATCCTGAGGTCGCGAAACAGCTCACGCAACTGCTGGTGGGTGCCGCGTCGAGCCCCAACATGCCCCAGGACCTCGTCCGTGGCCTGCAGCCCTATTCCGACGTCATCGCGGAGTATGCGCCGGGCAAGGCTTCCCAAATCCAGAAACAGATTTCGCAGTCGAATCAGAGCGCTGACCCGCAGGTCAGAACCTGGGAGCAATTTAACGACGCCAACTCACGCGGTTCGGTGGACGATAGCCTGGCCGTTGCTGCCCAGGCCTCGCCCGAGGTTCGCTCAGGGATGTATCAGCAGGTGGCCTGG
>Ga0070741_10008816_pt1 | contig 20009 bp, 15 predicted proteins | sample Coa_R1_4_FD_66440 | JGI IMG/M metagenome (GOLD analysis project Ga0070741, IMG submission 66440) | Surface soil microbial communities from Centralia Pennsylvania, which are recovering from an underground coalmine fire - Coalmine... | ecosystem: Environmental > Terrestrial > Soil > Unclassified ...
AACGAGCCGAGCATCTATGTACTTGATACCAAGGCGGCCGAAGACCTGATCAAGGCAGCGGGAGACGTGAAAGAAGCCGCGCCGGCCAAGCCTCCGGGAAAGAAAAAGTAAGGGAAATTTGTCAGCGTCCATTTTTCGCGGCCTTTGCGAAAGATGGTTGCCTGACGCCAATTTGCCGTCGCGTACCGGGTTGCAATGTGAACGGACTTCTCACCGATCTTTATGAGCTCACCATGGCTGCCGGCTACCATCAGGCCGGCAAGCAGGTCCATAAAGCCACCTTCGAGTTGTCCGTTCGGCGCCTGCCGGCTCACCGGAATTACATCGTCTTTGCCGGCCTTCAACAAGCAATTGAATATCTGCAAAACCTGAGTTTCACCGTGGAGGAGATCGATTACCTCCGCGGCCTGCCGCAGTTCCGCCAGGTGAAGCCGGACTTTTTCGATTACCTGCGGGAGTTCCGCTTCACGGGCGACCTGTTCTCGGTCCCCGAGGGCACCCCGATGTTCGCGGGCGAGCCTCTGCTCACTGTGCGCGCACCGCTGGTCGAGGCTCAGATCCCCGAGACGTACCTCCTCTCGGCCATCACCTTTCAGAGCCTGATCGCATCGAAGGCGGCTCGTCTGGTAGACGTCGCCGGCGGCCGCAATGTCGTCGAGTTCGGCACGCGCCGCGCCCATACCCCCGAAGCCGGGGTCTACGCCGCGCGCGCCGCTTATATAGGAGGCTGCACCGGGACGTCGAACACACTCGCCGGATTTAAATTCGGCATCCCGGTTTTCGGAACCTCGGCGCATTCCTGGGTCATGGCCTTCTGTGGCGAGACACAGGCGTTCAAGCAACTGCAAAGCGTCCTCGGTCCGACCGCCGTACAGCTGATCGATACCTACGACACCCTGGAAGGCGCCCGCAAGGCGGCATCGTTGGGCAAGCCTCTCTGGGGCGTCCGGCTCGACAGCGGCGACTTCAAAGAGCTGTCGCAGTCGGTCCGCGAGATCCTTGACGAAGCCGGCCTGCATGAGACGAAGATCATGGTTTCGGGCGACCTGGACGAGTACAAGATCCGCGACCTGCTCGCGGCTGGCGCGCCCATCGATTCCTTCGGTGTCGGCACGCAGCTTGCGACTTCCGCGGACGCGCCAAACATGGGCGCGATTTACAAAATGGCCGAGCTCGACATCTGCGGGATTAAACGATTCACGGCGAAACTGAGCGCCGACAAGACTTCGTTGCCCGGCGCCAAGCAGGTATTCCGGCATCCGGATCACGACGTGGTAGCGCGCTCGGGCGAATGCAACCTGGGTCGCCCGCTGCTGCGGCCGATCCTGCTCGGCGGCCAACTGGTCGAACCGCTGCCCGATCTGGAGACGACGCGCGCCTATGCGGCGGAATCCCTACGGGCTCTTTCGCCGGCCTTGCGAAATCTGGAACCAACCGAGCCCTACGACGTCCGGCTCAGCAAAGAGCTAAAAGAACTGGTCGAGCGCACCCGGGAGAACCTGAAGCACGTATGAAGACCGTCTTTTTCGACATCGACACGCAAATCGACTTCATGTTCCCGGCGGGCGCGCTTTACGTGCCGGGCGCCGAGCGCCTGCTATCCATCATCGAGCGTCTCAACCGTTACGCGGTGGATCACGATATTCCCGTTGTATCCACGACGTGCGCGCACACGGAAAACGACGACGAGTTCAAGGAGTGGCCGGCGCACTGCGTCGTGGGAACGACCGGCCAACTGAAGGCGTCGGCGACTGTCGCGGGGAAAACGATGGTTGTGCCGAATGCTCCCGCGGATGTGGACGTCACCAGCGCAAAGCAGATTATCCTGGAGAAACAGCAGCTCGACCTGTTCACCAATCCAAACATGGATCAACTGCTCCGCCAACTGCAAGCCGATCATTACCTGGTCTACGGCGTCGTGACCGAGTACTGCGTCAAGTGCGCGGTGATGGGACTTCTCGCCACCGGCAAGCCCGTGACGCTCATCTCCGATGCGATTGAGACGCTGAACCGCGTCGAGTCGGACGCCATGATCGCGGAGTTCCGGAAACGGGGAGGCGACGTGCGATCGCTGAAAAACTACTCCCAGGCGAACGGCTTCCCGGTGGCGTGAAATCAGCTCTGGTGTCCGGGTGGAAAACGGTCAGCCCTTTCCCGGAAACCCGCTCCTGTACGCTCGGTCTACAAACGGAGCACAGCCAGGTTTGAATGGAAGGTAGTACCCGGCATCGGCGTGGCGGGGATGCTCGCTTCTGCGGCGCAGCACCTCACAGTCAGCAACACGTCAACAGTCAAATGCTGATCGGAATCTGCCAGCCCCGCTGATTGCATCCCTCGATAGGCGCAGGTCAGAATCGATCACTGTCACCCGAACCTTTATCGCCACGGCTATTGCCGGGGCAATCGAGTTCGCCACCAAATCCCCGCGCCGGCTTCGTCCCCCTTCCCGGGCTCGCTGCTGACACCGAAGTGAACCTGTTTTGTTCCGGACTCGATCAGATCCCCGGTCTTCGTCCGTGCTTCGCCGGAGCGTTTGACGAAGCGGCCAGCCATCAGCGCCTTCAAATATGGCAATTCCTTCCACATTGCCTGGCCCATCGGTTTGCTGAGGTAAGTTTGCAAAAAATTCGGGCAATTGAAGGTGGTTTTCGTAAAAGGCTGGCCCGGGAGCGACTTCGCCTGATCCGGAGCAAAGTTGTCGCAACACAATGTCCAAAGGTATAGGCTGCCGTTGGTCTTGCTGGTTGGATCTTCGGGATTCACACTTCTGGCGAAACTGTCGAATCCCATGCTCTTGAAGATTTGAATGGGCTTGTTCTTGAAGAGGTTCGGCCGCGAACAGATTGCATACCACTGAATCCGGTGCGTAAACTCGCCGTGAACCAAAGCGTCCGCGCCAGGGTCTTTCCAGTGGTATCCATGCTTCAGGAGGATCGGGTTAAAGCTCTTCAACAATATTCCGGTGAGGGTCGGGGCGCCTTGCGGCAATTGGACTGTCTTCAGCTTTGTAAAATCCTTTTCACCCTCGGGGTTGTGCTGAGTCCACGTGGCATTCTTATTTGTAAAAGCGACGACAGTCTCCCGATCATCAGCATCGCCGGTGAATTGCGCGGTCGTATGCAATTTGCTGGTGCTGACGGCGTTGAAGCCATGCTTGAACTCAAACGCATCGAGCACTCCGGAAAGCAATTTGCCTGTCTTTGAACGAAGGCCATCACCCTGGAACGTTTTGGTGGCCGTTTCCACTTTTTTGCGTAGTTCCGCACGCTCCGCTTTTGCCAGTTCCAGTTCGATCGCGGTATCGAGACCTTTGAGAGCCTCCAGCACTTCAGCGCGGCGCGAAAGAAATGCAACCACTTGCGCGATATCCATGTGCAAATTGGCAGGGTCATCGCATTTAATGGCAGTCGAAAGTGGCTTGGGAAGCCCCCAGTATTTGCGCAAAAGTTCCAGTACCGTTTCCGGTTTTGTATCGGCGGTAATTTCAATCGGCACACGCCCTCCAGTTTTGTTGTATTCTATCTCCGCCTGGTGAGGGATTCAACCGGTGGCCAGTCTGATTCAAGCGAGCTGCTGTGTGCGGCAGCATACGAGTTTGCAGAGGAGCAGCCGGCCCTCCCCGTCCTCTGGGCGGTTGAAGACGGTTCTTTAGGCAGGACATGGGCTATGATCGAGCCGATGCCTTCAGTACTTACAAAGACAGAATACGAGGTTCTGGTAGAACAGGCGCCGATCATGATCTGGCGTTCCAATACGACTGCGGAGTGCGATTACTTCAATGACCGCTGGCTTCTTTTTCGGGGCCGGACAATGGAGCAGGAAATCGGCAATCAATGGGCCGAGGGGGTCCACCCGGACGATATGGCGGGCTGCCTCAAGACATATCTGGGCTGCTTCGGGCGCCGGGAAACTTTCGAAATGTATTACCGGCTCAAGCGCGCCGACGGAGCCTGGCGCTGGATCTTTGATCGCGGTGTTCCCTTTTATGATGCTGATGGCGAGTTTCGCGGCTACATCGGCAGTTGCATCGATGTAACGAGTCGCATTGAGGCGCAGCGGGCGGCCGATGAGGCGCGAGAACGGGAATTGGCAAAGCTGCGCGGCCTCCTGCGCATTTGCAGCACGTGCAAAAAGATCCGCAACACGGTAGGTGAATGGGAACAACTCGAGCAGTATATCGCCGGCCATTCCGAAACTGACTTTACGCACGGGATGTGTCCCGACTGTACGCGGGCTCAGCTTTTGGAAGGGGCAGGAGTGTGAACCGGACGATCCTGCTGCTGGACGACGACAGCAATACACTTTTAGTCCTGCATGCACTTCTGGACCGGACCGACGCCCGGGTGATAGAGTGCGCCAACGAACCGTGCGCCGTTCGGCAATGCGAGGAGTTACTCAAGGGGATCGACCTGCTCGTCGCGGATGTCGTCCTGCAGGACAGTAACGGTCCCGCGGTTGTGCGGAAAGTGAAGCCGTTGCAACCCCTGATGCGGCTTCTTTATATCAGCGGTTTCAGCTTGACTGAATTGCAACGTCGCGGTCTGCTCTCGAGTGACGAGATGGTTCCAGGCTCGATCGAGTTTCTACAGAAGCCATTCTCCCCGCAGCAATTTCTGGAAAATGTGCAGAGGCTACTGGTGAACTAGCATCTGTTTGCGGAATACCGTCCACCGCCTCCGTCACGGTCACGGCGTTTCCGAGCCGCACCGTAATCGGTTCTGCAAGTAAATACCAGCCTATAAGCCTGTGGCAAAAACGGGGACAGACGGAACGGTCCACCCTACGGGCCCATATCTCGCTGATAGCAGGCTGCCGGTGACGGACAGTTTCGTCTATCCCCGGTTTACCACGGGCTGCTAGATTTTCTTCGCGGGGTCGGCAGCAGGCAGGAATCGGCGGATGCCGAAATCGTACGCCGCCGAGCCGATAATCCCGCCGAGAATCGGGCCCACGATCGGGACCCAGAACACGTTGCCGCCGTCAGTCAGGCCGTTGTTCTTGAATCCGGCAACGACCGTAAACAGCCGGGGACCGAAATCGCGGGCAGGATTGATCGCATAGCCATGCATGCCGCCGAAGGACATGCCGATCGCGACGACTGTCGCACCCACGAGCACCGGCGTCAGGTTCGCTCCCAGCGGCTGATTGCGTTCGTCGATCAGCGCCATCACCATGATCAACAACAAGGCAGTGCCGATCGTCTGATCCAGCAAACCCGCCGACATGATGGCCGGGAACTGCGGGAACGTGGTGAATACGCCCGCCGTATGATCGAGGTTGGGGTCGGCGGCGTGAAAGGCGGGACGGTAATTCCAGTACACCAGCGCCGCAGCCACGAATGCGCCCGCTGTCTGCGCAATCGAATACGGGACGACTTTGCGCCACGGGAAGCCACGGAAGACGGCCAACGCGACCGTGACTGCCGGGTTCAGATGCGCGCCCGTGATCCTGCCGGCCAGATAGCAGCCCATCGTCACTCCCAGTCCCCAGCCCAGCGTGATATTCGTGAACCCGCCGTGCACGATTTCACCCGGGATACCGGTCCCAAACAGGACCACCATTGCCACTACGCCGTTACCAAACATGATCAGCACCATCGTGCCGATGAATTCCGCCATGAGTTCCGCTGTCAGGTTATTCTTCATGGAATAGCTCCCCCTTGGCCTTTCATTGCTAAGTCTCATCCTGCTTAAATGCCTGCAACAGTTTCTTGTAAGTCTCGTGTAGGTCTTCGGGGAGAATCCTGGTTTCCCCAACCGTGGTCATGAAATTCGCGTCGGCGGTCCATCGCGGCAGGATATGCATGTGGATGTGGCCGGCGATTCCTGCCCCCGCCGCTCTACCGAGGTTCATCCCCAGGTTCAGGCCTTCCGGCCGATACACTTCGCGCAGATGCTTCTGGGCACGCCGTGCGATCACGATCATTTCCGTCGCCGTCTCTTCGGCGGCGTCTTCCAGCAGGGCGACGTGTTCGTACGGCGCCACCATCAGATGGCCGGACGTGTACGGGTACAGGTTCAGCAACACGAAATTGCGCCGGCCGCGCCAGACTACGAAATTCTCAGCGTCGTTGTGCTCGGCGGCTTTCTCGCAGAAGATGCATTCCGAAGTCGCCGGGGCGGACGAGACGTATTGATACCGCCAAGGACTCCAGAGATGGTCCATAATTGCGCTGGTGGGAATTAGACGGTGGGAGGCTCACTCGGAGCCGGCTCGGGAACTGAAGGCGGAGCGCCGGCGGCGGCGTTCACCACATCCTTCAACTCCTTGCTGGGCTTGAAATAAGGAATCTTCTTGGCGGGAACCTCGACCCGCGCGCCGGTTTTCGGGTTGCGCCCGACGCGGGGCTGCCGCTGCCGCGTCCGGAAACTGCCGAATCCACGGATCTCAATCTTGTCGCCCCCGCGCAGCGAGCGCACGATACTGTCGAAAATGGCCTCCACGATGACCTCGGATTCCTTCCTGGTCATCTCAACTACTCGGGAGACTTCTTCAATCAGATCGGCCTTGGTCATGAGCTGCTCCTTCAGTAATCTATCTTAACCTATTTCTTGTCAGGGGATTCCAGACCGCAGTATCGCGTGATTGGAGAACTTTTGCAAGTGGAACGGGCCGATTTGTGCCCGATTATTCCAGATTCCGGTCTTTCAAGCTCATTACTTCTTCAATGGTTGTGGTAGCGGCCGCCGCCTGGCGCTGGTAATCCTCCAGGCGTGTCTTTTCCTCGTCATCGGCCATGGCCTTCAGACTAAGGCCGATCTTTTTCTCCGGCTCGCTCATCTTTATGATTTTAAAGTCATTTTCCTGATTCAACGCAATCGGCGGCTCTTCGGAACGCCGCCCCGTATAGCCGGGAATCTCCGAGAAATGGCATAATCCCTCGACGCCTTCAGCCAATTCCACAAAAGCGCCAAAACCGGATAGCCGGCACACGCGCCCGTGGACGATGTCGCCGACCTGGTGGTTCTGGAAGTACGTCTCCCAGGCATCGGGTTGAAGTTGCTTGATCCCGAGCGACAACCGGTGTGCTTTGGCATCGATGTTCAGAATCACGGCCTGCACAAGCTGTCCTTTTTTCAGCACTTCCGAGGGATGCTTGACCCGCTTGGTCCAGGAAAGATCGGACACGTGCACCAGTCCGTCGATCCCCTCCTCGATCTCGACGAAGGCGCCGAAATCGGTCATATTCCGGACGCGTCCCTCCACCACCGACCCAACGCTGTAGCGCGACTCAATCGTGGTCCAGGGATTCGGCTCAAGTTGCTTGAGTCCAAGGGAGATGCGGCGGTCGCGCGGGTTTACGTCGAGCACCACGGCCTCCACCTGATCGCCGGGCTTAACGACTTTCGACGGGTGCTTCATGCGCCGGGACCACGTCATCTCCGTGATATGAATGAGACCCTCGACGCCGGGCTCGAGCTCGACGAAGGCTCCGTAATCGGTAACGTTCACCACGCGACCGATCACGCGGCTGTTGACGGCATAGCGTTCGCTGACCGTCTCCCAGGGATCGGGCTCCAGTTGCTTGATGCCGAGGGAAACGCGCTCCTTCACGCGATCGAATTTCAGGACCTTAACCGTGATCTCGTCCCCGACGTGCACGACTTCGGAGGGATGCCCGACGCGGCCATGCGACATGTCGGTGACGTGCAACAGGCCATCGATGCCGCCCAGATCCACAAATGCGCCGTATTCGGTCAGATTTTTGACCACGCCGGTGCAGATGGAACCTTCTTCCAGATGCTCCAAGGTTTGCACCTTGCGCTCGGTTACTTCCTGTTCGACAGCCAGCTTGCGCGACACCACCACGTTCCCGCGGCGACGGTTCAGCTTGATAATCTTGACGGGGATGTCCTGTCCGATCAACGAATCCAGGTTGTGGAGAGGCCTCGGATCGGCCTGCGAGCCGGGCATGAAGGCCTTGATCCCGACATCGACCGACAAGCCGCCCTTGACGCGTCCAAGCACGTGGCCCGAGATGATCAGTTGGTCGTTGAAGGCAGCTTCCAGATTGTCCCACACGCGCAGGCGAGCAGCCTTGATGTGCGACAACAGCACATAGCCTTCGGGACGCTCGCCGTGATCGACCATGACGTCGACCACGTCGCCGGGATGCACCGTGATGGCTCCCGAAGCGTCGAGGAACTGCTCGGCGGGAACCAGACCCTCGGATTTATAACCGAAATCGACGATGACGTCCTTAGAAGTGACCTTGAGGACACGGCCCTGCAGCACCTCACCTTCGGCGGGCGGTGCGAAGTGACTGTAGTCATCGAGCAGGTCTTCGTAGTCCTCCCCATCCGGCAGTCCGGGGTTCAACGGTCTGTCTTGCTCCATGGCCATTACCACGCCTCCGCGCCTCTCCGATTTCGTGGCTTCAACCATATTTTCCCACGCGATATTCTCGACGTGGGGATGAGGAAGCGCGAGTTTCGTATCCGATATTCCGACGATGTGAACACCGTTACGCTAACCACCAGAAACCGTTGAGAGATCAGTATGTTAGCAAATATACGCCCTTCCCTGACACATTGTCAACGGGAGGCTGGTTCGGGCGGGTGATTTCTCGCAGAATCCGATATGATGGTGGGGCATCCCATGCTGTCCGTCAGAATTATCCGACTCAGTCTCCTGCTCGTTACCGCCGTATTCGCGGCAGACAAGCCGCCGACCTTCTCGCGCGACGTCGCGCCCATCCTCTTTAATAAGTGCACCGGCTGTCATCATCCCGACGATGTCGCGCCGATGTCGTTCCTGGAATACAAATCGGTGCGGCCGTGGGCGAAGTCGATCAAAGAGGCAGTGTTGCTCAAGCGCATGCCCCCGTGGTTCGCGGATCCACATTATGGTTCGTTCTCGAATGATCCGAGCCTGACGGAAGCGGAGAAGCAGACGATAGTCGCCTGGGTGGATCAGGGGGCGAAGGAAGGCGATCCGCGCGACCTGCCCAAGGCGCCCGCTTATGCGGACGGCTGGCGCATCGGCAAACCGGACGCCGTGTTCGATATCGGCCAGGATCACTCAATCAAAGGTAACCCCGCCGATGAGTACATCAGCTTCACAGTGCCGACTCACTTCACCGAGGGCCATTGGGTGCAGGCGATCGAGATCCGGCCGGGTAACCGCAAGGTGGTCCACCATGCGCATGTGAGCGTGATCGATGGTTCCGGACAGCGATTGAACGGTGCAAAACCCGTGGCCAAAGTGGCGACATTCGCGGATTACACTTTCAGGGGGGATGACCACCTGCGGCACATGCGCGTCGATGCTCCCATCGTGGACGATGCCTGCGCCTATTCGGGTCCTGAAATTGCCGGCCTGCGCAAAGCCGGTCCGGGATCGCTGGTATCGTATCTGCCGGGCATGCCGCCCGACGTCTACCCCTCCGACAGCGCCAAGTGGATTCCTGCCGGCGCGCAGTTGCGCTTCACGATTCACTACCACTCCGAAAAATCGGGCGACGGCGCCCCGATTACGGACCGCACCAGCGTCGGCATGATCTTCGCTCCGGGGCCGCCAAACCATCCGATCCACCGCATGGACGTAGACAACAACTTCTTCGCGCTCCCGGCCGGCGATGCGAACCACCAGGTGCGCCAGTGCGCGACGTTCGATTCCGATTCGTTGCTCCTCAGTCTTACGGCCCATATGCACCTTCGCGGAAAGGACGCGCGGTTCGAAATCCAGCGGCCGGGTGAGGCGCCGCAGACGGTGCTGTTCGTGCCCAAGTACGATTTCAACTGGCAGTTGAAATATCGCGAAGCGGATCCCGTATTTTTGCCCAGGGGAACGCGGCTCATCATCACCTTCCACTACGACAACAGCGCCAATAACGCGGCCAATCCCGATCCGCGGAAGCTCATCCGGTGGGGCGAGCCCAGCCAAGAAGAGATGATGAGCGGGTGGATCGACTATATCGACGCGCCCGCGAAACCGGCCGTGCGGCTGTCGGAATCGGCTCGCGTAACACAATAGACAAGCGCCAATTGATAGGCCGGCCGGAGCGCGGCGCGCCGTCAAATCAGTACCGATCCTCGTGCGCGGATGAGTGTCGGTGCAGCAGGTGCGCCGAGATATCCGGCCGGAACTCGCGGAAACGTTGGTAAGCGCGTCGCGCCCGAGCGCGTAGCCGACACTTCCTGGCGAGAGCGCTGGCCGCTCGCTCGCGGCTCAAACAATAGCTCAACGAAATGGGCTGCGCCGTTTCCTCCGCCGTCGCCGATGGCTCCTGCGCAAGAGACTCACCCGCCGCAATCAGACAAGACTGATGCAAACCAGGAGCCTCACAGACAGCATGATTAGTAGCTGGTTCATCTCCCTGAAACAGTCTCGGCGTACGTTATAATTGCACCAATTTGAATCGAGGAGGGATATGCCGGATTCTCTCTATTCGCCGGATTTTCTCAAGACCTTTACGGAGGTGAGGGATACAGGCGGCCCGACCACGGCGTTTCCTTCACCTGCCGACTGGCGGGATCAGGGGATCTACTTCCTCATGGTCGACCGTTTCAATAATTCGGCAGCGCCACCGCGCCATCAGCCATTCGACGATCCGGCTTTCTACGGTTTTCAGGGCGGCAACTTCGCCGGAATTCAGGCGCAGCTTCCCTACATTAAAGGCCTCGGTGCAGGCGCGATATGGCTCAGCCCCGTGCTCAAGAACGTGGCGTTCGAGGACGGAACCTATCACGGCTACGGCATCCATCATTTCCTTCGCGCCGACCCACGCTTTGCGCGCGATCCGGAACATGCCGATGACGAATTGCGATCGTTGGTGGATGCGGCGCACCGGTTGGGAATGTATGTAATCCTTGATATCGTCCTGAACCACACCGGAAATGCGTTTGCCTATCTCTGCGATGCCGGCGAGAGGACGTGCGTGGATGCGCAGGGCGCCGAGGCGGACTTCCGGCCGTCGGCACGCGATATCCGCTGGCGCGATCAGGACGGCACGGCGCATCCCGAATGGCCCGATATTGCCACGATTCCCAATCCGCCGACGAATGCGCTGGTCTGGCCCCGGGAACTGCACGACAATTCCTTCTTCCGCCGGCAGGGCGAAGCTGGCGCCGGGGATGATACGATCGGCGACTTCGCATCGTTGAAGCAGTTCCGTACCGACCTCACGTCCGTGCAGCAGTTCCTGATTCGCGCCTACCAGTATGTGATCGCTCGGTTCGACGTCGATGGGTTCCGCATCGACACGCTGCGGTATCTGAAAGGCGGACTGCCCCAACTGTTCGGCAATTCCGTCCGGGAGTTTGCGCTAAGCATCGGAAAGAAGAATTTCTTCACCTTCGGTGAGGTGTTTACGGGCGACGCGGAGGAGCAGATCGCGCGATTTATCGGCCGCACGACTGCCGACCAGAGCGATATGGTGGGCGTGGATGCGGCGCTCGACTATCCCCTTTACTTCAACCTGAAGCCGGTGGTGAAAGGCTTTTCGGCGCCGTCCGATCTGGTCGGAATGTATCAGACCCGCAAGCGGATCGAGGCGAACGTGCTCAGCTCGCATGGAGATGCCACCCGTTACTTCGTCACCTTTCTGGACAATCACGACGTGAAGGAGCGCATCCGCTTCGCGCAACCGGGCGACGAGCATCGCTTCGATGACCAGGTGACGCTCGGCCTGGCGTGCCTGTACAGTCTGCCCGGAATTCCGTGCCTCTATTATGGGACCGAACAGGGACTGCACGGCAGCGGCAGCGATCCGGCCGTGCGCGAGGCGATTTGGGGTGGCCCCGGATTTCCGACCGGGAGCTTCTACTACCAGCAGATCGGCCGCATCGCGCAGGTTCGTGCTGCGCATCCGGCACTGCGCTATGGGCGGTTCTATTTCCGGCCGATCTCGGGCGACGGGCAGCATTTCGGCGTGTCCGCGTTCCCGCAGGGAATTCTGGCATTTTCGAGAATCCTCATGGACCAGGAAGTCGTGGTGGTCGCCAACTGCAGCGCGACAGATGCGCGCAGCTGCGACGTGATTGTCGATTTCACGTTGAACCAGCCAGGCGATGAATACCAGGTGCAATACAGCAACAAGCCCGACTCCGAGGCGCCGGGGCCGGTCCAGGAGAAGCCTTCCGGTGCGGTATCCGTGCAGGAGGCGGACGGCGGGTCGGGGATCGGACCGTTGCGTTCCATTCGCGTAAGCCTGGCGCCGCTGGAGGTCCAGATCCTGAGCCGATGAGGAAATGGCGCGAGCAACCCGTTGCCCGACGGGGGATATTCGGTTTGTCCACTGCACGAAGCGGTCTCTCATCCGGCTGCAGGCCGGCCGTTCGGGACAGCTTTGGTCTGTTTCCGGTTTTGGCAACGGGTTGTTAGAGTGGAGGGGAACTCCCAATGCTCAAAACGCCTCTTTTTGTCGTGATCGTGACTCTCTGCGCGCTGGCCCAAACGCCCGCCGGCAACCGCAAGTACTCCTACGGTACTCCTGACGCCCTGAAATGGGTGGACCCTGAACACTCCGATCTCGGTGACCTCAAGTTCAAGACATTCCACAGTAATACGATCAACGGCGATGTCAGTTACATGATCTACCTGCCGCCCGACTACGAGCAGGACAAGTCCGCTCGATACCCCGTGCTATACCAGCTTCCTGCGAGCGGCGGTACTCCGCGCCGGGACGGCCCGCAGGCGAGCACGCGGATCGACAAAGCGATTCGGGCAAAACGGATCGGACCGATGATTGTGGTGGCGGTCAACGGCCTGGCGGGCAACACGATGTATTGCGATACGCACGACGGCCAATATCCGCTGGAGAGCGTGATCGTCAAGGATCTCATCCCGCACGTCGATGCCACCTACCGCACGATTGCCGCGCGCGAGGGACGTGGTGTGAACGGCTTTTCCATGGGAGGCTTCGGCGCCGCGCATCTTGGTTTCAAGTTCCCCGACGTGTTCGGCGTGATTTCGATCATGGCGCCGCCGCTGGTCGAGCCGGGATTGAAAGGTCTACCGGCCAACGCCTGGAGTCGCCTGTTTCCGACCGCTTTGGACGGCGACATGGAGTACTGGAAGCAGAACAATCCTTTCGAACTGGCGGCAAAGAACTCCGACAAGCTGCGTGACCGCACTTATATTCGCATCGTGGCGCACGAGGAGAACGAGCACTGGCTGGCGCCGCAATGCGAGAAGCTGCACAGGATCCTGGTGGAGCACAATGTCCAGCACGAATTTGCATATCTGATGAATGTGAAGGGCCACAACCCGACCTGGTGCATGGACACGCTGGGCGATGCGGCTTTCGCGTTCTTCAGTTCGTCGGTAATGATGCAGAAACCGGGCAGTACGCGGCCGCGCTAGGGAGACTGTTTGGAAGCATTTCCAATCGGCAAAGGGCGCAGCGCCATCATGCCGCTCGCGGGACAAGGATCCGGGGAGCAAGACGCACGAACGCGACACGACCTTCTCTTACGGCCACGTGCCTGGCGCTGAAAAAGGTGTCAGAGAACCTCTTTGCCACAGGGCGCACTGCAGATTCAATCGCTTGACGCGGCGAAAAAGGAGTCTCACACCTTTTTAAGAACGCTACCACGGCGCCGTTGTAAGCTGGTTGTCGGACCGGACAAGGCCACGCGATGTTCGGAAGAAACCATCAATAGGAGGATGCCATGTTCACCGGAGCTACCTTCAACCGCCGCTCCCTTCTGCGGCACGGCGCGGGTGCGCTTGCCACCGCCGGTTTTGCCCAAACTCCCGTTCCGGACAAGTTGGTAGTTCTGACGTTCGACGATGCCGTCAAGACACACCGGACCGTGGTCGCGCCGCTATTGAAGGACCTGGGGTTCAACGCCACCTTCTTTGTCACGCACCAATGGATGAACGATCCCGAGCACTTCATGAGTTGGCGCGACATCGCCGAAATCCATCAAATGGGTTTCGAGATCGGAAATCACAGTTGGACGCACGCGGACTTTTCTCAGCCGCGGAATGCCGGCCGTCTCACCGCCGAACTTGCCCTGGTCGATAACGAATTGAAGAACGTGGGGGTGCCGCGTCCGGTCAGCTTTGCTTATTGCGGCAATGGTTTCGGGCCGGAAGCTTTCAAAACTCTCGCCGTCTTAGGTTATAAGTTCGCGCGGCGCGGCATGCAGCCCGAGGTCAAATACGGCGCGGTGGAAGTCGGGCCGCCGGTGCGCCCCGGACGTAATCACCCGCTGTTGATCCCCACCAGCGGCGATGCGTACCCCGGCTGGTCTCTCGCCCATTTCAAGCAGGTGGTTTCGCGGGCCGCGAACGGAGACCTGGTTGTGCTGCAATTTCACGGTGTTCCCGACGTGGTCCATCCATGGGTGCACACGCCGGAGGAGCGCTTCCGGGAGTACATGGCGTATCTCGAAAAGGGTGGATTCCGCGTCGTGGCGTTGCGCGATCTGTCGCCGTTCTTCGAGGCGAAGCAAGATCCGCCTGACCCGATCGTCGGGACGCGCTATCCGAGCGGAAAAGGGCCGTTGCAAATGCCGGTTGAAATGGCAGCCAGTCGCGCCGACCTGCGGTACTGGCTGAAGGACATGATCGTCGATCACCATTACAGCCGGGCGGAAGCAGCCTCGGTCTGCGGGCTGCCTGAGTCTGAAATTTCCCAGAAGGCCACCGAGTGGGGCTTGGACGGGGCAGCGTCCAACGACGATCTCCACATCTCACCCTATCCCGGCGGACGGCATCCCCGGCGCGGTTTTCTCGAGGGCGCGATCAATCCCCTGCGCGGCACCAAGGCCAGTGTATTTCTCCCCTGGGATCCGGTTAGTTACGTCGTCGTCGATCTGCCCGAAGCGATATTCAGCGATCTCGGCCTCACGTTTCTGGCCCACACTCATATTCCGACGATCTGGAACGATCAAGGCATTTGGATCGAGAATGTCGACTGGCAACGTCTGGCGGACGGAGGCTTACGTTCCACCTGGAAGCTTCCGAACGGAATCGCTTTCGGCTCCTCCATCCGTCGGGCAGGGGACCACGTCGAGATGGAGTTGTGGCTACAAAATGGCACCGATCGCCCTCTGCGCCAACTTCGGGCCCAGGTCTGTGTGCTTTTGAAAGGAGCCCCGGCCTTCTTCAGTCAAACCAACGACAACAAGATCTTCCGCGATCCTGTCGCCGCTGTCCGCGCCAACGCGGGAGACCGCTGGATCCTGACCGCATGGGAGCGATGCCGTCGCACGTGGGGCAACGCCCCGTGTCCCTGCCTGCACTCGGATCCCGCGCTTCCCGACTGCGCTCCCGGCGCCACCGTCCGCGTACGGGGACGGCTATGGTTCTATGCCGGCAGCGCGATCCAGCAGGAAATCGATCGCGCAGCCACGAGCCTGACCGCCTGATCAGCGCGCACCCGCTTGCGCCGGACCGGCGTTGGAATTGTTGGTTCTAGCAGGCTGCGGCAAGACCGGGGCCAGACGAAACTGCCGCACCGCCGGCCTACTGTCATCGAGATACGGTCCGTAATGTGGACGGTTCCGTTGTCCCCGGTTTTGCTCACACGCTGCCAGGTGTCCGGATATTATCGCCCGTCACTATTTGTGCACGGCGCTCGCTCCCGCAAAACAGTAAAGTGCACTTCGCGTGCGAATATACAGCCTGCTGTCGGCGATGGCGGGCGTGGCGAAGCACCCGTCGTCGTCGAGATCGTTGAGCGCCAGCAGTTCCCAGTTCCCGGCGGCATTAATCACCGAGACCTTGCAGCTTTCACTGGTGAAGTAGGCCTTGCCGTCGGCCCCCACGGGAGACGAAAAGTATCGGTCCAGCGCGCCCCGGAGGCGGCCAAGCTTCAGGAGGGCTCCCGTGGCCGGATCCAGGCTTTGCAAGATCCCGCCGTCCTTGATCAGGAAGAGCGTTCCTCGATAAAGCAGCGGCATCGGTGTATTCGGCAGCGATTTGCGATATCGCCACAACACGTTGCTGTCAGTGAGATCGCCGCGTCCGCCTGCGCGGATTGCGATCATAACATTCTCCGCTGCCCGCCGGGCACGATAGAAATTCCACTCCCGCTCATCCATGTAGCCATCTTTATTGAGATCCAGAGTCGCCCAGCGCTTCTTCACATACTCGCTCGGAGCTTCGGCCGCGGACAGCTTGCCATCCTGATCGAGATCGAACTGGAGGCGAACTTTCTCGTACGGCGGGATCTCTTCCGGAGGATCTCCCTCGCCGCCCTGCTCGTATGTGTTCACGTAGATCTTGTCCCCGTCGATCACTGGCGTAGATTTGACCTGCCAGGCGATACCTCGCACCCACCAGAGCTTTTCGCCTGTCTCCGCGGCGTAGCTCTCAACCATGTATGAACCCGGGACGATCACCTCCACAGGACCGCGAGCGGGCCTGTACACGCCGGGCGTACAGTAGCCTCGCGTCGCCTCCGGACGATCTACCTTCCAGCGCACCCGACCGGTGTTTTTGTCCAGGGCGATCAGGAACGAATTGGTATCCTGATCGCAAATCAGCACGATTTTATCGTCCACAATGATGGGCGAAGATCCATGCCCGTTGACGTTATTGAACGGACCGAGGGGCGTGCGCCACCTCTCGTTCCCATCCATACCATACGACAAAAGGCCGAAGTCTCCGAAGAACACAAACACATTTGAGCCATCGGTCGTGGGAGAAGGGGACGCCGGAGTATTGGTGGGCTGATGATATTCGGTGCGTGGGCGCGGGGCCTCGCGGCGCCACAGAATCCTGCCCGACGAACGATCCAGACATATCGTGAGCAGTTTCTGATTTTCGACGGCGGTAACGAAAATTCGATCGCTGGTGATAACGGGCGAAGAATGCCCCGGCGGCAATGGCGTCTTCCACACGACGTTTTTGGCTGGCCCAAACTCGATGGGGAGACCGGTCGAATTTGATACGCCGAAGGCGTTCTGACCTCGATACTGAGGCCATTCCTCGCATCTGGCGCCGGCAACGGCTACCAGCAACAGGCAGCTTGCGCAAGAAATCTTGGTCTTCATGAATTCCGGAAGGTTCAGAACAGCAGTTTCAGCGCAAACTGGATGTCCCGCGGCGTATCGGCCGTGGTGATCTGACCGAACGTCGCATTCGTTAATGTGAGCGACGATGGCGCCAGGAAATTGGTGTGATTGAACGCGTTGAACACTTCCCAGCGGAATTGAAGCTTGACCCTCTCGGTGACCGCCGTCGTCTTAAACAGTGACATGTCGACGATTTCACTTCCGGGCCCATTCACGACATCCGCTCCCAGGTTGCCGAACTGTCCCTTTGCCGGTTGTGCGAATGCCGCTTTGGAGAGGTAAGTATGTGTGTTCGATGTGGTGTATCCGCTCAGCAAAATCGGACCACCGACGTAGTTCGGCCGCTGCGCCGAGTTGTCGCCGTTGCCGTAGTTATCCAGTCCGGAAAGTATGTTCAGCGGCAGTCCAGTGCGGACTCTGACAATTACGTTCGTTTGCCAGCCGTCGAGCAGTTTGTTCGCAAATCCGGAAGAGGCTCCGAACCAGCGCGCAAAGGGCGCCCTCCAGCCACCGTCGGCTACGAAGTTGTGAGTAATGTTGTTCGTGTACACCATGCGGGAGCAGCGCCAGCAGTTCGTATCCTGCACCAGGCTGGAAGCCTGAACGCCGGTTCCCGAGTCGACGCCGCTGTAGCTGATGCCCTTGGCGAATGTGTAGTTGGCATTGAATGTGAAACCGTGGCTGAATCGCTTTGTCAGGGATGTCTGCAACGAGTGGTAATTCGAGTTGCCGGAGTGCTCTTGATAGTTGATCAGGCCAATCGAAGGCACCAACGGCTGGCCCGTGGCCGGATTGATCTGATTGAGCGTGTGGTCAGCCCAGATCTTCAGTCCGCGATTACCGGCATACCCAACCTGAAACGCGAGATCGCGGATGATTTGCCGCTGGTAATTGAACGACCATTGTTCGCTGTATGTCGTCCGCGCGTCCCGGTCGAAAATGTCGCGTCCCACCGGCGTCGGCAGGTTGGAAAAATCGTAGGTCAGAATGTCTACCGGATACTTCAGGCTCGGATTCTGCGACCGGAACAGGGTAAGACTGTACGGGATGGTCGGCGGGCTGGCCAGGAACGTGAGCTCCCGATATGTACTGGGCGAATAGAACACACCAAATCCCATGCGGATCACATTTCTAGAGTTGCCGCCGATATCCCAGGCAAGTCCGAAGCGGGGGCCGAAATTGTTCTTATCCGGATTCCAGACGGAAGTGCCCTTGGGCGCAAACGGCCCGTAGGGACTGCTTACGACATTCCAAAGATCGTCTCCGTCCTCCTTGACCGGTGTATAGTATTCGTATCGCAGGCCGAGGTTCAGTGTAAGCCTCGGGGAAATGCGCCAGTCGTTCTGCGCGAAGAGGCCCCATTGGCTCTCGTGGAAGCGGCGAATCGGATTGCCGATGGTGATGAACACATTGTTGAACGTGCCCTGAATGAGGTCTTGCACCGTGTCGAACTGGTAGTCGGGCGTGCGGTAGCTGACCCGTCCGTAGTGGAAAGCTCTGTCTTCAAATCCAAACTTCCACGATTGCCTGCCTTTATTCCAGGAATAGGTATCCGCGAAGGTGTGACTGCCGCCCGTCGCGCGAAGCAGGCGCTGATATGAGGTAGTAATCTGGTTCGCGATCCGTCCTATGTCCTGCGGGCCGGTGAATGCTGCTTCGTGGCGGGGAATGTCCTGCTTGTTCCAACCCAATCGCAGCTCGTTGAACATGGCGGCGCCAAACAGGTGAGACCAGGAGGCCGTTCCGCTCTGATCCTGGGAAGGGTAGATGGTCGGGTTCTGCGGAGAGATGCTGGGCGCGGATGCATTCGAGTTCAGGAACGAGTAACGCACGAAGAAAGTGTCCGCCGTGGAGAAATGATAATCCGCGCGCGCCGTCATGCTGACCTCGTCGTTCAAGAAGACGCCGCTGTGGCGATTCAGTCCGACCTGGGTGTTGCCGATGCCCGCCACATTCGGCAGCGGCTCCAGGTCGAGCAACGCCTTGTACGCCGGAATAGACGCCAACATCTGGCTGCGCAGAAGCTCAGTGGGAACATTCCCGGTGATCTGAACTCCGCGGCGCACGCGCGGGGCTTCCCACCCGGCAAAGAGGAATAGCTTGTTGCGAATGATCGGGCCACCCAGGGCCATACCGAATTGATTGATTTTGAGGGGGTCTTTCGTGGATGCGAAAAAGTTACGTGCGTCAAATTTCTGGTTGCGAAGAAACTCGAACAAGCTCCCGTGCAGGTCGTTCGTGCCGGACTTGGTGATCACGTTGACGCCGCCGCCGATGGCGCGGCCCAACTCGGCTGAGAACACGCCCTTGGTGGTCTTGAATTCGTCGATGAATTCGATACTCAGGAGGTTCTGCTGGCTCTGGCCGCCGAAGTCCGACGTGGAGGGCCGGTCGGGGCTGGCTGCATCGGTCCCATCTATCGTGATATTCGCTCCGTCCGTGGTCAGGCCGCTGAACGAAATCCGCCCATCGGACGTCACCGTCACACCGGGCTCGAGTTGAATCAGCTGACTGAAGTTGCGCCCATTCAGAGGCAAGTCGAGCACCTGTTGATTCTTGATGACCACGCCGGTTTCACTGGTTTGCGAATTGACGAGCGGCGCTGTGCCCGAGACAGCCACTTGCTCGGCCAGAGCACCGACGTCAAGGAGCAGGTCGATCTTGAGCCGCTGCCCGGCATCCAGCGTGATTCCCGTCTGTACGGTTTTCTTGAATCCGGGCGCCTCCGCCGAGATCGAGTACGACCCTACCTGCAAAAGCTGGATGTCATATGTCCCGTCCGGGCCGGTGGCGGTCTTGCGGACCGCTTGCGTGCCGAGATTCGTGACCGTTACAGTTACACCTTGCACGACAGCTCCGCTTTGATCGTTCACACTCCCCAGGATGCCGCCGGTGTTGATTTGAGCGACGCCGGTGGAAACCAGCGCCAGAAACGCGAAAAGGCATCGTAGCCTCATGGATACCCCTCCTTGGAGCGATGAGTCGGACTGGGGACGGTGCTGAAAACTGGTGTCAGGAACATGTGAAAAAATCGGAAAG
>Ga0070741_10008817_pt1 | contig 20007 bp, 18 predicted proteins | sample Coa_R1_4_FD_66440 | JGI IMG/M metagenome (GOLD analysis project Ga0070741, IMG submission 66440) | Surface soil microbial communities from Centralia Pennsylvania, which are recovering from an underground coalmine fire - Coalmine... | ecosystem: Environmental > Terrestrial > Soil > Unclassified ...
TCAGCTCCCCGCCCCGGAACCGACCCGCCGCGCTCTGGAGCACCGGGAGCACCGACCCGTCGGCCCGGCGGAGCTCGAGCTCGTAGGCCGGGAGGACCTCCCCCCGCTCGAGCGCGGCCAGGAACCGGCCGCCGGTCTCGGGATCGGCGACGAGGTCGGCCCAGCTGCGCTGGATCAGGTCGGCCGGCCCGGGATATCCGAGCAGCCGGGCGAAGGCCGGGTTGCAGAGCGAGCGCCGGCCGTCCGGACCCGCCACCCAGCGCCCCACCGGATCTCCCTCGAACAGCTCGCGGAACCGCTCCTCCTCGGCCGGGCGCGCCCGGCGCGAGGCCTCGCGGGCGCGGAGCAGCACGTCCACCCGGGCCAGGAGCTCGGGGGTCTGGACCGGGCTGTAGATGAGCTCGTCCACCGCGGTCCAGAGAAACCGCGCGAAGAGCGCGGCCTCCGCCGGCGGGGTCACCAGCAGGAAGGGAAGGAAGGCCGGGGACTCGGCCCGCTTGCGCTCGGCGATGTGCCGCCACACCCGGTGCAGCGTCGGGCCGTCCACGATCCCCAGATCGTAGCGCCCGTCGAGGGCCTGCTCCGAGTCCGCGACCGTGACCCGCCGCCCCCGGGACAGCGGGTCCGCCAGCACCCCCGCATGCTCCGGCTGCGAGAGCAGGATCAGGATCTCGGGTCCCGTCACCTCACCGGCCACGTCGCCTCGCTACTCCGGCACCGCGAAGATGCGGCTCCAGCGGATGGCGGTGAGAAACGGCAGCGATCGCCAGCTGTTCGGGTCGTAGCTGAAGTAGACGATGAGCGGCCGTCCCCGCACGTTCTTGCGGGGCAGGAACCCCCAGTACCGGCCGTCGTAGGAGCTGTCGCGGTTGTCGCCCATCATGAAGAAGGAGTCCGGCGGGACGACGATCGGGCCCCAGTCCTGGAGGTCCGGGTGGTAGGTCGCGGTGTCCCGCCGGACCAGGTGCGGCAGCTGCCACTCCCGCATCTTGAGCCGCTGGGCCGGGTCCTCCGAGCGGGTGGGGTCGGTGTGGATCACGTACGGCTCGTTCACCTTGCGCCCGTTCCGGTAGAGCTCCCCGTGCTCCATCCACAGCGTGTCCCCGGGGAGGCCCACCAGCCGCTTGACCACCTTGAGGCCGTCCTCCTCCACCGAGTCGAAGACCAGGATGTCGTTCCGCTCGGGCTCCCGCACCGCGGGGAGCCGGGCGTGGATCAAGGGCACCTCGGCGCCGTAGAGCGCCTTGTTCACGAACAGGAAGTCCCCGATGAGGAGCGTGTTCTCCATGCTCCCCGAGGGGATCCGGAACGCCTCCACCAGGAAGGTGCGGAGGAGGAACCAGACGACCAGGGCTACCAGGATCGACTTGGTCCATTCCCAGAGCCAGATCCCGAAGGATCGGGTCGGGTGCGAGGGGGCCGGCGCCGGCGGCGCCGGGGCCGTCTGGCTGCGGGGCGAAGCGGTCATGTCACGGCACCCAGTCGGCGATGAAGAGGTTGGTCTCCCCCATCACCGCCGCCTTGCGGTTGGAGGCCCAGACCAGCTGGCGGCCGTCGGGACTGAACATCGGAAACCCGTCGAACTCCGGATCGAAGGTGATCTGCTCCAGCCCCGCGCCTTCCGGCGTCACGACGAACAGGTCGAAGTTCCGGCTGCGCGGATGCTGGAAGTTGGAAGCAAAGATGATGCGCTTCCCGTCGGGAGTGAAGGCGGGAGCGAAGTTGGCGCCGCCCAGCCGGATGATCTGGCGTGGGCGCCCCTCGCCCGGGCGGGCGGGCGGCGGCGCACGCCGGACCGACGCCCAGGACCACGAGCAGCGTCAACCGAAGCACCGGCCGAAGTATAGCGGGCTAGGACAACGATGCCAGGACCTCGGAGGCGTGGCCGGCCGGCTGGACCCGCTCGAACACCCGGGCGATCCGGCCGGCCTCGTCGATGATGAAGGTGGTGCGGAGCACGCCCTGGTGCTTCCGCCCGTAGAGCACCTTCTCGCCCCAGGCCCCGTAGGCCTCCGCCACCCGGTGGTCCCGGTCGGCGAGGAGCGGGAACGGGAGGCCGTACTTCTTCCGAAACCTCGCGTGCGACGGCACGTCGTCCGGCGAGACGCCGAGCACCACCGCCCCGGCCTCGACGACCTCTTCCCAGGTGTCGCGGAAGCCGCAGGCCTCCGCCGTGCAGCCGGGGGTGTCGTCCTTGGGGTAGAAGTACAGCACGACCTTCCTGCCGCGGAAATCCTTCAGCGAGACCTGCCGGCCGTCGTCGGCCGGGAGCGAGAAGGGCGGGGCGGGATCGCCGGGGGCGAGCTTGGCCATGGACGTCAGGGAGCGGAGGTTGAGCCCGGAGCGCCGGGTGCCGATAGTTGAAGGAGGCGCACGGTACCCATTCTACACCTCGATTCCCGGGAGGGGAGATGCCGGAACCCGGTCACAGGCCGGACCCGAGGCAGCCGTTCGTGCCGCTCATGGACCGGCTCGGCGAGCTGTGCGCGGCGGGCCGCGCGAGCGCGGAGTACCTCTGGCAGGTCCCCGGCGACGACGCCGCCCGCCGGCGGATCGCCGACCTGCTGGCGGAGATCAAGGCGGAGGTCGCCAAGACCGGCCGGGGCGAGATGAACCGCCTGGTGGACGAGCTCCAGCGGGCCGCCGCGGTCTCCCCGTCGCCCCAACAGGCGGAGATCCTTCAGGACGGCTTCGACCGGCTGGTGCGACTCTGGCAGGCGGCCAAGAGCGGGCTGTTCTAGAGACGGCGCCGCGGGCTTGGCCGGGCCGGCGCCCTCAGTCCCGCTTGGCCGGGGCGACGCCCCGTTCCACCACCCGCGCGACCACGGGCATCCCCTCGGACAGGCGCTCCTGGCCGCCCACCACCACCTGCTCGCCGGAATCCACCCCCGACCGGGCCTCGACGAAGCCCGGCGTCCGCACCCCGAGCCCGACCTGCCGACGGGTCGCCTTGGCGTCCTTCACCACCCACACGTAGCTCGCGCCCTGGAGGGGGAGCACGGCGTCTTCCGGGATCACGACCGCCCGGGGGCGCACCGCGGTCGCGAGGCGGGCCTCGATGAACATCCCGGGCTGGAGCTCGCGCCGGGGGTTCGGGACCCGGGCCTTGACCGTGATGGTGCGCCCCGGGAGCCGGACCACCGGGTCCACGAAGTCCACCGTACCGGTGAACTCCTTGCCGGGGAGCGCCGCGACCCGGAACACCACCTGCTGGCCCACCCGCAGCTCGTCGGCGTAGCGCTCGGGCACCTGGAACACGGCCCGCTGCGGGTTCACGGTCTGGAGGGCGAGCAGCCGGGTGTCGGTGGTGACGTAGTCGCCCACGCTCACGAACCGCTGGCCCGCCACGCCCGCGAACGGAGCCCGCACCGTGGTCCGCTCGAGCCGCAGGGCCAGGAGGTCGAGCTGGGCCTGGGTGCTCCGGGCCGTCGCCTCCGCCCGCTCCAGGTCGGCCTGGGAGGAGGCCCGCTGCCGGAAGAGCTCGCGGGTGCGCTCCAGGGCCTGGCGGGCCAGGTCGCGGTCGGCCGCCGCGCGGGCGACCTGCGCCTTGAGCTCCCCGTCGTCCACCTTGAAGAGCGGGGCCCCCCGGGCGACCTCGGCGCCCTCGCGCACCAGGATCCGGACCAGCCGGCCCTCCACCGCCGGCCGGAGCTCGACCGACTGGACCGCCTCGATCTGGCCCGACGCGGCGATCGCGTCCACCACCGTATCGGTCCGGGCGACCGCGACCTCGACCGGCATCGCCGGGGGCCCCTGGCGCCCGCCGGCCCCGTTCCCGCCCCCGCCGCCCTTCGCCTCCGGCGCGGCCTTGCTGCAGGCCCCGAGCGCCGCGGCCAGTCCCACCGCCAGCAGTACTCTCACGGCATCGCTCCTCATCTCGGTATCAGCCTCCGGCCGAGGATCGCCTCGAGCCCGGCCAGCGCGAGCCGGGCGGCGTAGCGGGCCTGCACCAGATCGGCCTGGGCCTGGGTCAGGCTGATCTGCGCGTCCAGCAGCTCGAGGATGGTGGTCGCGCCCGAACGGTACCGCACCTCCTGCACCCGGAAGTTCTCCCGCGCCGCGGCGAGCGCGGCGGTGGAGAGGTCCACGGTGGTGCGGGCGGTCTGGTACGCCTCGTACGCCTCGGTCACGTCCCGCCGCGCGCCCCGCTCCAGGTCCTCCCGGATCGCCCGCGAGACGTCCCGGTTCACCCGCGCCTGGGTGAGCTCGATCTCCCGGGCCCCCCGGTCCCAGAGCGGGAGGCTCACGGTCACCGAGACCGACGACACGCTCCGGGCGGTCGGGAAGAACTTCGAGTCGAAGGTGAAGTTGCCGGCGGCCACGGTGAGGGTCGGCAGGTAATCGCCCCGCCGGCCCCGGAGCACGGCGTCGGCCCGGCGTTCGGCCGCGCGGGCGGCGCGGTACTGCGGGCCCCGATCCAGCGCCTCGCGCACCGCCTGCGGCAGGGTGAGCGGGAGCTCGGCGGGCGGCAGCGTGTCGGCCGGGGCCGCGTCCACCGGCCCGGCGGCGCCGATCCGCCGGCCGAGCTGGAGCTGCGCCACCCGCAGCGCGGCCGCCTGGCGGGTGAGGTCGATCCGGGCGCGGGTCACCTCGAGCACCAGCTGCAGCGAATCGGTCTGCACCGCGGCCCCCGAGATCACCCGGGCGCGTCCCACCCCGAGCTGCTCCTCGGCCCGGCGGAGCCGCTCGGCGGCCACCTCGAGCAGCGACCGGTCGGCCAGCAGGCCGTAGTAGTCCGACTCGACCAGGAACGCGGTGCGGAAGCGCTGCTGCACCTCGGAGGCCTCCGCCCGCTCCAGCTCGGCCCGGGTCGCGCCGAGGTCGGTGAACTTGCGGAGCCGGAACAGCTCGTAACCGGCGGTGACCTGCGCGTTCACCGCGGTGGCCTGCGGCCGGCCGGTCCCGATGTTGAAGAACTCGGTCGAGTAACGGGTCGCGTCGAGCTGGGCCGCGACCGACGGCACGATGAAGGCGAGCCGGGCCGCCCGGCGCCCCCACTCCGCGTTGTCGATCTCCCCCAGGGCGCGCACATAGTCCGGGTCGAGCCGGGCGGCCCGCTCGAGCGCCTCGGCCAGGGTCACCACCGGCACCGAGTCCTGGGCCCGCCCCGCCGCCGGGGCGGCGAGCGCCGCCGCGAGCGCCACCAGCGCCCTCACTCGGCCTCCGCCACGGCGGGACGGGGCGCGGGCGCCGCCGCGTGCTGGCGGCCCCGGACCCGCTCGCGCAGCCGGTCGAACAGGACGTAGACCACCGGCACCAGGAACAGGGTGAGCAGGGTCGAGACCAGCACCCCGCCCGCGATGGCGTAGCCCAGCGGCCGCCGGCTGGCCGACCCGGCCCCGAGCCCGAGCGCGATCGGAAGGGCGCCCATGATGGTGGCCACCGAGGTCATGAGGATCGGGCGGAGCCGGATCCGCCCGGCCTCCCGCACCGCCTCCAGCACCCCGAGCCCGCGCTCCTTGAGCTGGTTGGCGTACTCGACCAGCAGGATCGAGTTCTTGGTCACCAGGCCGATCAGCAGGATCATCCCGATCTGGCTGTAGAGGTTGATGGTGGAGCCCGCGAGGAAGAGCGTGAGCAGCGCCCCGGTGACCGCGAGCGGCACGGCGAGGAGCACCGTGAAGGGATGCATCAGCGACTCGAACTGGGAGGCCAGCACCATGAAGACCACCACCAGCGCGAGCACGAAGGCGAAGTAGAGCGCGCCCCCGCTCTCCTCCAGCTCGCGCGACTCCCCGGCCAGCGTGGTGGTGCTCCCGGGCGGCAGCACCTCCGCCGCCACCCGGCGGAGCGAGTCGAGCGCCTCGCCCAGGGTGAAGCCCGGGGCCAGGCTCGCGGTGAGGGTGAAGCTCCGCACCCGGTTGAAGTGGTTGAGCTCGCGGGGACCCACGCCCTCCCGGACGCTCGCCACCGCGTCCAGCTTGATCAGCTCGTCGTTCCGGCCCCGGACGTAGAGGCCGGCCAGGTCGGCCGGCGTGGCCCGCTCGCTCGGCTCGAGCTGCACGATCACGTCGTACAGCTTGTTGTTCCGGGTGAAGGTGCTCACCCGCCGGCTCCCCAGCAGGGTCTGGAGCGTCGCCGCGATGTCCCGCACCGGGACCCCCAGATCTTCGGCCCGGTCGCGATCGAACGTGACCGTGAGCTCCGGCTTGTTGACCCGGAGATCGGTGTCCACGTTGAGCAGCCCGGGGATCTGCCGCGCCCGCTTGACGAGCGTGTCGGCCCCCGCGGCCAGCCGGCCGAAGTCGCTGTGCTGGACCACGAACTGGACCGGGCTCCCCCACCCGAAGGCCGGCGGGTTGTTGGCGAAGGCGAAGACGCCCGGGATGGCGAAGTACTGCGGCTGCACCTCGCCGATGATCTGGCTCACGCTCCGAGTTCGCCGCGACCAGTCCTCCAGGTTGGTGAAGATGATCCCCCGGCTCACCCCGTCGCCGATGTTCACCACGCTGAAGAAGCTCTCCACCCCCGGGGTCTTGCGGAGGATGGCTTCGGCCTGCCGCTGGTAGCCGTCGGTGTAGGCGAGCGAGGAGCCCTCCGGGGCAATGATGAACGTGAGGAACCAGCCCCGGTCTTCCTGGGGGACGAACTCGCGCTTGAGCACCCGGAACAGCCCCACCGCGAGCGCCACCAGGCCCAGCGCGCCGAGCACGACCGCCCAGCGGCGGCGGAGGGCGCGGTCCAGCAGCCGCGCGTAGCCGCTCGCGAGCCCGCCGAACCCGCGCTCCAGCGTCCGGTAGAGCCGCCCGTGGGCCGGCGGCAGCCGGAGGATCTTGGCGCAGAGCATCGGGGTCAGGGTGAGCGCCACCAGCCCGGAGACCAGCACCGAGCCCGCCACCGCGATCCCGAACTCGTTGAACAGCCGCCCGGTCGAGCCCCGCAGGAAGGCGAGCGGGGTGAAGACCGCGATCAGGCAGATCGTCGTGGCCACCACCGCGAAGGCGATCTCCCGGGTGCCGTTCCGCGCCGCCGCCACCGGCTCCTCGCGCAGCTCCTCCTGATGGCGGTAGGCGTTCTCCAGCACGATGATCGCGTCGTCCACCACGATGCCGATGGCGAGGGTGAGGGCGAGGAGCGTGAGGTTGTTGATCGAGAATCCCAGGAAGTACATCACGGCGAACGTGGCCACGATGGACGTGGGGATCGCGAGCCCGGGGATCAGGGTGGCCCGGAGGTTCCGGAGGAAGACGAAGATGATGGCCACCACCAGGAGGCCCGCGAGGAGCAGGGTCTCCTCCGCCTCCTTGATGGAGCGCTTGACGTAGATCGACTGGTCGAAGGCGACGTCGATCCTGACCCCGGGCGGGAGGTCCCGCTGGATGGCCGGGAGCGCGCGCCGGATCTCGTCCGCCACGTCGATCAGGTTGGACTTGGACTGGCGGATCACGCCGATGGCCACGGCGGGAGTGCCGTTGAACCGGAGCGCGCTCCGCTCGTCCTCCGCCCCCAGCTCCACCCGGCCCAGGTCCTTGAGCTTGACCAGCCGGCCGCCCCGGTTGGACACGGTGAGCTCCGCGAACTCCACCGGCGACTTGAGCTCGCCCAGCGAGCGGACGGTGAACTCGCGGCGGTCCGACTCGATCCGGCCGGCCGGGATTTCCACGTTGCGGCTGCGGATGGCCGACTCGACGTCCTGCACCGTGAGCCCCCGCGCGGTGAGCTCGCGGGCCGAGAGCCAGACCCGCATGGAGTACCGCCGCTCGCCGTAGATCCGCGCCTGCCCCACGCCGGGGAGGGTCTGGAGCCGGGTCTTCACCAGCCGGTCCCCGATGTCCGAGAGCTGGAGCAGGTCGTAGTTCTCCCCCGAGAGCGCGAGCCAGAAGAACGGGTTGGCGTCGGCCTGCTGCTTGGCGACCACCGGCTCCCGGACGTCCTCCGGCAGCCGGCCGCGCACCCGCGCCACCTTGTCGCGCACGTCCTGGGCGGCCGCCTCGACGTCCCGGTCGAGGTTGAACTCGAGGGTGATGTTGCTGAACTGCTCCTGGCTCGAGCTGGTGAGGGTGCGGAGCCCCTCGGCCGTGCTGAGCTCCTCCTCCAGGATGTCGGTGACCGCCGACTCCACCACCTGGGGGTTGGCCCCGGGGAGCTCCGTGGTCACCGAGACCACCGGCGGGTCCACGTCGGGGTACTCCCGCACCGGGAGCCGCGAGTAGCCGATGACGCCGAACAGCACCAGCGCGGCGCTCAGCATGCTCGCGAGGACCGGCCGGCGGATGGAAAGATCGGAGATTTTCATGAGAGGGCTCGTCGGGGCCGAGGGATACTACGGCCGCCGGGCTCGCGAGATTCAGCCCGGGACCCACCGGGGGTAAATTGCAGCCGATTCCGGACCCCGACCATGAGCACCGGCAAGCTCAGCGCCCGCCAGCAGGCCCAACTGGCGTTCCTCCAGACGCTTCCGCCCAAGTTCCAGCGGATGCACGCGGTCATCGAGGAGATGGCGGCGAACCGGGCCGACGCGGCGGTGGTGCGGAGCTTCACGCGGCAGCTCGACGAGCTCAAGGCCAACGCGGCGGCCCTCAACCTCACGGCCCTGGCCGACGCCGCCGGCTACATGGCCACCATGGCGCGGCGGACCGGTGGGGTGCAGACCACCGTGCGCGGCCTGCGGGAGCTGTTGGGGGGCCTCAAGATGAACTACGAGGGGGCGCTGCGCCAGGCTTCCACGCCGGAGCCCGACCAGGGGAGCGACCCGCCGGCCGCGCCGCGCTAGACCGTCAGCGGCGCCGGCGCTCGAGCACCCAGTCCACGATGGGGCCGCACATCAGCACGATCATCGCCGTGATCATCACCCCGATGAGCAGGGAGACGAAGGTGAGGGCGCCGAGGATCGCCCCCGCGCCGATGGTCGCGAACAGCACGCCGAACCAGTACACGGTCGCTCCGGAAGCGGATCGAGGGAGAGCGGGGGCGTAGCTTAGCCGCGATCGGCGCGGCCCGCAACCGGGCGCCCGCGGGCCGCGGAGCTACGGCGCGCGGCCGGCCTTGCGCTTCCGCTCCTCCAGCGCGGCGAGCGCCGCCGCCCGCACCGGGCCATCGCCCTCCCCGGCGATCCGCTGGAGCGCGCGCTGGGCGGTCACCGATCCCACCAGGGCGAGCGCCCGGACCGCCTCCAGCCGCTGCTCGACGGAGTACCCGCCCTGGCCCAGGAGGCTCCGCCTGGCCCGGGCGATCGCCGCGAGGCCGGCGCACGCCTCGGCCGACCCGATCGCGGCGAGCGCCCAGACCATGGCGCTCCAGGCGGCCGGATCCGACTCGTGCTGGAGCGCGGCCGCGAGCGGCATCGCCAGCGAGGCCGAGCGCTTCCGGGCGATCGCCTCGGCCGCGACCGCGCGGGTGGCCGGCGAGGGATGGGCGAGGGCGCGGCGGAGCGCGTCCGCCACGTGGGTGAGCGGATAGCGGCTCAACGCCTCGATCACGGCGGCGCGCACCCGCTCGTCGGGATGGTCCAGCCGGCGCTTCAGGGCCGGCACCGCCTCCACCCGGCGCTGCCGGCCGAGGATCAAGGCGGCGTGACGCGCCTCGTGCCACGCCGGGCTGTCCAGCAGGCGGACCACCAGGGGGAACGCCTCGGGCATGGCCCCCAGCGCCGCGTGCAGGAACTTCCGCGGCCCGGCGACCTCGCCCTCGCAGATGGCGTGCAGCATGACGTCCGCCGCCTCCAGCCCGACCCAGCGGAGCACCGCCACGACCCGCCCCTGCTCGGCGCCGTCCCGCACCGCGAGGTCCACCAGCCCGGCCAGCGCTTCCCGCCCGAGACACCGCCGCACGGCGATCCCGAACGCCCGCCGCCGGTGCAGCGGCACCCGCGGCGCGAGCTCCACCAGGGCGTGGGCGAGATCGAGCGCGCGGGGCCAGGAACGGGCCGCGACCGCGCCGGCCAGCGCCTCGGTGAGGCGGGCGATCTTCGCCGCCTGCTGCTCGATCAGGACCGCGCGGCGTTCGCCCGTGGCCCGCCGCTCTCCCCGCCGGCGCTCCGGCCCGTAGTACGGCTCGGCGTTCGGCCGGCGGCGATCCCCGCCCCGCCGGCGGTCGGTCGTCCGGCCGGACGAACCCTCGGGGCCGGCCGCCTGGGCCGGTGGGGTCTCCGGCCGACCGGACGGCGGAGGGGGAGCGGGCGAATCGGGCGGCTCGGGAGCAGACGGCACGAAGGCCTCGGCAGCAGGGTGGACGTCGTCGCTGGCAGCACGCTCGGAGGCGGTCGCAAGGCCGTCGGAGCGAAGAGCATGCCCCCGGGTGAGCCGGGCGGCGCCGGTGCCGGGGCCGAGCGGGCAGCGCGGCCGGGCGCGGACTTGCGAGGACGGTCCGGGCTGGCGTGTGAGTAGTTGCGTGAGCTACTATCTGGCACACCGCCAGCGCGGGCCGATCCCGAGGACTACCTCGAGCGCGCTCGCGGACGCGAGATTGCAGCACCCGTCGCCGCGGCAGGCGCCCGCCGGGCGCGCCGTTGCGGGAACCAGGGAAGGCCGATTGGTTTGAGCATGGTCGCACCGACGGTGCCGCTCGCGGGCAACCCGGAGCTCGCGGCCGCCCTCCTCCAGGCCGCCATCACCGCCGCCCTTGCGGTCCTCTGTCTCTTTCTGTTCCAGCGCCACCGGAAGCCGTACTTCGCCTGGTGGGGAGCCGCCTGGTCGCTCTACCTGGTTCGGCTCGCGGTCATTATCAGCTTCCTGGTCACGTCCGACCGGATCTGGCTCTACTGGCACCAGGTCGCCACCGGGTGGACCGCGCTCGCGCTGCTGGGCGCGGCGCTGGTCTTCTCCCGCGGCCTCCGGTGGCGGTGGGCCTACCTGCCGGCGTTCCTGTTCCCGCCGCTCTGGTCGTACGTGGCGATCTACCGGATCGACAGCTTCGGCTGGGCCGCCGGTCCGGCGGTCGCCTTCCTGAGCCTCGCGACGCTCTGGACCGGCTGGGTGTTCGCGGCGTACCGCCGCCGGGTGGGCTCGAGCGGCGCCGCGCTCCTGGCGGGGGCGTTCCTGCTCTGGGGGCTGCACCACCTGGACTATCCGTTCCTGCGCGCCCGCGGGGCCTGGGCCCCCTGGGGCTACTACCTCGATATCCTGTTCGAGCTGGCGGTGGGGGCCGGGATTCTGCTGCTCGTGCTGGACGATCTCCGGCGCGGGCTGGGCGCCCTCGCCGCGGTCTCCGCCGACCTCCAGAGCCGGGCGCGGGGCGCGGACCTCATGGGGGCGCTGCTGGAGCGGCCGCTCACGCTTCCGGCCGTGAAGGGGAGCGCCCTCTACCTCCTGGCCGGCGGGCGGGGCCGCTTCGTGCGGGGCGCCGGGGTCTGCGCCGGCTGGGCCGACGCGGAACCCGCCGGCGCGGCGGCCGCGGTGCTCGCCGACGCCGTGGCGAGCGGGCGGCCGAGGGTCACGGCGGAGTGGGCCGACCCGAGAACCGCCGGCCGGACGCCCTATCCCTACGCCGCCGTGCTGCCGGTCTTTCGGGGGGATTCGGTCATCGGCGCGCTGGTGCTCGTGGGGGACGCGCCCAACCCGTTCGCCGCGCTGGACCAGGATTTCCTGGTCGCGCTGGGGCGGCAGGTGGGGGCGGCGCTGGAGAACGCCGACCTGTACCGGCACCTCGAGGCCCGCACGGAGGAGCTGGCCCGCCTCTCCGCCCGGATGCTGGAGCAGCACGAGGCGGAGCGCCGGCGGCTCTCGCGCGAGCTGCACGACGAGACCGCCCAGCTCTTCTCGGCGGTGAAGATCGAGCTCGGGGTCCTGCGCGACGCGTCGCCCGCGCCGGCGGCGGAGCGGCTCGACCGCGCGCTGGAGCTGATCGACGCCGGCATCCGGAGCATCCGGAACGTGACCAACGACCTCCGGCCCTCGCTGCTGGACGATTTGGGCCTGATCCCCGCCCTCCGCTCGCTGGTGGAGGAGTTCTCCGAGCGGAGCGGGGTCGAGGCGCGGCTCGAGCTCGCGCCGGGGGTGCCGCCGCTCTCGAAGGAGGCGGAGCTCGCGCTCTTCCGGGCGCTCCAGGAAGCGCTCTCCAACGTGGCGCGCCACGCCGCCGCGCGCAGCGTACAGGTGGCGCTCCGGAGCGAGGGCGGGGCCGTGGTGCTCGAGGTGTGCGACGACGGGCGCGGGCTCCCGGCCGGTGCGGACGCCGGCGCGTTCGAGCGGAACGGCCACATGGGGCTGGTCGGCATGCGGGAGCGGATCGCGGCGCTGGGCGGGACGGTTCGGCTGGCCGGCGCGCCCGGTCGGGGCGTCCGGCTCGAGGTGCGGCTGCCCGAGCCCGAACGGAGCGCTCCGTGAGCGGCGCGCCGATTCGGGTGCTCGTGGCGGACGACCACCTGGTCGTGCGCGAGGGGCTCCGCCGGGTGCTCGAGGGCGAGCCGGGTTTCGAGATCGTGGCCGAGGCGGCGACCGGCCCGGACGCCGTGGCGCTGGCCGAGCGTCACCGGCCCGACGTGGTGGTGCTGGACATCTCGATGCCCGGGGAATCCGGCATCCAGGTGGCGGCGCGGCTCCGCCGGAGCGTCCCCGAGACCCGGGTGCTGGTGCTGAGCGTGCACGACGACGCCCAGTACGTGCTCGAGAGCGTGCGGGCCGGCGCCCACGGATACCTGCTCAAGGACGCCGCGGCCACCGAGCTCCGGCGGGCGGTCCGCGCCGTACAGGAGGGGGAGGCGTTCTTCAGCCCGCCCATCGCCCGCCGGCTCAGCGCGGCGGTCCGGGGGGAGCTCGAGCGGGAGCGGCGGTCCGGCCAGCTCGACTCGCTCTCGGCGCGGGAGCGCGAGGTGCTCGAGGGCATCGCGCGCGGGAGGACCAACAAGGACATCGCCGCCGAGCTCGGCATCAGCCACCGCACGGTGGAGACCTACCGCGAGAGCCTGATGCGGAAGCTCCGGATCCGGACGGTGGCCGGGCTCACCCGCTTCGCCCTGGAGAGCGGGCTCCTCGGCGGGCCTCAGTAGCCCCGGCGCCGGCGGGTGGCTTCTCCGGCCCGATCCGGCGAGCTTCCACGCATGCGACCGACCGGCATCGTGATGCTCAACATGGGCGGCCCGAGCGACCTCGACGCGGTCGAGCCGTTTCTCGTGCGGCTGTTCCAGGACCGGGAGCTGATGCGGCTTCCGGCTCAGCGGGCGCTGGGCGGGTTCATCGCCCGGCGCCGGGCCCCGCGGGTTCGTAAGCTCTACGCCGCGATCGGCGGCGGCTCCCCCATCCTGCGGCACACCGAGGCGCAGGGCCGCGGCATGGTCGAGCGGCTCGACCGGATCTCGCCCGCGACCGCGCCCCACCGGTTCTACGTGGCCTTCCGGTACACCCCGCCCTTCGCGGAGGACGCGCTCCGGGCCATGCGCGCCGACGGGGTCGGGCGGGCCGTCGCCTTCTCCCAGTATCCCCAGTGGTCCTGCACCACCACCGGCTCGAGCCTCAACGAGCTGTGGCGCGCCGTGGCGCGGCTCGGGCTCGAGGACGCGTTCGAGTGGAGCATCATCGACCGCTGGCCGGTGCACCCAGGCTTCGTCCGCGCGGTCGCCGAGACGGTGCGGGAGGGGCTGGCGGAATTCCCCGCGGAGGCGCGGGACCGGGTGCTCCTGCTCTTCAGCGCGCACTCGCTCCCGCTCAGCGTGATCGACCGGGGCGACGCCTACCCGCAGGAGGTCGGGGCGAGCGTGCACGCGGTGATGCAGGCGCTCGGGTTCTCCCACCCCTACCTGCTCGCCTACCAGTCGGCGGTGGGACCGGTGCGGTGGCTCGGGCCGAGCACCGAGAGCGTGATCCGGCAGCTGGGCGCGCGGGGGCAGCGGCACGTCCTGGTGGTGCCGATCGCCTTCACCAGCGACCACATCGAGACGCTGTCGGAGCTGGACCGAGAGTACGGCCACGTGGCGCGGGAGGCCGGGATCACCCACTACCGCCGCGCGGCGGCGCTCAACGACCGCTCGCTCTTCCTCGACGCGCTGGCCGACATCGTACGGGAGCACCTGGCGAGCGGGGCGCGGTACGGCCCGCAGTACCGCACCCGCTGCCCGGGATGCACGAACCCGGAATGCCGGGGGATTCCGGCAGTCAGCCGTCAGCCATCAGCCGTCAGCCGTCAGCCTTCAGCCGTCAGCTGATGGCTGATGGCTGATGGCTGATGGCTATCCACCCAAAACCTTGCTCGCAGGATAGAGAACCCGCCGCACCAGGCGATCGGCCATGCGCCGGACCACCTCGCGCTGGCTCTCGGTGAGCGACTCCAGCTGTTCGAGGGCGCGGTTCGCCTCCTCTTCGGCCAGGCGGGCGGCGAGCCGGTGGAGCCGGGCCAGGCGGGGACCGGCGGCGCGGTGGCGGAGCCGGCGCCGGAACCGCGCGAGCTCGGCCCGGACGATCCGCTCCGCTTCCGCCAGGACCGGAGAGTCGGCGACGGCGGCGGGGCAGTGCTGGAGACGGAGGTCGTCGAGGTCGAACAGCCGGACGCCCGGGAGGTCGCGCGCGGCCGGATCCACGTTCCGGGGCAGGGCGAGATCGAACACGAACAGGGGCCGGCCGCCCCGGGCCTCCATCGCGCCGGCCACGGTCGCGGCGTCCAGCACGGGGCCCGGCGCCGCCGTCGCGGCGAACACCACGTCGGCCTCGGCCAGCGCGCGGGGAACCTCGTCCCACCCGGCCGCCCCGGCGCCCGCGCGCCCCGCGGTGAGCTCCCGCGCCCGCTCGGGGTGCCGGTTCAGCACCACGACCGCGCCGGGAGCCTCCTGATCGAGCGCGCGCAGCACCCCGTCCGCCGCCTCGCCCGCCCCGAGCACCAGGATGCCGCGGCCCTGGAGCGAGTCTCCCAGGCACCGCCTGGCCTGGGCCACGGCCGCGCTGCTCACCGACTCCGGATGACGCCCGAGCCGCGTCTCCCGGCGGACCCTCCGGCCCGAGGAGACGGCGGCGGCGAACGCGGCCTCGAGCTCCCAGGTCGTCGTGCCCGCGCGCCGCGCCAGCTCCACCGCCCGCCGCACCTGCCCCAAGATCTCGGTCTCGCCTACGATCTGCGAGTCGAGACCGGCGGCCACCCAGAACAGGTGGCGCAGCGCCGCCGTCCCGTCCCGCCGGTAGAGCAGTCCATCGTCGAGGGCCACGCCGCGCGATGCGGCCCAGCGGCGAAGCTCGCCCTCGGGGTCGCCGTCGCCCCAGCCGTAGAGCTCGAACCGATTGCAGGTGGAGAGCACCACGAGGCTCGTGCCGGCGTCGCGCGCCCGGGCGAGCCACGCGAGCGCGTCCTCGGGAGCGGGCGAGAGCCGCTCCCGCACGCTCACCTCGGCGGTGTGGTGGCTCACACCCGCGAGGTGAAAGGGGACGGAGACCGCTGCGGATTCGGGCTCGGAGACGGAGTCGCGCACCTCTCAACGGTAGAGCGGCGGGGCCTAACCGGCAATCCGCGCGGGACCGGAGGCACTCCGTAAAAGTACGGAGCCATCAGCCATCAGCCGTCAGCTGATAGCTGACGGCTGATGGCTGATGGCTGGCGGCTGATGGCTGGCGGCTGATGGCTAACTCACCTTCACCTGGATCTCCCGCGGCCGGGCGCGCTCGACCTTGGGCAGCGTCACAGTGAGCAGGCCGTTGTCGTAGTGAGCCTCGATCCGATCGGGGTCCACCGTGTTCGGCAGCGCGAACCGGCGCTCGAACGTGCCGTAGCTCCGCTCGTACCGGTGCACCCGCTCGGCCTTCTCCTCCGGGACCTGCTTCTTCTCGCCCCTGATCGTGAGCAGGTTGTTCTCGATCGAGAGCTTCACGTCCTCCGGCTTCACGCCCGGAATCTCGGCCACGATCTTCACCGCGTCCCGGTCCTCGAAGACGTCGCAGGCCGGGGTCCAAGCCGCCGTGATCGTCCCGTTCTCGTCGCTCGGGAACGGGAAGCTGGCGAAAGCCTCGTCCAGCAGGGTGCTGAGCCGGCGCAGGGTCTGGAAGGGGTCCGCAGTGCGCCGAGTGGTCGTCAGGTACATCGGATCCTCCTCGCGACTGAGGGTTGCATGGGTCGGGTTCGGCCAACTTCATCGATTCGGCGCCCCGGCCTTTCGCAGTTGATGTGCCAGGAGTTAGCGATTGGTTTCGGCCAATTTGGCCGAGCGGCGCTGCCGCTCTGACCCGGGGAGGTGGGCCCGGGCTGTCAGCCCGGGAGCGGGTTCAGGGTGTCGGGGAGCCGCCCCCGACCGGCGTGATCGGGGTGGTCCGGTTGAGCACCAGCATCGCGTCGGCGGCCTGCCGGAGCGCGAAGCGGGACGGCCAGAACTCCAGATGGTAGCCCTGCTGCTCGACGTCGTAGAGCGGCTCCGCCACCGCGTCGGTCGAGGGGCCGAGGGGCGCCGCGAAGTTGTCGGTCGGGCGGGCGGCGGCGAGGACCTCGAACACCCGGGTGGCGGGGCGGCCGCTCGCCTGGCGCGCGTCGGTGAGCACGGTGTACACGTCGTACCCGCTCTCCACCAGGTACCCGGCGAACCAGTGCTGGACCCGGTCGTGGGCCCGTCCGATCCGCACCTCGGCCCCGCCGCTCTTGAGCCCGTGGTAGCCGCCCATGAAGACCAGCACGCGCCACTCGGGGTGCCGTGCGAGTACCTTGCGGAAGGCGTCCGCCATCCAGACGTCCCGGTTGGCGAAGGCCCCGGTGGCCATGCGCTCGGTGAGCGGGGTCATGGGCCAGCCGCGCACGTCGGCGGCGACCACGTGCACCGGGTGGTCGGGGTGGCTCCGGTTCCAGCGGTACACCGCGCGGTAGATGGCGAGGTACTCCTCGCTCGCCCCCCAGTGGGCGCGGAGGGTGCGCGGGTGCTCGAGGAGCAGGGTGGTGTCCTCCGGCGTGGAGGCGAGGTACCGGTCGATGGTCTCCTGCTGATCCGAGCCCACCTCGAGCGCGAGCAGGTCGATCGCGGCGCCCGTCTCCTGGTCCTCCAGCAGCCGGACCAGGATGCGCTTGGGCTCGGCCAGCGGGTGCACGTCGCCCAGGAAGACGATGCGGTGGCGCGCCAGCGCGGAGCGGAGGAACTCCACCGGGGGCTGGGCCTGGGCCGGCAGGCGCGCGGCCGCCGGGCCGAGGCCGAGCCCGGCGGCCGACGCGAGGAGCGCGAACCGGCGGCGGATCCGGCTCACCGGCCGAAGAGCCGCGAGAACATCCCGGTGGTCCCCACCGACTGGAGGGCCGCCGCGAGCTCGTTCATCGAGGCGTAGCGGTCCTCGGGGTGCGGTTGCAGCGTGCGGGCGATGACCGCCTCCAGCTTGGCCGGGAGGTCGGGCCGGACCTGGCGCAGCCGGAGCGGCTCGCTCTTGAGCCGCGCGAGCATGGCTTCCTGGGCGGTCTTGCCGGGGAACGGGAGCTGCCCGGTGAACATCTCGAAGGCCAGCACGCCGAGGGCGTAGATGTCGCTCCGGCCGTCGAGGGGCTTCCCCCGGATCTGCTCGGGGCTCATGAACTCCGGGGTTCCCAGCACGATGCCGGTGGCGGTGAGCTTGACCAGCTCGGCTCCGGCCCGGCGCTCCTTGGCGAGGCCGAAATCCATCACCACCGCCCGGTGGCCGCCCGGCGCGCCCGGCTCGGGGACCAGCATCACGTTCTCGGGCTTGAGGTCGCGGTGGACGATCTGGAGCTCGTGCGCGTGCTGGAGCCCGCTGCAGACCTGGATCAGGAGCGGGATGCCGGTCCCCACCGGCAGCGGGCCGCTCCGGGCCTCGAGCTCGCTCAGCGGCTCGCCAGCCAGATACGGCATGACCAGATAGAGCAGGCCGTCCGCGGTCTGGCCCACCCGGAGGATGGGGCAGACGTTCGGGTGCTGGAGCCGCATCGCGATGGAGGCCTCGCGCTTGAGCCGCTCGGTGGATCCCGGATCGCGGCTCAGGCGGGGGGTGAGGATCTTCACCGCGACCGAGCGGCCTCCCTCGACCTCCTCCGCGAGGTAGACGTAGGACATCCCGCCCTCGCCCAGCCGCTTGACCACCCGGTAGCGCTGGTCGAGCACCTGGCCCGTGAGGCTCGGCGCGGGGACGTCGGCGGGGGAGGACCCCTGCTCCGGGGCGGCCGGGGGCTCGGGCAGGTCGACCTCGACCAGCGGGGTCCCGTCGCGGGAGCAGAAGCGGGCGGGGGCCGCGAAGTAGGCGTGGCAGCGGGGACAGCGGCGATTCTTCAATCCCGGAACCGATTCCGGCCGTCGCTCTTGGCGCGGTAGAGATGGCTGTCGGCGAGGCGGAGGAGCGACTGCCCGTCGCTCACCCGCTCGTCGGGGTAGGACGCCATCCCGACGCTGATGGTCACCCGCACCGGCCGGCCCGGCTCGCCGAAGTCATGCGTGGCCACCCGCCGGAGGATGCGCTCGGCGAAGTTGCGGGACTCCGCCACCGTGGTCTCGGGCAGCAGGACCACGAACTCCTCGCCGCCGTAGCGGGCCACGATGTCCACCGAGCGGAGCTCCCGCCGGAGCAGGCTCGCGAGCTGCTTGAGCACCTTGTCGCCCACCAGGTGGCCGTAGGTGTCGTTGATCTGCTTGAAGTTGTCGATGTCGATCATCATGCCGGTGAGCCGGGTCGCGTAGCGGGCGGCCCGATCCATCTCCTGCTCCAGCTTCTCCATCAGGGCGCGGCGGTTGTACACCGCGGTGAGCGGATCGGTCTCCGCCAGCTGCCGCATCTGCTCCTGGCCCAGGATCGCGTTCTCGAGGTCGTAGGCGCGCTCCAGGGCGGCCACCGCGGCGCGGATCACCTGCTCGGCGAACGCCACGTCCCGCTCGTTGAGCGGGGGGTCCCCGCTGGTGGTGCGGAGGAAGAAGACCCCGGCCGGCTGCCCCTTGAGCGGGAACCGGATGCAGATGGCCGATCGGGTGGGGACCGGACGGCCTTCGGCCTCCCAGGCGTCCCGCACCTCGCGGTACAGCGGGTCGGTGCACACGTCGCGGGCGAGCACGACCTCGCCGGTCGTGAGGCAGTGCCGGATCTCCGGATAGCGCCGGAGGTCCACCGGGAGGTTCCGGAGCATCGGGTTCTCGTAGGCCGCAACCACGGTGGCGACGCCCTCGTCGGGGCCGGCCAGCAGCACCGAGCAGCGCGAGATGTTGAGCGCCTGCGCCACCCGCCGCACCAGGATCTGGTAGATCTCGTCCGGCTTGAGCGAGCAGCTCACCTCCTGCACGATCTCGACCATGTCGGACCGGCTGCGCGCCTCGGCCCGGGCCTGGTTGAGCTCCCGCCCGACCCGGAGATGCGCCTTGACCCGGGCGAGCAGCTCCTTCATCCGGAACGGCTTGGGGATGAAGTCGCTGGCCCCGAGCCCGAGGGAGCGCACCGTGGCCTCCTCCGGCGGCATGGAGGAGATCATGAGCACGGGCAGGTCCTGGAATCGGGGGTCGCCCTTGAGCCGCTGGAGCAGCTCGAGCCCGTCCACCTTGGGCATCATGATGTCGAGCAGCAGGAGGTCGTACGACTCGCTGCCCAGCCGCTCCAGCAGGTTCTCCCCGCCGGGCACGGCGGTCACGTCGTATCCGTTCTCCTTGAGGATCCACCAGAGGGTGCGGGAGAGCGCGGGGTCGTCGTCCGCGACCAGGATCTTCGGGGCGGGGCTCATCCGGTCAGTGCACCAGGGCGTCGAAGAGAGCGGGTTCCACGTTGCCGCCGGACAGCACCGCGACGGTGGGACCGGACGGGACCAGCTTGCCCGCGGTGAGCGCCGCCGTGGCCGCCGCGCCGGACGGCTCGACCCGGATCCCCGCGGTCCCATAAAGTAGCTTCACGGCCCCGGCAATCTCCACATCGCTCACCCGGACGGCCTCCCGCACCACCGGGCGCAGGATCTCCCAGGCGAGGGGTTCCACCGCGCGGGGGAGGAGTCCGTCCGCGATGCTCCGGGTCTCGGGGAGGGCCACCGGAGCGCCCCGCGCCAGGGCGGCGGTGAGCTTGGCCGCGCCGTCCGGCTCCACCCCGACGACGCGGACCGTGGGCTTCAGGGCCGCCACGGCCGCGGCGATGCCGGCCAGGAGCCCCCCGCCCCCCACCGGGGCCAGGATGGTCTCCACCTCGGGCCACTGCTCCAGGATCTCGA
>Ga0070741_10008818_pt1 | contig 20005 bp, 19 predicted proteins | sample Coa_R1_4_FD_66440 | JGI IMG/M metagenome (GOLD analysis project Ga0070741, IMG submission 66440) | Surface soil microbial communities from Centralia Pennsylvania, which are recovering from an underground coalmine fire - Coalmine... | ecosystem: Environmental > Terrestrial > Soil > Unclassified ...
TGGCGCAGGCGCTCGGCGACCCGCAGGCGCTCGCGGCCTATCAGGCGAAAAATTACCGCGAGGCCATGCGCCTTTATAAGCCGCTCGCCGAGCAGGGCGACGCCGAGGCGCAATACTACATCGGGCACATGTACGAAAAGGGCGAGGGCGTCAGGAAGAATGAGCGCGAGGTCGCGAAGTGGTATCGCCGGTCGGCGGAAGGCGGGTACGCCCCGGCGCAGTACCGCCTCGCGGTCGGCTATGCATTCGGTCTCGCCGGCTTGTCCAAAGACCAGGACGAAGCGACGAAGTGGCTGCGCCGGTCGGCGGAGGGAGGTTATAAGAAGGCACAAAAGATTCTGAGCCGCGCCTACGCCGAGGGCCGCTTTGGATTGCCGGTGGATCGGAAGCAGGCGGAGTACTGGTCGCAGAAGGCGGAATCGAAGTCATAGCCGGCGATCTGCTTCAACCCGCTTCCGAACGTCGAGCATTGACGCCGGTATCGCGTTGTTTATACTGGTGTCGTTGTAATAGGAGATGGCATTCCTCCTCGAACCGCCGCCCGCCGGCTAATGATGCCTACGCTTAGTGCCCGGAAGGGTCGCGTAGGATTTTTCAGCGGCCTGTCCTTGCACAAGAACAACCCGTTAAGGACAGGATATGTGGAAATCGATAGTCGCTATCTCGGTCGGAGCCGCGCTCGGCGCGTTGCTGCGCTGGGCGCTCGGTGCCAAGCTCAATAGTCTCTTTCCCGCCGTTCCTCCCGGAACGCTCGCGGCCAACCTGATCGGCGGGTATGTGATCGGACTCGCGCTCGCGTTCTTCGCGTCGTTTTCCGCCATCGCTCCGGAATGGCGCTTGTTCGTGATTACCGGGTTCTGCGGCGGGCTCACGACGTTCTCGACGTTCTCCGCGGAAATTGTCACGCTGCTACAACAGGGGCGGTTGACGTGGGCGGCGGGCGCGGTGGCGGTTCACGTCGTCGGTTCGGCGGCGACGACGCTTGCCGGCATCGCGACCGTGGTATGGGCGCGGAGCTGAAGGAGAGCACGGCATGGACGAGCAGAAGGTTTGCCCTTTTTGCGACAGCGCCGATCCGGTGATCGCGAACGCGCTTGCATACGCGCGTTACGACAAGTTTCCGGTCAGCCGCGGACATCTGCTCATCATTCCACGGCGCCACCTGGCGGACTGGTTCGACACCACGACCGATGAGCGGCTCGCGCTGTTTGCGCTGGCGGATGAAGCACGGACGTTGTTGCTCGAGAGGTTCGCTCCGGGCGGTTTCAATCTCGGCATCAACGTAGGCGAAGTGGCCGGCCAGACGATCCCGCATGTGCACCTGCACGTGATCCCGCGCTATCGGGGAGATGCGCGCAATCCGCGCGGCGGCGTGCGCGGCGTCATTCCCGCGAAACAGGACTACTGACGAGGAGATCCGCGATGGAAGGTTCGTTTTTACGATTTTACGTACACGAGAACCATCGTAGCCACGGCAGACCGGTATGGGAATGGCTGCTGGAGCAGGCCAATAAGATGGGCGTGCGCGGCGGGTCGGCGTTCCGCGCCATGGCCGGTTTCGGCCGTCACCATCATCTGCACGAAGATCATTTCTTCGAGCTCGCCGGAACGCTCGCGATCGAAGTGGAGTTCATTGTCACCGACGAAGAAGCGCGGCGACTGCTCGAGCTGATTCGCCAAGAAAAAGTCCGCGTCTTCTACGCCCACATTCCCGCGCGCTTCGGGATCATCAATCCGGATCGCGACGATCCGCTTCCCGAGAATGCGGAATGACCGAGATCTGGGCACAAGCCGCGCTTTGGCTCGGGCTGGCGCTGCTCGCGACGCTCGCTTCCATTTGGTTGCGGGTGGCGACGGCGTTGTCCGAAATCGTGGTCGGCACCATCGCGCAGCTCCTGATCGGCGCGGCGTTCGGCGGCGCGCTCCTCGCCGGCGATCCGTCGTGGCTCAAATTTCTCGCCGGCGCGGGCGCGATCGTGCTTACGTTCCTCGCGGGCGCGGAGCTGGACCCGGCGGTATTCCGCCGCCAATGGAAGCAGGCGAGCGCTATCGGTCTCGTCAGCTTTGCCGCGCCGTTCCTGGGTTGCGCCGCCATCGCGCGCTGGTTGCTCGGATGGTCGCCCGAAGCGAGCTGGTTGGCCGGCGTCGCGATGTCGACGACGTCGGTGGCGGTGGTCTATGCAGTCATGCTCGAGTTCGGGCTGAATACGACCGGCTACGGCAAGATCGTGCTCACCGCATGTTTTGTAACGGATCTTGCCACCGTCGTGGCGTTGGGTTTGATTTTCGCGCCGTTCACGGTCAAGACACTGGTGTTTCTCGGCGCCGGCATTGTCGCGTTTGTCGCCTTGCCCTGGCTCACGCCGCGGTTCTTTCGCCGCTACGGCAATCGTCCCTCGGAGCTCGAGGCGAAATTCCTGATGTTTTGTTTGTTCGGGCTTGGCGCGCTCGCCGCCTGGGCGGACAGCGAGGCGGTGCTGCCGGCGTATCTGCTCGGCATGGTGCTGGCGGGCACCGTCGGCAAGGATCATGCGTTGATCCGACGCCTGCGCACGCTCACCTTCGGTTTGCTGACGCCGTTCTATTTTATCCGCGCGGGGTCACTCGTATCCGTGCCGGCGCTGGTGGCCGCGCCGGCGGCATTTATCGTATTGCTCGCCGCGAAGATGGTGACCAAGGTGGCCGGCGTCTATCCCGTGACGCGGGCCTACCGTTCGCCCAGGCACGAGGGAATGTACACGACGCTGCTCATGTCGACGGGACTTACATTCGGCACGATTTCGGCGCTATTCGGCTTGTCGCATGAGATCGTCGATCAGGCGCAGTACTCAGCCCTGGTGGCCGCGGTGATCGGAAGCGCGGTGGTTCCCACGCTCATCGCCAATGCGTTTTTCTTCCCGCACCATCATCTTGCGAAGCAACAAAACTTGCCATCCGAGCCGGAAGCGCGCGCCGCCGAGAGCGCCACGGCGCTCGTCAGGAGAACCAAGCCATGATCAAGAAAATCCTCGTCGCCTACGACGGCTCCGATTACTCGAACAAGGCCTTCAACTTTGCTGCGGATATGGCGAAGCGCTACAAGGCGGAGCTGCGAGTGCTCTCGGTCGTGCCGGTGCCGGAATTTGCCGAAGACGTGGAGACCGAAGCCGTCATCGAGCAATCACGCAACCATCATAAGAAGCTGCTCGACGAGCTCGAAGAAAAGGCCGGCAAGGTCGGCATCCACGCTCGCTTCGAGATCGCGGTCGGGCATATAGCGCAGCAGATCCTCGATCAAGCGGCGGAAAACAAGATAGATCTCATCGTGCTCGGGCATCGAGGCAAGGGGTTGCTGGACCGTTGGCGTCTTGGCTCTGTATCGCACCGCGTGATCAGCTATGCGGAGTGCGCGGTGACGATCGTTCGCTGACGGGTCCTTACGGCCGCGCCAAGAGATTCTCGCGAGGCGCAATAGCGGGTGTTGACCTCGTGCGACGCCGTTAACACGTTCATGCATTTACAGAAGCGGGAGATCCGACCCAATGAAGTTCCTTCAACCTTGGCACTGGTTCGCCCTCGGCTCGGCCTTCTTTGCGGGTCTTACCGCGATTCTCGGCAAGCTCGGCGTCGCGGGACTCAATTCAAACTTTGCTACGTTTATCCGCACCGTCGTAATTCTCGTGCTCACGGCGGCGATCGTTTCGTTCAGGGCCGAGTGGGAATGGCCACGGGAGCGAGCGCTTCAACCCATCGTGTTCCTCGCGCTGTCGGGCGTGGCGACAGGGTTGTCGTGGCTGTGCTACTACCGCGCGTTGCAACTGGCGCCGGCCTCGGCGGTGGCGCCGATCGACAAGCTAAGCGTCGCTTTCGCAATGCTGCTGGGCGTCGTGGTGCTCGGGGAATCGGTCAGCCTGCGTATGGCGTTTGGCGGCGGCTTGATGGTGGTCGGCGCGCTCCTCGTCGCGGCGGGATAAAGAAATACGTTACAGCGAGGCGAGCATTGTGCCGAGGGGTACCGTGTGCAGGACTTGCGCGAACTCGGCTCGCAAGCGCGACAAGCGTCTACTGTGAGCGCCGGATTTCCCTATAATGCAGCATTCGGCCTAACCCAGCGAACTAATCCGCACCCTAGGAAGACAGAGAACGTCCGCATGCTCGATCCTCGCTTGTTACGCACGCAACTCGACGACGTCGCGCGCCGCCTGGCGCGCCGCGGGTACACCTTGAACGTCGGCGCCATCCAGGATCTGGAAAATCAGCGCAAGACGATCCAGACCGACGTGCAGCAGTTGCAGGCGCGGCGCAACGAGCTGGCAAAAAAAATCGGACAGGCGAAAGCCAAGAAAGAGGACGCCGCGGACTTGATGGCGGAAGCCGGTCGTTTACCCGAGCTGCTGAAGCAGCAGGAAGCGAAGCTCGATGCGATTCAGGCGCGCCTCGAAGAACTGCTGCTCGGAGTGCCGAACCTGCCTCATGAAAGCGTGCCCGACGGACGCGACGAGAACGACAACCGAGAGATCCGCCGCTGGGGTGAACCGCCGAAGTTCGATTTTCAACCCAAAGATCACGTCGACGTCGGCGCACGGTTGGGTCTCGAGTTCGATGCGGCCGTGAAAATAACCGGCGCGCGTTTCGTGGTGATGGAAGGAGCGCTGGCGCGGCTGCACCGCGCCTTGATCCAGTTCATGCTCGATCTGCACGCGCGCGAGCACGGTTACACCGAAGTGTATGTACCCTACATGGTGAACGCCGCGAGCCTGCGCGGTACCGGCCAGCTGCCGAAGTTCGAGGCGGACCTATTTAAAGTTCCGCGTCTGGTTTTTGATGACGCCGCGGCGATAGAAGAGACGCAGGGCAAAAAGATTGATTCCATCTCGGCGAAGGTGGCCGATCGCAGCTTCTATCTCATTCCTACCGCCGAAGTCCCCGTCACCAATCTGGTGCGCGACGAAATTCTCGAGGCGGCGGCGCTGCCGCGTAAGTTTGTCTGCCACACGCCGTGCTTCCGCAGCGAGGCGGGTTCGTACGGCAAGGACACGCGCGGCATGATTCGCCAGCACCAATTCGAGAAAGTCGAGCTGGTGCAAATCGTGCGGCCGCAAGAATCGTACGCCGCGCTCGAGCAGTTGACCGCGAACGCCGAGCGGGTGTTGCAGCGGCTCGGTTTGGCGTACCGCGTGGTGGCGCTCTGCACGGGCGATCTCGGCTTTGCGGCGGCGAAGACCTACGACATCGAAGTATGGCTGCCGGGGCAGAATCGCTATCGCGAAATTTCCTCGTGCAGCAATTTCGAGGATTTCCAGGCCCGGCGCCTGCAAGCGCGCTGGCGGAATCCTGCCTCCGGTAAGCCCGAGCTCGTACACACTCTCAACGGCTCCGGGCTCGCCGCCGGCAGGACCCTCGTGGCGATACTCGAAAACTTCCAGGACGCGCAGGGGCATGTCGTCATTCCCGAAGTGCTTCGCCCCTATATGGGGGGTTTGGAACGCCTGACGCCCGCCGGCTGATTTTCCCGGGCGGCGGCCGCCCCTCGACGTGAAGCGAGCCTGCGGTATCCGCGCGCAGGCCGGTGGGTTTCGAAGTAACTTCTAGCCAAAACGGGACGCCTCGCCTACGCTAGCGGCTCGATACCGCCTGCGGCAGTCCATTGCAGGAATAACAACAGTTCGGGGGTAGGTTTTGATTCGACGGCTTTTACGTCTAAGCCGCTTGCCACGGCGCGCTAGCGTTCGACTGATCAAGCACGCATCTCCGTACGTTTTCGTCTTGTCGTTGTGCGCACTGGCCCCGGCCGTATCCGCCGACAGCGTTTCCGCGCTCGACGGCGAAACGGTCATGGCGGTATCCGCGGCGCCCGCGATACCGCCGGCCGCCGTGCCCGCGTGGATCGTCGCGATTCAGATCCTCCTCTATACGATCGTCACGCTGATCTGCATCTACACGCTGCGGCACTACTGGTTCACCATCAACCGGCTGTTCGGGGTGCAGCGCCATCCTTATATAGATGTCGATACGGCGCGTTGGCCGAGCGTCACGGTGATGATCCCGGCGCACAACGAGGAGGCGGTGATCGCGCACGCCCTCGAAGCGCTCATGGTCGTCGACTACCCGCACGAGAAGCTGCAGATCATGCCCGTGAACGATCGCTCGACCGACCGCACGGGCGCGATCATCGACGACTTCGCGCGCAGCCACCCGGGCATCGTCAAGCCGATCCACCGCGAGAGCGGCGATCCGGGCAAGGCGGCCGTGCTTCGTTACGCGACGCCGTTCGCGGACGGCGCGATTCTCTTGGTGTTCGACGCCGATTACATCCCCGGCAGGGGGCTCATCAAGCAACTGGTCGCGCCGTTTTTCGATCCCGAAGTCGGCGCGGTCATGGGCCGGGTGGTGCCGTTCAACGTCGAGCGCAATCTGCTCACGCGCTTGCTCGACCTCGAGCGCGCCGGCGGCTATCAAGTGGACCAGCAGGCGCGTATGAACATGCACCTTGTGCCGCAGTACGGCGGCACGGTCGGCGGCGTCGGTCGCCGTGCGCTCCAATCCGTCGGCGGCTGGCGCCAGGACACGCTCGCGGAAGACACGGATATCACGTATCGCCTGCTGCTCGGCGGTTGGAAAACGGTCTACCAGAATCGGTCGGAATGCTACGAAGAAGTTCCGGAAACCTGGATCGCGCGCGTGCGCCAGGTGCGGCGCTGGGCCACCGGACACAACGAAGCGACCGCGCGCTACAGCGTGCCGCTGCTGCGCAACAGCCGTGCGAGCTTCCTCGAGAAGCTGGACGGCCTGCTGCTGCTCGGCGTTTACGTCATGCCGGCGCTGGTGCTTCTCGGGTGGATTCTGGCGATCGTGCTGTTCTTCGCCGGCGAATACAAACTACACGGCATCGTGGCGCTGCTCGCCATCACCGCCTACGCCGGGCTCGGTAACTTCGCGGTGTTCTTCGAGATCGCCGCGGCGACGTATCTCGACGGTTCGCGCCGTCGCATCCGGCTGCTGCCGTTCATCGTGTTCGGTTTCGTCGTCAGCCTGATGGCGATCAACCGCGCGATCCTGCGACAGCTGTTTGTTCCTCTCATCGGGCGCGTGCGCGTGTGGCAGAAGACGCAGCGCTTTCGCAAGCCGTCATGATCGAAGCTCTCGCCGCCGTCGGAATCGTCGTGCTGACCGTGCTTTGGTTCGCGCTGCCTTTTCTTCCCGCCATCGCGGAGTGGCACTACAAGCGCGACGCCCATCCGTTGCGCGTGGTGCAGGATTACGAACGCGAGGTCAGGCATTTCGCGCGGCGCTTTCGCGCGTACGTCGACACGCATCTCCCCGCGCCCGACGACGCGGCGCCAGCGGAAGTCTGGCTCGACGTGGACGATCCGTCCGCGCCCGATGCGCCGATCGAGCCATCGCGCTTCGGCGGGGCGCCTTACGTGCTGGTGCGCGACGAACCGGAGCCGCCGCTGACGGACGCCGAGCGCGCGGCCGGGTATACCGCGCGCCTGTTGCTCGCCGAAGCGGACGTGACGCTTCCGGGCCGAATGGCGTATTTGAGCGAAGTCTACGCGGCCGGGAACGTCCGCGGCGAATACAACAACATCTATCGCGCCATCCTGTGCGACCGCGATGCGTTCCTCGGCGCCGAGAGTATGGTGTTGCGCTGGCTGCACGCGGGCGGCGACGCCCATATCGGCGCTTCGTCCGTGCTCTACGGTCGGCTGTCGGCGGAAGGGAACATGGTGCTCGAGCCCGGTTGCCGCTTCGCGCGCCTGCATGCGCCGCATCTTCGTTTCGGCGAGGAGCCGGAAGGGCTGTGGGCGCAGGCACGAAACCGCTCGACGTTCGAGCTGGCGGGGGCGACCGCCGCGGAGCTGGCGGCGCGGCGTTGGCTGGTCCACCGCTCGCTGCGGATACCGCCGGCGAGCCGTTTTCGCGGCGATCTCGTGGTTTACGGAACGTTGCACATCGGCGAGGACTGCGTCATCGAAGGGAGCATCAAGACGCACGGCGACCTGTACGTCGGGCGCGGCACGCACATCGAAGGCGGTCTGGTGAGCGTGCACAGTATTCAGCTCGAAGCCGACTGTAGTCTCAAAGGCCCGGTTCTGGCGGAAACGAATATATGGATCGCAAAAGGTTGTCGCATGGGTACGCGGCCGAACCCGACCACGGTAAGCGCGCCGTACATTACGGTGGATTCCGGCGTCGTCGCCTACGGCACCGTATGGGCGCGCGAACGCGGCGAGTTGCGGGGCTGATCGTGGGCGTTGCGCTGACGACGGTCGCACCGTTGTGGTCGCACGCCGCGGCGTTTATGCCCCATCGCTATCAGACGGACGAGGGCGCGCTGACGGTTCACGCCGGCGGCGATTTTGTCGATCCCTATTTCGCGACCAAGGCATTGATCACCGCGGAGGAGGCCGGTCTGAACGTCGATGGCCCGGCCCGTCGGTGGATCGCCTGGCTGCTTCCACGCCAACGGCCGGACGGACGCTTCGAGCGCTATTGCCGCGCCGACGGCGCGTGGCGTTCCTGCGCGGATGCCGATGCCGACGACGCGTTGTCGGCGCTTTGGATGGAGCTCTTGAACCGCATGACGCCGCATGGCGAGACAGTAACGGCGTGGGTCGAGAGCGCGCAGCGCGCGGACGCGCATCTGAACCTGCTGCGAAATTCCAAAACCGGCCTGTATCAGGTGTCGCTCGGCGAGCCGTTCGCCCTCTTCATCGACAACGTGGAGATTTACGGCGCGTTCACGCGCATGGCCGCGCGGCACGCGAACGCCGGCGAATTCATCGCCGCGGGGCGCCTCGGCTTGCGTGCCTGGTTGCTACGGCAGGCGATCGTGCGCGTCTTCTGGAAGGCGGACGAGAAGCGCTTTTCCGCCGCTGCGACGCCGCCGCCCGCCGCCGCGTTCTATCCGGACGTCGTGGCGCAGGTCTATCCGCTGTTGGAGAACATGGAGACCCCGGCGGGCGGTCCCGCGCAAACGTTCGACCGCTGGTTCAATGCGCATGGGGAGGCGTGGTTATCGTTCAGCGAAGATCATTATCCCTGGGGGCTGGTCGCGCTCGCCGCCTATCGCGTCGGCGCTCACTCGGTCGCGCGGCGATGGCTCGCGCGCGCGGCGCCGCTGCGCAACGGTCCGCGCTGGAACCTGTTGGAGGAGGCGGCCTACCAGGGCCTGGTCGCGCGGTTCTGCACGAGAGGCGGAGCCGATTGTCGGGAGGGCGCTCCGTGAAGCGGCGCCGCGCCATAACGCTGGCCGCGAGTTTCTTCATGCTGGCGACCGTCGCGCTGCTGTACCAGATGGCACTCGGCGGCTGGTATCACAACAGCGCGATGGTTCTGCTCATCGAGGACTCAATGAAGGAGGACGACGCGCGCGTGCGCGTGTGGCTCGATGCGGCCAAGGAAGAGGGATTGCTGATGCGCGTTGCGCACGATTCGGAATTTCTGCGGCCGTGGTTTCCACGCTCGGCCTACGCGGGGCTGATCCTGCCGGACCAAGCGCATCGAAGCGCCTCCGATTCCCTGGTGCAGGCGATTACGCAATACGCGGAAGCGGGCGGGCGTGTTTTGTTGGCGTACGACGCCGGCACGCTCACGGCGAGGGGCGCGTACGCCAAGGGCCGGTCGCGATTTTCAGCCCTGGCCGGCGTCGACTACGCGCTTTACGACACGCTCGCCGACGCGACGATTCGCTGGGACGCGGTGCTGGGGCAGCCGGAAGTGCTGGATGATTTGCAGTTGCCGCCGGGCAAGTACGCGCCCGCCGGCGAAGCGGCGGCGAGTGAATCAGATCCTCCCGCGCACGACCCGAACGCGCGGATCATTACCGGCTATCGCGCTCCCGCCATCCGCTACCCGGCGTTCGTCACGCGCGGGGCTTACAACGGACGAGTCTTGCTGCGCTCGCTTTCGGACACGATCGTGGCGGGGGAGAGAGACGCCGGCCGCGGGCGCGTGCTCTTCGTCAATCTTCCGCTCGGATACCTTAAGGGCCGAACCGACGGCGCCTTGCTGCACGGGTTCCTGCGCTACTACGCCGACACGATGCTCGGCGTGCCGAGGCTCGCGCCGGTGCCCGATGGCATCGGCGGTCTCGTCATCAATTGGCATCTCGACTCGAACGCGGCGTTGTCCGATATCGAGAATCTCGCGCCGCTCGGTTTCTATCGTCATGGGCCTTACTCGATCCACGTCACGGCGGGCCCGGACGCGCGCGAGAAAGGCGACGGGCTCGGCATCGACGTGCCGGGCAATCTCACCGTGCGGGAATGGCTGCAAAGCATGGCGAAGCAGCATGCGATCGGCAGTCATGGCGGCTGGATCCACGACTACTTCAGTCGCAACCTGCCGCAGGAAAAGAACGCGGAGTTCGAGCGCTATCTCGCGCTGAACAAGCAGGTGCTGGAGGACGTGATCGGGCGGCCGGTCGTGGAGTATTCCGCGCCGGAGGGGTATCAGCCGGAGTGGGTGACGCAGTGGCTCGAAGAGCACGGAATGCTCGCTTACTACTTCACCGGGAACGCCGGCATGGGACCGACGCGCAGCTATCGCGACGGCGAGCTGCGGAACCGCCGCATCTGGTCGTTTCCGATTCCGACGTACCGTACCGCGGCGGGATTCGAGGAGATGAAAGAGGCCGGGGTGCCCCGCGACGCGGTCGCCGACTGGCTTCAGGAGATGGTCGATTTCGCCATGCGTAAACGTGTCGCGCGGCTCGTCTATTTCCATCCGACCGGCATCGCCGCCTACGCGGAAGCGGTGCGCGCGTGGCTCGTCCATATCGAGGTGGCGCAGAGCACGGGCCGATTCGCTTTGTATACAATGTCGGACCTGGCGCGGTTCCTGAATCGCCGCGAGCAGGTGACGTGGTCGGTTCGGTCGTACTTGAACGGGGTGCAGTACGTCCGCGCCACGCACCCTGAAAATCTCGTCAGTCAAACCTGGTTGCTTCCGCGCGAGAGTTACGAACGCCCCGCCGTTGATGAAGGCGAGGCGAAGATCGTCGAGGACATAAAGTACTGGGTGGTCGTAGCCGGAGAAGGGAGGAGATTACAGTTTCATGTTGCGCAGCGAAATTCCATCGGGACGCAAGACGACGCGCCCGAGCGATCGGATGCGGTCCGGGATCATTAGCATGAACACCGGCACGCACTATCCGGCAGCAGAGACAGCGCGGCCGGCGCGCGGCCGGCGCGTGATAGTGCTGTTGGTTTGCCTCGGGTTCTTCGCCGCCGCAAGTGCGGGCGCCGCGGAGGACGATGCCCCGCGCGGGTACGTGGAGCTCGGCGCCAACTGGCATAACCTCGACCAAGGTTACGGCGACTGGCTCGGCGCGTATATAAAAGGGGCGTGGCGCCAGACGCCGTCGACGACCTGGAACGCCGAAGTCGTGCGCCAGCGCGAGTTTGACGACCGCGGCACCTATGCGGCACTCGGTGTCACCCATGATCTCGATCCGCGTTCCTACATTTCGTTTTCGGTGGGCGGCAGCCAGGGCGGGTTCTTTCTGCCCCGTGTAAGGACCGACCTTTTTTACAGCCGGAAATGGCTCGCGAACGCGCAGCTCGTTTCCACCGTCGGTATCGGCTATATCGACGCCAAGGATGTGCACAGTGATCGCAGCTACTTTGCGGGCCTTGCCTACTACTTCGGGAGCCCGTGGGTAATCGAAGGCGGCGTGCGCGTGAACTACAGCGAGCCGGGGGCGGTATCCGCCACGCGCGGATTCGTCGCGGTGACGTACGGGCGCGAAAAGCAGCGCCTGATCACGGCGCGCGCCGAATCGGGGCGAGAGGCGTACCAGTTGACGGGAGAGAATCAGGTGCTGGTCGATTTTTCCAGCGACGTGCAATCTTTGGCTTGGAGAGAGTGGGTTTCCGCGCGCGCCGGTTTTCAGCTGCAACTCGAGCGCTATCACAACCCGTTCTACGATCGTCATGGGGTGGTCGCAGGTGTTTTCAAGGATTTTTGACAAGTGGCGCTCGCCGGCGCGCGAGGCGCGCGCGTGGCGCCGGCACTACGAGGCGTTGCGCTTCCAGGGGCACGGCGGCGGCCGCATCCTGACGCATCGCGCGCTCATACGTCTGCCGCTGCGCCGGGGCCAGCTCTGGGGCTCGACGGTCATCGCCGTCGGCATCGCCGCCATCTGGTTCGCCGCGCAGCCCGTGGTGACCGAAGCGTGGCGCGTGATGCTCGACATCGGCCATACGAGCCTCGGGTTGGAGGACCCGGTGCTGCAATCGGCGACGCATCTCTCTTTCTACACGTTCCGGATTCCTTATTCGGGCCTGGCCGATCCAGCGCCGAGCCAGACGATATGGTGGGTCACGGTGTTCATTACGCTGGCGCTGTTTTTCGCCTCCTTCCTGATCGAATTCGCCTACCTGCCGTTGACGTACATTCTGCGCAGCGTGGTTTTCATTCAGGCGAGCGCGCTGGTTTTTTTCAGCCTCTGGCCGGCCGCGTTCCCGTTCGCGCTGGCGGATTATCTTTACGGAATGATGCTCGCCGGCTATGTGCTGATCGGGCTCGTTCCGATCGTTTTCGGCCTGACGTATTACGTGTTCGATTTCGGCATCGTCAAGAAACTGCTGTTGACGGCGATCGTGATGCTGCATCTGGCGGTGTTCATACCGCTGCAGTATCTGTTGCAGGGCTATCTGGTGCACCAGCTTTCGTTTCTGTTTCTGCCCGTGATGTTCTTTCTTTTCGGCCTGCCGGTGGACATACTGATTCTGATCGCGTTCTATGGTTGGGGCATGAGCTGGGAACCGCGGACCACGGCGGCCAATCCGGCGTTGCCGCCGGCCTGAGCGGCGGACCGAAACTTGGGACGACAATGTGCGAGCGCAATGAGTCGGCCGGTTGACGGCATTGATCACAAATAGCAGCGGGGGAGTGGAGTGACCGAACCAGATCGAAACGTCCTATTTTCAAACGAGACGCTCCTGATCGGAATGTTCCAAGCGGTGGCGGGCGGGAGCATCGTGGCGGCATTGGCGCAGGCCGACGTGCTGATGGATCTGGCGGGCGATTTTGCGTTCCGGGCTTTTCTTACCGCGATGACCGTGGCCCTGCTGTCGGCGGTGTTCGCCGCCTATTGGAAGCATCAGTACAAACATTGGGACGGAAAGGCGGCTACGTCGCGCGCTCAAGGCAGAAACGAAGAGGCGGCGACGCGCGCATTCCGGGCGAATGTATACCTGCGCGCGCTGCGTGTCGCGCTGCTCGTTTCGTTGCTCGCTATCACCGTCGGTCTCGTCGGGCTAGTGATATCGCTTTGGTACGGCGATACGCCCCCGCCGGACGATGACGATACTCCCGTCGTTTACCGACTGAAGGTATAGCGAATCGCAACCCGACGGGTGCTATGTAAGAATGCAAACGGCAAGCAGGCGAAGCGGGGAATTCGCGCAGAGACTTAACGTCTCTCCGCGCCAGCGAACGCCCGCACACGGAGGTGCGGGCCGGGCGGCGCACCAGGGATGGGTGCGTGTCGGTAGAATGCAAAACGTCGGAGAGGTGGCCGAGTGGGTGAGCTGGAGTTTTCGCGGAGAGACTTAACGTCTCTCCGCGCCAGCGAACGACCGCACACGGAGGTGCGGGCCGGGCGGCGCACCAGGGATGGGTGCGTGTCGGTAGAATGCAAAACTTCGGAGAGGTGGCCGAGTGGTTTAAGGCGGCGGTCTTGAAAACCGTTGACCCGCAAGGGTCCGGGGGTTCGAATCCCTCCCTCTCCGCCATTTATTCGACTGTGCCGGCCATCCCTGGCGGCACGATTTAGGCGTCGTTAGACCTCGGCCCGGACGTTCGCTGGGACGAGCGCCCCTTGCGCCGGGACGGAAATGTTTTGGCGATTCTCGCCGTCAGAATTGTGGCTGCGTTCCCGACCGAGCGGCTCAAAAGAAATACCGCACCCGCACCTCCAGGCGCCGGTCATTGTTGGTCATCACGGAAAGTTCGAGTGGTACCCGCAATGGCGCAGCGATGAGCGGCCGGTACGCCTTGCCCTACAACAACTTCAAGTTTACCGAGGAGTACATTGTCCAACGCTTGAGCAGCAACACCTTCGACAAGACCGCGCGTGTCCCTGAGCCTGTCGAAGGGCAACGGGTCACGATACGCTTCACGGATGTTTGCATTGCGTGATGTTCCAAAACATCGCACGCATAGGGATAGCTGAATGGCCGGCGAAGAACTGACGGCCCAGCCAGTTAATGCGAAAAATCCAACAACCGCTCGCGCCGGAGATTGTTTATGGCAGCGCCAAGCCGAAGGAGTCGGTCGCCTCTCGCGCGAGGTGCGGGCCGGGCTACGGCACATAAAGGGTCCCGCAAAGTTCATGATGGGCGGGCAGCCACAAAAACCGCTATTAAATGACCCCTTTGTCCCATAAATGTTATATTTTGCACGCCATAGGTAACCCATACAGATGACAAACGGCGCACATAATGTAACAAGAAGCCCCTTGGGGAGGTCCGAAGCACGGTTTCTGGCGAAGGTCGGATCCCGTGCCACGTTTTCTATCGCCAATGCGCGCGAGGTCTTGGAACACAAATCCGAAGATCCCACCCGACAGTTTCTTGAAAAGCTTCAGACGAAGGGTTGGATCAAACGTATTCGCCGCGGCCGCTTCGCCGTCATCCCGCTTTCCTCCGGCGAGGGCCGCACTCCGCAGTTGCATGAATTCATCGTGGCCATGGAATTGGTATCGCCCGCGGCGATCGCCTACTGGTCGGCGCTCAATCATCACGGCATGACCGAGCAGTTGCCTCGTACGGTATTCATCGCCACCAATCACCCCGTGCGCCGTCCCCCCAAGCAGGTATTGGGGGTCAATTACAAACTCATTTCGCTCAAGCCCGCCAAGTTCTTCGGCGTGGCGAAGGACTGGATTGATGAGCAGCCATTTCAGGTGACGGACAAGGAAAAGACCATCATTGACGGTCTGGACCTCCCGCAGTACGTGGGCGGGGTGGATGAAATCGCCAAGGCGCTTGCCGGCAACTGGTCGGATCTCGACGAAACGAAGCTACGCAACTACGCCGGCAAGATTGGGAACAGCGCCGTCGCCAAACGCCTGGGCTTTTTGATGGAGACGCTGGGGCTCGGCGACTCCGAAGCGCTGCGCAAGGCTGCGTCCATCGCACCCGGCTTCTCGCCCTTGGACCCAACGCTGCCCCGGCGCGGCAAGTACAACCGCCGCTGGGGATTGCTCATCAACGCCGAGATCAAGGGATGATCAGTACCGCGGAGCTGCACCAGTTTGCCGAGAAAGAGGGGCTGCGTTTCGACCAGACCGAAAAGGACTACGTCATCCTCTGGTTGCTCTACGGGCTGACGCGCCCGGACCTGGCGCCGAAGGGATGGGCGTTCAAGGGCGGTACTTGCCTGCGTCACTGTTACTACGAAGGATATCGTTTCTCCGAGGATCTCGATTTCAGTTGCGAGCCACAAGGCAGCAATCTCGAAACGTCTTTGGAATCGCTAGGGCGAGTCGCCGAGTGGATCGGAGACGAATCCGGCATCCGTCTGACGCTCAAGGAACACCGGACGGTACCCGGCGATTTTCAGATCGAGATTCCCGTGCAGTACCAGCGTGGCGGGGCGCGCCGGCAGGCGCTGCCGCACGTCAAGGTGCAACTCACGTTCGACGAGCCGATTCTTTCCGGCGTTGAAGAATGCCCGGTAACGCCGGCGTACCCGGAGCTTCCGCCGTTCAAGGTCGCCGCCTACCGCAAGCTGGAGATCATCGCCGAGAAGCTGCGCGCCTTGCTGCAACAACAGAAGAAATGGCCGCGCCCGCGAGACCTGTACGACCTCTGGTACATCCTCTGCCGCTCGGGAGAGCGCTACGCGTGGGAAGAACTTGAGCCGCTCTTTCGGCAGAAATGCCGCGTGCGTGACATTGAGCCCGATCTCAACGGACTGATTTCGGAGAATCTCCGCGAATGGAATCGAGACGCCTGGGTTGACCGGCTGGGCCCGATGTTGCAGGAGCTGCCGGAGTTTGAGCAGACATGGCGGGAGTGGGTAGAGACGTTTCGGAAGATGGTGGGTAAGCCAATATGAGAATCCTAGTCCATTACGGCTCGGTATCCTCGCCACCACGGATAAACCGGGATACGTCCCCGATCGGGGTAAATCCCTCCCTCTCCGCCATTTATTCGACTGTGCCGGCCATCCCTGGCGGCACGATTTAGGCGTCGTTAGGATCGGAGCGACAAGAGCGAGCGGCACTAGCCGGGCTTCGACCCGTAAAAGATTGAAAGGAAAACGAGCGCTTTCTAGCGCGACTCTGATCGGATCGCGAAAGTGGCCGCCCCTATCTTCCTGTCTGGGGGTGGGGTCCGATAGACGCTGCTGCCCGCACTTCTGCCGCCCCCGGACCCCTGTGTTAGGATTCCCCCTACTAATAAGGTGTGGGGGGTGTATTGGTTCCGGCACCGGAGCGTACGGCGAGGGAACGGATCGATCGGTTACTCCAGGCGGCCGGCTGGATCGTCTGCGATGCCGACAAGGTCAACCTAAGCGCCGGTCGCGGAACAGCGATCCGGGAATTCCCGCTCAAATCCGGCCACGGCTTCGCGGATTATCTGCTCTACCTCGACGGCAAAGCCGTCGGAGTGGTAGAAGCCAAGCCCGCAGGCTTCACCCTCACCGGCGTAGAAACCCAATCGGCTAAGTACACGGCCGGTCTGCCGGATGGCCTACCGGGGTGGCAGAAGCCGCTGGCGTTTTCCTATCAGTCCACCGGCGTCGAAACGCGCTTCACCAATGGGCTCGATCCCGAGCCGCGTTCGCGGCCGGCGTTTGCCTTTCACAAGCCCGATACCTTGGCACGCTGGCTGGAGGAGGCCAGGGCTTTCCAGGTGGGCAAGCCGCTCGTCATCGGCAACCCGACTGTTGTTTTGGCCGCCGATATCGTCGCGGAGCAGCGCGGCGGCACGTTCCTGGAGCGCATGCAACACATGCCGCTGCTGGTCGAGGCGGGTCTTTGGCCGGCGCAGATCAAAGCCATCCGCAATCTGGAGCAGTCGCTAAAGGAAAACCGCCCTCGCGCGCTCATTCAGATGGCGACGGGTTCAGGCAAGACGTTTACCGCGATCTCCTTTATCTACCGGCTGATCAAATTCGCCGGCGCTCGCCGCATCCTGTTTCTGGTGGACCGTGGGAACCTCGGCGACCAGACGCTCAAGGAATTCCAGCAGTACGCCTCGCCCTACAACAACTTCAAATTTACCGAGGAGTACATCGTCCAGCGCCTGTCGAGCAATACGCTCGACACCACCGCGCGGGTCTGTATCTGCACCATCCAGCGGCTATATTCGATGCTCCGTGGCAGAGACCTGCCGGAAGATCTGGACGACGTGCCCATCGATCAACTCGGCAACCTGTTCAAGAAGCCCGATCCCATCGAATACAACCCGAAGATCGGCATAGAAACGTTCGACGTGGTCATCACCGATGAATGCCACCGCTCCATCTACAACCTGTGGGCACAGGTGCTGGAGTACTTCGACGCTTACCTCATCGGCCGCACCGCGACGCCGAGCAAGCAGACCTTCGGCTTCTTCCACCAGAACCTGGTGATGGAATACAACCACGAAATGGCGGTCGCGGACGGCGTCAACGTCAACTACGACGTCTACCGCATTCGCACGGAGATCACCGAGGCGGGCTCCGAGGTAAAAGCGGGCTATTCGGTGCAGATCCAGGAGCGTGAAACCCGCAAGAAGCGCTGGGAACAGCTCGACGACGATTTCAGCTACGACCCGAACCAGCTCGACCGCGACGTCGTCGCGCCGGACCAGATCCGCACCATCGTCCGCACCTTCCGCGACAAGCTGTTCACGGAAATCTTCCCCGGCCGCACCTGGGTGCCCAAGACCCTCATCTTCGCCAAGGACGACGCCCACGCCGAAAACATCGTCGAGATCGTGCGCGAGGAATTCGGCAAGGGCAACGACTTCGCCCAGAAGATCACCTACCGCACCACCGGCGCGAAACCGAAAGACCTCATCAACGAGTTCCGCACCAGCCCCATGCCGCGCATCGCCGTGACGGTCGACATGATCGCCACCGGCACCGACATCAAGGCGGTGGAAGTCGTCATGTTCATGCGCGCCGTCAAATCCCGCGCCTTCTTCGAACAGATGAAAGGCCGCGGGGTGCGCGTCGTGAAGGCCGACGACCTGCAAAGCGTCACCCCCGACGCCAAGGCCAAGGACCACTTCGTCATCGTCGATGCCGTCGGCGTCTGCGAGCAGGACAAGACCGACTCGCGCCCGATGGAGCAGAAGCCTACCGTGAGCTTCGAAAAGCTCATGCAAGCCGTCGCCTTCGGCAACACCGAAGACGATGTGCTCACGTCGCTCGCCGGCCGCCTGGCGAGAATGGAACACCGCATCAGCGCCGACGACGACAAGAGAATTCGTCAAGCGAGCGGCGGCCTGGGACTCAAAGAGCTAGCCCACCGAATCGTCCAGTCCCTCGACCCCGACGCCATCGACCAACAAATCGATGTAGCCTGGGTTGAGCGCAGCGAAACCCGGGGAACCGCGCCGGAGGCGCACAACCGCGAAGCGATTCGCGGCAAAATCGTGCAAGACGCCGTCAAACCACTCCACGATCCAGCGTTGCGCCAACTGTTGATCGGCCTAAAAGCCAAAACCGAAATCACCATCGACCACGTCAGCGCCGACGAAGTGCTCGAAAGTGGCTTCTCCCCCGAAGCCCTCGACCGCGCCAAAGGCATGGTCCAATCCTTCGAACAGTTCATCAAGGACCACAAAGACGAAATCACCGCCCTGCAAGTGCTCTACAGCAAACCCTACAAACACCGTCTCACCTTCGAGGCCGTGAAAGAACTCGCCGACGCCATCGAGAAGCCGCCATACCTGTGGAACGAATCCCAGCTCTGGAACGCCTACGCCGCGCTGGAAAAATCCAAGGTCAAAGGCGCCAGCGGCAAACGCATCCTCACCGACCTCGTGTCGCTCGTGCGCTTCGCCATCCACCAGGACAACGAACTCATCCCGTTCCCCGAGCGTGTTAACGCCAACTTCAAAGCGTGGCTCGCCAGCCAAGTGACAGCATCCCCTCCCCCCTTGAGGGGGAGGGCCAGGGAGGGGGGTGAAGTCAATCTTCCTCCGGGAGAGGGCCGGAGTGAGGGCGTTCGATTCACCCCCGAACATATTAAGTGGCTCGAAATGATCCGCGACCACATCGCCGCCAATCTGGGAATTGAGCCTGATGACTTCGAGTACGCCCCGTTCTCCCAACAAGGCGGCCTCGGCAAGGCCCATCAGTTGTTCGGCCGAGACCTCACGCCCATAATTGAAACGTTGAATACTGCTCTGGTTGCCTGAAGGAGGTAAGCCATGCCCGCCAAACCCGATCCCAAGAAAATCCTCGATGAGGCCATGCAGCTGGAGCCCACCGCCCGCGCCTTCGTCGCGGAAACGCTCCTCGAAAGCCTGGACCTCGATCAGGACTTCGCCGTTTCGCAGGAGTGGCTGGAGGAAATCCGCCGCCGCTGCGCGGATATCGACAGCGGCAAAGTGCAGTTGCTCGATAACGCCGTGGTCCTCAACGAGCTGCGAGGAAAATATACGCGATGAAGGTCCGCTGGCATGGAGAAGCCAGAGCGGAGGCCGATGCGGCCGCTGCATTCTACAACGATAAACAACCCGGACTTGCGCAACGCTTCCTCGACGACCTCGAAGAGGCGCTGCACCGCATACAACGCCACCCTCAAGCCTATCGTCAGGTTGAGGGTGAAATACGCAAGTGCCGGGTGGCGCATTTCCCCTACGGGATAATCTACCGGGTGCAATCCGATGTCATTGAGATCATCGCCGTGATGCACTTGCGGCGCTCGCCGGGATATTGGAAACAAAGAACCTGACATAGGTTCGCTGCACGGACGCACAAATCAAAACAATGTAGGGTGGGTTAGCCCGAAGGGCGTAACCCACCGATCCAAAGAAAACGATCAATAAAGAATTGAACGAGACGTTGG
>Ga0070741_10008820_pt1 | contig 19989 bp, 18 predicted proteins | sample Coa_R1_4_FD_66440 | JGI IMG/M metagenome (GOLD analysis project Ga0070741, IMG submission 66440) | Surface soil microbial communities from Centralia Pennsylvania, which are recovering from an underground coalmine fire - Coalmine... | ecosystem: Environmental > Terrestrial > Soil > Unclassified ...
GAGGCGGCTCCGCCCATCCCGAGGAGGTCGAGGGCTCGGGCGACGTGAAATATCACTTGGGCGCCTCCTCCGACCGCGAATTCGACGAGAATCGCGTGCACCTGTCGCTGACCGCGAACCCGTCTCATCTCGAGATCGTCGATCCCGTCGTGCTCGGCAAGGTGCGCGCCAAGCAGGACCAGCTTCACGACAAGGAGCGCAACCAGGTTCTGCCCCTGCTCCTGCACGGCGATGCCGCCTTCGCCGGACAGGGCGTGGTCGCCGAATGCCTCGGGCTCTCGGGGCTCCGCGGCCACCGCACCGGCGGCTCGATCCATTTCATCGTCAACAATCAGATCGGCTTCACCACGGCGCCGCGCTTCTCGCGCTCCTCGCCCTATCCGTCCGACGTCGCCAAGATGATCGATGCGCCGATCTTCCATGTGAACGGCGACGACCCCGAGGCCGTGGTCTACGTGACCAAGGTGGCGACCGAGTTCCGCCAGCGCTTCCTCAAGCCCGTGGTCATCGACATGTTCTGCTACCGCCGCCACGGCCATAACGAAGCCGACGAGCCAGCCTTCACCCAGCCCCTGATGTATCAGCGCATCGGCGAGCATCCGAGTGTGGTGGAGGTTTACTCGCGCCGCCTCATCGAGGAAGGCGTGTTCACCCGCGAAGAGATCGACCGCATGCAGGCCGAGTTCCGCAGCTTCCTCGAGGAGGAATTCGCCGCGGGCGAGGCCTATCGCCCGAACCGCGCCGACTGGCTCGACGGCAAATGGTCCGGCATCGGCCATGCCGAGGAAGGCGCCCGCCGCGGCGTAACCGGCGTCGACCTCGACCTTTTGCGCGAGGTCGGCCGCAAGATCACCACCATCCCCAAGAGCTTCCACCCCCACAAGACCATCGCCCGCATCATGGCCGCGCGCCGCAAAATGATCGACGACGGCACAGGGATCGATTGGGCGACGGCCGAGTCGCTCGCCTACGCCACGCTTCTCGTCGAGGGCTTCCGCGTCAGGCTGTCGGGCCAGGATTCCGAGCGCGGCACGTTCTCGCAGCGTCACGCCGTGCTGATGGATCAGGAAAACGAGAAGAAATACACCCCGCTCAAGCACGTCTCGAAGGAGCAGGCCGAGTTCGAGGTGATCAACTCGATGCTGTCGGAGGAGGCCGTGCTCGGCTTCGAATATGGCTACAGCCTCGCCGAGCCGAACGCTCTCGTGCTGTGGGAGGCGCAGTTCGGAGATTTCGCCAACGGCGCTCAGGTCATTATCGACCAGTTCATCTCATCGGGCGAGCGCAAATGGCTGCGCATGTCGGGTCTCGTTCTGCTCCTGCCGCACGGCTACGAAGGGCAGGGCCCGGAGCATTCCTCCGCCAGGCTCGAGCGCTACCTGCAACTTTGCGCCGAGGACAACTGGCAGATCGCCAATTGCACGACGCCGGCGAACTACTTTCACATTCTGCGCCGCCAGCTGCACCGCAACTTCCGCAAGCCGCTCGTGCTGATGACGCCGAAATCGCTGTTGCGCCACAAGCGCGTGGTCTCCAATCTCGATCAGCTCGGTCCCGGCACGAGCTTCCATCGCCTGTTGTGGGACGACGCGCAGTTCCTCCCCGACCAGGCCATCAAGCTCGTCCCCGACGACAAGATCAGGCGCGTCGTGCTCTGCTCCGGCAAGGTCTATTACGACCTCTATGACGAGCGGGAGAAGCGAGGGGTGAACGACGTCTACCTCCTCAGGATCGAGCAGCTTTACCCGTTCCCGGCACGCGCCCTCATCCAGGAGCTGTCACGTTTCAAAGATGCCGAGATGGTATGGTGCCAGGAGGAGCCGAAGAACATGGGCGCCTGGACCTTCATCGAACCCAACATCTCCTGGGTGCTCGAGCATATCGGGGCCAAGCATCGGCGCCCGCGCTATGCCGGGCGGGCCTCTTCGGCGGCGACCGCGACCGGGTTGATGAGCAAACACGTCCTTGAACTCAAGGCGTTTCTTGAAGAGGCATTGGGATAACAGGGGCAGACGAGGCCATGACCACCGAGATCCGCGTGCCGGCCCTGGGAGAGTCGATCGTCGAGGCGACGGTCGGCCAGTGGTTCAAGAAGTCGGGAGAGGCCGTCTCTGCCGCAGAGCCGCTGGTCGAGCTCGAAACCGACAAAGTCACCGTCGAGGTTCCGGCGCCCGCCTCTGGCGTGCTGTCCGAGATCGCGGTCAAGCAGGGCGAGACGGTCGCGGTCGGCGCCCTTTTGGGCGCCATCGCCGAAAGCGGCGAAGCCAAGGCGAAGCCCGCCAAGGAAAAGGACGCGGCAAAGGCCTCCGGGCCCGCCCTGGTCGATCTTGCGACGGCCGAAGCTGGGCCCATGGCCGATGAGCCCGCCTTGCGCACGCCGAAGCCCGACGGTGCGCCGGCGAAGTCCGTACCGGTTCAACCCAAGCCGCTCGAGCGCGAGCCGATGCGCCGCGAGGAGATCAAGCCCGACGAGATGCCGCCCTCGCCCGCCGCACGCAAGGTGCTGGCCGAGAAGAAACTCGCGACCGCCGATGTCGAAGGTTCGGGCCGCCGCGGCCAGGTGTTGAAGCACGACGTGGTGCGCGCCGCCGAGGCGCTGCTCAAGCGCGAGCGGAAGCCTAAGGCGCCCCCTGCTCCGCGCGCCCCCGTGCCCAAGGACGATGCCGCGCGCGAAGAGCGCGTGCGCATGACGCGGCTCCGCCAGACCATCGCCAAGCGCCTCAAGGAGGCGCAGGACACCGCCGCCATGCTCACCACGTTCAACGACGTGGACATGAGCGGGGTGATGGAGATCCGGAGCGAGTATCGCGAGGCCTTCGAGAAGAAGCACGGCATCAAGCTCGGCCTGATGGGCTTCTTCGTGAAGGCCTGCGTGCAGGCGCTGAAGGACATCCCCGCGGTCAACGCCGAGATCGACGGCGAGGATATCGTCTACAAGAACTACTATCACATCGGCGTCGCCGTCGGCACCGACCGTGGCCTCGTCGTCCCCGTGTTGCGCGACGCCGACGAGATGAGCCTCGCCGAGATCGAGCAGGCGATCGCCGATTTCGGCGTCCGCGCCCGCGAGGGCAAGCTCGCGCTCGAGGAGATGCAGGGTGGCACCTTCACCATCTCGAACGGCGGCATCTACGGCTCTCTGCTCTCGACCCCGATCCTCAACGCGCCGCAATCGGGCATTCTCGGCATGCACCGCATCGAGGAGCGGCCGGTGGTGCGCGACGGGCAGATCGTGGCGCGGCCGATGATGTATCTCGCCCTCTCCTACGATCACCGCCTGGTCGACGGCAAGGACGCCGTGACCTTCCTGGTTCACGTCAAGAACGCGATCGAGGATCCGAAGCGCCTCGTTCTCGATCTTTAGACCCCTCTCCCTTGATGGGAGAGGGTTGGCATGCGGCGCGCGCCGCATGCCGGGCGAGGGTGACAAGCGCCGTGTTCTCGATTACCCCTCACCCGAATGGAGCGTGATCAATGGCCTACGACCTGATCGTCATCGGCACAGGGCCAGGCGGCTATGTCTGCGCCATCCGCGCCGCCCAGCTCGGCATGAAAGTGGCGGTGGTCGAGAAGCGCGCCACCCACGGCGGCACCTGCCTCAATGTCGGCTGCATCCCCTCGAAGGCGCTGCTGCACGCAAGCGAGCGCTATGCCGAGGCTGCCGACGGCTTCGCCGCCATGGGCATCAAGGTTAGCCCGGCGCTCGATCTTCCCGCCATGCTCGCCTTCAAGGACCAAGGGGTCAAAGGCAATGTCGACGGCGTCGCCTTCCTTCTGAAGAAGAACAAGATCGACCATTTCCACGGCACCGGCCGCATCCTCGGCCCCGGCAGGGTCGAGGTCACCTTCATCAACGGCGAGAGGGAGGTCGTCGAGGGAAAGGCAATCGTCATCGCCACGGGCTCGGAAGTCGCGGCGCTTCCCGGCATCGCGATCGACGAAGAGACGGTGATCTCCTCGACCGGCGCGCTCTCCCTGAAGGCCGTGCCGAAGCGGCTCGTGGTGATCGGCGGCGGTTATATCGGGCTCGAGCTTGGCTCGGTGTGGTCGCGCCTCGGCTCAGCTGTGACGGTGGTCGAGATGCTGCCGCGGCTCGCTCCGGGTCTCGACGGCGAAGTGGCCAACGCGCTCAAGCGTGTGCTTGAGAAGCAGGGGCTCGCCTTCAAGCTCGGCACCAAGGTCGTCAAGGCCGACACCAAGGGCAAGAGCGTCAAGCTCACCCTCGAGCCGGCCCAAGGCGGCAAATCCGAGACGCTCGAATGCGATGTCGTGCTCGTGGCGGTCGGCCGCATCCCCAATACGCAAGGTCTCGGCCTCGCCGAGGCCGGCATCAAGACCGACAATCGCGGGCGCGTCGTCGTGGACGATCGTTTCCAGACCAGTGTCCCCGGCATCTACGCGATCGGCGATGTGATCAAAGGCCCCATGCTCGCGCACAAGGCGGAAGAGGAAGGCATCGCCGTCGCGGAAATTCTCGCCGGCCAAGCGGGCCACGTGAATTACGACGTGATCCCGAGCGTAATCTACACCGCCCCCGAAGTCGCCTCGGTCGGCAAGACCGAGGAGGAGCTGAAGGAGGCCGGCATCGCCTATCGCGTCGGCAAGTTCCCCTTCACCGCCAACGGCCGCGCCAAGGTGAACCGCACCACCGAAGGCTTCGTCAAGGTGCTCGCCGAGGAAAGCCGCGACCGCGTGCTCGGCGTGCATATCATCGGCGCTGACGCCGGCACGATGATCGCCGAGGCCGCCGTGCTGATGGAGTTTGGCGGCTCGGCCGAGGACTTGGCGCGCATCTGCCATGCGCACCCGACCCTCAACGAGGCGGTGAAGGAAGCGGCGCTTGCCGTCGACAAGCGCCCCATCCATATGTAACGCAGCCCAACACCCGGAACGGCGCCAACGCGCTGGCGTTTGATTTTCGAGGAGGACGAGTTCATGGGCGAATTCGTCAGAGCCGCGAGCACGACCGAGATCGCGCCCGGTCACTCCCTCCTGGTCGTGCTCAAAGGCAAACAGATTGCTCTGTTCAATGTCGGCGGCGAGTTCTTCGCGCTCGACAATCTCTGCACGCACGAGGAAGGACCGCTTGCCGAGGGTGAGATCGAGGGGCACGAGGTGACCTGCCCGTGGCACGGCGCAAAATTCGACATCCGCACTGGCGAGGTCCTGTGCGACCCAGCCTACGAAGCGGTCGCCCGCCACAACGTGCGCGTCATCGGCACTGACATCGAGGTCGAGATCTGATCCCGAAACGGCGTCGCCGTCATGCCCGGCCTTGGGCCGGGCATCCACGATTTGCAGCGCGCGGCCCCCAAAGCGTGCATGGCCGGGTCGAGCCGGGCCATGACAGTAATTCACTCACTGCGCGCCGCTGCGCGGCGTGTCGGCAAGCACCGAGCCGATCAGCGCGGCGAAGCCCACGAATTCGAACAGCGAGATGGTTGCGTGCCCCCACTCCCAGCGCGCGCGATAGACGGTCCAGTCGGACGGCACCGGACCGTTCACCCATTTGGCGAGTTCGACATTGACCGGATAGACGAGCACCCACCACAAGAGGAGCGCGGCCGCAAACAGGAGCGCCGCGCCGAGCGCAAGCATGACACCCGGCCGGTGATGCTCGCGCACGAGATAGGCCAGGAGCCCGAGACTGATGACTGTCAGCACATCGATGATCGCCCCGATCGAGCCGAACAGGCTATAGAGCCCGCCCTGCACCGTCGAACCCACCCAGAGATACTGATCCCAGCCCATGCGCGCCGGGAGCTGAAGCAGATGGCAGAAGCCCATGCCGAGCGTGAGCGCTGCAAGCATGAGAGCCGCGAAGCGAACGGCCTTGAGTGTCATTGTGAGACCTGTCTCTGAGTCGAAGATGTATTTTCTTTCGTCATGGCCGGGCTTGTCCCGGCCATCCACGCATTTTTGAACAAACAAATCGTGGATGCCCGGCACAAGGCCGGGCATGACGACGACGTTAGGGAAAAGACCGTCAATCCAGCGTGCGGCGGAATCTGAGCAGCGCAAGCCCCATCGCCGCCAGCGTGAAGATGAAAAGCGCGAGCACGTCCATCTGCATGTCGGCAAGCCCGTTTCCCTTCAGCATGATGCCGCGCACGATCCTGATGAAATGGGTGAGCGGCAGCGCCTCGCCGATGGCTTGCGCCCAACCCGGCATGCCGCGGAAGGGAAAGGCATAACCCGACAACAGGAAGTTCGGCAGGAAGAAGAAAAACGTCATCTGCACCGCCTGAAGCTGGTTCTCGGCCACCGTCGAGAAGGTATAGCCCACGGCGAGGTTGGACGCCGCGAACAGGGTGGAGAGCGCGATCAACAGCCACACGCTGCCGAAGATCGGCACGTCGAACAGATAGCGCGCCGCGATCAGGATGATCGACATCTGGATGAAGCCGACCAGAACGAACGGCGCGATCTTGCCGATCATGATCTCGACCGGATTGATCGGCATGGCGAGCAGGTTCTCCATCGTGCCGCGCTCGATCTCGCGCGTCACCGCGAGCGCCGTGTACATCATCATGGTCATGGTGAGCACGACCCCGAGCAGGCCCGGAACAATATTGAGCTGGGTGAGGCCTTCGGGATTGTAGCGATTCTGCACGGTGATATCGAAGGGCGCCGTCGTCTTGGTCACCGGCTCGTCCGGCCCGCGCAGCTCGCGCCTCAGCGCGCTGTCGATGACGCCGTGCAAGCTCGCGACCGTGGTTCCCGTGGCCACCGGATCGGTGGCGTCGGCGATGACGAGCACGGCGGGACGGTCGCCGCGGCGCACGTCGCGCTCGAAGCTCGCCGGAATTTCCACGGCGAACTGCGCCTGGCCCGAGCGGATCAGCTTGTCGAGCTCTTGCGGATCGTTGACCTGCCAGCGGAAATCGAAGCGGTCGGTATTGCGCAAAGCCGCGAGCACGGCGCGGGTGAGCGGCCCGTCGTCGCGCGTCAGCACCGCCGTCGGCAGGTGGCGGGGATCGGTGTTGATGGCGTAACCGAACAACGTGAGCTGGAGCACGGGCACCAGCATCATGCTGGCGAAGGTCATGCGGTCGCGCCGCATTTGCACGAATTCCTTGACGATCATCGCCCAGGTGCGCCGGAGGAAGCCGGGATCGCGGTTGGCCGAGCCGTTGTTGTTCGACGGCATGCTCATGCGAAATTGTCCTTGGCCTCGTCCATGAGGAGAATGAACACGTCTTCGAGCGACGGCTCGCCGCGCATCCAGTGATGCGCGCCGTCGGCCTTCCTGGCCGCTTCGACCGCCTGATCGAGCGCGCGCTTGTTGCGCCCCGAGACGTGCAGCTCGGCGCCGAACGGCGCCACCATGTCGATGCCGTCGCTCGCTTCGAGCCTGGTCGCGAGCCGATGCAGGTCAGTCCCCGTCACGATCCACGTCGAGAGGCCGGACTGCGCCACGACCTCTTTCGCCGTGCCGCGCGCGAGCAATTCGCCGAAGGCGATATAGGCCAGCTCGTGGCAGCGCTCGGCCTCGTCCATGTAGTGGGTCGAAACCAGCACGGTGATGCCGTCCTCGGCCGCGAGCGTGTGGATCTCGTCCCAGAACTCCCGCCGCGCCTTGGGATCGACGCCGGCGGTCGGCTCGTCGAGCAGGAGGAGCCCGGGCTTGGGCAGGATGCAGGCGCCGAGCGCGAGCCTCTGCTTCCAACCGCCGGACAGTTCGCCGGCGAGCTGGTCGGCGCGCGTCGTGAGCCCGAGCCTGCCGATCGCCTCGGCCGCGGCGCGGCGCGGATTGGGCACGCCATAGACGCGCGCCACGAATTCGAGGTTCTCGCGGATCGAGAGGTCGGCATAGAGGCTGAAGCGTTGCGTCATGTAGCCGACGTTGCGCTTGATCGCCTCCGCTTGCGTCAGGATGTCGTAGCCGAGGCAGGTGCCCGAGCCGGAGTCGGGGGTCAGAAGCCCGCACAGCATGCGCAGCGTCGTCGTCTTGCCGCTCCCGTTCGGCCCGAGGAAGCCGTAGATCTCGCCCTTCGGCACTTTGAGGCTGAGATTATGCACCACCACCTTGCCGTCGAAGCTCTTGGTGAGGCCCGAGACGTCGATGGCGATCTCTTTGCCGTTCATCGCCGCACCATTTGCTGGCCGGGCGCGAGCGTGACGGTCACCGGCTGGCCCGCGGTGAGCGCGCCCGCTTCGCCTTCAGGCCGCGCCTCGACGAGGAACACGAGCTTCTCGCGCTGTTCGCGCGAGAAGATCACGGGCGGGGTGAACTCGGCGTCGCGCGAGATGAAGCTGATCTTGGCCTTGAGCCCCGGCGGACAGCCGTCGCAGGTAACGTTCACCGTCTGATCGGTCTCAAGCTTGGCGCGCACCGGCTCGGGCACGAAGAAGCGCACCTTGAGGTTCTGCGGCGGGAGCAGCGCGATCACCGCCTGGCCCGCGTTCACCACCTCGCCGGGCCGGAAATAGACCTCCTCGACCGTGCCCTCGGCGGGCGAGAACACCTTGCGCTTGGCGAGGTTCTTCTCGGCCTCGGCGAGCGCATGCCGCGCCGCGTCGGCGTTGGCCGCCGCCGCGTCGATCAGGTCCGAGCGGCCGGGAAGCTTGGCCGCGACGATGCGCTTCTCGGCCTCGGCCACGGCCGCCTCGTTCCGGTCGTGCTGGGCGATGGCGTCGTCGAGCGCGGCCTTGGTAGTCCAGCCCTTGTCGTAGAGCGCCTTGGCGCGTTCGAGATTGTTGGTCGAGACGACGAGCATGGCCTTGGCCTCGTTGAGCGCGGCTTCGAGCACCCTGATCTCGTCCGGGCGCTGGAGCTCGGCCTTGGCGTCGGCGAGCTGGGCGTCGGCCTGGGCGACCCTGGCCTTGGCCGCCTCGACCGAGGCCTCCTGCTCGGAGCTTTCCAGCGTGAAGACGGGATCGCCCTCTTTGACGTGATCGCCCTCCTCGACCGACAGCGTCTCGACACGCCCGCCCTGCTCCGAGCCCACCAGCACGAGATCGGCCTCCATGTAGCCTGCGAATTCCTGCTCCTTGTTGGCGGGAAGGGTGAAGAGCGCGAGCGCGATTGCGACCGCGCCGAGCCCGGCGACGATGAGCCAGCCTCTCTGCTTCATGGCGCGCCTCCGCTTCCGGCCGGCGCCGGCGCCCCCGGCGCCCTGATCGCATCGAGCAGGAGATCGATATGCGTTTTGAGCAGCGCGTCGGTGTCGAGGTGATGGTGCCGCTCGAACAGCGCGCGCCAGACCACCGCCATCAGCGCCGGCGCGATGATGAGTTGCGGGAAGTCGCGAAGCGGTGTGGCGCGAAACTCGCCGCGCGCGACGCCGCGGTCGATGAACGCCTGGAGCGTCTCGCGTCCTTTGGCGATGACCTGCTCGTAATAGAACCCGGTGAGCTCGGGGTGCTTGTGACCCTCGGCGATCAGGAGGCGCGCGATCAGCACGCGGCGCGAGCCGACGAGCTCCTGGATGAAGGCGAGGAACGGCCCCTTGAGAAAGGCTTCGCACGACATCTCCGTCGTGAGCATGCGCTCGCGCATGGCATCGAAGATGGGTGAGATGACCGAGCGCACGACCGCCTTGAACAGCTCCTCCTTGGTCTTGAAGTAGAGATAGGGGAGCCCCTTCGACACGCGGGCGCGCGCGGCCACGTCCTCGAGCCTGGTGGCGGCGTAGCCGTGGCTCACGAATTCCTCGAAGGCGGCCGCCACGATCTCCTGCGGCCGCGTATCCTTGCGCTCGCGCTTCCGAGGCGCCGCCTCTCCGTTCCGCTTACCTGCCGCCCGTTTCGTCTTAGCCATCGCCCTGCCTCGCCCGCTGCCTCAAGCCGGCCTCCTGCCGGCCCTTCGCTTCACCCCACCATATAGTGACTGACCGGTCAGTACCACAGTCGGCGACGGCAAAAACGCTCGGAGTGTCAAAGAATAGCTAACAATGCGGGAAAGCCTTTTGGCGCGCCTTGAGCGATATCAAGCAGGGCTAGGAAGCCAAGCGCCGCAAATGCCTCAGGCGCGCGGGTGGGCGCGTCCGTAGGTCTTGAGCAGATGGGCGCGGTCGACCTCGGTATAGCCCTGCGTGGTCGAGAGGCTCGCGTGGCCGAGCAGCTCCTGGATCGCGCGCAAGTCGGCGCCAGCGCCTAGAAGGTGCGTGGCGAAGGAGTGCCTGAGCGCATGCGGCGTCGCCGTCTCGGGCAGGCCGAGCGCCGCACGCGTGCGCGCGATCTTGAGCTGGATAATGCGCGGCGAGAGCTGCTTGCCGTGCGCACCAACGAACAGCGGGTCGTCGGAGCCGAGCCGCATCGGGCAGAGCGCAAGATAAGCTTCCACCGCCTCGCGCGCGATCGGCAGCACCGGCACGACCCGCGTCTTGCTGCCCTTGCCAGTGACCCTCAGCATGTCGCGGCCCTTGAGCGGTGCATCCTTGCGCTTGAGCGATAGGGCCTCGGAGATGCGGAGCCCCGAGCCGTAGAGGAGCGCAAGCACCGCCGTGTCGCGCGCGACGATCCACTCCGGCTGATCGGGCGCGGCGATGTCGGCGCCGTCCACCAGGGCCGTCGCCTTCTCGGCCGTGAGCGGCTTCGGCACCGAATGCGGGAGCTTCGGCAGGGCAACCGCGCGGATGGCGTCGTTCTTGCCGTAGCCGCGCCGCTCGAGGAACTTGTAGAACATGCGAAGCGCCGACAGCGTGCGCGAGAGGCTCCTGCTCCCCACCCCCTCGTTCCGTCGCGCTGCGAGAAAGCCGCGCACGTCGCGCGCCTGCAGCGCAAGCAACTGCTTCATGTCGGGCAGGCGGTTGAAATGCGTGGCGAGGAAGGCGAGGAACTGGCGGATGTCGCGCTCGTAGGCCTCGGCCGTCTTGGCCGCGAGCTGGCGCTCGGTGCGGATATAGGCGAGCCAAGTCTCGACCGCCTCGCGCACATAAGGCGACCCCATATAACCTGGCGGCGAAGCCTTCTTCTCCAAACCCGGCCCCTCGAAAGCGCCTGAAGCGGCGCGAAGCGCCTACTATGGGTATCTGAGTCGTTAACCCGCCCCTAAGCAAGGACGTGCCTCTGACCCGAGCCGAGACCAAATCGAAGCCCCGCGCCGCGGCGCCTGCGACGGTTCCCGTCATGCTGCCGCTCGCGCTGCCCGGCGCTTACGACTACCTCCCGCCCGACGGGAGGCGCCTCGAGCCCGGCCAGTTCGTCGTCGCGCCGCTCGGGCCCGTCGAATATCTCGCCGTGGTGTGGACGCTGGGAGAAGGCGAGGCCCCGCGCGACATCGAGCGCAAGAAACTCCGCGAGATCGTCGAGGTGATCGACGACGTGCCTAGACTTCCGCGCGTCAATCTCGCCTTCGCCGATTGGGTCGCCAATTACACTCTGTCCTCGCCCGGCATGGTGCTGCGCATGATGATGAGCGCCTCCCGCGCCTTCGATCCGCCCGCGCCCCGCTACGGCGTCCGCCTCGTCGGCTCCCCCCCACAACGCGTCACCCCTGCCCGCGCGCGGGTGATCGAGGCGGCGTCGAATGGCATGATCTGGGTGAAGGCGAGCCTCGCCGAGGCCGCCGGCGTAAGCTCTGGCGTGATCGACGGCCTGATCGACGCGGGCACGCTGATCGCCGAGCCTCTGCCCGATTGGCATGCGCTTCCTCTCGACCTTGCCCGCGAGCGCGCGACGCTCACGCCCGAGCAGAAGGACGCCGCGGGCGAGGTCCTCGCCAATACGAGCGGCGGCTTCGCCGTCACTCTGCTCGACGGCGTCACCGGCTCCGGCAAGACCGAGGTCTATTTCGAGGCGATCGCCCAGGCGCTCGCTAAGGGCAAGCAGGCGCTCGTGCTGATGCCCGAGATCGCGCTGACCGCTCAGTTCATCGCCCGCTGCGAGGAGCGCTTCGGCGCGAGGCCCGCCGAGTGGCATTCGGGCGTTCCCGCCCCGCAGCGCGGCCGCGTCTGGCGCGCGGTCATCGAGAACAAGGCGAAGCTCGTGGTCGGCGCGCGCTCGGCGCTGTTCCTTCCCTTCCCCGATCTCGGCCTCATCGTCGTCGATGAGGAGCACGACGCGGGCTACAAGCAGGAGGAACGCGTTGCCTATCAGGCGCGCGACATGGCGGTGGTGCGCGGGCGACTCGGCGGCTGCCCGGTGGTGCTCAGCTCGGCCACGCCCTCGATCGAGAGTCTCGTCAATGCAAGCCAAGGCCGCTACCGGCATGTCCAGCTGGCCACCCGCTACAAGGCCGATGGACTGCCGGCCCTCACGGCAATCGACATGCGCGCAAACCCGCCCGAGCGGGGCAAATGGCTCTCGCCAGTGCTCGTCGAGGCCATCGCCGAAACCTTGGCGCGCGGCGAGCAGGCGCTCCTCTTCCTCAATCGCCGCGGCTATGCGCCGGTCACGCTGTGCCGGAAATGCGGCTTCAAGTTCGAATGTCCGAACTGCTCGGCTTGGCTCGTCGAGCACAGGTTCCGCCGCCGCCTCGAATGTCACCACTGCGGCACGTTCATTCCGATCCCCGACAAGTGCCCGCATTGCGAGGCGGAGAACGCGCTCGTTCCGTGCGGCCCAGGCGTCGAGCGCATCGCCGAGGAGGTGGCCGAGCGTTTCCCGGAGTCGCGCCGCGTGCTCCTGTCGAGCGATCTCACCCCCAACATCGCCGAGCTTCGCCACACCTTGCGCGAGATCGAGGAGCGCGAGGTCGACATCGTCATCGGCACCCAGCTCGTGGCCAAGGGCCACCACTTTCCTGGGCTTGCCCTCGTCGGCGTGGTGGACGGCGATCTCGGTCTCGCCCAGGCCGATCCGCGCGCGGCCGAGCGCACCTTCCAGCTCTTGAGCCAGGTCACGGGGCGCGCGGGCCGCGAGGCGATCAAAGGCCGCGGCCTGATCCAGACCTATATGCCTGAGCACCCGGTGATCGCGGCGCTCGTTTCTGGCGACCGCGACACCTTCCTCGCCCGCGAGATCGAAGCGAGGCGCGAGGCGCGCATGCCGCCCTTCGGAAGGCTTGCCGCGCTCCTTGTCTCGGCGAGTTCGCGCGAGGCGGCCGAAGGCTACGCCCGTGAGGTCGCCCGCAACGCGCCGGCGGCGGCGAAGATCGAAGTGCTGGGGCCGGCCGAGGCGCCGCTATCGGTGATCCGCGGCCGCCACCGCTTCCGCCTCCTGGTCAAGGCCGCGCGCGAAGCCGACCTGCAAGCCTATTTGCGGCTTTGGCTGTCAGCCGTCCCCAAGGCCAAGGGCGACATCCGCCTCACGGTCGATGTCGATCCGTACAGTTTCCTATAGGCATTCAGATTGAACCCCGTCATTGGCCGGGCTTGGCCCGGTCATCCACGATTTCCCATCGGCGAGTCGCTAAATCGTGGATGCCCGGCACGAGGGCCGGGCATGACGGAGTTCCGGGTCACGCTTGTTCCGCAACCTCCACCCATGTCGTCGCGACAGCGATGAGACTTAGTTTGCTGCAAGCCGAGCGTGCCCGCCTACCCCGCGACCTTGACGAACCACGCCGCGACGTCGGCGAGCGTGTATCCCGCGAGCGCGAGCGCGACGGCGAGAGCGGCGGCGCCCGCGAGAAGGACGAGCGCGACGCTTAGGAGTGCGAGACTCTCGCGGCGAAGGAAATGATCCTGCATTGGGCTCATGAACGCCTCGCAAGAGGCTACATGGCGACGCTCGCCACCAGCATGCCGAGCGTCGCGCCGATCACCAGTCCGATCGCGCAACACCACCATCCCGGCATTTCGTTCCACCAAGACATGCGGCGCTCGCCGAAGTTACGACTCCTGCATAACAACGCGCCTCGCCGCCGATCGCGCCATAAGAATCTCATAAACGGACGAGGACCGCGCCATAAAGGCGGGACGCGGTGCGCTCGGCGCGTTCGTTCCAACCCTCGCCATCAGGTGCTCCGAGGACCTGCGCCTACTCGTCGCCGTGGCACGGGGGTCCGCCGGCCTAGACGGACGAATCACCGACAACAAGGAGGAATCCCATGCCGCGGCTCTTGATCACTGCCGCCGCCGCGCTCGCTTTGTGCCTCGGCGCGATGGCGACCACCGTCACCATCACTGCTGGTGGCGTCACGGTCACAGACACTGCAGATGGCGGTGGTGACGACATTCTGTGCCTGAGAGCCGGAGCATCGCTCCGGACTCTTTCTGAGCCCGTCACGTCGCCTCGCGGCCGTCATGGCCGGGCTTGGCCCGGCCATCCACGATTTCTCCTGGGCGAGTCTGGGAAATCGTGGATGCCCCGGCACGAGAGCCGCGCATGATGGAATTTGGGTTGACCGTCGTTCCGCCTAACTGCCGCGGATGTCGCCCGCGGCGCGGATCAGGATCTCGACGATGCGCGCGTCCGCATCCTCTTCCGTCGCGAGCCGCTTCGCGGCGACGTCGCGCACGTTCTCAAGCGCGGCCATGACGAGCTTCGGCAGCGCGGTCTCCTCTTCGCGCTCTCGCTCCTCGAAGGCACGGCGCCGTCGCGCGAGCTTCCGGCCGATCGCCTCGAGCCGCGCGATCACCATGTCGGCGATGTCGCGATTGTCGTCGAGATGCGTGCGGCCCTCGTCGGTGATGGTGTAGCGCTTCTTGGCGCCTTCGGCTTCGGCGGTGACGTAGCCCGCCTCCTCGAGGAAGGTGAGCGTGGGGTACACCACGCCGGGCGAGGGGCTGTACCAGCCGCCCGTCTTCTCCTCGACCAGCTTGATCAGCTCATACCCGTGGCGCGGGCGCTCGGCGATGAGCGCGAGCGCGAGCAGCTTGAGGTCGCCCTGCGCCAGCATGCGGCCGACGCGGAACCAGTCGCTGCCGCCGCCCTCCGGCCCCGGACCCCAACCGGGGCCCCTGCCGCCGCCGAAGCGGCCGAACCGCCGCGCCGCCCACCGCTCGCGGCAGCCCTCGCCGTGATGTCTCATTCCATGCATGTGATGATCTCCTCTCATAGTAAGATATATCGAACGATAATACGTGAGCGAGGATATCGCAAGATATATCTTAAGTAGCGGCGGCCGTCCGGAGGTCTAGCCGATGCCCCGGCGAAACGCGGGACGTGCCGGCCGCTCGTCGAGTGGCGATTGCGCGGCAATGCGTGGCAATTGCCGGATGATTGCCGGGCAATCGCCGGCGTTTTTGACCGGGGATAAGGCGGGGGCTATTCGCCCGCGTGGTCGTGGACCTTCTCGCGTGCGACCGACACCCATTTCGAGTGCTCGGCTGAGGCGAGCGCGCCGACCCGCTCGGCCAGGACGCGGTGCGCCTCATCGGCCGGAAGCTTGGCGTAGGGGCCCGCCCTCTCGTTGTAGAGATGCTGCTCGTTGCGCAAGCCCTCGCAGGTCGAGCGGTAGAGAATCCAGTTTTCCTGCCATTTGTTGAGCTGTTGCATGCTCTCGAGCAGGAGGATCAGCCCGGCCGCGATGATCACCGACATGGCCGAGAACTCGGCGACGATCGGGATGACCACGGCGCACAGCACGATCGCGATCTTGGAGGCCTTGTAGTAGCGCTGGTTCGCCTTGGCCTTGGCGTCGTACCAGTCGATCTGGCTCTGCAGCCGGTCCCAGAGCGGCGGAAGCTTCCCGGCCGGAGCCTGCTCGGTCTTCTTGGTCGCCATCTCCCCTCCGGCTCCTTTTCGCAAAGCCCCCGGCGCTGCTGGCTTACATCGGCCAAAAGCGCGCCGCAAAGCCCAATTCTTGAGCGAACTTCGCCCTTGTCGAGGTTGCACCCCCTCACCCTCTATGTTACAGCCTGCCCGGGCTTCCAGGGGACCGTTTGGCAGGGGCTTCAACCTGTTGACGTGGGAGCACCACTCCCAGAATTTCTCGGCTCCGGGGACGGCTGCTCAAAATAGCGCCCGTTCGGGAGGAAAGGCGTTCAGGTGGCAAGTAGCGAAGTCGATACGAGTTCTGGCGTCGCGGGGCGTTATGCCACCGCCTTGTTCGAGCTTGCCAAGGAGGAGAAGGCGCTCGACCAGGTGGCCGCCGATCTTGCCCGCTTCAGCGAGACGCTCGATGCCTTCGAGGACCTGCGCCGGCTGGTGCGGAGCCCTGTTTTCTCCGCCGAGGAGCAGGGCCGTGCGCTCGAGGCCATCCTCGAGAAGATCAAGATCGAGGGGCTGACGCGCAACTTCCTGCTGCTCGCCGCCAAGAACCGGCGCTTGTTCGCCACCCCCGACATGATCCGCGCCTTCCGCGCCATGCTCGCCCGCGAGCGCGGCGAGACGACAGCCACCATTACGTCCGCCGCCAAACTGACAGAGACCCAGATTACCGCGCTGAAACAGGCGCTTAAGGCCGCGCTTCACAAAGAGGTCATGCTCGACGAAAAGGTCGATCCCGCGCTCATCGGCGGGCTTGTCGTCAAGGTGGGCAGCCGCATGGTCGACACCTCGCTGCGCACCAGGCTCAATTCGCTCAAAGTTGCCATGAAAGAGGTTGGCTGATGGATATCAGGGCCGCAGAAATCTCCGCGATCCTCAAGGAGCAGATCAAGAATTTCGGGCAGGAAGCCGAGGTCGCCGAGATCGGCCAAGTGCTTTCGGTCGGCGACGGCATCGCCCGCGTTTATGGCCTCGACAAGGTGCAGGCCGGCGAGATGGTCGAGTTCGCCGACGGCACGCGCGGCATGGCGCTCAACCTCGAGGTCGACAATGTGGGCGTCGTGATCTTTGGCGAAGACCGCCACATCAAGGAAGGCGATACGGTGAAGCGCACCGGCGCCATCGTCGAGGTGCCGGTGGGCAGGGCGCTGCTCGGCCGCGTGGTCGACGCCCTCGGCAATCCGATCGACGGCAAGGGGCCGATCGAGGCGACCGAGAAGCGGCGCGTCGACGTCAAGGCCCCGGGCATCATTCCCCGCCAGTCGGTGCACGAGCCGATGCAGACGGGCCTCAAGGCCATTGATGCCCTCATCCCCATCGGCCGCGGCCAGCGCGAGCTCATCATCGGCGACCGCCAGACCGGCAAGACCGCCATCATCCTCGACACCATTCTCAATCAGAAGTCGGTCAACGCGCTCGGCGACGACAAGAAGAGCCTCTACTGCATCTATGTCGCCGTTGGCCAGAAGCGCTCGACCGTCGCCCAGTTCGTGAAGGTGCTCGAGGACAACGGCGCGCTGCCCTATTCGATCGTGGTCGCCGCCACTGCCTCCGACCCAGCGCCGATGCAATATCTCGCGCCGTTCGCCGGCTGCGCCATGGGCGAGTTCTTCCGCGACAACGGCATGCACGCGCTCGTCACCTACGACGATCTTTCCAAGCAGGCGGTTGCCTATCGCCAGATGTCGCTCCTGCTTCGCCGCCCGCCGGGACGCGAGGCCTATCCGGGCGACGTGTTCTATCTCCATTCGCGGCTCCTCGAGCGCGCGGCGAAACTCAACAAGGACAACGGCTCTGGCTCGCTCACCGCCCTCCCCGTGATCGAGACACAGGCGAACGACGTGTCGGCCTATATCCCCACCAACGTTATCTCCATCACCGACGGACAGATCTTCCTCGAGACCGACCTGTTCTATCAGGGCATTCGCCCGGCGGTGAACGTCGGCCTCTCCGTGTCGCGCGTGGGCTCCGCCGCGCAGGTCAAGGCGATGAAACAGGTCGCGGGCAAGATCAAGGGCGAGCTTGCCCAATATCGCGAGATGGCGGCCTTCGCTCAGTTCGGCTCCGACCTCGACGCCACCACCCAGCGTCTCCTGAACCGCGGCGCGCGGCTCACCGAGCTTCTGAAGCAGCCGCAATTCTCGCCGCTCAAGGTCGAGGAGCAGGTGGTCGTCATCTATGCCGGCGTGAACGGTTATCTCGATCCGCTTCCTGTCTCGTCCGTGCAGCGCTTCGAGGCCGAGCTGCTCCGCAATATGCGCGCAGAGCACGCCGATATTCTGACCGCGATCCGCGACCAGAAGGAAATCTCCAAGGAGACCGGAGACAAGCTCAAGGCCGCGGTCGACAAATTCGCCAAGGCCTTCGCGTAGTACAAGAGCCATGCCGTCGCTAAAGGACCTGCGCAACCGCATCGCCTCGGTCAAGGCGACGCAGAAGATCACCAAGGCCATGCAGATGGTGGCCGCGGCGAAGCTTAGGCGCGCGCAGAGCGCGGCCGAGGCCGCCCGGCCCTATGCCTCGCGCATGGAGTCGGTGCTCGCCAATCTCGCCATGGCCCTGAAGGGGCGCGAAGGCGGCTCGCCTTTGATGGTTGGCACCGGCAAGGACCAAGTCCATCTCCTTGTGGTCTGCACAGGAGAGCGCGGGCTTGCGGGCGCCTTCAACTCGGCCATCGTTCGGCTCGCGCGCGATCATGTGAACCGGCTGCTCGCCGAGGGCAAACAGGTCAAGATCCTGTGCGTCGGCCGAAAGGGCTTCGATCAGCTGAAACGCAGCTTCGCCCCGCTCATCATCGACACGATCGAGTTCCGCGGCGTGCGCCAGATTACGTTCGAGCATGCCGAGAAAGTCGCCGCGAAGGTGCTCGCGTTGTTCGCCGAGGGCGCCTTCGACGTCGCCACGCTGTTCTATTCCCGGTTCCGCTCGGTGATCAGCCAGGTGCCGACGGCGCAGCAGATCATCCCGGCATCGATCTCCGAGGAGGCGCCCGCCGCCGAAGCGGCGCTCGGCGGCGCGGTGTACGAATACGAGCCAGACGAAGCCGAGATCCTGCGCGATCTCCTTCCGCTCAACATCGCCGTGCAGGTGTTCAAGGCGCTACTCGAGAACGTCGCCTCGTTCTACGGCGCGCAGATGACGGCGATGGACAACGCCACCCGCAACGCCGGCGACATGATCGGCCGGCTGACGCTTCGTTATAACCGCACCCGCCAAGCCATGATTACCAAGGAGCTGATCGAGATCATCTCCGGCGCCGAGGCGGTCTAGTCACTTGAAAGAGACACCGAGGAACGAAAAATGGCAAAGAAGTCGCCCGTGATCGCCGAGACCAGGAAGCAGCAGGAGAAGGTCGCGGCCTATGAAGGTCCCAGGGGCCATGTTCGCCAGGTGATGGGGGCCGTCGTCGACGTGCAGTTCGACGAGAACCTGCCCGAGATCCTTAACGCGCTCGAGACCGACAACCAGGGCAACCGGCTTGTGCTCGAAGTCGCTCAGCATCTCGGTGAGAACACCGTGCGCACCGTGGCCATGGACTCGACCGAGGGCCTGGTGCGCGGCCAGGAGGTGGTGGACACCGGCAAGCCGATTGCCGTTCCCGTCGGCGACGAGACGCTCGGCCGCATCATGAACGTGGTGGGCGAGGCGGTCGACGAGGCGGGTCCGATCAAGACCGCCGAGAAGCGGCCGATCCACGCGCCCGCTCCCTCCTATGTCGATCAGTCGACCGAGGCGGAAATTCTCGTCACCGGCATCAAGGTTGTCGATCTGCTCGCGCCTTACGCCAAGGGCGGCAAGATCGGCCTGTTCGGCGGCGCGGGCGTGGGCAAAACCGTGCTGATCATGGAGCTGATCAACAACGTCGCCAAGGCGCATGGCGGCTATTCGGTGTTCGCCGGCGTCGGCGAGCGCACCCGCGAGGGCAACGACCTCTATCACGAGATGATCGAGTCCGGCGTGAACAAGGACCCGCGCAAGGGTTCGGTGCAGGGCTCGAAATGCGCGCTCGTGTACGGCCAGATGAACGAACCGCCGGGGGCCCGCGCCCGCGTCGGCCTATCGGGCCTCACCGTCGCCGAATATTTCCGCGACCAGGGCCAGGATGTGCTGTTCTTCGTCGACAACATCTTCCGCTTCACCCAGGCGGGCTCCGAGGTTTCGGCGCTTCTCGGCCGCATTCCCTCTGCCGTCGGCTACCAGCCGACGCTTGCTACCGACATGGGCGCGCTGCAAGAGCGGATCACCACCACGCAGAAGGGCTCGATCACTTCGGTGCAGGCGATCTACGTGCCGGCCGACGATTTGACCGACCCGGCGCCCGCCACCTCCTTCGCCCATCTCGACGCCACCACCGTGCTGTCGCGCTCAATCGCCGAGAAGGGCATCTACCCCGCCGTGGACCCGCTCGATTCCACCTCGCGCATGCTCTCGCCGCTCGTCGTCGGCGAG